>Ga0207675_100007824_pt1 | contig 10087 bp, 6 predicted proteins | sample KBSSwiS42_FD_184305 | JGI IMG/M metagenome (GOLD analysis project Ga0207675, IMG submission 184305) | Switchgrass rhizosphere microbial communities from Kellogg Biological Station, Michigan, USA - KBS Switchgrass S4-2 (SPAdes) (version 2) | ecosystem: Host-associated > Plants > Roots >...
GGAGTCGCGTCGTCGCGTTGGAGCACGAGGCCAACGCCGGCGAGATCCTGGTCAGCCCGGAAACGGCGGCGTTCTTGCCGAACCGCTGCCTGGGCAGAGCGAAAGAGCCCCCGCGACTTCTCATGCGCGAACCTCCGGGCCATTTCGAGAAAATACCTCTGAGCGCACGGCCGGATATGCCCGAGGAGCTGCTGGCGCGTTGCCTCTCGCCTGCAGTCCGGGCGCATGTCGTGAGCGGCGGCGGCGCTTCCGAGCATCGTCCCGTCACGATCGCCTTTGTTCACTTCGACGGGACGGACGCGCTTATCGAGCAGAGCGGACCACAGGCCGCCGCCGAGGCGCTCAATCAGCTGGTGAGCGTCGTGGAAGCCGCCACCGAGGAGCAAGGCGTGTCGTTCCTTGCCTCCGATGTCGACGTCGACGGCGGCAAGCTGATTCTCACCGCCGGCGCACCGAAGGTAACTGGCGATGACGAGGAGCGAATGCTGCTCGCATTGCGCAAGATCGTCAGCGCCGACATCCCGATCGCGATTCGCATCGGTGTTCACCGCGGGGCCGTATTCGCGGGCGACATCGGACCGTTCTACCGCCGCACGTACACGGTCATGGGCGATGCCGTGAACCTGGCCGCGCGCCTGATGGCAAAGGCGGAGCCCGGCGCCATCTATGCAACGGCCGACGTTCTCGATCGTTCGAACACGCTGTTCGCCACCACGGAGCTTGCGCCATTCGCGGTCAAAGGCAAGGCGCAACCCGTTCGCGCGTGGTCGGTAGGGCGTGCGGTGGGCTCACGTACGCGGCAGGTTTCGGTACAGCAACTGGCGTTGATCGGCCGCGATTCGGAGCTTGTGATGATCCGCGAAGCGCTCGGCGATGCGCGTCGCGGCGTAGGGCACCTGTTAGATGTCGTGGCCGAGGCCGGCATGGGCAAAACACGCCTGCTGGACGCAATGCGCGACCAGGCGGACGGGTTTCGCGTATTGCACGCGGTCTGCGAGGCCTATACGGCGTCCACACCGTACGCGATCTGGCGCGAGCTTCTGCGGGAGTTGATGGGCTTCGGCCGCGACGACCCCGATTCAGCCGTCGAGGAACGCCTGCGCGCGGAGATTGCAGCTCGCGCTCCTGACCTGACGCCGTGGCTGCCGCTGATTGCCATCGCGTTCGGCGTCGAGATCGCGGCGACGCCCGAGGTCGAGATGCTGACCGAGAACAATCGCCGCACCAAGTTGCGTGAAGTGGTCGACCAGTATCTCGCAGCCATGATGCCCGGCGCCGCGCTCGTCGAGATCGAGAACGCCCATAACATGGATGTGGCGTCGGCCGAGTTGCTGTCGTTCATCATCGGCAAGTTGGGCGAGCGCCCGTGGGTGTTCGGCGTCGCGCGCCGCCCATCCACGGCGGGATTTGCGGCGGCTGCCTCTCCCGCGGTGGTGCACATCGACCTCGCGCCGCTCGGCGCGAGCGACGCTCTGCGGATGACGCAACGCGCGGCCGAAGATCATCCGCTGCCGTTGCATGTGCTCGAAGTCGTCGCCAAGCGCTCGGGTGGCAACCCGCAGTTCCTGCGCGACCTGTTGCGCGCGGCCATCGTTTCGGGCGGCGTCGGTGGACTTCCCGATTCCGCCGAAGCGGCGACGATGGCGCGGATCGATGCGCTGGCGCCGGAGGACCGCGCGCTGGTGCGCCGCGTGGCGGTGTTCGGCCTGACGTTTCATCCCAGGATGGTCTCGTGGCTGGATGCAGCCTTCGATGGCCCACCACCGGATGAGAGCAGCTGGGCTCGACTGCAGGACCTGTTCGAGCAGGAACCCGACGGGTACCTGCGCTTTGGCCGGTCGCTGTTGCGCGATGCGGCCTATGAAGGGCTGCCCTACAAGCTTCGCCGGCGCCTCCACGGCGCGGTCGCGGCGCGTCTTGCGGAAGAGACGGAGACGCCGGAGGATGCCGCAGGTATCCTGTCATTGCATTATTTCGAGGCGGGCGACTACGCGTCCGCCTGGCGTTACGCCCGCATCGCAGCCGATCGGGCCCAAGCCATCTACGCGTACGTCGAAGCGGCCGGGTTGTATACGCGGGCGCTGGAAGCGGGGCGCCGGCTCACGGACATTGCGAGCAACGACCTTGCCGCCGTGTACGCCGCGCAAGCAGATTCCTGGTATCGGGCCCCGGAATTCAACAAGGCGGCTGATGGCTATACGTCAGCCCTCAGGCTCGTCAAAGGGGATCCGGTCGCGGAGGCCAAGCTGCTGCTGAAGCGGTCGTGGGTGGAAGACAAGCTCGGCAAGTTCCCGCGTGCGCTTCGCTGGGCCGCGCGCGCGCTCAAGGCCGTCGATGGATCGAACGACCCGGAGGCCGCGCGGCAAGCCGCCCGATTGAGCGCCTGGTACGCCTCGGTGCTTCAACGCGAAGGACGCACGAACGACGCGCTTCGCCGAGCCAAACAGGCGGTGGCTGCCGCGGAGTCCGCCGATGATCCGGAAGCACTCGGCGGAGCGTACTTCGTGATGGCGTGGGCGTACACCATGCTCGGCAAGGAGGGAGCGCAACCGCTCCTTCAACGTTCGCTGGAGGCCTACCGACGCTCGGGCAATTTGGCGCGGCAGGCGGGCCTTCTGACCGATCTCGGCGTCGTGAGCCAGATGGAAGGGCGCTGGGACGAGGCCCTGTCGTACTACGAGCGCGGTCGCGACGAATCGTTGAAGATCGGCAACACGATTCCCGCCGCATTGGCGCGCATCAACATCGCGGAAATATTGGTGGACCGGGGCGAGGTGGCGGAGGCGGAGGCGCTGTTGCAGGAAACGTTGCCGTTGTGGAAGGCGTCGCGGTATCGATACTTCCTGGCGGCCTGTCTTTCGCAGCTCGGGCGAGCTTCGCTGCGCGCTGGCGATCTCGTCGAGGCATTGAAGCGTCTCGAGGAAGCCAAGGCGCACTTCGTGCACGTCGGCGCGGCGGAAGAATTGCCTCCCGTCGAAGCCTGGATTGCCGAGTGCCGGGTTGGCATGGGCGATTTCGATTCGGCGCTGGCGCTGGTGGATGGCCTGCTCAGTCGTGCGGGCTCGTCGAACGGCGTGGCGAAGGTAACCGCGCGGCTGAAACGCGTGCGTGCTCATGCGCTGCTGAAGCGCGGCGACCTGTCCGGCGCCCGGCAGGAATTGGAGGCGAGCCTCGCGGCAGCGAGGTCGCGCAAGAACCTGTTCGAGATCGCCCTCACGCTGCTGTCGGTGATCGAGCTGTATAGCGTCGAGGGGGGCGAGCCTCCGCCCGACGTGGTCGCCGAGAGCATGTCTCTTCTGGATACCCTGAGAATTCGGCTCGACCCTGCCGCTCCCCCGACGTCTCGCTGAAGACGAGCTCTGAAATGCGAAGCGGCCCCGCAGGGCCGCTCCTGTCATTGCCTCTCGCACTACTCGCTAGTCACCGCCAAAGTAGCCGTCGCCGACGTCGTGATAGGTCCAATCGCCTGAGCCACCGAAACCAGAGACGCCATGCGGAGAATCCGGGGTCACGCACATCTTTACCTGAATGTTTACAGGGAGGTTGGTCGACGCCACCGTGGTGACCCCGAACGGGGTGTACATCAGTGCCGTACCGGCCGGAGCCCCGCCCGGGGGGTCCGCGGCTGTGCCCGCGCGTGCGCGCACCACGGTCACGGTATTGGTCGCGGTCACCCACTTGGTCACCTGAACGACCTCGCCATTGAGCATGGCATAGACCGGGAGCGTCGGCGGCTTTTGCACGCCGCCCGTCGGGTCGATCTGGAACTTGGTGGTCGTGGGCGAAACGAATGCCACCGTTTTCCCGTACATCCTCCCGAAGAAATCACCTTGGCTGTTCGGGGGGTTGCAGATGAGGGCAGGGTTCGCGTTGACGTACACGAATGCCGGGAGGTTCGGATTGCCGCCCGCAATGAAAGGGTCGCCATTAGTGTCGAACCACGCGACCTTCGGATTGGTCAGGCTGCCAGTGAAACCGTATCTGAAGGCCCCGCTCGGCGCGTCGCTCACTTTCCAATCGCCATACGCTTTTTGATTCGTGGTAAGGGTATCCGTCATAAAGACGTCAGTGGCAGCGCAGGCGGTAGTGCCATCCCAATTGGGCCCGCGCGTTACCGTTACTCCGGCGCCATATTGCACGGTGAGCGCCGTATTACACGTAAGTTGTCCGCATGGGATGAGTGTCGAACGGTCATTGGCAGATTCATCGGCCACGGTGAATATGTCGCCGCCGCCGTTCGAACCGGTGGTGGCCACCACGCTCCATATACCTTCCCCGCACGCAGAGCTGTTCACGTAAAAGGTCACCGTGAGCGACTGCTGGGGTTTTACTGGGTACAGGTTGGAGATAATGAGGTGGCCCGGAACCGAGAAGTCGGGCTGCCCGCCCGGCGACGGATTGCCGCTCTCCGTGATCACGACGGGGCCGGCGGGATTGAGCGTCCAGCCCAGATTGACGGACAGATTGACAAAGCTGAACTGCGAATTGCCCTGTAAAGGGCTCGCGTTAGAAACGGTCGCGCGCAGTTGTGTTCCGTATTGGTCCACCACACCCGTCGGGTCCACGTCGATACTGTAAAGCTTGTCAGTTGCCCCACCATAGCTGGGCAGCGCAAACGCCACGAACGTCATCGCAAGCAGGATGCCGACTACTCTGCGGAGGCTATTCATTTGTGCATTTCTCCACTGGTACCTTAATGAGCCCGCTACGAAAGGAAGAATCGACGCGCATTCGTTTCATAGGCGGGACCCTATGTCGCGCGGTTGTTGCGAGCCGGATATTATTCTCTGGCCGAAAAATAGCAACGGGAATTTTCGCGTGCCGGACGTCCTGAATCGTCCAAGAAAACGTAGTGATCGGAATGGCGGCGTCGAGATAATTGACACTCGCGCCACCGATTGTTCGTACGTTGACTACAGTACGCGTATTTGAACCGGCGTCACTTCGCGCGATGATGGGATGTGGGATGCCACCGCTCATAGCGCAGATGGCTAAACCCGATATCGTCCGCACGGCCGAGCGATGCTTCGGGGCGGACTATTTCGTACACTACAACTTTTGGGGCTGCGCGCTCGCCGCTCGGTGCCCCTGTTTCGCCAACAGGGCGAGCAGGGCATCCAGGTTTTCCTGCGCTTTTGCCTCGTACCGGTCACGAAAATAGTCGGTCGCAAAGAACCACGGCCGCCGTTTGAGCCGCTGGAGGAAGACAACCTGTCCGGCGTGGTACTGCTCGTCGGTCTGTGCCGCGAATTCCTCGCGCAACAGGTCGCCATGGCGCATGAACTCTTTCCAGGGCGCGCCAAAGCCTGCGAGATCGATATCCTCGATGAAACGCCGGTCGTTGCTGTGTGACTCTCCTTGGTGACGCGTGGCCAGGATAAGCCCGCATACCCGGCGGCGGAAGGCCGGATCCGCTCCTTTCGACGAGGCGAGAAACAGCTCGGCGCTGCGTCGCTCATTGTCACCGTCGCTTGGCTCATACACCGCATCGTGAAACCACAAGGCGACTTCCACGGCGTCCCGGTCATCGAGCAATGATGCGACGTCGTCGAACCTGTGGAGGCAATCGCGGATGTGATTCAAGTTGTGGAAGCGCCGATCGGGGCCCCCGAGTCGGCGGACGAGGTCGGCGTGAACTTCACCCGGCGCAAGGGACTTCGGCGAGGCCACCGCACGGCGCCATAGCGCGTCAAATCGTTTGCTGGCGATTTCGCGCGCGCTCATTGGGCGCGCCATCGGCAACGTCCGCTCGACCCGCGCGCCGAATCTATGGCAAACTGCAGCGCCTGTCGCATCGGTGGCGGCGTTTCGGCCGTCACGATGCAAGCATCGATGGCATTGCCGGCAAGTGCGTGGCCCGCGCCGAACCGCGACAATTTTCCTTCATCCCGAACCCTCCCCCAGTTTCGCGTGCCAGTGTAACGTCGATGCTCGGTTTCCTTCAACGGCGGCGTGCAGAATCCCCCCGGATCGCGCAGATCCGGCAGCTCGGCCTGTTCGCCACGCTGGGCCCGAAAGAGCTGCGGGTGATCGACAGCCTGCTGTACGAGCGGCGGTACCTGAAGGGCGAAGTCGTGTTCGACGACGGCGATGAGGGACAAGCGCTCTATGTCGTGCTCAGCGGCCGCGTGATGGTCTGCAAGGAGATCAACACGGTGACCACGGTCGTCGCCGAAATACCGGCGGGGGCATTATTCGGTGAATTGGCGTTGCTCGACGGCGCCCCCCGTACTGCACAGGTGCGTGCGGCCGAGGACTGTGTGCTGGCTGCGCTGTCACGCGCCGATTTCGGGAACCTTCTCGAAACGCACGCGAGGATTGCATCGAAGATCGCGCTTCAGCTCGCGCGCGACCTGGGACACAAGCTGACCGCACGTTTCGTCACCGCGGAGTCGCGTCCGCTGTGAGGCTCCCGTATCTGGCGTCGGGCCCTCTGGTCTGGCTCACGACCATGGCAATCACGACGGTGCTGTTGGTGGCATCGTCGAAGGCGCTCTGGCTGGTCGTGCCGTTCCTGTTGGCGATCATCCTCTACTACATGCTCTATCCGGTGGTTCGGCGCCTGGTCCTGTCCGGCGTCAACCGCGAGACAGCGGCCCTGCTCGTGGCCGCCGGCGTCACGATCCTGGCGGTCGCCGTGATGGTGCCGTTGTTGCCGTGGCTCGCCGCGCAGTCGCTGGCGGGAGAAGAAACGATGTACCGCTACCTCGCGGGCGGCCGCACGCTCATCGACCGGACGCTCGAAACGCTGGAGGCCCAATTCTCGTTCCTGAGGCGGCTCAACTTCCACGCCGAAATGGGCAAGATGGCGGCCGACTTCGGCGACAATTTCCTGCAGAAGAAGATCGGCGAAACCCTGCTCAAGGCCGCAGCCTGGCTGCCGTCGCTGCTGCTCGCGCCGTTCTTCGCGTTCTTCCTGCTGCGCGACGGCCGGGTATTCGTCGATGCGCTCGCGAGCGGCGTGCCGAATGCCTTTTTCGAGCGCACGATCTACATGTTCCATCGCGTCGATGCGACCGCGCGCAATTACTTTCAAGGGCTGCTCAAGCTCACGGTGATCGACACCGTCGTCCTCACCATCGGCCTGTGGTTGGTCGGCGTGCCGACCGCGCCGGTGCTGGCGCTGATCGCGGCGCTGCTCGCATGGATTCCCGTCGTGGGGTCGGTGATCGGCTGCGTCCTGGTCATGCTGATCGCCGCCACCGAGTTTCCCACCGATCCCTGGATCGTGTACGCGACCGTCGGTGTATTCGCTTTTGCAAGGCTGCTCGACAATTTCTTCTTCATTCCGCTCACGGTCGGCCGCAGCATCCAGATGCACCCGCTGCCGGTTGTGCTGATGGTCTTCATCGGCGGCACAGTCGCCGGCGTGCCCGGTCTTATCCTGGCCTTGCCCCTCGCCGGCGTCGTGAGCGCCGTGGTGGGAACCGTGGGCGGGATCGTGCAGGACCCGCGCCTTCGGGCGCGGCACGCGTATGCCAAGGCGTTGCAGAAGGAGCGCGTCAGCGTCGACTTCGGACTCTGACCGGGCAGTTGCGAACGATCCCCGCGCTTGCGGCGGCATCGACTGCGTAGTCGGTCTCCTACCTTGAAATAGTCGCAAACCGATGGGAAGTGCGCGTCCCGTCCGACGGACAGGGCGTGGCGAACGGCATTTAATCGACGCCATTCGTCAACGCGCCGCGGTCCATGCCGGTTTCCTGCAAAGTCCTGTTTTTCGCCGCATTGCTCGTGACGATGTGGGCGCAGCCTGCCCACGCCGAGAAAAAAACCGTCTGCACGATTACCGTCAACTCTCCTGACGAGAAGGAAGCGTTTCGCCGGAGCCTGCCACCCGACAAGTTTCAATTCGTCGAGCTGGTGGAGCGGGGCCGCGCCGACTGGCTGGAATCGGCATGCCGCCAGGGAATCCGCTGCGATGTACTCGTCGTCTCCGGCCACTACGACGGAGGCAATGAATTCTTCTCGGATCAACTGGAGGCGCGCGAGTTTCTGCCCGTCGATGAAATGGAGCGCGTTTCGTGCAGCGGGACGTGCAACGGGCTGTTCTCGCAGCTGAAGGAGGTCTACCTCTTCGGCTGCAACACGTTGAATTCGGGCGCCAACAAGAGCGCGTCCGCCGAGATCGGCCGAAGCCTGGTGCGCTCCGGGCATTCGCGCGCCGACGCCGAGCGATTGTCGCGGGCATTGAGCGTGCGCCACGGGGAAAGCAGCCGTGACCGCATGCGCCAAGCTTTCAAGGACGTGCCGGCGATCTATGGTTTCTCGTCGGTCGCGCCGCTCGGACCGACGGCGGCTTCGCTGTTGCAGCGTCACTTTCAGTCGGGCGGAACGAGCGAAGTCGGGACGGGACGCGTCAGCGCGCGCTTGCTCGGCGGCTTCGCCGGCCACTCGATGACCGTGACGAGCGGGCTGAGCAATGCGGATCCGCTGGCTGCGCATCGGCAGGACGTGTGCAAATTCTCCGACGCCCGACTGTCGTCGGCGCAGAAGGTCGACTTCGTCCATCAGCTGCTGGGCCGCGACACGGCCGAAGTGCGGATGTTCCTCGACCGCATCGAGAGATTTTCCACGTCGCTCGGCGACGGCGAGCGCCAGGCGCCGGCGGTCATGGACGCGCTCGATCGGATTGCGCGCGACGACTCGGCGCGGACCCGCTACCTCGAGTTCGCGCGCGATGCCGACCAGGTTGCCGTGCGCGCCCGGATGCTGGAGCTGGCGGGAGACCTGGGCTGGCTCACACCGGACGAGCTGCGGGACGAGATCGTCGCCATGATCGGCGACCAGCTGGCGCGAAACAACGTGAGCTCGGCCGACGTGGACCAGGTGTGTGCGCTGAACAAGGATCACGCGCTCGACCGGGAGCTCGGTCGCCTTTCGCTGGCGGCAGTTCAGGTCGACAAGGTGCCGCAGGCGGCGATCCTGGCTTGTCTGGGAAGCGCGCAAGCGCATGCGCGCGTCTTGCGGGCGTTGACGAGCCCCAACGATGACGAAGCGCAGATCGCGCAGGTTTACCTGCGCCACCGGCCGATCGACGATCCGCAGGAGCTGCGCGCCATCACCACGAATGTGGCGCGCATGAACGGCACGGAGGCCAAGGTTCGCGCGCTGGAGACGCTTTCGCGCCTTCGCCTGTCCGACCGCGAGAGCCTGGAAGCACTGACGCGCTTGTACCCGGTCGCCGAATCGGCGGGCGTGCAGACGGCCATCGCCGCGGTCCTCATCCGCGCCGACTATCGGAGCATTGCGAGGCCCGAGCTCGTGCAGACGCTGCGCGAACACCGGCTGAAGTCGGGCACCGGCCAGGATCTTATCGACGTCCTGATTCGACGGCTCCAGGCGCAGTAGTCGGATCGCAATCCCGGCAAAGAAACTGAATCCGCTTTGAAGTTGCACGGGTGTACAAACATCCGCGATGCTCTCGAACTGCGGTCGTCGGACGGCCGAGAGGCACTTTGCACCTGATTTTCACTGTGCGAATGCAGTGTCGGCGTGCAATACTAGCGCGCGATTTTGCCCCATTGCCCGTCGTCCATGTCCGGATCCGCAAAGGTGGCCTTCCTGGCCGCGTTGTTGTTCGTGTCGGTGGCCTTTGATGCCAGCGCCGACAAGAAGACCGTTTGCACGATCACGGTCAACTCGCCTGACGAAAAGGACATCTTTCGCCGGTATCTGCCACAGGACGAGTTTCAGTTCGTCGAGCTGGTGGAGCGAGGCCGACCCGATTGGCTGGCTTCGGCATGCCGCGCCGGTGTCCGCTGCGATGTTCTGCTCATTTCCGGCCACTTCGATGGCGGCACCGAGTTCTACACCGATCGGCTCGATGCGCGCGAGTTCCTGCCCGTGGACGAAATGGAGCGCGTCGCCTGCAGCGATTCGTGCCCCGGCCTGTTCTCGCAGTTGAAACTGATCGGCCTCTGGCAGGGAATTGCTCTCGCCTCCGGGCAGACATTCCGTAGATCTTGCCCTCGGTCTCCGCATGCGCCCGTCGCATGGCGCCCGTCTGCTTGAAGAACGCGGGGTTGATCTTGAGCGCCTGCGGGATGACCTCGCGACTCGTGACTTCGCCTTTCAGCAGAACCTCGAT
>Ga0207675_100007825_pt1 | contig 10086 bp, 13 predicted proteins | sample KBSSwiS42_FD_184305 | JGI IMG/M metagenome (GOLD analysis project Ga0207675, IMG submission 184305) | Switchgrass rhizosphere microbial communities from Kellogg Biological Station, Michigan, USA - KBS Switchgrass S4-2 (SPAdes) (version 2) | ecosystem: Host-associated > Plants > Roots >...
GGTTGTCACGCCGTCGGCGAGTTCTGCGTCTATCACGGATACCTACCTCCGCTGTTTCTTGGCTTCCCTGACCACCGCCGCCGCGTCGCGACTGGACTGCTTGCCCTTGTCGTAGGCGTCTTCGGCTGCCGCCAACGCGCGTTCGGCATCCTGCAGTCTTCTGCGCGCATCGTCGCGACGCAGCCGCGCGGCCGCGAGGTCTGATTGCAGCTCGGGCAGCGCGGCGTCCGCATCGGCTTTGGCGCGCTCGGCGGCGGCCAATGCCGCCCGCGCCTTCTCACGTTCGCGCCGCGCGGCGTCGGGCTTGTCGTCGCGCTTCTTGTCGCGCTCCGGCTTTTCGGTCGGCTGCTTGCGCGCGGCTGGCTTGCGTGTCGTGGTGAAAACCATTGCCGTATCTCCGAACTCGCCAAAGCCGGACCACTGCTCGGCCTTTGTCAACCTGCCAAGGCGAGACGCGACGTCCGGGTCGGCGATCGCGGCCTGCAAGGTTCCCGTGACGTCGTCGCGCAGCGCGGCGGTCGGATCGGCCAGCTCTGCTTCCTCGAATGCGGCCCGTGCCACGTCGTCGACCAACCGGCGCTGCTCGGCGGACAATGCCCGGATGCGGTCGCCGTCCATCGCAGCGTGGGCATCCTTGAGCCGCTCGCCGAGCCCGGCGAGCCGCGTCGTGATGTCCCGGTCCCGGAGCGCGAGCCGGTTGACGACCCATGCCGCCGTCGTGGGCTTGCGCGCGGCGGAGATCTGTTTGGCGGTGTCGTTATCGCCGCGCTGTTTCGCCGTTGCGGCGAGCTTTGTGCGCAGCGAGGTGAACTCCTCCGGCTTGATCTCGTACAGCTTGTCGAGTTCGTCGGCCATGGCTCCCATGATCTTCGCCGAGCGCACAGTTGTTGCGCGTAAACGTCGAGATGACCGCCAAACAAGCGTGCACTCGGCAACGATGTGAGCCGTGAGCACTCAGCAGGCATTGCGCCCAGCCATCGTGGTCGGCGCACTCGGCGTGGTCTTCGGTGACATCGGCACCAGCCCGATCTACACGATCCAGACCGTGTTCAATCCCGGCGACCCGCATCCCGTGCCGATCTCCACGGACAACGTGTACGGCGTCGTGTCGACGATCTTCTGGTCGGTGATGATCATCGTCACCCTGACTTACATCACGCTGGTGATGCGCGCCGACAACAACGGCGAGGGCGGGATCATGGCACTGATCACGCTGCTGCGGCGATGGACCGGCAAGCATGGCCGCCGCACCGCGATGATGCTGGCCGCACTCGGGCTGTTCGGCGCTTCACTGTTCTTCGGCGACAGCATGATCACACCCGCGATCTCCGTGCTGTCCGCCGTCGAGGGCCTCAAGGTCATCCAGCCCGACTTCGAAGATTTCATCGTGCCGATCACCGCGGTGATCATCGTGGCGCTGTTCACCGTCCAACGGCGTGGCACCGCCGCCGTCGGACGGTTCTTCGGGCCGGTGATGATCGCCTGGTTCGTGGCGATCGGCGCGTGCGGAGTGATGGGCATCGTCGACAATCCCGAGATCTTGAAGGCGCTCTCGCCCACCTACGCCGCGACGTTCCTGTCGGACCACTTCCATATCGCGTTCTTCTCACTCGCCGCGATCGTGCTGTCCGTCACCGGCGCGGAGGCACTGTATGCCGACATGGGCCACTTCGGCCGCAAGGCCATCACCTTCGGCTGGCTGGGCCTCGTGCTTCCTGCCTGCACGCTGAGTTACTTCGGTCAGGGTGCACTCGTGCTTGCCGACGAGTCGAAGGTGAGTGCACCGTTCTTCCTGCTCACCCCGGAATGGGCGCGGATTCCGATGGTGCTTCTCGCGACCGCGGCGACGGTTATCGCGTCGCAGGCGGTGATCACGGGGGCGTTCTCGGTGGCGTCACAGGCGGCTCAGCTCGGCTACCTGCCGCGGCTGCGCATAGAACACACCTCGGCGTCGACGATCGGTCAGATCTACGTGCCGTGGATCAACGGTTTGCTGATGGTGATGGTGCTGATCCTCGTTTTCGCATTCCGTAGCTCCGCTGCGCTGGCGTACGCGTTCGGCATGGCGGTGACGGGCACGATCACCATCACCACCACGCTGTTTTTCTACTACGCCCACACCCGGTGGGGCTGGCGGCTGCCGCTGGTGCTGATCGGCGGCGGGTTCCTGTTGCTGGTGGACCTGATGTTCTTCGCGGCGAACCTGACCAAGCTCGTGCACGGCGCGTGGCTGCCACTGCTCATCGGCGTCGTCGCGTTCACGGTGATGACGACCTGGCAGAAGGGCCGCGAAATCGTGACGCGGGCAAGGGAAAAGGCCGAGGGACCGCTGCGTGAGTTCATCAACGGCCTGCGCGACTGCAAGCCGCCGCTGGTGCGCATGTCCGGCACGGCGGTGTTCCTCAACCGCGGAAAGGAGACGGCACCCCTTGCGATGCGCGCCAACGTCGAGCACAACCGGGTTCTGCACCGGCACGTGATCGTCATGTCGATCGACACCGTGCCGGTGCCGCGGCTGTCCGATGACGAGCGGATAACGATTGACGAGCTCGGCTACAAGCAGGACGGCGTCATCCACGTCAGCGCGTGCTACGGGTATATGGAGAGGCCGAACATCCCGGCCGCGCTGCGCCTGCTCGACCCCGCGCATACCGAAGGCAACATCGACGTCGATGCCGCGTCGTACTTCCTGTCCAAGCTCGAGCTGATGGCGGGTAAGGAACCCACGATGACGCCATGGCGCAAGCGGCTTTTCATCGCGACGTCCTACATCACCGCAGACGCCGCCGCGTATTTCAGCCTGCCGCTGGACCGCACGGTGATCATCGGTTCCCGCATCGAGGTCTGAGGCTCAGTCGTCGTCCTTGTCGTCCTTGTCGTCCTTATCCTCTTTGTCCCGCTTCTCGACTTTGTCGCTCTTCTCGTCCTTATCCTCTTTGTCGTCCTTCTTCTTCGTGTCCTTGCCCACCTCGATCGTGGCCCAGTGACCCGGCGAGACGAAGACGCTCCACTCCCCGTTCTCACGGCCCAGCTTGAGTACACCTCCGTCGACTTCCCACTTGGTGCCGTCGTCGTAGTCGGACTCTTGCCCGTCGGTGTATGTGAGTTTGAACGCCATGGTGAGGCCTCCGCTTCAGGTGGTTGCTCAAGTCGATGTCCTCTGAATACCCACATTCGCGCGTGCTCAGCCCAACGGAGACAGGCCCGCGGCGGAGAGCGTGTATGCGCGGTGGTCCGGCCGCCCGCCGGTGGCGATCTCCAACACGGACTTTCCGACCTGCTCCGCCGTGAGGGCGGGCCGCAGGGACTGAACGAACGTGTCGACGTCGACGCCTTGCCGCTCGGCGTAGGCCGCGACGGCCTTCGCGCCGAGCTCAGTCGACGGCGTCAACGCGGGCAGCACCGAGACGAACTCGATGCCAAGTCCCGCACGTTCCGACTCGTGCGCGGCGTAGCCGGTTATGAATCTGACGGTGGCCTTGGACCCCGCATAGCCGCCACTGAGCGGCGAGCCGTTGATCGCCGCGCCGCTGGAGAGCGCGACGACGGTGCTGCCGGGCACCAACGGGCGCCGCAGTGCGTGGCGGATCCAATGGAATGCCTGCGCTACATCGACATTCCAGTTCTGGCTGAAGGACTCCCAGGTCTGCTCCTGCAGTGGGCTCATCCGGGGTGCGGCCCCGGCGCAGAGCACCACCGTGCGGGGCTGGTGCTCGTCGATCAGTCGGGGTGCAGTAGCGGGGTCGGCGGCGTCCGCGGCGACTGCGGTGAAGTCGGCGAGTTCGTCGCGCAATGTGTCGAGTTGGGCACCGTCGCGGGCAACGCCGACGACGCGTGCACCGGCTGCCGCGAGGGCAGCGGCGATGCCGCGGCCGAATCCGCGACTGGCGCCTGTGACGATCGCTGTGGAGCCGGCCAGAGAGTTGTTGGGTTGGTTCATATCGAGTCAGATACGCATCACGGGCGGGATTCATCGGTTCACCCGCGATGAATTCGAGTCACCCGGCGTATCTGTATTGAGGGAACAGCTTGAATTTTCGTCAGGTAGGAGAAGCCCCGCCGTGCCCGCTCAGCAGGAATTCATCGAACAAGCCGCTCCATTTCGCGCCGAGTTGATCGCGCACTGTTACCGGATGCTTGGCTCGGTGCAGGACGCCGAGGACCTGGTCCAGGAGACATACATGCGGGGCTGGCGTGGCTATGAGGCGTTCGAGGGGCGTGCGGCGCTGCGGACCTGGCTGTACCGCATCGCGACCACCGCGTGCCTGCGCGCGCTGCAGAACCGTGCCCGCCGGGTGCTACCCGCCGGACTCGGCGCCGGGTCAGTCGATCCCGAGGTCGACATCGACGCGAGCAAGGCCGGATATCCATGGCTGGAGCCAATTCCCGACACATTCACGCCCGAGGCCGCGGTCACCGCCAAACAGAGCATCCGGTTGGCGATCGTGACGGCGCTGCAGGAATTGCCTGCCCGCCAGCGGGCGGTGTTGATCCTGCGTGACGTCGTGCAGTTCAGCGCCGCCGAAGTCGCCGAACTGCTCGAGACGACACCTGCCGCCGTCAACAGCGCGCTGCAGCGGGCCCGGGCGCATCTCGCCGAAGTCGCGCCGAGGGACGACGACGTCACCGAGCCCGAAGACCGCGAGCTGTTGTCACTCGTCGAACGCTATTGCGCGGCATTCGAAAACGGCGACGTGGCCGCACTCACCGCGCTGCTGCAAGCCGACGTCAAACTCGAGATGCCGCCGTTCGCCGTGTGGTTCACCGGGCGTGATGCGGTGACACGTTTCCTCTCCGCGCGCGCCTTCTCTGAGCCGGGCGCCGTTCTGATGATCCCAACGTCCGCGAACGGGCAACCCGCCGTAGCGGATTACCGGCGTGACGTCGACGGCGTGATGCGGGCCCACGCGATTCACGTCCTCACCCCTGGCGAGGACGGAATCACCGCGATCACGGTGTTTCTGGAGCCGGACCTGTTCGCAGTGTTCGGCATGCCCGAAAGCAGATGAGCGCCGATAAGCGACCTCAGTTCCGGAACACCGCCCACCGCATCGCGCTGTATATGAAGACTGCTTCGCAGGCTCCGGCCACGATCCGCGCGACGTGATATTCGACGCCGAGGGCCGCCAGCGCACTGGACACGCCGAGAATGAACGCGAGGTAGTTCACCACGATCACCACCACGTACACCGCGAATTGCGGCCCCACCGCGGCGTGCGAGCGGAAATTCAGAACGCGGTTGAGGGCGTAGCTCAGCGTGAACGCGCAGGCATAGGCGACCGTCACAGCGACGACAAGCGCGACGCCCAACCCGCCGTGCAGCAGTGTGAGAAGCGCCAGATCGAAAGCGAACGTGGCGCTGTTGAGCACGACGAAGCCCAGAAATGTCGGCGCCACAATCGAATCCAGCCCTAACGGCAGGCGGGCGACGGCGGCTTCACAGAGCCGGTGGAAGCGCTCGATCGGCCGTGGGGACGCTTCGGACTCCACGCTCATGCAGCCACGCTGACATGGGCAGGTGGCTATTCGCTGAGCACAGGGCAAACGTCGGGCGACGTCAGGTAATGCCGAACTGAGCGAGTAGACCGGTTGTCCGCCACCAGATCAGCGAGCCGAACAACACCAGGATGGCGACCGTCGCCGAAATCTGGATCAGCGAGCGCTGCGCACGCGGTGCGTACGCGTATGCGGCGGCGACGACTGCTCCTGTGACCAGCCCGCCGATGTGCCCCTGCCAACTGATGTTCTGCCCACCGAGAAGCGGAATCACGAACGTGAAGGCCAGGTTGATCGCGATGAGTGCAATCACCCACCGGACGTCCAGGTTGAGCCGCCTGCCGACCACGAAGGACGCGCCGAAGAGACCGAACACGGCACCCGATGCACCCGCGGTCGCCGCGTTGAGCGGTGAGAGCAGGTAGACCAGGACCGAACCGCCCAGCGCGCTCAACACATACAGCGCGGTGAAGCGCAGGCGGCCCAGCCAGGCCTCCAGCGGAGGGCCGACAACGAAGAGTGCGTACATGTTGAACAGCAAATGCGTGATGCCGTAGTGCATGAACGCCGAAGTCAGCAGTCGGTACAGATCGCCGTCGGCGACGGCGGGCGACCGCAGCACGAGTTCACTCTGCAGGGTCGGGGACACCGTCTCCAGAAAGAACAGCGCCACGTTGACGGCGATCAGCGTGTAGGTGACGACCGGCTTCGCCCCATACTGCCGCCCGCCGACCGCGGTCCGCGGCTGGCGCACCGTCTTCGCCGCCTCACCGACGCACTCCGCGCACTGATGGCCGACGGCGGCGTCGCGCATGCACTCCGGGCAGATGGGCCGGTTGCACCGCGTGCAGCGGACGTACGTCGCTCGGTCGGGATGCCGGTAGCAGGCGGGCGTCGCCTGCGGAGTGCTCGGGATGCTCACAGCGTGCCGAACAATTCGATCCAGTTGCCGTCGGGATCGGCGACGAACATCCAGCCCATGCCGGGCACCAGAGCGAACTCGGTCACCGGCTCGACGAGCTCGTACCCGGAACCGCCGACCGCCTCGGCCACTGTTCTCAGGTTCTTCACCCCGACCGTGAAGTACCTGACACCCGCTTGGGCGCGGCCGCCGCCGGGAGCGGCAGGCGCGGGCGGCGGCGGGTCGTACGTGACGAGCTTCACCACGCCACTGCCGAGCGAGTACCGCCGCTGCGACCCGCCCGGGAACGCGACTTCGCCCTGGAACTCCAATTCGAGGAAGCCCTCGTAGAACGCGACCATCGCGTCGAGGTTGGTGGTGACAAGACCAACTTCGATGCCAGGGGTGAGCAGGTCGAACCGCACGGCCACGAGACTACCCATGGTGCCGATTGGTCCCACCGGTCGTAGTTCAGCGCCGCGGCGAGTGGACGGCGGCGGAGGAGTCCGTGCTTCCCGTCGGCCACCCCGCCGGGGCTACGGATCGACTCCCCACACCAGACAGAAGGGGTGACCCGCCGGATCGCGAAAGACCCTGAACCGATCTTCGCCGACGGCATCGTAGACGCGGGTTGCGCCGAGCTGACGGACTCTTCGTTCGGCTTCGTCGACGTCGTCGACGAGGACGTCGAGGTGAAACTGTTGCGAGCCGCTGGGGTCGGGGAATCTCGGTGGAGCGTGCTGCGGCGAGTACTGGAACGCGAGCCTGCGACCATCCGGATCGGTCAGCACCACCCACGTGTCGTCCACGACGTCGACGGTGCCGCCGAGCACGCCGGAGTAGAACGCCGCCAGACCCTTCGGATCCTTGCAGTCGACCACCACCGAGCGAAGTCGTCCGATCATGGCACCGGGATTACCGGTCCCGCTGTCCGCTAACCGTCGGTTGGACGTGGCCGAATCCGGTGTGGCTGCGGCCCACGGGCAGCGACGCCGACGTGGCGAAGCCGGGCGCGGCATCGCACATGCCCCGCTGGATGACTCGGTACGGCGGGCGCGGCGGCGTCACACCGAGGGACGCCTCGAATTCGATAACAATTCGATCACCTCCGACATCACGATCAATTAAGGGCTTTCGACAGATTCTGAGAGTTTTCAAGATCTCCCGCCCGATCTGGTGAATGGCTTACCGAAATCGGCCCTAAATGAGGGCGATATCACACTGCTGGGCTGTAACGCTTGGGGGTGCGGCTTCGGTGGGGTCCCATGGTGAATTCGCCCGGTTTACCTTTCCGCTACCGTGGGGACGGGGAAATCAGCGACAGAATCGCAATTAAGGAAATAAATGATCATGAATTTCAGTGGTATCACGGCGCGCCGGCGCATTGCCGGCGTCGCTGCCGGCGCACTGCTCGGGGGCGTCGCAGCAGCAACCATCGCCGCGCCCAATGCGGCCGCCGCGCCCGACTGCACGGCCGACGGGGTGTCCAACACCGTCAGCACGACGCTTGGCTCCGCGCGGGCCTATCTGAACACTCACCCGGGTGCCAACCAGGCCGTCGGCGCGGCGTTCAGCCAGCCGCGCGATCAGGCGGCGGGCACGCTGCGCGGCTACTTCACCGCCAATCCGCAGGAGTACGACGACCTGAAGGGCATCCTGGCGCCGATCGGCGACACCCAGCGCCAGTGCAATGTGGCGGTGCTACCGCCGGAGCTGGCCTCGGCCTACACCGAGTTCATGGCCGGTTAGTCCAGACCCACCGGGATCCGCCGCTGCACCGTCGCTGCAGCGGCGGGTTTTCGTTAGCCGGACTCAACGTCTACTCTGGACCCATGGTGTCGGCAAGAACAGCCGCTTTGGCGGCGGCGATCGTTCTCGTCGGCTCGGCCGCGTCCGCCGCGACCGCCCAGGCAGATCCCGAGCCGACACCACCACCACCACCCGCGCCGGAATCACCACCCGCGCCGGCACCACCCGCGCCCGGGCCCGAGCCCAAGACGACCATCGACGCTGACGGCACGTACGTGATCGGCACGGACATCCAGCCCGGTGTGTACAGCTCAGCGGGCCCCGTCGGCGACGGCGCCTGCTACTGGAAACGGGTCAACGGCACGAGCATCGTCGACAACGCCATGTCCAAGAAGTCGCAGATCGTTCAGATCGAGGCGACCGATACGGCCTTCACGACTAGCGAGTGCCAGCCGTGGCAGCTGACCGACGCCCCCGTGCCGGTCCAGAGCCCTGGTGATCTGCTCGGCCAACTGGCCCAACTGGTGCCGATGATCGCCGGCAACCCGGGCACTCCCCCGCCGCCGAGCACTCCCTGACGGTCAGCGGATATTTTCGCCGTACACGCGATCGACCGCCAACGCCATCAGCACCCTGCGATCGGACACCATCACGGCGCGGTACTCGTCCCAGTCGGGGTGTTCTCCTGCAGCGCTGCGGTAGTAGTCGACGAGCGCTTCGACCTCGGGACCGTTGGGATCGGTGCCCGGCCCGGTGAGGGTCGCCGTCCCCTCGGCCGTCGCCCACGCCCAGCCATCGGAACTGGTGACCTCGAGCGCGGCGCGGGGATCACGTCGCAGGTTCGCCGTCTTGGCGCGGCCCTCGGTCATCGAGACGTAGATGACGCCTGCGTCCCGGTCATAGAAGGGGGTCACCGGGGAAAGCTGCGGCAGGCCATTGGACTTGATGGTCGCGAGAACGCCGAGCCGGCTCTCGGCGATCAGCGTATGCGGGTCGAATGTGATGGCGGTCATGTCAACCGGCAACCCACGGGCGCATGCCTGCTATTCCGTATTGCCGCCGTAGGGTGACGGGCGTGGCCGATCTGCATTCCGGCGTCGCTGTCTTGGCGCCCCTGCTGGGCACCTGGTCGGGCCACGGCGCAGGCGAGTACCCGACGATCGAACCGTTCGGCTACCTCGAGGAGGTGACCTTCGGTCACGTCGGCAAGCCGTTCCTGGTGTACCGGCAGCGGACAACGGCAGACGACGACGGTCGCCCGCTGCACGCCGAGACCGGCTACCTGCGGATGCCGTCGCCGGGCCGTGTGGAACTCGTGTTGGCCCATCCGACCGGCATCACGGAAATCCAGGAGGGAACCTTGTCGAGCAGCGGAACGACGCTGGAATTGGAGTTGACCGCGTCGGCGATCGGTCGTACCTCGTCGGCCAAAGAGGTGACGGCACTGAGCCGTTCGATTCGGGTCGACGGTGACGAACTGACCTACACGTTGCGATTGGGCGCCGTCGGTCAGCCGCTCCAACACCATTTGGCCGCGACGCTGAGGCGGATGACGGGATGACCGGTCTGGGATCTCTTCAAGGCAGGATCCGCGTTCCCGCCGACCTCGATGCCGTCACGGACGTCGGCGACGAAGACCACTCCGCGATCGATTCCGCGGCCGTCGAGCGGATCTGGCGGGCCGCGCGGCACTGGTATCAGGCCGGGATGCATCCCGCGATCCAGCTGTGCCTGCGGCACAACGGCAGGGTCGTGCTCAACAGGGCGATCGGACACGGCTGGGGCAACGGCCCCGACGATCCGGCTGATGCCGAAAAAGTCGCTGTCACAACGGAAACGCCGTTCTGTGTGTACTCCGCGGCCAAAGCGGTCACCACGACCGTCGTGCACATGCTGGTCGAACACGGCGTCTTCTCCCTCGACGACCGGGTCTGCGACTA
>Ga0207675_100007828_pt1 | contig 10082 bp, 8 predicted proteins | sample KBSSwiS42_FD_184305 | JGI IMG/M metagenome (GOLD analysis project Ga0207675, IMG submission 184305) | Switchgrass rhizosphere microbial communities from Kellogg Biological Station, Michigan, USA - KBS Switchgrass S4-2 (SPAdes) (version 2) | ecosystem: Host-associated > Plants > Roots >...
CGGCGCGCAAGCTGCGGCGGACGCTGCGCCGCAAGCGGGTGATCGCGGCGCTGACGATCCTGGCGCGCGACGCGGCGGGCAATCAGCGCCGCGTCGAGCGCCGGGTGAAGATCGCGCGGCGGCGCTAGCCGTCGCGCTCGTCGTCCGCGTCCGGCTCCTCGTCGTCGGAGCCCGAGTCCTTCTCGTCGTCGGAGCCCGAGTCCTTCTCGTCGTTCTCCGAGCCGATCATGGCCGGGTCCGGCGGGGCGTCCGGGTCGCTCGGGCCGCCGGGGATCGGCTCGCCCTTGTACTCCTCGGGGTCGTCGACCTCCTCGCCGTCGACCGTCACGGAGCCGTCCTCGTGGTGGCGCAGGTTCGACGGGCCGAGCTTGGCCGTGGCGCCGTCCTCGTAGCCGCCGTCGCCGGAGTCGGGCCCGCCGTAGGTCTGGTACTTGGCCTTGCCTCCGGGCCAGTCCTCGAGCTTGTCGGGCGGGTCGCCCTCCTCGAGCTCCTCCATGACCTTCTTGGCCTCTTCGACCTCTTCCTCGTCGGACTGGGCCTTGGTGGCAGCGTCGTCTTCGTCGGTCATACCGATACGCCTACCCGAGCCCGGCTTAAAGAGAAACGGCCGCGCGGTGCAGGCCGCGCGGCCGGTTCAAAGCGAATCCCTCCGCAGCTCTTCCATGAGCGGGCCGGTGAGGCCCAATCCGTACGCCCTCCAGGACAGGACCTAGACTGGCACTGCTCCGGAGCCCGGACCATCGGACATGCGTCCAAGGGTCCGGATCTCTCTCATCGAATCTCAGGACTCGGCCGGCACGAGCGGCTCGCGCATGGCCTTCGTCTCGGGCGCCTTGCGGTAGGGGTGCTCGTCCGCGACGTCCTCCTCGTGGTACACGGACTCCGCGTTGACCTCCCAGATGTCGTGGCCGGCGCCGTTGACGATGTTGTCCACCGCGCGGATCGCCGTGAGCATCGAGTGGTCGGAGTTGTTGTACCGGTGCAGGCCGTTGCGGCCGACCTGCGTGAGGTTGGAGATCGTCTCCAGCCACTCGCGGATCGCGTCGACGCGCTGGGCGTAGTCGGCGTCGTACATCGGATAGGCGAGCGGCACGCGCGTGACGTAGCCCTTCTCGACCTTCGCCGGGTCGCCGAGGCCGAGCTGGCCGAGCTCGCGCTTCGCCAGCTCGACGAGATCGTCGTCGTCCATCTCCCACAGCTCGTCGCCCTGGAAGCAGAAGAACTCGAGGCCGACGCTGGCCTTGGAGGGGTCCGGGACCATCCACGGGCTCCAGGAGCGGAAGTTCTGGATCCGGCCCACGTTGACCGAGTCGTCGTGGATGTAGATCCAGTTGTCGGGGAACAGGTCCTCGCCGTCGATGATCAGCGCGACCGTGAGGAAGTCGCGGTAGCGCAGGCCCATCGCGGCCTCCTTGACCTCGCGCGAGGCGCCGGAGGACTCGCCGGCCAGGCCGACGGTGGCGCGCAGCGGCAGCGAGGAGATGACGTCGGAGCACTCGATGCGCTCGCCGCCGGCGGTGACGGCCACGATGCGGCCGTCCTCGACCTCGATGTCGTCGACGCGGGCGTTGAGCCGGACCTCGCCGCCGAGGGCGATGATCTCGTCGCACATCGTCTCCCACATCTGGCCGGGGCCGAAGCGGGGGTAGTGGAACTCGTTGATCAGCGACTTGATCTTGTTGTCGCCGTTGCCCATGAAGGCGGCCTTCGCGGCGGACCAGAAGGACAGGCCCTTGATCCGCTGGGCGGCCCACTCGGCGCGCAGCTCGGTGGTCGGGACGCCCCAGACCTTCTCGGTGTAGCCCTTGAAGAAGTGGTTGTAGAGGCGCCAGCCGAAGCGGTTGGAGACCCACTGCTCGAGGTTCTCCTCCTTGCCCTTGGGCTTGATGAGCGCCCACAGGTAGGAGAGGCCGGAGCGCACGAGCTCGACGGGGCCGAGCTTCTTGATCACGTCCGTGCCGTTGAGCGGATAGTCGAGGAACTTGCCGTTCCAGTAGATGCGCGACATGCGCGGCCGCTTGAGGAACTCCTCCTTCATCACCTCGTGCCAGAGGTCGTCGACCTCCTTGGACTTGGTGAAGAAGCGGTGGCCGCCGAGATCGAAGCGGTATCCGTCGCGGACCTCGGTCTTGGCGATGCCGCCGACCTGGTCCTCGGCCTCCAGCACGATGACCGGGCGACCCTTCTGGGCGAGCAGGTAGCCGGCGGTCAGCCCCGCGGGGCCGCCGCCGAGCACGGCCACCGGCTTGGTGGAGCCGTCGCCGTTGCGAGCGAAGCGTTCAGTGGGGAAGTCGAGAGCCATATGCGGGCATCCTGCCCCCGCGACCCCGGATACCGATCCATCGGCTAACGGCCGCTAACAGCCCTTAATCGGCGTAGGAGAGCCGATCCGGCGTGCAGGCTTACCCGCCCGCCGGGAACGCTACGCTCACGCTCGTGGCCCCTTCCACGGCGCTCGACATCCTGCTCGTCGATGACGACGAGCCGCTGCGCGACATGCTCACCCGCTCGTTCGAGCGCGAGGGCCATCACGTGACCGCCGTGCCCGACGGGCACGCGGCGCTGCGCGCCGCCGCCGACCGCGCCTACGACGTGGTGCTGCTCGACGTCGCGCTGGGCGAGGGGCCGACGGGCCACGACGTCGCGCGGCTGCTGCGCGACCGCCGCGACGTGGTCCCGATCATCATGCTGACCGCGCTGGACTCCGAGGCCGACGCCGTCCAGGGGCTCGAGGCCGGCGCCGACGACTACGTGACCAAGCCGTTCGGGCTCGCCGAGCTGCGCTCGCGGATCCGCGCGGTGCTGCGGCGCGCCCACGGCCGCGTGGTCGAGGGCAGCCTCAACGTCGGCAACGTCTCGCTGGACCGCGAGCTGCGCCGCGTGGCCGTCGACGGCGAGGCCGTGAAGGTCACCTTCAGCGAGTTCGAGCTGCTGGCCCAGCTGATGGCGCGGCCCGGCCACGCCTTCAACCGCCAGGAGCTGCTGCGCGCGATCTGGGGCGACTCCGCCTACCGCGACCCGCGCGCGATCGACGTCCACATCCGCCACCTGCGCGAGAAGCTCGAGGAGACGCCGGAGAACCCGACGCTGATCCTCACCGTGCCGGGGCGCGGCTACCGGGTCCGGGAGCGATGAGGCTGCGGCGGCGGCTGCCGAGAGGCCTGCGGCCCCGCCTGCTGCTGGCCCTGCTGTTCACGAGCCTGGTCACGCTCAGCATCGCGGCGACGGTCCTGCTGAGCCCGCTGCCCGACCGCCTGCGCGAGCAGAGCGCGACCAACCTCCGCGCCGCGGTGCTCGCCACCCGCCCGGCCGTCGAGAAGGCGATCCACGACCAGGCCGACGACGAGTTCGCGCTGCAGCAGGTCTCGGAGGAGCTGCGCCAGCGCACGGACGGCCGCGTGATCCTGTTCGGCCCGGTGCTCCCGGGCGACGTCCTCTACGACACGAGCACGGGCGCGTCGATCCGCGGCGCGACGCTGACCTCGCTGCACACCCAGCGCACCGGCACGACGACGACGAACATCAACGGCGACGTCGTGCGGATCGGCGTGCGCCTGTTCAGCGAGAAGGGCGGCGTGGTCGGCGTGCTCGTCGTCGAGCGGCGCCTGACCGAGGTCACGACCGCCGTCGACCAGGTGCGCAACGCGCTGCTGGCCGCGGGCGCCGTCGGGCTGCTGGTGGCGATCGCGCTCGCCGTCGCGCTCTCGAGCACCCTGCTGCGCCGGCTCGGGCGGCTGCGCACGGCGGCCGTGCGGATCAGCCAGGAGGGCATCGCCGACGCGCCGCTGCAGCACGACTCGGGCCGCGACGAGGTCGGCGACCTCGCCCGCGCGTTCGGCCGCATGCAGGAGGAGCTGCGCCGCCAGGAGCAGGCGCGGCGCTCGTTCGTGGCCACGGCCTCGCACGAGCTGCGCACGCCGCTGACGATGCTCCAGGGCACGATGGAGCTGCTCGAGGAGGACCTCGCGGACGACCGGCTGGACATCGCCGACGCCCAGGCCCAGGTGGCGCGCGCCCGGCGCGAGCTGCTGCGGCTCTCCAGCCTCGCCGGCGAGCTGCTGGACCTCAGCCGGCTCGACGCGTCGGTGCCGCTGCGCTCGGAGCCGGTCGAGCTCGGCGAGCTGGCGCGCGCGGTCGCGGCGGAGTTCGCGCTGCGCGCCGACGAGCGCGACGTCGACCTCGAGGTCGTGCCGCCGCGGGAGCCGTGCTGGAGCCGCGGCGACCCGGACGCCGTCGCCCGCGTCGTGCGGATCCTGCTCGACAACGCGCTGCGCTACGGGCCGCGCGGCGAGCCGATCGGCGTGACGATCGGCTGCGGCGATGGCCGCGCGTACGTCGAGGTCGCCGACCGCGGCCCCGGCGTGCACCCGGCCGAGCGCGAGCAGATCTTCGAGCGCTTCCAGCGCGGCCGCTCCGCCAGCACGGCGGCCGGCTTCGGGCTCGGCCTGGCGATCGGCCGCGAGCTCGCCGAGCGGATGGGCGGCACGCTCTCCCTGGCCGGCGAGGAGGGCCAGACGGGCACGCGCTTCCGGCTCGCGCTGCCGGTCGCCGAGCCCGGCCCCGAGCCGGCGCCCGAGCCTGGCCCGGCCACCGCCCGGGCTTAGCGCTTCAGCAGGACGGTCGCCTGCAGCATGTTGATGCCGGGCTCCATCTCCGGCGGGCGCACGGCGAGCGCGGTCAGGCGCGGGTCGTTGGAGACGAACTGCCGCCACTCGGAGGAGCGCAGCCGGATCAGCTCCGTCCACGGCGCCTGCCAGCGGGCGAGGTTGCTGAAGATCGGCTCCACGAGCACGACCCTGCTGCCGCGCGGCATGGCTTCGAGCAGCGGCTCGAGGTCGCGCGGGGCGCTGGTCGCCCGCATGCGGTCGACCCCGTCGCGCCAGTCGGTCACCCCGACGTCGTCGACCTCGCCCCAGAGCGTCGCGTAGCGCAGCCCCTCGGGCAGGTAGTAGCTGAGCACCGGGATCTGCTCGGGCTGGGTCGAGACGACGAGGTCACCGGGCTTCAGGCTCGGCGCGATCTCCGCCGAGATCTCGCGCACGTTGCTCTTGTGGTCCGGTGCGCTCTCCCCGAGCCACAGCACGGCCACGACGAGCGCGGCGACCACCCCGAGCCGGCCCGCGTGCGCGAGCCCGCCCGCGATCACCAGCAGCAGCGCCGGCAGCGAGACCGCGAGGTAGCGCGCGGCCCACGCCGGTGCGAGCTGGGACGCCGCGTAGGCGACGAGCACCGTCGCCAGGAACAGCCCGCCGATCGCCAGCAGCGCGCGGCCGCGCGGCGGGAGGCCGCCCGCGCGGCGGTCGAGCAGGACGGCCGCGCCGGCGCCCGCCGCCAGCAGCAGGGCGAGCTGGGCGACCGTCCCGAGCAGCCGGGCGGGCACCTCGAGCAGGTCGTCGAGGCCGGGCGAGGCGGACCACGGCGCGCCCGTGTGCTGGACCTGGAAGGCGAGCGTGGGCAGCCACGGGGAGAACAGCAACACGGCCCCGCCGAAGCCGATCAGCCCATCCAGGAACAGCTCCCGGCGCGTCTCGCCGCGCGCGGCCGCCAGCAGGGCGAGCCACGTCACCCCGCAGCCCGCGGCGAAGAACAGCGACCAGTTGTGCGTGTACAGCAGCGCCGCCAGCGCGACCGCGAAGGCGGCCGCCCAGCGCCGCCGGGCGACGCGCGGGAGCGCGAGGTCGGTGCCGGCGAGCACGTAGGCGCGGCCGAACGTCCCGCACGCGAGCACGCCGAGCAGCGCCACGAGCGCGTACATGCGCGTCTCCTGCGCGTAGTGCGTCAGGAACGGGTTGGTCGCGGCCAGCAGCGCGGCGATCAGCCCGGCGGTCTCGCCGAAGAGCCCGCGGGCCGCCCACCAGGCGGCCGGGACGGCCAGCACCGCGCACACCAGCGACAGCGCGTGCGTGGCCTCCTCCGTCGAGCCGAACACGCTCATCCAGACGTGCAGCAGCGCGTAGTACAGCGGCGGCGAGCCGTCGAGGCGCAGCGCGGCCGGGATGTCCGACAGCGGGCGGTCGGCGATGCCGACCGAGAGGCCCTCGTCGATCCAGAAGCCGACGCCGAAGTCCTGCGTGCGCAGCAGCACGGTCAGCGCCATCAGGCCCGCGATCGCCAACGGAGCGAACAGCCGGCCGCTCGCGACGGAGGCGGGCAGGCTCCAGGCCGGCCGGCGCTGGGCGATCGTCGCCATCGTCAGCAGGTTAGAGGGATGTTCACGGGCTGTTGCAGGAACTTCCGACCATCCAACGCGACGTCTTCGTGACCATCGGGAAGCGCGGATCGCGCGCGTTGGCGGTGAAGTGCGGGGCGATCATCGTGCCGGGCGGGATCGGGAAGATCGAGACGTCGGTCTCGTGCAGGTGCAGGTACCACGCGACGGCCTGCGTCTGGAACGCGCCGGTGTAGACCGGCCCGCAGGCCTTCAGCGCGTCCTCCCCGCCCGCCTTGGCGATCACCGCCTTGAGGTTGGCGCCGTAGAGGTCGGCCTCCCAGTCCAGCCGGTCCATCGCCTTGCCGAACTGCCCGGCGTCGGCGACGACGAACGGCACCGAGGCGGCCAGCGCGACCGCGGCCAGCGCCGCGGCGGCGCCGGCGGAGGCGCGGCGCCGCACCAGGCGGTAGAGCCCGACCCAGCCCGCCCCGGCGAGGATGCAGACCATCGCCGCGGGCAGCGCGACGTAGCGCAGGTTGCCGGCGAAGCCGCCCTCGGTCATCGCCGCGACGGCGAGCATCAGCGCGGTCGAGAGCACCGCGAGCGTCGCGACCACCCCCGCGAAGTGCTCGCGCCGTCGCACCGCGGCCAGCACCACGGCGATCAGCGCGCCGGCGTAGACCGGCGCCGAGAGCACGGAGGCCGAGCGGCGGAAGACCTCCAGGAACGGCGAGGCGGCGAAGGCGGCCGAGTCCGGGTTGGGCTGGAGGGCGCGCTCGGCGGCGCGCAGCAGCGAGCCCGAGCCGAGGTACTCCGGCACGAACCAGACCACGAGCGTGAACAGGCCGCTGCCGCCGACCAGCGCCAGCGTCCGCCACGGCGGGCGCCCGCGCCATTCGACCGCGACGTACCAGAGCCCGTAGAGCGCCCACAGCGGCCACACCTCGGGGCGCAGGAGCCCGGCGAGGAAGCCGAGCAGGAACGCGTCGCGGCGGCGGCCGTCGAGGTGGCGCTCGAGCGCGAGCAGGCAGAAGGCGACGAGCAGCCCCTCGGAGTTGCCGCGGGCGAAGTTGCGCACGAACTCGTCGGCGAGCGTGAGCGCGACGGCGGCGATCGCGCCCGCCGCGGGCCCGGCCAGCCGCGCGGCGAGCCGGTAGGCCATCGCGATCGCCAGCAGCCCGCCGGCGCGCGCGACGAGGATCCACAGCTCGGGCGCCGGGCCGTCGCCGATCAGCGAGAACGGCCCGGTGAAGAGGATCGGCAGCGGCTTCCAGGAGGGGCCGTCGGTCGTGACGAGGTCGAGGTGCATGACCTCGCGGCCCCAGATGATCCAGGCCCACGGGTCGTAGGTCGGCGTCGACGGGCCGAGCAGCGAGAGCGCCGCGAGCGCGACGCAGGCGAGCGCGAGCAGGGCGACCGGGCGCGCCGGGCCCTTGGGCTCCGGCGGCGCCGCCGTCAGCGCGCGCAGGCGCTCCAGCGCGGGCCGGGGGACGCGGGTCGCGGTCACGGCCGGAACCTACTGCCCGCCGGAGCGGTCCAGGCGCACGTAGCGGATCCCGTCGCCGACGAGCCGCTCCTCGGCGACCGTGAAGCCGCGGCGCTCGTAGAGGGCGCGCGCGGGCGCGTTGGCGGCGCCGGTGCCGACGGTCCAGTGCTCGGCGTCGCGCTCGCGGGCGTCGAGCGCGTCGAGCAGCGCGGTCGCGATCCCGCCGCGGAAGGCCGCCGGATCGACGACGAGCCGGTGGATGTCGACCGTCCCGCCGTCGCGCACGTAGGCGACGGCGCCGACGAGCCGCCCGTCGCGGCGGGCGCCCAGGAAGGTCTCGCCGCTCGCCCGCAGCTCCTCCGCAGTCTCGCGCTGCGGCGGCAGCTCGGCGGCACCGATCAGCTCGGCCTCGACCGCGTAGCTCGCCCGCTGCAGGGCGACGAGCGCCTCGACCGTCGCGTCGTCCGCGAGGTCGAGCCCGTCGACCCGCTGGCTCACGGCAGCGCCAGCGCCGCGCGCACCGCGGCCGGCGGCTCGCCGGCGGGATCGACGCCCGTGCCCGGGGCGCCCCAGGTCGCGAGGCCGCGGTCGAGCGCCGCCAGCGGCAGCCCGCAGGCCGCGGCCAGCTCGCGCGCCCGGCGGTCGAGCAGGAGCCGGTCGCCGGACACGAGCAGGCGCTTGGCGGCGAGCGTGGTGGCGTCGTCCTCGAGGCCGAGGAACAGCTCGCCCGCCGTCAGCTCGTAGTGGCCGGCGGCGTCGAGCGCGGTCAAGAGGTCGAAGCGACGGGAGCGGCCGAAGCCGGGCAGCGAGAGCCGCTCGAACACGCGCGCGAAGCGGCGCTCGGGCGACCAGCCGGCGTCGCCGGTGAAGGCGGCCTGCTGCGAGCCGGCGCGGCCCGCCCAGGCGCGGTAGGCCTCGGCGGTGCGGCGGCGGTCGGGGGGCAGATCCTCCGGCACGCCGTCCTCCCAGGCGGGCCGGGCGGTCAGCAGCGCCTGCTGGAGCTCCGGCGCCTCGGGCCCCGCGAGCGCCACCAGGAAGGCCAGCCAGGTCGCCTGCTCGATCTCGGCGACCTCGGCGAGCTCGGGGTACGGGCCGGGCGGGGTGAGCCGCTCCGCGGCGGCGGTCAGCGCGCGGGCGAGCCGCTCGGCGTCGGTGGTGGCGCGCAGGCCGGGCGCGAGCGCGCTGCGGTAGCCGTCGTCGGCGGCGCGGGCGACCCGGCGCGTGACGACGCCGGACCTGCGGCCTGCGGAGCCGCTGCCGCTCCGCTTGGCGGTGCCCGAGGACGAGCGCGTCCGCGCCGGGCTCGGCGGCGCCTTGGCGCGCAGCTCCTCCTGCTGCTCGCGGCTGCAGATCGGGCAGTTGGCGGTCAGGCGGTTGTGGCGGCAGAAGAGCGACACGGCCTCGATGGTTGTAGCGGCTTCGTCAAGACCGTCCCACCGCGCGCCGGGCGCAGCGTCACCGAGCCGCGGATCATCCGCTCGGTCGAGGCCCCCGGCGGCGCGAGCGCGAAGCGCGCGAGCACGGCCCGCAGCACCTCGCGCAGCTCGAGCGCGGCGAACGCCGCTCCCGCGCAGCGCCGTACGCCGCCGCCGAACGGGAGGTACGTGCCGGGCTCCGGCGCGGCGCCCAGGAAGCGCTCGGGGCGGAAGGCGGTCGCCTCCGGCCACGCCTCGGGGCGGCGGTGGGCGAGGTAGATGCAGGGCGCGACGTGCACGCCCGCCGGCAGCACGTGGCCGCCGACCTCGAACGGCGCGACGACCCGCCGCGCGGCGATCGAGAGCACCGGCCGCACCCGCAGCACCTCCTTGACGACCGCGTCGAGATAGGCGTCGTCGCCGTCGCGCACGCGGGCCTGCGCGCCGGGATGGTGGGCGAGCCGCTCGAGCGCCCAGGCGAGCGAGCCGGCCGTCGTCTCGTGCCCGGCGGCGAGCACGGTCACGACCTGGTCGCGCAGCTCCTCGCGGGAGATGCCCGCGGCCCCGAGCACGGCGAGCAGCGAGCCTTCGGGGTGGCCGCCGCGGTCGAGCTCGAGCTCGAGCAGGGCGTCGACGTCGGCGACGGCGCGCAGGAACGTGCTCCACGTGCGGCCGCGGTACAGCGACATCGCGACGAGCCGCGGCAGCGAGGCGGTCATGTCGAGCGCGCGGCGGATCGCGGCGCGCAGCTGCGGCCGCTCGACCGGGCCGAGCACGACGCGCAGGATCACGTCGAGCGTCAGCGCCTGCATCCGCGGCAGCGTGCGCAGCTCGCCGGCGGGCCAGCGCGCGGCCTCGGCGGCCGCCTGCTCCGCGATCGTCGCGCGCCAGCCCGCGAGCGCCTCGCCGTGGAAGGCCGGCAGCAGCTCGCGGCGGCGGCGCAGGTGCTCGGGCCCGTGGGTGAGCAGGATCGAGGTCGGCCCGGCGAACGGCTCGAGCACGGTCGAGCTGGCGCCGCCGTGGAGCTGGG
>Ga0207675_100007829_pt1 | contig 10082 bp, 8 predicted proteins | sample KBSSwiS42_FD_184305 | JGI IMG/M metagenome (GOLD analysis project Ga0207675, IMG submission 184305) | Switchgrass rhizosphere microbial communities from Kellogg Biological Station, Michigan, USA - KBS Switchgrass S4-2 (SPAdes) (version 2) | ecosystem: Host-associated > Plants > Roots >...
CGCGGGGCGACGTCGTCCTCCTCAAGGAGGCCCTCGAAGACCTGCGCGACAAGGCCAAGGACGCGGCCCAGGAAGACGCCGACGACCTCGCCTCCAAGCTCCCGCCGTCCCTCGCCCCCGTCGAGATCGAGCGGAACGAACGGGTCGACAAGTGGATCAACTACTACGCGGGGCGCGGCCGCGATCGCTTCCAGATCTGGCTTCAGCGTTCCGGCTCCTACATGGATCTCTTGACGCGCAATCTGCGGGCCGAGGGTGTGCCCGAGGAGCTCGCCAACCTCGTGTTCGTCGAGAGCGGGTTCAACATGCACGCGAAGTCGGTCGCTCGCGCCGTCGGTCCTTGGCAGTTCATCCGCGGCACGGCGCGCCTCTTCGGGCTCGAGATGACGGCGTACAAGGACGAGCGCCGCGATCCCGAGCTCGCAACCCGCGCGGCCGCCCGCTACCTGCGCCGCCTCTACACGATGTTCGACGGCTCCTGGCCGCTCGCGCTCGCCGCCTACAACGCCGGCGAGGGCACCGTGCAGCGCGCGATCAAGCGCCAGGGCACGCACGACTTCTGGTCGCTCAAGCTCCCGCGCGAGACGCAGGACTACGTTCCGAAATTCCTCGCTGCGATGGAGATCGCGTCCGATCCGGAGCGCTACGGCTTCGATCTGCCGGAGAACTCGCCGCTCAAGTACGACGAGGTGACGGTGCGCGGCCCGGTCGACATGAAGGAGCTTTCACGGGTCAGCACGGTCGACGTCGACGAGCTCCAGCGGCTCAATCCGGTGTTCGTCCGCCACCGCATGCCGGCCGACAAGGACGGCACGACCCTCCGCGTTCCGCACGGGATGGGCGACCAGGTGCAGCAGGCGCTCCAGAGCGACTACAAGCCGCGTCCCATCACGAGGGCGGAGCTTCGGACCGCGGTACGGGAGCACAAGAAGGACCTCCGTCCCGTGCGCCGCGGCCGGCATGGCCGGAGGGGTGTGCACGTGGTGCGACGGGGCGAGACGCTGTCCTCGATCAGCGCCCGGTACCACGTGAGCTCGAGCCGCCTGCGCCAGCTGAATGGCCTCGCCGATGCCGGATCCATCCGGGCCGGCCAGCGCCTCCGCATTCAGTAGCGCGTCCCGCGGCGCCGGCGCGCCGCGTTCCCTTCCCTAACGCTCCAGCACGTCCCCGCTCGCGAGTCCGTCGCGCGGAAAATCCTCTTCCGCGAGATCGGCGGCGATTCGCACGTTCCGTCCGACGGTGATCCCTTCCGGCACGCGCGTCTCCTTGCCCACGATTGTGATCCCCGCGCTCAAGTGCTCGGGGCACGCCCGATTGGGCGTCGATGGTCCGGTGCCGATCGTCGCCGCGCGACCGACGTGCACCCGCTTGTCGAGGATCACGCGGTCGAGCACGGCGTCCGGACCGATCCAGGTCTCCCCCATCACGATCGAGTCGCGCACGACCGCCCCCTCCTCCACGACCGCTCCCGGAAACAACACGGAGCGTTCCACCGTGCCGTTCACGATCGTTCCGTGCGTCACGATGGACGAGCGGACATGCGCGCCGGACCCAATGCGGGCCGGCGGATACTCGGTGGACGGCGTGAAGATGGGCCAGCGGGGATCCTCGAGCGGGAACGGGGGATCCTCGCTCACCAGATCCAGGTTGGCCTGGTAGAAGGAGTCGAGGGTCCCGATGTCCTGCCAGTAGCCGGGGACGAGGAAGGCGGCCACGCGTCCGCGCTCCACGAGCGCGGGAAGGATGTCCCGGCCGAAGTCGTGCGCCGAGTTCCGCTCGTCGTCCTTCACCAGCTCTTGAAGCAGCGCGGCCACGCGGAACACGTACACGCCCATCGAGATCCTCCCCGAGGGCGGATTCTTGGGCTTCTCCAGAAAGCCCGTGATCCATCCCGAGGCATCGGTGCGCACGACGCCGAACTGGGACGCCTGCTCGATGGGAACCTCGGTAATGGCGACCGTGGCGTCGGCACCGCGCTCCAGGTGCGCCTCGATCATCGGGCGATAGTCCATGCGGTAGACGTGATCGCCCGAGAGCACGAGGATGTGCTCCGCTTGGCGATCCGCGACGCGGTGCCAGTTCTGCCAGACGGCGTCCGCGGTGCCGCGGTACCAGTCGTTCTCGGCCCACCCCTGGAAGGGCTGAAGAAGCTCGACCCCCCCTCGCTTTCGATCGAGATCCCAGGCGCGGCCGATCCCGATGTGGTCGCGCAGCGAGAGCGGGCGGTACTGGGTGAGGATGCCGACGTCGAAGATGCCCGAGTTCACGCAGTTCGAGAGCGTGAAGTCGATGATGCGGTACTTGCCGCCGAAGGGAACGGCCGGCTTGGCGCGCTTCTCCGAGAGGAGGCAGAGCCGGCTCCCGACGCCGCCGGCCAGGATCATCGCGTACGGAACGCCGCTCATCGCGCGGCTCCCGCGGGTCGCGGGCGAACGGTCGAGCCGGAGGGCACCCCGTCGCGACCGTAGTCGCGCTCGCGCACGCCGATTTCGACGAGCGTGTTCCGCCCGACCTTGGCGCCGGTCGGCACCTCGGCCCCCTTCCCGATCACGCAGAGGCCGCCCCCTAGGTCGTGTGGATGCTCGCGGTGGCGCACGGGCTCGCCGACGCCAACCTCCGCCCGCTCGCCGATCCGCACCTGCTTGTCGATGATGGCGCCATGGAGGCGCGCGCCGCGGAGGATGCGGGTGTCGTGCATCACGATCGAGTCCTCGACGATCGCCCCCGCGCCCACATGGACGCCCGGGAAGAGGATCGAGCGTCGCACCGTGCCTTCGATGCGTGTGCCGTGCGCGATCATGCTCGAGACCACATCCGCGCTCCCGCCCAGGAGCGATGGCGCGCGGTCCTCGCTCGGCGTGTAGACGAGCCAGTCGGGATCGTTGAGGTTGATGGGCGGAAGCGGACGCAGGAGATCCATGCTCGCCGCGTAGTAGGAATCGATCGTCGTCACGTCGTGCCAGTAACCGTCGAACGGGTCAGCGTGCACGGGGAGTCCTTCCTCGATCATCGGCCGGATCACGTCCGCCACGAGGTCGGGGCCGAGCGAGGGATCGGCGAGCCGCGCGAGGAGATCGCGCCCGCGGAAGAGGTAGATCGAGGCCGACACCTGCGTCCCCGGCCCTCCGTCGCGCCGCACCTCGACACCGCGCACGCGCCCCGTGCCATCCACGTCCACGATGCCGTAGCGCTCCGCCTCGTCATCCGGGCTCGGCGTCGTGACCACCGTCAGGACCGAGCCGCGCGCCTCGTGGCGCGCGATCAGGGACCCGTAGTCCATCTTGTAGATGAGGTCCCCCGAGACCACGAGGATGTGCCGCGCCTGCGCGTCCGCGATCACGTTCCGGTTCTGGACGAGCGCGTCGGCGGTGCCCCGGTACCAGTTGGTCGCGCGCTGCCGCACGTACGGCGGAAGGAGGCGGATCCCGCCGTCCCGGCGATCGAGATCCCATGCGCGGCCGATCCCGATGTGCTCCTGGAGCGATAGAGGCGCGTACTGCGTGAGCACGCCGATCCGGTAGAGCCCCGAGTGGACGCAGTTCGAAAGGGTGAAGTCGATGATGCGGTACTTGCCGCCGAAGGGGAGCGCCGAGGCCGTGCGCATGCGCCCCAGCGCGTGGAGCCGCTCGCTTTTCCCCCCCGCGAGCACGAGGACGAGGATCGGCGGGACGACGGTCAGGCGCGGACCTCCGGCGCGGAGCGCCTAGAAAGCGTAGGAAGCGGAGATGCGGTGGCTCGAGTCCAGATCCTGATGGTCCAGGTACGCGTAGTCGAGCCCGAATTTCTTGAAGCGGAAGCCGGTCCCGGCGGCGAAGTTCTTCCCCTCGAAGCCGGTCCTGAGTGCGAGCTTTCGCTCGAGCCAGTACTCGAGGCCGGGATGGAAGACGAACGTCACCGAGCCGAGGTTGGCCTGGCTCGAGAGCTGCTCGTCGGAGAAGCCCATGTCCACGTCGAACGCGGCCGTGAACACGTGCTTCCGATTGGAGAACGCTTTGGTCTTCGCGAAGCCGAGCCGGAGCGACGGAGCGATGAACTCGTCCGTGCCGGTGTTCCAGAGGATCCGCGTCGTGGTCGCGTCGCTCAGCTTCGCTCCAGCCGACCAGCCGTGCGGGCCCAGGTAGAGCGCTCCGACGTCGAGGCCGAATCCGTTCGATCGGAGGCTGTCCCCCAGCCACTGGTGCACGAGCTTCACGTTGCCGCCGAGTGAGAACCCGCGGCTCACTTCGCGCGCGTAGCTGAAGAGGAGCGCGACGTCGTTGTCGCTGTCGAACACGAACCGGCTCTCGTCCACGACGAGGCGATCCTCGGGATAATCGAAGCGTCCGTTTCCGTTCACGTCGATGATCTCGAGGCCGCGCGTGTCGGGGATCTCGTCCACGCCGAGCCGGATGAGCGAGACCGCGAGCCCCTGCTTGGCCTTCCCCGGGGCCCCCAGCGGCGCGGAATAGGAGAGGTAGTCGTACTGCACGATGGATCCGAACTGCTCCGCGTGCATGGCCTGGAGCTCGTGCTTGTCCAGGGTGGCGAGCCCCGCCGGATTCCAGTAGGCGGCCGTCCCGTCGTCGGCGAGACCGGCGAAGGCGCTCCCCATGCCGAGGGCGCGCGCCCCCACACCGACGCGGAGGAATTCCCCGGCATAGCGGGTCGCATGGGCTGGGACGGCGAGCAGGAGTAGCCCGGCCGACAGGGCCAGGAGGGCCGGGAGGCGCGTGCGGAGACTCGAGAGGGTCATGGCCGGATGATGGTACCCCTGGCCTGGGTGAGCAGCATCTCCTGGGCAACTACCCGCGGGCGGAGCCGCCGGTTCCCCCCGGCGGCCCGGCTCACGGCGCGGCGCTCCGACGGGACCTCGCCGGCTCCGGCTCGCCGTTCGTGGTCGGGATGCGGCGGATGGTGCGCCAGAGGACGTACTGCTCGATCAGCTCCCGGTCTCCCTCGGCCAGGTCGGTGAAGTAACACGCCAGCTCGTACCGGGTCTCTCGCCGGGGCCCCGTCCGCTCCTCGCACCGCACGATCACGCCCTGGACCTGGAGCATCCGCTCGCGCCTGAGCCTCCGCCCGAACGGCGGCAGGAGGAGCGTCAGCGCCACTTTCGTGAGGGGCGACAGGAAGTGGCGGCTCCCGAACTGGATTCCGCTCGCGGAGAGGTTGATGGACTCGGTGGTGGCGACCGCCGCTTCGTCTGCTCCTGCGACCTGCATCGCGAGCTTGGCGGAGATGCGCGGCGATTGGCGGCGCTCGCGGGTCGGCTTCGTCATTGAGGTCTCTCCTTGTGGGACGTCGTTCCTTCGAGCCGGCCTAGCGGCGGCCCTTCGGACGACGGTGGACGGCGCGTTTCCCTTGCGCCCGCCGTTTCTGTCTCGGGCCGCCCCCCGCATGGGGGACGAGCCCCAATTCGACTTCACGCCGGTCGAGGTCGGCGCGGCTGACCATGACCGTGATCGCGTCGCCCAGCCCGAAACGATGACGCGATCGCTTGGACCGGAACGAAAAACCGTGCTCCGCGAGGCTGAGCGACGGATCGCCGAGCGCCCGCTTCGGCAGGAACCCCTCGATGTTCCAGTCGGGGATCCTGACGAAGAGTCCGTTCGGAGTGAGCCCCACGATCATGCCCCGCGCTTCCTCGCCGAGCCGCTGAAGCGCGAACCGCACCGCCTTCCGCTTCTCGACGTCGCGCTCCGCGTCGTCGGCGGCGATCTCCGCCTCCGTGGCGCGTCCCGCGACCGACGCGTTGAGCCACTCCCCCGCGAACGCCCAGGGATCGCCCCCCGCGCGCGGGTGTCCTTCGAGCAGGAACCGCTTCACGATCCGGTGATTCGCGAGATCGGGATATCGGCGGATGGGGGAAGTGAAGTGCGCGTATCCCGCCATTCCCAGTCCGAAATGACCGACGTCGACCAGATCGTAGCGAGCTTTTTCCAGGGCACGCAGCAGGTACAGGTTGAGGAGCCGATCTTTCGGTGCGCGGCCGTGGCTGATCCAGCGCCGTAGCTGCCGCGCATCCGTGACGATCTGCGCCGGTCCCTGTTTGCCAAGATAACGTGCCGCCTCGAAGAAGGATCGCAGCTTATCATACCGGGGTCGCTCGTGAACCCGGTAAAGAAAGGGGAGCTCGCGCTCGTGAGCGCGCTGCCCCACGATCTGGTTCGCGAGCAGCATGAACTCCTCGATCAGCCCGTGCGTCGGAAGCCGCGGCGTCTCGTCGAAGCGCACGGGGTCCCCCTGCGCGTCCAGCTCCGGCTTGATCTCCGGCAAGTCGAGCTCGAGGCCGCCCTTCTCGAAGCGCCGCTCGCGAAGCGCGTTCGCGATTCGGTCGAGCGTGCGGAGCGCGACCGCGGTCTCTCCCGATTCCTCGCGCAGGATCCGGTGCGCTTCGGGATAGCTGAGCGAGGCCGCGCTCCGGATCACGCCTTCGACGACGCGGGCGCCGACCAATGCGCCGTTCTCCGCGATGTCCGCGAGCACCGACACCGTGAGCCGGTCGTCCCCCTCCGTCAGGCTGCAGAGCGTGGACGAGAGCGCCTCGGGGAGCATCGGATAGGTCGTATCCGCGAGATAGACGCTCGTCCCGCGCTCGCGCGCCTCCGTGTCGAGGGCCGAGCCCGGCCGGACGTAGTGCGTCACGTCGGCGATGTGGATGCCGACCGTGGTCACGCCTCCGTTCGTAGCCTCGATCGAAAGCGCGTCGTCGTGGTCCTTCGCGTCGGCCGGATCGATGGTGAGCACGCGGCTCGCACGGAAGTCGGTGCGACCGCGAACCGCCTGCGCCACGGAGTCCTCGCGAAAGGCCGCCGCCTCGCGCTCGGCTTCGGGATCGAACTCGGTCCGGATCCCCTCCTCGAGCGCGACGATCCAGCTGTCCTCGCGCGGGTCGTCGTCCGCGAACACGGCCTCGACCGTGCCAACAAGCGGCTCGGGGGGCGTGGGCGTGAGGCGTACGAGGACGCGCGTGCGCGGCGGAATGCGCGCGCGGCCATGGAGGGTGAGCAGGATCTCGCGGGGATACTCGGGCCGCTCCGGAAGGAGGAGCGCGTTCCGTCCCCGCCCCTCGAAGCGGCCGAGAATGCCGTATTTCGTGCGCTCGAGGATCTCGAGCACCTCGTGCGCGTCGCCTTGCGGTCCGGAGTCGAGGTAGCCGACCCGCACACGATCGCCGTGGAAGGCCCCTCCCATCGCGAAGGGCGGGATGAACAGATCCTCGCCGCCGTCCTCGAGACGGACGAACCCGTAGCCGAAGCGAGTGCGCTCGAGGCGCCCGACCTGCGTGCGCGCGCTCATGGGATCGCAGCGGTCATGACCCGAGTGTCATGAGTAAAAGAGGGCCGGCCCGAACGTCCCCCAACGGGGGCCGTCGGGCCGGGGACCGGTCCGGGAGCGGCGCAGGAGAGCCGCGCGCAGCGCTCGATCAGCGGAGCTTCTTCTTGTGCCGATCGCGCCGGAGCCGCTTCTTCCGCTTGTGAGTGGCGATCTTCTTCCGCTTCCTCTTCTTTCCGCTTCCCATCGGTCTCCTTCGGCCGCCCGCAGGTCAACCGCCGCGGACCGCGCCCTTCAGCTCGTTCGACGCCTTGAAGACCGGCACCAGCTTCGCCGGCACCATCACTTCGGCGCCCGATCTCGGGTTCCGGGCCTTGCGGGCTTTGCGCTCCCGCACCTTGAAGGTCCCGAAGCCGCGGATCTCGATGTGCTTCCCTTCGCTCAACGCTCGCGAGATTGCGTTCAACAGCTGATCGACGATCGTGGCCGTCTCGCTCTTCGAAATCTTGGTCGAGGACGATATCTCGTCCACGAGATCGGCTTTCGTCATGTTCATTCCTCCATCGGCTCGGGCCGCGTAACCGCCGAAGCCGCGCCAGAATCTAGCATCGGGCTCCGGGGCCGTCAATCAACGCAGGCGATACTCCAGACGGGGTCCCTTCGAAGACAACCCGGCGGCTTCGCCGACCTGGTTCATCTTCTCGTCGAGTAAATCCAAGAGACCAACCTTGTGACGCTCCTTGCGGACGATCGTAGGTTCTCCCCGGATCCCTCCCAGCTTGGCGGCCATATCGATCGCGTCGTCGAGATCGCCGAGCCGGTCCACGAACCCGTACTCGAGCGCCTGATCTCCCGAGAAGATCCGTCCGTCGGCATAAGGCAGGATGTCCTCCCGCTCCATGCCGCGTCCGTCGACGATCGCATCCACGAACTGGTCGTACACGTTGCTCAGCACGTTCTGAAGGAGCTCTCGCTCGTCGGGCGTCATCGGACGCCACATGCTCCCGACGTCCTTGAACTTCCCCGTCTTGATGACCTCGAAGTGAAGGCCCACCTTGCGGAACAGCTCCTCGGTGTTCGGGAAGCTCATGATCACGCCGATCGAGCCCGTGAGCGTCCCCGGATTCGAGACGATGGAATCGGCCGCGCACGCCACATAGTACGCGCCCGACGCCGCCACGCCCGCGAAGGACGCGACCACGGGTTTCTTGTCGTCGTGCAGCTTCCGGAGCGCCTCGTAGATCTCCTGAGACGCCGCGACGCCGCCGCCCGGACTGTCGAGACGGACCACGACCGCCTTCACGCTGGCGTCACGGTCGAGCCGCTCGATCTGATCCACGACCTCATCGGAATCGTCGATCTCGCCGAGGATTTCCACGAGTCCGACGCGTCCCCCCAATCCTCCCCAGGCGGGGCGGTCCCCGCTCAGCGCCATGTTGACCACCAGGAATGCGAGAGCGACGGTCGCCACCGTCCCGACCAGCAGAAGCGCACAGCCTAGGAGCCAGCGGTTCCGAGCCAAACACCCTCCCGATCCCTGGGTCAGCACTGAGGATAGACGGAATGAACGTAGCAGACCGGAGGTGGGCTGTGAAAGGAGGAAGGCGCCGCGGTCTCGCCGCGGCGCCTTGGGGGGACCCGGGGGAAGTCGGGCCCTTGGATTACATGTTCCCCACGTGTGCCGTGCATCCGGTGCCGTTGGAACTGCGTCGTCTCGTCGAGGGGATCAGCTCAGGACCGGACGATTCTCGCGAGCACCGCAGGGAACAAGACTTGGTTTTCAGTTTTTTCGCTGCGCCCTACGCCATGTACCTACAGCAACCGCTGGACCACGACGCGGCGCGCTCTTAGAAAATCGAATCGCATCGGTCGCGCCGATGGCTCGAATCGGCCACAGTTAACTTACTTCATTACAATTAGTTACGTTGGCGAATTGCAGGAAGACGTGAATGGGCGCGGGGGTGCAGCGACGGCCCGCTTCGAGGAGGCTTCGAACGGGCCACGCGATGGCTGGATCGGGGTGGACGCCCCCAACGGCGGGTGTGAAAACCCCCAGAAGCTAGGCGTCGATGAGCGAGGTACCCGTCATCTCAGCGGACGGTTCGAGTCCCAGGAGATCGAGCAGCGTGGGGGCGACGTCGGCCAGGATGCCCGACCGGAGGGTGATGTGGGGGCCGTGGCCGGCCGCCAGGATCGGGACCGGATTCAGGGTGTGGGCCGTGTGGGGTTCCCCGGTCGCTTCGTCGATCATCTGCTCGGCGTTCCCATGGTCGGCGGTCACGAGGGCGATCCCTCCGCGCGACTCCACCGCCTGAAGGACGCGGCCGAGGCAGCCGTCCACGGTCTCGACCGCGCGGATCGCGGCCTCCAGGATTCCCGTGTGCCCCACCATGTCCGCGTTCGCGTAGTTGAGCACGAAGAAGCCATAGGGCTCGCCGGTGAGCCGGCGCACGACCTCGTCGGTCACCTCGCGTGCGCTCATCTCCGGCTTCAGATCGTAGGTGGCCACCTTGGGCGATGGAATGAGCGCACGGTCCTCGCCCTGGAACGGCGTCTCCTCGCTGCCGTTGAAGAAGTACGTGACGTGCGCGTACTTCTCCGTTTCGGCGATCCGGAGCTGCCGTATCCCGGCCCGGCTCACGACCTCCCCGATAGTGCCCTTGAGAGGCTCGTCGGTGAAGATCACCGGGAAGCGGAACGTCTCGTCGTATTCCGTCATGCAGACGTAGTGGATCGAGAGGGGCCCGCCCGGACGTGGGAATCCGTCGAACGCGGGATCGGCGAGGGCGCGCGAGAGCTGCCGCATGCGGTCCGGACGGAAATTGAAC
>Ga0207675_100007830_pt1 | contig 10082 bp, 5 predicted proteins | sample KBSSwiS42_FD_184305 | JGI IMG/M metagenome (GOLD analysis project Ga0207675, IMG submission 184305) | Switchgrass rhizosphere microbial communities from Kellogg Biological Station, Michigan, USA - KBS Switchgrass S4-2 (SPAdes) (version 2) | ecosystem: Host-associated > Plants > Roots >...
GATGAACGACAGCACGACCGGAATGCCGTAGAGCGCGGGCACAGTCACGAACAGCGGCAGCGGCCCGCCGAGGCGGGCGCCGAGCAGCACGCCGCCCACCGCCAGGAGGACGACCGAGGTCCAGGTGAGGACGCGGCCGGTCACTGCGGTCCGACCATGGTGAGTTCCGTCCCGTCCGGACCCGTACGGATGGACAGCTCGGCCCCGATCCGCCCCAGCCGCTCGCGGATGTTGGCCAGGCCCGTCCCCGACGGCTCGAGCGCGGGGTCGTAACCGATCCCGTCATCCCGCACGACCGCCCGGAATCCGCTGTCCACGATGGACAGCTCGATGAGGGCGGCCGAGGCGGCGGCGTGCTTGACCACGTTCTGGACCGCCTCGACGCAGCAGGCGAACAGCGCCGCCTCGACCTCGGCCGAGAGCCGCCCCGGTAGCTCGTCGACCACGTCCACCGGCACGGGCGCGGTCGCCGTCTGGGTCCGCAGCGCGGCGGCCAGACCGTCGGAGACGAGCTCCGGCACCGGCTCGGCCCGGGTCAGGCGGTCCAGCGCGGCGCTGTTCATGGCGGGAGGGTGCCTGGTGGAATTTCTTCTCGTGGCCAGCGTGCGCGCTCGTCTTCTTGGAGCTGCTCGAAGGAGGAGGAGGAGGAGCGCTCTGGCTCGCATTCGGGGGACTGCTCGGTCTGGCGGTGTTGAACAAGCACACGAGCGCGACGTTCGGCGCGGCGCTGCTGCTGGGCTCGCTGTTCACTCCCGCACGCGCGCAGTTGCGGACCCGCTGGCCCTGGCTCGGAGGGCTGGTGGCTGCGCTCGTGGTTCTGCCCAATGTCCTCTGGCAGATGAGTCATGACTGGCCTTCGCTCGAGTTTTACGAGCGGGCGCAGGACCTCAAGAACATCCATACGCCCGCGCTCCAGGTCCTGGCCGGCCAAGTGCTGGTCATGGGTCCCGCCGCCGTGCCGATCGCGATCCTGGGCGTCGCGGCGTTGCTGCGCGATCGATCTCGCAAGGGCTCGCTGGCGCTGGGCACGGGATATCTGTTGCTGCTCGCCGCTCTGATACTGTCCCACAGTAGCCGCTCCGATCGCCTGGTTGCATACTACCCGATCGTGTTTGCAGCGGGAGCCGCCGCCCTGGAACGGACCACGCGCGCGCGCTTTCGGTGGGTCGGGCCCACGGCGCTCGGATTGATCCTGCTCGGCGCGCTGGCGCTGGCGCCCGTCACGGTGCCGGTGTTCTCGCCGCCTCGGGTGGCTGCCTACGCGGCGGCGATCGGAATCGTGCCGCAGATCGAGAAGAATCGCCAGAGCGCGCTGCCGCAATGGTTCGCGGATCGGCTGAATTGGCCAGACTTCGTGGCAGACGTCGCGCGAGTATACCGAGCCCTTCCGGTCGAAGAGCAAGCTCACGCCAGGATCTTTGCGCCCAGTTACGGAGAGGCTGGCGCGCTCGAGCGATGGGGACCCGCGCTCGGGTTGCCGCCCGTGCTCTGCAATCACAACACCTACTACCTCTGGTCGCAGAGCTACCTGGCCGCGAGCGAATCGCAAGCTCCGGAGCAAGCCCGCCAAGCCGTCTTGATCAGCGTCGGCATGCCGCCCGATGTGCTGAAACGTTGGTTCGAGCGCGTCGAGGTGGTCGCCACATTTCGCTGTGAGTATTGCATCGACTGGCGCCGCGAGCGGGTGATCGCCGTGGCTCGCGCTGCGCGCGGCCCGCTGCTACAATTCTGGCCCGAGCTGAAGCACTTCGAGTGATTTTCTGCGTTTGCGGGGCGCCTCACTTCTCGCACGGGTCGACGGTCGACGAATGGCCGAGTCGCGTGCGCGTGGCGCGCGGTGTCGAGCTCGAGGCTCTTGCGATCTCGCTCGTGGACGAGCTCACTGGCAGGTGACGTTCGGGCACATGCCCGAGGCGCAGTCTTCGGCTCTGACGCACTGCTGGCCGGGGGCGCCGGTGGTGCAGGTGCCGGCGCTGTTGCCGCCGGTGTAGCAATGGCCCGACTGGCAGTGCTGGGGCGTCACGCAGAACGCGCCGAGCGAGCCATCAGTGCACTCGCCGCGGCCGAGGCCGACGGAGTACGCACACGTTCCCTGCAGGCAGTCGCCGGCGTCGGCGCACGCGCTGCCCAGCTGGCCCTCGGTGCAGCGGCCGTAGCTGTTGCCGGGTTCGAGCGCGCACAGCGTGGAGACGCAGTCGCTGCTCTCGGTGCACAGGGCCCCCACGCTGCCATCCGTGCACTGGCCGGAGCTCGAGCCGTTGCCCACGGCACAGCGAGTCGAGACGCAGTTTGCGTCGGCCGTGCACAGCGAGCTGAGCGCGCCGTCCGTGCAGGTGCCGGAGCCGTTGCCGCTGGAGAAGGCGCAGCGGTTGGAGACGCAATGGCCGTCGTTGACGCACAGCGCGCCGCTGCTGCCGCTGCTGCAGGTGCCGTCCTGGTAGCCGCTGCGGATCACGCAGCGCCCGGACGAGCACTGCTCGCTCAGCGCGCAGGCTGCGCCATCTGCGCCATCGCTGCACACACCGCTGGTGTCGCTCGCGCTCGTGAGCACGCAGATGCCTGCGACGCAGTGGCTCGGCTTGCTGCAGCGATCGCCCACGCCGCCCGCGCTGCAGCTCCAGCCGGCGCCCGCGGAGTCCTGGGCGCAGCGCGCGTTCGCACAGTCGGCATCGTCGCCGGAGTCGCAAGATGTGCCCGTCTCGCCACTCGTGCAGCGGGTGTCGGGACCTTCGGAGAAGTAGCCGCGCACGCAATGGCCGGTCTCGCACTGGCCGTTGTCGGCGCAGGCTTGCCCGATCTGGCCCTCGGTGCAGAAGCTCTCGAACGAGCCGTCGGCGCACGCGCCGCTGAGGCAGTCGCCGTTGCTGGCGCACGGTTCCCCGACCGCCCCCGAGGTGCAGGCACCGCCAGAGTCAGCGACGGCGCAGAGCAGGCCCGTTGCGCACTGCTCCGGCGCGGAGCAGTCGCTGCCGGCACTGCCGTCGCTGCACGTGCCCTGGCTCGCGCCCGAGTAGGCCTTGCCGCACTTTCCCCCCGAGCAGTCGTTCCCGCTCTGGCACGGCGAGCCGAGCGCGCCGTCGCTGCACACGCCGAGCGAGCCCGAGCTTGCCGGTCGCGCGCAGATGTGACTCTGGCAGTCGCTCGCCAGCAGGCAGGCCGCCGCGAGGCTGCCGTCGCTGCAGGTCCCGACAAAGGAATGCGCGGGCAAGAGACAGCTGAGCCCGACGTTGCAGTCGTCGGGCACATTGCAGCTCGCGCCAGCGCTGCGGAGCTGGCAGCTGCGGCGGCCGTCCGACGAGGTGGCGACGCAGGCACCCTCGACGCAGTCGCCATCGTCCAGACAGAGCTGGCCGCCGGCGCCGCTGTGACAGTCGCCCCGAGCGCTGCCGCTGCTGCGAACACAGCGGCCCGCGCCGCAGTCGGCGTCCGACTCGCAAGGAGCGTAGCTCGAGACACAGTCGAGCACCTCGCGCAGATCGCGCTGGCACGCGACGGCGCAGTCCAGCCCCGTGAGGCAGCCGTGACTGGGCTGGCAGCTGATGTAGCTGGCGGGAAACGGATCGCAGACACAGCGGACGCTGGCACACGGGCTCGTGCAGCTGCTGCCGTCATAGGTCGGCGCAAGCGCGCTGCAGCTGTCGAAGCGGGGCGCGGGAATCGCCGGGCGCCCGCCGGAGCCGGCTGCCCCCGTCAGCAGCCGGTCGCCAGCGTCGATGCCCGGGGCGCCGCCCACGCCGGCGTCTGCGCTCGAGCTCGGCGTGCCATCGGAACAGGCCGCAAGGAGCAGCAAGGCCGCGAGCCGGGCAGATTTCGGCGTCGCACGGCGACGCGGAGAGCGCAGTTTCACCAGCATACGTCTGCTCCATACGGCGCGCGCCGCCGGCGTCTTTGCACCAGATCGAGAGGCGGCACACGACGCGAACACCGAGCACGACCACACGGTCGCAGCGACGACGATGTAGCCAGCTGTCGGCGCTGGCGCCGCGCAGGGAGCAGGAGCGCGCCGATTCGGGGCGCATCCGGGGGCCGGCAACGATGGCCCCTGCCGCTGCAGAGGCGCGCTGAATTTCAAAGCGGTGCAACGGCGCGCGGGGGCCGAAGAATCGACACGCAGAACTGCTCCGAGCAATAAAGCGAGCTCGCTGGCTACACCCATCTATATGGTCGGCTCTTCACGCAACGCGGATGACGAGGGGTCACCATCCTCCATTGCCCCCGTCACCGCCCTGCCCGCGCGGCTGGCAGGACATTCCGGGTTTCAGCTGGTCGGGGCGCGCGCCGCAAGTATGCCGCCCCCGCTGCCGCGCGCCGCGAGCGTGCCGCGGCCGCTGCCGCGCGCCGCGAGCATGCCGCTGCCGCGCGTGGCGAGCATGCCGCCGCCGCTGCGGCGCGCTGCTCGTCCGAGCGAGCTCTTTTCGGGCGCGAGCCGCAGTCAGCCGCCTCCGCGCAAGCGCCGCGCCGAGTCCGATCGAGAGCCAGTGCCGTCGACGGCTCGCGGAGCGGGTCCCGCCAGCGCTCGCTCGAGTCGCCCGCCGCCAGCCGCTCGCGTGGTGGTCCGGTCTCGAGCACAGAGCTCGTCTGCGCTGCAGGCGCTCAGCGACTCGCAGTTCGGCGCCCGCTGCTTCAACCTCGATCCGAGAATGTCGGCGCTGGCGGTCTCCAACGACGTCTTGCGCGCGAGCCTGCGCCCGCCGGCGCCACCATCGTTCAGCGCCTGGCTCGAGCAGCACGCGGCCGATTGGTTCCCCGCCCTCGAACGCTGGGAGCTCAATGCGCTCGATTGGTTGGCGGAGCGCGCGCCCTGGCAGCGCTGCGCAATCGGCGCGGCGCTCGGTGCGCTGATCGGTCTCGGCGCCGTCCTCGGCGTCGCGGGGGCCTTGGGCTGGGAGCGCCCCGAGGTGGCAGCCGCCGCACTGATGCCGCACGCCGTGGAGCGCGCCGTGACCCGAGCCGTGCTGCCGCTCAACACCGGCGCCGTATCGGAACCCGTCAGCGCCGTAGCGGAGCAAACCGTGGCGGCGCAGACCGTGCCCGAGCAGGTCATCGAGGACCCAGCACCCGTGTCGAAGCCCGCGATCCAGGCCGTGAAACACCGCCATAAGCGCAGCCACTCGCAGCACCGAAGGATCCCCAACCGCCGATCGCGCTGAGCCGCGCTCGTGCCTCGTAGAGCCGCGTCATCGTCGCTGCTCCGCGCCCCGAGGGGCCGCACGCCGGGGGCAAGGGGAGGCCCGGCCAATCAAAGCGCTCTTCCGCGCTGCGGCGGCGCCGTCCTGGACGCGAGGTTGCTGCAGATGTCGGTACGTATGCGACGAAGCTGTGACCGGGGAGGAGTGCAGCAGTTGGAGCGCGCGTGCGAATGGGGCGTGCGCCAGGGCGGGCCTTTCTATATAGATGGTCGGCTCGGGTGGGTCCGTCGAGAGAGTGGGAGGGGGAGCCCCTGTCATGATGCCTTTCGAGCCCTGGTCGCGGTCGTTTCGCAGTGGGGCGCGGTCCGTTTACTGCGGCATTTATTTGGAGCTGTGCATTGCGCGACGCCGAAGGATCCAGCGTGCCAGACGATTTCCAGCCAGCGATCGCGCTGCCGAGCGGGAAAGACGCGCGCCTCTCGACAGCTTCTTCTGCGCTCGAAATAGCGCGCCGGGTGCCGGGGCTCGAGCTCGAGTTGCTCGAGGATCCGGCGCTCGACGAGTGCGTGGTGCTCGACCGTGAAGGGTCCGTCGCGCTCTCCGAACGAGTGGCTTACGTCGTCGTCGGCCGGCACGAGGATCCCGCCTCCGTGCTCAGCCGGGTCACGCAGCGGTACGCCGAGAGGCTCGTCGCGGTAATTCCCCTGCTCAGACTTCCGACGACGCTTACGGGCGACATCGACCTTGCTGCGCTGAGCCGGGTGCCGGTGCGCGAGCCCGAGATCGAGGCCAGCTGGGAATCTGGTGTGGCCGCCCTCCCCGGCATTGGCTGTGCTGTCGCGGTCACGGCCGGTTTTCTCCGCGCCACGCCTCGGTTTCACGAGGCCGAGCTCTGCTCTTCGCAGAGCCAGCGCGCGCCCGCGAGCCGCGCTGGCGAGACAGCCTCGTCGTCGGCTGCGCCCGTGCCGCTGTCTGCACTGGCGGCGCCGCCTCAATCGAGCGCGCCGCCTTCGCTGTGCAGGGGAGCGGCGCTGCCCGTGCGCCCGGGGGAGGTGTGGACCATTGGCGAAGCGCTGCGCGCGGCCCCTCAGGGCAGCCGCATCGTCTTCGTGGCACCGGATGGATCCGAGCAGAACGAGACATATGCGTCGCAGCTGGCGCAGGCAGAGTGCCTGGTCGGCGGCTTGCGAGCTCTGGGGCTCGCTCCTTCCGAGCTGGTCATCTTCCAGCTCGAGCGAGCTCGAGACATCGTTCCGCTCTTCTGGGCCTGCATGCTGGGCGGCTTCCCGGTCGTGATCGCCCCCGTGCCCGTCTCGTATGACGAACCGAGTCGGGCTCTCACGCAGCTCGGGGAGCTGCTCGAGCTGTTCGAAAGAGTGACGCTCGTCCTGGCGCGCGAGCGCCTCGCGGACTTTCATGCGGGGCTGGGCCGGACGCCACGCAGCGCCGTGCGCGTGGCGCTGATCGAAGAGCTCCGCGAGGCCGCACCCGATGTGCGTCTGCAGCCAGTTTCACCCGACGAGGTCGCCCTGTACGCGCTCTCCTCCGGGAGCACGGCAGGCTCCAAGGCCATCGCGCTCAGCCATCGCAATCTGCTGGCGCGGGCGCGAGGGGTCAACGCCCAATGTTACGGCGAGCGAGACGTGGTCCTCAACTGGCTGCCCTTCGATCACATCGGTAGCATTTCCGAGGGCCACCTGCGGCCCGTGCTGCTCGGCTGTGAGCTGGTCTACGCGTCCAAGGACTACGTCATCGGCCGCCCGCTGCGTCTACTCGAGCTCATCGATCGTCACCGCATCAGCCATACCTGGGCTCCCAACTTCTCGTACACGCTGGTGACCGCGGCGCTCGCGCGTCAGCACGACGACGCTCGGGAACCTCGGGAACAGAGCCGAGCCTGGGACCTGTCGTGCGTGCGCATGCTGCTGAACGCCGGGGAGCTCATCACCACGACCGCAGTGGAGCGGTTCATCTCTGCGCTCGCGCCCTTCGGTTTGCGGCGCTCGGCCGTGCAATCTGCGTTCGGCATGGCCGAGCTCGGCTCGGGTGTGACCTACCATCAGCCGGCGGAAGGTGAGTCGCTGCGATTTCACTACGTCGATCGCGCCTCGCTCGGCGGGGCCGTGCGCGCCAGCCATCCGACAGATCCGGCAAGCATCGCCTTCGCCAGCCTGGGCACGGTCATTCCCGGCGTCTCGATGCGCATCGCGGACGGCGAAGGGCGCGTCCTGCCCGAACGAGAATCAGGGCGCCTGCAGTTCCAGGGGCCTGCGCTCTCCCCCGGCTACTACAGAAATGCCGAGGCCAATCGCGCCTTCGGCGCCGACGGCTGGTTCGATACCGGCGACATGGGGTTCATCGCAAACGGTGAGCTCGTGCTCACCGGGCGCGCCGACGCCGGGCTCGTCGTCAACGGTGCGAACTTCAGCAACGCAGAAATTGAAGCGCTCGTGGAAGAGATCGACGGCGTGGTCACCTCCTATGTCGCGGCGTGTGCGGTGCGCGCTCGCGACGGAGGGGGCTCCCAGCTCGCCGTCTTCTTTCAGCCCGAGAGCTTCGACGAGGCGCTGCTCGCTCCGCTGTTGAGGGCCATTCAGGCGCAGCTGGCCAAGCGGCTCGGAGTCAAGGCGGACTACCTGTTGCCCGTGGCAGCCTCGGCGATTGTCAAGACCGAGATCGGCAAGATCCAACGCAAGAAGCTGAGCCTCGAGTTCGATCGCGGCGAGCACGATGCGCTCGTGCGGCGCATCGACCTTCTTCTCGGCAACCGCAATACGTTCGGCGCCGCCTACTTTCGCCGCAGCTCGCGGCCCCGCAAGCTGGCACACGCCCAGCGATCACGGAGCGGGTCGACGCTCTTGGTCGTCGACGAGGGAGGCCTGGAAGACCGGCTCAGGACCGAGCTGCAGCGGCGCGAGCTGCCTTGGCTGGTCGTGGCGAGTGGAGAGCAATTCGTCGAGCACGATGAGGCATTGCTCGGCCTGCGTGTGGACGATCCGCACGACCTTCTGGCGCTGACGCGCTGGCTGGAGAAGTCGCAGGTAGAGCTGCACACCGTCGTCGATCTGCGGGCCGCAAGCCTCGGAGGTGCGGTTTCGGCCACACGCGAGCAGCGCAGTCTGGCGCCGCTCGCTGACCTCGTTCGGGCGCTCCCTCGGCGTGGGTCTACGCGCGAGACGCTCCGGCTGCTGTCGGTGAGCGGCGCCGCGCGGAACGGCGGCAGGACCCTGCCGCAGGCGCCGGCACCGGCGACGCAAGGCCAGGGGGGCAGTCGCGCGATCGCTCGGAACCTTTCTGCGGCGGCGCAGCGGGAGCTGCCCTGGCTGCGCTGTCTGCTCCTGGATCTCGGCGATCCCGAGCTCTCGGACACGGAACGTGCGGCGTACCTCGTTCGAGAGATCGCGGGCAGGTCGGCGGACGATACCGTGGTCTACCGGCCCGATGGGCGCTGGGCCACCGATCTCGAGCCGATCGAGACGTCAACGGCGCGCTGGCACACGCCGCCCTTCGCTCGAGGGGAGGCCTTCGTCGTGTATGGAGCGGGCGCGGAGATTGGCGTGCAGTTGCTCGAGACGTTGCTCGAGCGCTTCGGTTCGCGACTGCTCTTGCTCGATGATGCCGGGCGCCCGCCGGACCCGGTGCGCTCCGAGCGGCTGCGACGTTGGCAGCAGGTCGAAGGAGTGTGTCGGTCGATCACGCTCGACGGGTGGGACGTCGCAGGTGTGCGCAGCGCCGTACGAGACGGGCTGGCAGGCATGCACACGCAGGTGCAGGGTTTCCTCCACATCACGAGTGACAGAGCCGGAGCAGCCGGCGCCGAGCGGCGAGGTTGCGACCTGGTGGCTCTGCTCGAGCAGCGAGCCCGCACGCTCGCCTGCCTCGCCGAGGTCGCCGTCGAGTACCCGGCGGCGCGTTTCGTTGCGCTATCGGCGCTCGAGGACGCGGCTGCAGCTCCCGCCATCGCCTGGCAGAACGAATTCGCGCTCGAGTCTCTGCGGCGGGCCGATCGCCACGTGCATGCGGTCGAGCTCGCCGGCGGTGTGAGTGACCGCGATGCCAGCGACCGAGTCCTCGGCGCCGTTCGACTCGGTGGACACGTCGTCGCCGCCGTCGGCGATCTGCGCGAGCTGCGGCGAACCCAGCTGTTTGTCGCCTTGCTCGAGCCGGCCTCGTTGGGACGCTGTGCTGCCCTGGCCTTTCACGATCGATACGGCAACCCCGCCCCGGTCGAGCTCGTGCCGATGCGCGCGCCAGCGCACGCGCCCGGCATCCTGCGCCACCTCCCCGAGCTGCCCCTCGGTCCGCGCGGGGACATCCGGGAGCGCTTGCGCCAGCTCGCGGCGGGCGCGCTCGGCCCGTCCGAGCACCTGCCCCGATCGGCCATGGAGAGCCAGATCGCTCAGATCTGGAAGGACTTGCTCGGGCTGGAAGCGCTGAATGTGCACAGCAGCTTCTTCGAGCTCGGGGGGCATTCGCTGCTGCTCGTGCAAGCGCAGGAGAGACTGAGCCGCCTTTTCGGCTCGCGGGTGACACTGGTCGAGCTCTTCAAGTACCCGACGGTGCAGGCACTCGCGGCGTTTCTCGGGCAGGGCAAGCCGCAGCAAAGCGCAGCCAGCCGAGGTGTCGCTCGCGCCGAAGTGCGCAAGCAGCGGTGCGGCCGTCCGGAGGTCGAAGCGGTGGCGGTCATCGGGATGGCCTGTCGCTTCCCCGGAGCATCGGATCTGGACACGTTCTGGCAGAATCTGGCGCTGGGGCGGGAGTCCATCGCGACGCTCACGCTCGAAGAGGTTCTGGCCGCGGGGGTCGATCCGGCGGTTGCGAACCACCCCCAGTATGTCAAGGCGAGCCCCCGGCTCAGCGACGTCGCAGCGTTCGACGCCGATCTCTTCGGGTACACCGCCCGCGAATCGGAGCTCATGGATCCGCAGCACCGGCTCTTGCTCGAGTGCGCCT
>Ga0207675_100007831_pt1 | contig 10081 bp, 6 predicted proteins | sample KBSSwiS42_FD_184305 | JGI IMG/M metagenome (GOLD analysis project Ga0207675, IMG submission 184305) | Switchgrass rhizosphere microbial communities from Kellogg Biological Station, Michigan, USA - KBS Switchgrass S4-2 (SPAdes) (version 2) | ecosystem: Host-associated > Plants > Roots >...
CCAGGAGCCGATAGCTCACCGCCGGGCCGCGAACTGCGCCATGTCGGCGGGCAGCGGCGCCTCCAGGCGCAAGCGCTCGCCCGTGACCGGATGCGCGAAAGCGAGGCGCGCGGCGTGCAGGAGCAGGCGCTTGACCCCCTGCCGGTCGAGCTCGCGGTTCAGGGTGAAATCGCCGTATTTGTCGTCGCCAAGGACCGGATGACCCGCGTGCGCGAGGTGCGAGGGAACCCCGCGGCCCTCTTGGCGCTCAGCTGGCACCACGCGGGCGGGGGCCGCGGCCTGAAGGACATGGTGATCCTCCCGTACAAGGATCGGCTGGCGCTCCTGTCGCGGTACCTGCAGCAGCTCGTGATGGAGTCGCTCGGGAAGGAGCGCGACCTCTCGGGACGCGTCGTGCACCAGGGGATCGCGGTGTACGGGAACAAGGGCTCGACCGACCAGCATGCGTACGTCCAGCAGCTCCGCGAAGGCGTCCCCAACTTCTTCGCGACCTTCGTCGAGGTCCTGCAGGACCGGGACGGCGAGGAGGTCGAGGTCGAGCCGGGGGTGACCTCGGGAGATTTCCTCTCGGGGTTCCTCCAGGGGACGAGGCGCGCGCTGCACGACAACGGGCGGGCGTCGCTGACGATCACGATCGGGGACGTCTCGCCCCGGACCGTCGGGATGCTGATCGCGCTGTACGAGCGCGCCGTCGGGCTCTATGCGAGCCTCGTCGGCGTGAACGCGTACCACCAGCCGGGCGTGGAGGCGGGGAAGAAGGCCGCCGCGTCGGTCCTGGCGCTCCAGGGGAAGCTCGTCGCCGCGCTCGCCGCGCGCGGGAGCGCCGGGGGGACCGTGGAGGAGCTGGCCGCCGATGCGGGCGCCGCCGACGAGGTCGAGACCGCGTTCACGATCCTCGAGCACCTCGCGGCGAATCCGTCCCGCGGCGTGAGCAAGACCCCCGGCGGAACTCCGTTCGACGCGGTGTACCGCGCGCCGCGATGAGGCTCCGGGGTCCGGCCGCCCTCCTCGCGGCGGCGGTCCTGATCCCGGCCGCGGCGGGAGCGGCCGGCGGCGCCCGCGAGGATCCCCAGACGTTCCAGCACGCGCTCGCGGGGACGAGCCCGGCCTCGTTCGGTGTGACCGTCGAGCGCCTGCGGATCGATCTGGGGCCCGCGAGCCTCACGATCGAGCGCGGGACGCTCATCCCCGTGGAGGGTCCCGCGGGAGCCGCGCGGGAGCTCATCGTCCTGGGGGACGCGCGCTTCTCGCTCGTCACCGACGACCCGGTCGAGTCGTACCAGCTCGAGCTGTTCACCGGCGAGCCGCGCATCGACGTCCCCGTCTCGCGCGCCGTGCTCGTCGTGCCGGGCGACGACGCGATCCGCTCGCTGATCACCCGGCCGGGGCGCGCGCCGCTCCCCCCGGCGACCGCGACCGAGGCGAGAGACCTCCTCGCCGCGTGGCGCGCCTCGCCCGAGTTCCGTCACGCGGCCGCCGACCTCGTGCTCGTCGAGGACGCGGCCGGGGAGCGGGCGTCGCAGGGAGCGTTCCTCGCCTGGTGCGACGGCGCGCGGCTGGGCCGCTTCCTGTACTCCGTCGATCCGTTCGAGGTGGAGCAGGTGAAGCTCGAGCGGTTCGTGGCGGCGCGGCTCGGCGCTGTGGACGTCGATCGCGTGAGGCGCGGCCTGCGGCGCGAGGAGGAGGAGGGCCGGAATCTCGGGCGGCGCGTGGAGGATTTCGGCGACTGGGACACGTGGTACTCGGGCTCGCTCAAGACCCCCGGCGCGCAGCCGTTCGAGCCGCAGCACTACGACCTCACGGTCGAAGTCGAGCCGGATCTGGAGGAGATCCGCGGCGTCGCGCGCATCCGCCTCGTCCCGAAAGCGCGCGGGGCGCGGGTCGTCCATTTCGAGCTGTTCGACGATCTCGTGCTCGACACGGTGTTCGACGAGGACGGCCGCTCGGTGCCCTGGGCGCGCGCCGGCTCCGCGATCTCCGTGTTCCTGCGGGACGTCCCCGAGCCGGGAACGCCTCTCACCCTCGAGCTGCGCTACCGCGGGGTGCTCTTCCGCAAGGTCGAGCCGCTCTTACGCGCGCGGCGGTCCTCCCGCTTCTGGTATCCGCGGACGGGGACCGTGGACCGCGCGACGTACCGCGCGGAGTTCGTCGTCCCCGAAGGCGCGAAGGTCCTCGCGTCGGGGGTGCGCGCCTCCGAGACCGTGGCGGGCGGACGGCGGCGCCAGATACGCACGCTCGACCTGCCGACGCGCTTCTTCGGCTTCGAGGTCGGCCGTTACGACGTCGAGGAGCGCCGCATCGGCCACGTCGCGCTCGAGATCGGCTTCCTGAGGGACGCGCCCGCCGCCGGCCAGCAGGACCGCGCGGCGGTGATCCGCGTCGTCTCCGACGCGCTGTCCGCCTACGAGGAGGCGTTCGGTCCGTACCCGCTCGACGTGCTCGCGGTCGCGGCGGTCCCCGGGAACGTCTCGCGCGGGTACCTCTCCTTCCTGACCTTGGCGCAGCCGATCGTGGACGAGGTCGCCCTGGGCCGGCCGAAGGCGATCGAGGCGGCCGGGACGATCTCGCACGAGCTGGCCCACCAGTGGTGGGGGAACATGGTCGGCTGGACGAGCTACCGCGATCAGTGGCTGTCGGAAGCGCTCGCGGACTACGCGTCGGCCCTGTACCGGAAGCGGATCGCCCCGCGCGAGGCGGAGCTGTTCCCGCGGGCGGGGCTCGTCGAGTCGTGGACGCCGGCGGGGCGGCCGGTCGAGGCGATGGGGCCGGTCACCCTCGGCCTGCGCCTGTCGTCCAGCCTGTCGGACGACGCGTACCACGCGATCGTCTACGACAAGGGCTCGATGGTCTTCGCGATGCTCGCCGACAAGCTCGGCGAGGTGCAGCTCCTCGGCATGCTGAGGGAGATCGCGCAGCGCACGAACCACCGGGACATCGACACCGGGACCTTCCTCCGCGCGCTCGAGAAGATGTCGGCGACCGATCTCTCCGCGTTCGCGCGCGCCTTCGTGGACGGGATCGGCTATCCGGAGATCCAGCTCGAGTACCGCCCTTCGGGCGCGCGCATCGACGGCACGATCCGCCAGTTCCCCCGCGGCTACCGGCGCGACCGGCTCGTGCGCACGGCCGAGGGCGGATACGACGTCGAGCCCGAGTTCACGCCGTACCAGCCCGCGGAGAAGGCCGAAGCCGACATCGCCGCGATCGTCCCGGGCGGGCCCCGGCTCGTCCTGCCGGCGCGGGGGGAGTCGACGCCGTTTGCGATCGACCTGCCGGGAAGGAGCGCGCGCGTCCGCTGGGATCCCGCTCATGCGATCCCGGCCCCGGTCCGCGACGCGACGGCCGACCGGAAGCGATCGCTCGAGAGGCGCGCGGCGGCGCTGCGCTCCGCGGGGCGGATCGAGGAGGCGGTCGAGGTGTACGGCGAGGCGCTCGCCGAGCCGTTCGTGCTCCTCCCCGAGGAGACGTCGAAGACGACGAAGGGGAACCTCGCCTGGTTCACCCAACGCCTGAACGGCCGCATCCACCTCGCGCTCGCCGAGATCGCCCTGGATCAAGGGCGCGTCGCCGACGCCGAGCGCGAGCTGGCCTTCAAGGAGGTCCGCGTCGGCGCGGACGCGGAGTGGCCGCTCGACGTGAGGCGGCGCATCCTCCGCGCGCGCCTCGCCCTGCGGCGCGCCGACGCGAAGCAGGCGTTCTCGCTCCTCCAAGACGTCCTCGCGCTCGATTTCGTGCAGAGCGAGAGCGATACGGTGGCGGATACGCTGAGGAGGCAGAAGTTCCGCGAGCAGCCGGAGGGACGCGGCGGCGACTACCTGCTGCTCGCCGCGGCGGCGGCGCTCATCGATCGTCCGGTGATCGCGCGCGAGGCGGCGGGGGAGGCGGCGCGGCGCGGCGCGGACACGGCCCTCCTCGAGACGATCACCGCGGCCGCGCCAGCCACTCCGGCCGCAGGCGCCCGCCACTGACCGGCCAGAACGCGCCCGGCGCTTCGACGAGCCTCTCGCTCGGCGCGTACCCCTCGAGGATCCAGGGCGCGTAGCGCCGGTCGGACTCGATCACCGCGGCACCGAACCGCCGCGCGGCGAGCGCGTCGCGGACTTCGCGCTCGAGTGCCCCCCGCGCGGGGCCCTTATCGTCGAGGAAGATGTTGTCCATGGCGAGCGTGTGCGCGCCCTCGCGCTTCCCCGCCCGGCGCGCGAGGTAGCCGTGGTGGGGGAGGAAGATCTCTCCGGGGACCTGTGCCAACCGCTCGACGACCGCGTCCCCCGCGCGCCGGTCCGCGGCGGAAGGGACGAGCGCTCCCGGCGCGTAGACGAGCCACGCGAGCTGCGCTACGACCAGGCCCTCTCTCCAAACGGGACGGCCCCACGTCGCCGCGAGGAGCGAGAAGCCGGCGAACGCGGGGAGGAGGTTGTTCACCTCGGCGCCGTACACGCACCTCACGGACCACGAGCTCGCCACGAGCGCGCCCGCCACGACCGGCACGAACCATGTCGGCTTTCTTCGCACCACCATGAGAGGGGCGAGGGGAAGCGCGGGAACGAGATCGTGCACCCAGAACCGCCACCAACCCCCCGGAACCCTCGGATGGTGCGCGGGAAGGGTGAAGCAGTAGTACCCGAACCAGCCGCCGCTCTCCCGCTGGAGGAAGAGCACGCCGGCGACGGCGAGGAGCGCCGCCGTGCCCGCCGCCGTCGCGGCCCGGCGGCGCTCGACGAAGAAAAGCCACGCGAGAACGGGCACGAGGACGACGAGCGCCGACTGCTTCGTCAGAAACGCCGCCGCGGCGAGAACGCCCGCGAGCACGGCTCCCAGAGGGGAGCGTCCCTCTCTCAGCGCGAAGATCGCTCCGAGCAGCGTGAGCAGGTAGAACGAGTCGAGGCGCGCGAGATCGAGCCACCCGCCCGCGCGGGCGTAGGTCGCCGCGAACAGGCCGGCGGCGAGGACGCCTGCCGTCCAGGAGCCGGTCTCCTTCCGCGCGAGCGCGTAGAGCAGCGCGAAGACGCCGAGCGACGAGAGGAACGAGAGCAGGCGCAGCGGGAAGAAGCCGATGCCGGCGACCGAGGCGACCGCGGCCGCGACCAGGTAGTACCCCGGCGGGTAGAGGAACGACACGAACTCGAGGGACGGCGGCGCGTACAGGGGCTTTCCCTCGAGGATCCGGCGCACGTGCTCGACCATCCCGCCTTCCATCCACTCGAGCTCGTACGGGTACCGCATGCGGGCGAGGGCGACGCCCACGTAGAGCAGGACGTACGCGACGCTCGCCGCGATCGCCAGGGAGCTGAGGACGCGCCTCAAGGCCGGAACGCCGTCGCCTTCACGAGCAAGTGGATCCGCTGGCCGGGGGCCAGCGAAAGCTCGCGCGCCGATTCCGGCGTGACGTGAACGCGGAGCGGAACCGGGGTCGCCACGATCACGACGACGATCCCGTCGTGCTCCTGGACGGAGGAAACGACGCCGGCGAGGAAGTTGCGCGCGGAGACGCCGTGCACCTCTCCCCGCGCGAGGATCGGCTCCTCCGCGGCCAGCGCCAGATCGACCACCGTTCCCGGCGGCGCGTGAAGAGGGCCGGTGACGACGAGCGTCCCGCCGAGATCGACACGCGCCTCCTCGGGACCGTCCTCGACGACGACGGCGCGGAGCCAGTTCGTGGAGCCGGCGGCGGGCGACGCGGCCCCGCCCGGGGCGAGGAGCTCCGAGGGCGGACCTTCCGCGACGACCCTCCCGCGCTCGAGGTAGACGAGGCGGTCGCCGAGCCGGACCGCCTCCCGCGGGTCGTGCGTGACGTAGACGAACGGGATCCGCGCCTGCCGCCGCAGCTCCAGCAGCAGGCCGCCGATCTGCTCGCGCGACGCGAGCTCGAGACCGGAGAGGGGCTCGTCGAGGAGCAGGGCTTGGGGCTCCGCGGCCAGCGCGCGCGCGAGCGCCACGCGCTGGCGCTCGCCGCCGGAGAGCACGGCCCCGCGCTTGGCGGCGAGCGCCGAGCCGCCGACGCGGGAGAGCCACGCGTCCGGGTCGCCCCCGCGCGCGCCGAAGGCGACGTTCGCGCGCGCGTCCATGTGGGGGAAAGGCTCCGCGTCCTGGAAGACGATTCCGATCCGGCGCTCGCGTATCGGCACGTGGATCCCGGCCTTCGCGTCGAACAGCACGCGATCGCCCAGGGCGATCCGCCCCTCCGAAGGACGCGTCGCGCCCAAGATCGCCCGCAAGAGCGTGGACTTCCCCGCGCCCGAGGGGCCGAAGACCACCGTGATCCCGGGCTCCGCGCGCATCGTGACCTCGAGCGGGAACCCGGGCGTCCCCCGGACGGCGACGTCGAGGACGCTCACCGGTGCCGCCCGAGCCGCGCGACTGCGAGCAGCACGGCGATCGACACGCCGGTCAGAAGCGCGCACAACGCGAGCGCCGCCCGGTTCTCGCCCGTCAGCGAGGCCTCATACACCGCGAGCGGAAGCGTCTGCGTGCGCCCCGGGATGTTCCCGGCGAGCATGAGCGTGGCGCCGAACTCGCCCAGCCCGCGCGCGAAGGCGAGCGCGATCCCGGCGGCCAGCCCCCGCCGCGCGAGCGGCAGCTCGATCGCGAGGAACGAGCGGAGGCGGCCGGCGCCGAGGCTCGCCGCGGTGAGCGTGTGGCGCGGGTCGAGCTCCTCGAACGCGACGCGCGCCGCGCGGTGCATGAGCGGGAACGACATGACGGCGGCCGCGACGACGCACGCGAGCCACGAGAAGGGGATCGAAAGACCGCCGAGCAGGCCGCGTCTCCCGAGCAGGACGAGCAGCACGTACCCCGTGACGGTCGGCGGGAGGACCAGCGGCAGCGACAGGAGCGTCTCGACGACCTCGCGGCCGGGGAAGGAGCGGTGCGCGAGCGCTCGCCCCGTGAGGGTGCCCGCGATCGTCACGAGGATCGTGGCGACGACCGCGACCTGAACCGAGAGCGAGAGCGCCGCCGCGATCAATCGGCTACTGCGGGGGTGGTCCGAAGCCGTTCTTCGCGAGGATCTCGAGACCCGCGGGCGACGCGAGGAACTCGAGGAAGGCCTTCGCGCGCGCGGTCCCCTCGCCGCTCACGAGGGCGGCTTCGTAGATCACCGGATCGTGCAGCGTCGCGTCGATCACAGGGCCTGGGACGACGTCCGCGCCCACGAGCGCCGCGTCGGTCGCGTAGACGATGCCCGCATCGGCGTCGCCGCGCGCGACGTAGTCGAGCACCTGGCGCACGTTCTCGCCGAAGACCAGGCGGCGCCCGATCGTCCCGGTCAGCTCCGCCTTGCGGATCGCCTGGTCCGCGTAGCGCCCCGCCGGGACCGTCTTGGGGTTCCCGATCGCGATCCTCGCAAAGCGCGGGTCCATGAGGTCGTCGAAGGTCTTCGGCGGCGCAAGCCCCTTGCGGGAGACGACGACGAGACGGTTGGTCGCGATCGCGCGGCGGGTGCCTTCGACGAGCCGGCCCGTCTTCGCCGCGCGGTCCATCTCGACGGGGGAGGCGGAGAGGAACAGGTCCAGAGGGGCTCCGTGCTCGACCTGCGCGACGATCACGCCCGAGGCCGCGGCCTCGATCTCGAGCTTCTCCCCGGGCACCTTCTTCGAAAACGCCGCGATCGCCTCGTCCATCGGCTTCTTGAGGCTGACCGCGGTCGCGATGAGCGCCGCGAGGAGGACCGCGATCATACGGTCGCCAGCTCTTCCATCAGGTAGGTCGCGGCCTCGTTCCCCTTGAAGAAGTTGTCGAGGTCGATCTTCTCGTTCGGCGCGTGGAGGTTGTCGTCGTGCAGGCCGATTCCCATGAGCACCGACGGCACCTTGAGCACCTTGTCGAACGTCGCGACGACCGGGATCGAGCCGCCCTCGCGCGTGAACACGGGCGCCTTGCCGAACGCCTTCTTCACGGCGCGCGACGCCGCCTGGAGGGCGGCGTGGTCGGTCGGGGCGAGCCACCCGGCGCCGTGGTGGAGGTGGGTCACCTTCACCTGGACCGACTTCGGCGCGATCTTCTTCACGAACCTCTCGAACTTCTTGAAGATCTCGTCCGAGGTCTGGTCGGGAACCAGGCGCATCGAGACCTTCGCGTGCGCCTCGGCGGGGATGACCGTCTTCGCGCCGTCCCCCTGGAAGCCGCCCCAGATCCCGTTGATCTCGAGGGTCGGGCGCGCGGTGATCCGCTCGAGCGTCGTGAAGCCGGGCTCGCCGAAAAGCGCGGGGGCCGCGATCTCCTTCTTGAAGCGCGCGTCGGAGTGGGGGAGGCTCGCCATCGCCTTCCGCTCCTTCGCGGTGAGCTTCTTCACCTTGTCGTAGAACCCGGGGACCTTGACCTTGCCCTTCGTGTCCTTGAGCTGCGCGAGGATGTGCGCGAGCGCGAAGGCGGGGTTGATGACGGCACCTCCGAACGACCCCGAGTGCAGGTCGCGCGAGGTCCCGCGCACGTCGATCTGGCAGTACGACAGCCCGCGCAGGCCGTGGGTGATCGACGGGGTCTTCTTGTCGAGCATCGCCGTGTCGGAGACGACGACCGCGTCGCACGCGAGGAGCTCCTTGTTCGCCGCGATGAACGGCTCGAGGTTCCCCGAGCCGATCTCCTCCTCGCCTTCGATCAGGAACTTGACGTTGACGGGACAGGTGCCCGAGGTCTTCAGGTGCGCCTCGAACGCGTTGACGTGGATGATGAACTGCCCCTTGTCGTCGCAGGCGCCGCGCGCGTAGAGCCTGCCGTCGCGGATCGTCGGCTCGAACGGCGGGGTCGTCCACAGCTCCAGCGGCTCGGGGGGCTGCACGTCGTAGTGTCCGTAGACGAGGATCGTGGGCTTCCCCGGAGCACCCAGCCACTCGCCGTAGACGATCGGGTGGCGCGGCGTCTTGTGGATCGCGGTCTTCGTGCATCCCGCGCGCTTGAGCCTCCCCTCGACCCAAGCCGCCGCCCGCGCGACGTCCTGGGCGCGGGCGGGGTCGGTGGAGATCGACGGGATCCGAAGGATGTCCTTCAGCTCGTCGAGGTGGCGGTTCTGGTGGGCGCGGACGAACTCGGCGGCGACGCTCATCACTCTCTCCTACATCATCGCCGCGGGGGGCGCGGGCTCGTTCGGGTCTCCGGCGTTGTTCAACGGGATCTTCACGAGGAGCCAGGCGATGAATCCGATCACCACCAGGCTGACCCAGTACGAAGGATGGTTGAAGTAGTTCTCGCTCCCCGCGGCCCCCTGGAAGGCCTTGCCGATGTCGATCGGCTCGCCGCTCGCCGTCGGTATGAGGGCGATCCCGGCCGTGACGAGGCCCATCAGCGCTTCGCCGGCGATGAGCCCCGAGGCGATGAGCACGCCGACGTTGCCGAAGCGCGCCATCTGCGCTCCGTTGAATCCCTTCCTCTCGGCGATGGTGTCGGCGAGCCAGCGGATCATCCCACCGACGAAGATCGCGGACGTCGTGCCGAAGGGGAGGTACATCCCCACCGAGACGAGCATCGGGCTCTTGACCTGGAGGAGGATCATCGTCAGACCGAGGAAGATGCCGACGATGACGAGCGGCCACGCCATGTCGCCGCCGACGATTCCCTTCGCCAGGAAGGCCATCAGGCTCGCCTGCGGGGCGGAGAGCGCCGGATCGCCGAATCCCGTGCCGCCGTGCGCGATGTTGGACTTGTAGAGGATGAGGAGCGGGAAGTACATGACGAGAGCCGCGACGACGACCGCGATGAGCTCGACGAGCTGGATCGTGCGCGGGGTGCCGCCCAGGATGTAGCCGACCTTGAAGTCCTGGAGGAGCTCGCCCGCCACCGCGGCGGCGACGCAGACCACGGCGGCGACTCCGAGCACCGCGATGACCCCGCTCTGGCCCGACACGCCGAGCGCCACCATCAGCAGCGCGGCCACGATCAGGGTGGACAGCGTGATCCCCGAGATCGGATTGTTGGTCGAGCCGATCATCCCCACGAGATAGCCGGACACGACGCAGAAGAAGAAGCCGGCGATCAGCATCACGATCGCGGCCGTCAGGCCGGCCTTCATGCCCGCGAAGCTCACGTAGAGCGCGGCCATGGCGATGAACGTGATCCCGATCAGCAGGAACACGGTCTTGGACGCCAT
>Ga0207675_100007832_pt1 | contig 10080 bp, 7 predicted proteins | sample KBSSwiS42_FD_184305 | JGI IMG/M metagenome (GOLD analysis project Ga0207675, IMG submission 184305) | Switchgrass rhizosphere microbial communities from Kellogg Biological Station, Michigan, USA - KBS Switchgrass S4-2 (SPAdes) (version 2) | ecosystem: Host-associated > Plants > Roots >...
CGCGTCTACGTCCACGTCCACGTCCACGAAAACGTCAGCGTCAGCGTCAGCGACTACGGGTAGTTCGAGCGGGGGCGGGACGCCGCCGATGTACGAGGGCAGTCAGATGCCGGGGTTTCCGCCCGCGGGGCAAGGGGCGAAGAAATACGCGCCGACGGCGGCGGCGGACGGGAGAGGGCCGGTCCCGGGCGATGATCTGCGGCGGTCGTTGCTGGCGGAGGTGCGAGCGGTGGCGCGCAAGCAGGGGCGCAAGCCGCCCGAGGTCGATGCGCGGCTCGACTGGGCGATGACCGACCTCGCGCGCCAGGTACGCGACGACGATCTGCCGGCGCTGGACGTGGTCGACTTCCTCCTCGCGCACTACGGCCTGGTCGAGCCGTCGCCGCACATCCTGCTTTCCAGCGTGCCGCTGCGGGGCGCGGCCGAGCTGAGCGCGCACGCGCGCGGCGAGATCGCCGAGATGATGCGCGGCGAAAGCATCAATCGCGCCGGGCTGGGCATCGATCGCACGGCTGACACGCTCTACATCGCGCTGGCGCTGCAGGCGAAACGGGTCGAGCTGCTCGAGGCGATCCCGCGGCATCTGCCCGCGCGCGGCCGCGCGCCGATCGCCGTGCGCATCGGCCCCGGCCTCACGAAACCCGAGGTCGCCATCACCGCGCCCGACGGCAGCGTGCGCGAACAGATGCCCCCCCTGCAGAAGGGCGTCGTTCGCGCGGAGATTCAGTGCGCCGCGGACGGGCGGTACCAGGTCGAGGTGGTCGCGACCGAGGCGACGGGCAGCGCCGTGCTCGCGAACTTCCCCGTGTACTGTGGCGTGGAGCCGCCGTCGACGAGCCCGCGCGGCGCTGGCGTCCGCCCGGCGGTGGTCAGCGCCGAGGAGGCCGAGCAGCAGCTCCTCGCGCTGATCAACCGCGATCGCAAGCGGGCAGGGGTCGCGCCCGTGACGCTGGACGAGCGGCTGACCGCGATCGCGCGCGCGCACACGCACGACATGGTCGACCACGACTTCGTCGGGCACGTGTCGCCGCGGACGGGCGGTCCGGCCGATCGCGTTCACCGCGCCGGCCTCGCGCCGAGCTTCGTCTCGGAGAACGTGGGCCGCGGGTACACGGCCGAGGAAGCCGAGCAGGGCTTCATGGCGAGCCCGGGCCACCGCGCGAACATCGTCGATCCGCGCCCGCGCAAGGTCGGCATCGGCGTCGTGTTCGGCGAAGCCGTCACCGGCACGAAGCCCATGTTCGTGACGCAGCTGTTCACCAACTAGCGAGCATGCGAGGCCAGCTCACCATCGCCGCCTGGCTGCTGGTCGGGTGGCCGTCTGGACCGGTGTCGCCGACGGCGACGCCGGCGCCGGCACAGCCGAACGGCGCGTTCCGCCTCCGGCTCTGCACGGAGGCGCCCGTTCGCCTGGACGGCCCTCAGGGCGCGCAGCAGTCCCGCGGCTGCGTCGCGACCTTCACGCAAGTCCTGTCCGACCCCGCGACGATTCGCTGGGTCGGCGCCGACCGGGTCAAGCGCCGGTACCTCGTCTACGTGCCCGAGCGCCTGCCGGCCACGCCCGTGCCCGTCGTCTTCATGTTCCCCGGTTATTCGGCCAGCGCAGAGGCCGCGGCCTTCTACTACACGCACGGGTCGTTCGAACGCCTGGCCGATCGCGACGGGTTCGTCGTCATTTACGGGAACGGCCTTCCGAACTCGCCGCCGACCGGCGAAAAACCGTCGATGCCCGAAGGCGGCTTCCTGCAGGGTTGCCTCGCGCCTCACGCCGGCGAAGGGATCGACGTCGCGTACGTACGCCAGATCGTCGATCAGCTCGCGACCGAGGTCAGCATCGACCGTTCACGCATCTACGCGACGGGCCTGTCGGCCGGCGGCGGGATGTCGTTCCAGCTCGCCCTGGAGGCGCCCGACCTGGTCGCCGCCGTCGCGCCCGTCGCGGGCCTTCCATTCCAGCCGGACGGCGTCTGGCGGTTCTCCTGCCACCCTCGGCCCGGCCGCGAGCGCGTCTCGATCGCGATGCTGGCCGCCACGCACGACCGCTTCGTCTCGTACGCTCCGGGCGGCTCGCCCGAATACCCGAACGCACACTATCCGGGAATGGAGCGCACGCGTGACGCGTGGCTCGCGGCGCTGGGGATCAAGGGCCCGCCGGCCGTCGACCGGCTGCCCGACGTCGTGCAGGGCGATTCGCTGACGGCCCAGACGGGACTCTCCACCAGCACGATCGAACGCCACCGCTACCCGCCCGGGCCCGACGGGCAAGAGCTCTGGTACTACAAGGCCGACGGGATGGGGCACTGGTGGCCGAACCCCACGCAGATGTCGCCGGGCCTCTGGCAACGCTTCGGCAAGACGAACCAGGACATCGACTTCGCCGACGAGGCGTGGACGTTCTTCCAGCGCCACCGCGCCAAGCGTTAGTAGGTGATCGCGAACGCGATGCGGAAGAAGACGCCGCGCGGGTCGATGGTTCCCAGATCGACCGGAACGATCTTCGACTGATCGCGCGGCGACGACGGCGGCGCCAGCAGCAGATGGTGGCTTTGCGCCCAGCTGTAGCCGGCCTCGGCGCTGATCCAGGCGCCCACCGGGCTCGAATCGCCCGACATGCGGATGGCTGAGCCGACGCTGGGATCGATCGAAAACACGTCGAAGTGGTCGACCAGGTCTTTCGCGTTCGGGCTGGACGGATCGGTCAGCGCGGCGTCTCCGCGCAGCATCCCGGGCGACAGCCGCGCAAACGCGTAGGTGAACGGCCGGGCGTAGTAACGGCCTTCCACCACCGCCGCCAGCCGCCAGAGGCTGAGCGACGAGGCCACGCCGCGGGCTTCGGAGCTGCTCGCGCCGTAGTCGGTCCCGAAACCGGCGGCGACGACGAACGAACCGGAACGCAGCAGCGGATGCTCGATCGACAGCGAGACCTGCGGCACCGCATCCGTCCTCGAAAAGGGATCGAAGGCCGAGCTGCGAATCAGCATGGTGCGCACGCCGACGGTGCCCTGGATGATCTCCGGCTTCGGACCGGCGCTCTGCTCGATGACCTGCGCGTCCGCCGGCGCGGGGGCGGCCAGCGCCAGCAGGCCGAACGCAACCAGGCTCAACCCGCTGCGGTTGCCAAGGCTCATTGGTAAGGACCTCCCACCAGGACGCTGGAATAGAGACGGCGTGTCTCGTCGTCGAGCGTCGCGGCGTTGTAGACCGTCGCGCCGCCACCGCCGCCGGCATGCAGGATCACCACGAAGCGGCCGTCCGCGGTCTCGACCTCCAGCACCTGCCGCACGGTTCGCTCTATCAGCAGCGACCGCGGGTGGGTGTCGAGGATGCCCGTCGCCACGACCTGCGTGCCGCCGGGCGAGAACGTCCACACCTGATCGCCGACCGGCGACATCGAGAACGCGATCGATGACGTGGACGTCACCAGCGGCGCGGCGGTCCGCGTCTGCAGGTCGAGCACGTAGAACTCGCTGGCGGCGGAGGTCTGCAGCACGCGCAGGTTCGCATGCTGCGGCACCGGCAGCACCGCGGAGACAGCGGACACGACGCCGACTGTCTCGATGCTGCGGTACGGCCGCCCCGCGGTCTGCCCCAGCTCCCAGAACGCGACGCCGTCGGTCGGAGCGCCGCCGTTCCACAGCAGCGCGACGTCGACCGCCGCGCCCGCGCCGCCCCCGGCGACGTCGGTCACCAGCGACAGGCTCTGGTAACGGGCGGGCAGGGCGACCGCGGTGGTCAGGCTGGTCACCGGATCGACCAGGACCGCCGCGCTGCGCGCCGGCACCAGCGCCGCGAGCCGCAGGCCGCCGTCCGTGCGCACGAACGCGATGTCCGACGGCACGCCGCCCACATCGGTCAGGTTCACCGTCGGCCGGAAGCCCGTCGTCCCCGGGTCCGGCTCCAGCGTCAGCGTGATGACACTGGAGTCGTTCTGCAGCCGCACGCCGATGCGCGCATCGCTGTCGCTGGCCGGGTCGCCGTCATCGACAGTGATCGCGGCGGGCGTCAGGCGCCGGCTGTCGGTTCCGCTGGTGAGCGGAATGGAGATCTCGTTCATTGGGTCGGCGAGATCGAGGATCGACAGGTCCTGGTTCGACTCCACGACCAGCAGCCGCCGGGCGCCGCCCGGCAGGCCCAGCGTCGGCGTGAAGGTGAGCCGCACCGGGCGACCGCCGAAGCTGTGCAGCGTGTGCGCGACCGCCATGGCCGTCTCGGGCGGCTGCATGAGATCCAGGAACACCAGCTCGTTCGGGTTCTGGACGAAGGGCTGGTTGGGTCCCGACGCCGGGTAAAGAATGGCCCAGCGCTCCTCGATCGGATCGATCGCCATGCCCGCGAGCGGATCGGTCAGCGTGGTCAATTCGTAGTGGTGCGCGACGACGGCGGCGCCGATCTCGATCACCGTGAGGGACGGCTTCTCGTCGGGCTCGGTGTCGCCCACCGGGGCGCGGTGACCGGCCGACAGCACCAGTAGCTTGTTCCCGCGCGGCGACGGCTGAACGTTCAGGATGTGTTTCCCGACGGTCACATGCTCGACGCGCAGGCTCTGATCGGCGCCGGGGACCAGGACGACGACGCGGTCCGCGGGCGGGTCGACGATGGCGACGCCGCCGTTGAGGCCGAACGCCTGGTCGATGTTCGCGGGCTGGGACCAGACGGGCGAACGGTCGCCGCAACCGGCGACCGCGACCGCCGCCGCGGCCGCGGCGGCCAGAAGCGCGAGCGCGAGCAATCTCCGATCGTTCATGGTTGCGTCCAGTCCACGACGCGCGAGCCGAGCTCGAAGCCGGTCAGCGTGCGCGCTTCACCGCTGCCCAGCGTGACGAAGGTGATGCGACCCTCGGGATGCTTCTGCGCCACGTATCCGCGACCCGCCTCCGCGACGACGCCGGCGGCGATGGGCGGACTGGCGAGGCCGACGCGCTGGACCTCCAGCGTCGGGAACAGGCCCATGTACACCGCGTAGACCTTCTTCACGTCGTCATGGATCGTGATCAGCGCGCGGTCGCCGCCGGGCGACAGCACCACGGCTTCGGGCGGCGCGTCGGTCGTCTGGATCTTGGCGGGGAGATCGGCGGTGAGCGGGACCAGGCTGAACGCGCGGCCCGCGTGGGGAACGGGCGGCGGCGCGGCGCCGGCGTCGACTTCGCTGCTGCCGCCGTCGGGCGCGGGCCCGCCGTCCGCGGACGGCGTTCCATCGCTGGTGTCGGCGTGCAGCACCACGGCGTTCTCGCCGTCCCCGCTCGGAAACACGGAGAGCACGGGCGCGTGCAGCTTCACCACCCGGTAGCTGGGCGCCGGCGCCAGCGTCAGCACGGTGAGGCGCTCCAGCTTCGTGGCGTTCGAATACAGCAGCGCGGTGCCGCCGCCGGGCGCGAGCGCGACCGAACCGACGACCTCGCCGGCCACGCTGATGTGCGTGACCGCGGCGCTGGTGGGCGCGCCGGCCTCCAGCGGCAGGATCGCGACCTCCGCCGTGGCGCGCACGACGGCGACCGCGCGCTTGCCGTCGGTGGTCAGATCCAGATCCGTGACGGGGCCTGACAGCGTGACCTGCGAGCGGGCGCTGGTCGCGAGATCGACGATGCCGATGGCGGCGCTGCCTTCGCGGCGGATCAGCGCGAGGGCGCCGTTCGGCGTCAGCGATACGTCGCGCGTGTCGACGTCCTCGGTCGCGTCATCCGTGATGATCACGTTCTTGCTGACGCGCGGCCCGGTCGCGCCGGTCAGGTCGACGACGGTGATGCCGTCCTCGGTGACGGCGAACGCTTTGCTGCCGTCGGCGGCGAAGCCGATCGATACGGGCCGGAAGCCGGCCGTCACGATGGTCTTCCGCGGCGCCTGCGGATCCAGCTTGATCACCGTCAGGTCCTGGTAGCCCTCGAACTTATCCGCGTTCTTGATGCGACGGGCGTCGGTCCAGGCGATCGCCCAGCCCCCGTCGCTCGAGACGGCGAGGGCGTTGGCGCCGTGCGCGACGCCGCGGACCGTCTGGCTGTCGAGGCCGGTCGCGGTCACGCGCAGCACGGTCGCGTCGTCGGAAAGGACGTTGAGCACGATCACCGCGTCGTCGCTGGACGGGATCGGGGCGATATACGTCGGCGCGTTGCCCGCCTCGATGGTGTGCACTTCGAACGACGCGGCGTTGATGTACGCGACGCGGCCGCTGGTCGGGTTCGCGACCCAGATGAAATGGCCGGTCGCGACCGGGACCTCGTACGAGCTCTCCAGCTCCGTCTCGGGCGGCAGCGTCCCGCCTGCGCCCGCCGGTCCGGCGTCGAAGCCGCTGCTGCCTGCCGCGCCCGGGCCGAAGCCCGTGCCCGCCCCGCCCGAGGTGTTGCCGCCGCCGCCAGGGGAGCTCGCGCCCGAGCCCGCAGCGCACCCGGCCATCGTGATCAGCAGCGCGCAGGTCGCGACCGCTAAGCGAGGTTTCACGGCGCAGCGTTCGAGCAACCGACGTGCCATCCGTTTGCGCACATACGCTGCTCGCGACTTGTGCGGGCTTGCGGTCCGCGATCGGTGTCATGCGCAGCGCGAAGCGCGACATTCGTGTCGCGGAAAGCGGCTATCCGGCAGGTCGCTCCGGCGCGATCAGAACCACCGGTCCGCTCGAGGTGCGCGCGACGACACGAGCCGCGCCTTCGGGCAGCAACGCGATCGCGCGCGCGAGCCGCCGGCGCTCGTCGTCCGAGATCTCGTCGAGCGGCACCGGTTCACCGACGATCGCCTCGTACCAGATCGCGCGCCGGTCGTCCGACAGCCGCAGCACGCGCTGCACGAGCGGCCCGCCCGCGGCGGCGATGTTGCGCAACCGATCGATCGCCGCGTCCGCCAGCGGTTGCGTTCGCTCCTCGATGAGGACGTTGCGCGCCGTGCGCGGGTCCCGGCGCACGGCCAGGCGCGCCTCGGGCGTGCGCCACAGCTCGTGGTCTTCCTCGCTGGGCTGCACGGGCAGCGCCGCGTTCATCAGGCGCTCGCTGTTGTCGCCGGCTGCGCGCACCGCTTCCGGCACGGCCACTGCGCCCTCTTCGACGGGCCACGCGGCGACCGCGTCAGCCATCTCGGCGGCTGACCCGAAGCGGTCGGACGGCGCCTTGGCGAGCGCGCGCAGCAGCGTCTGGTCGTGCTGGGGGCCCAGCGTCCCGCGCAGCAACGTCGGCGCCGGCGGCGTCTCGCCCAGGTGCTGCCCCACCAGATCGGGACCCAGAAACGGCGGCCGCCCGGTCAGCGCCTCGAACAGCGTGGCGCCCAGCGCGTAAAGGTCGGCGGCGGCGCCGATCGGCGCGCTGCTGATCTGTTCCGGCGACATGTACGCCAGCGTTCCGAGGAAACCGCCCGACTGCGTTTGACCGAAGTCGGCGAGGTGCGCGCCTCCGAAATCGCCCAGCTTCGCGTTGCCGGCCACGTCGAAGAAGATGTTCGCCGGCTTGACGTCGCGGTGAATGATGCCGCGCTCGTGCGCCGCGCCCAGCGCCGCCAGCAGATCCAGCGCCACCCGCCGCGCGGCCGCGGGCGTCAGCGCGCCAGTGGTCGCCAGCCGTTCGGCCAGGGTCGCGCCGCCCATCAGCTCGAACACGAAGATGCCCGACGCCGGCTGCGCGTCGAACAGCGCGACGATGTTGGGGTGGCGCAGGCGCCCCGCCGCTTCGGCCTCGCGCGCGAAGCGCTGGTACGCCTGGCGCTCTGGATCGCCGGGCGCGCCGCCCAGTTGGAGCAGCTTCAGCGCGACGGGCGTACCCAGCAACGTGTCGACGGCCTCGTAAACGCGGCCGGTGGCGCCGCCGCCGAGCAACCGCCGGATCTCGAACCGCCGGGCCACCGCGGTCGCGGCGCCCGCGCCGCGCTTGGCGGGCAACAGCCCATCGCCCTCCGCGGCGGCGGCTTCTGCCTCTTCCAGCGCGACAAGCTCCTCGGGGTTGCGCGGCAGCGCGGGCTGATCCTTGCGCAACCGTTCCACCAGCTCGCCGGCCGCGCCCCGGAATCCCAGCGCCAGCAGGGGCGCGCACAGCGCGCGCCACGCGCCCACCCGCAACGCCGGCGTGCGTGCGGCCACCTGCAGGTGGCGCGCGGACTCTTCGTGGCGGCCCAGGCGGCTGAGCAGCCGGCCCAGCGCCAGCCGGGCGGCGGCGGCCTCTTCGGCGCTACCCTGCGCCACCAGGCGTTCGTACAGCAGCCCCGCCTCGCGCAGTTCGCCGGCGCGGACGCGCGCGCGCGCCTCGTCGATCGGGGCGTTCGCGCGCCGGTAAAGCGCGGCGGCGCGCGCCCACTGCCGCGCCCGCTCGGCCGTGCGACCGGCCTCGAAGAAGCGCCCGCGGTCGGCGAACGCGTCGGCGACCGCAGTCAGATCAGCCTCGGCCGTGGCGGCGTCGGCGATCTCCGTGGCCCGGGCCGGCAGGTTGCCGTCCAGCGCCAGCCGGACCGCCAGCCCACGATCGCCCAGCGTGATCGCCAGCGGCAGAGCATCGACGAACCGCCACACCCGCTCGTACAGCGAGATCGCGCGCCGCAGCTCGCCGCGGTCCGTCGCGATGCGCGCGGCCTCGACATAGGCGCCGTGGGCGACGAGGTACTCGATGATGTCGTAGGGGGGCGATTCCATGATAGGGATCCCGCGAGCGTTGCAATGATACTCGGCGTCCTCGGAGGCAGCGGCCTTTACGATCTCGACGGGCTCACCGAGCCGCGCCGCGAGGAAGTGTCCACGCCGTTCGGACCGCCGTCCGCGCCCATCGTCAGCGGCGGCATCGGCGGCGCGCGCCTGCTGTTCCTTCCCCGCCACGGCCTCGGCCACCGGTTTTCGCCGTCCGAGATCAATTACCGCGCGAACGTGTTCGCGCTGAAGAGCCTGGGCGCTCAGCGCATCCTGTCGGTGTCGGCGGTCGGCTCGCTGCGCGAGGGACTGGCGCCCGGCGACTTCGTGCTTCCCGACCAGTTCATCGACAAGACGTTCCGGCGCGCTTCAACGTTCTTCGGCGACGGCGTGGTCGGCCACGTCGGTTTCGCCGAGCCGACCTGTCCCGCGTTTGCGAGCGCCGTCGCCGCCGCGGCCGCTCCGGGCGGCAAGCGCGTGCACCGCGGCGGCACCTACGTCTGCATGGAAGGACCGCAGTTCTCGACGCGCGCGGAATCGCAGCTGCACCGCAGCTGGGGCGCCGACATCATCGGCATGACCGGCGCCACCGAAGCCAAGCTGTGCCGCGAGGCCGAGGTCTGCTTCGCGTCGCTGGCCCTGGTGACCGATTACGACGCGTGGCACGCCAGTGAAGCGGCGGTCAGCGTCGAGGCGGTCGTCGCCGTGCTGCGCGCGAACGTGGCCGGCGCGCAGGACGTGATCCGTCGTCTCGGCGAGCACGTCGCGAAAGCTGCTCCGTGTACGTGCGCGCGCGCCGCCGCGCACGCCGTCATCACCGCGCCTGATGCGATTTCGGCCGAGGCGCGCGGCCGCTTACGTCTGCTGCATGGGAGGGATCTGTGACCAAGTCTTCGTTGCTCGTCGTTGGCTCCGTTGCGCTCGATTCGGTGGAGACCCGCGCAGGAAAGCGCGTCGAGGTCCTGGGCGGCGCTGCGACGTACTTCTCCGCCGCGGCGTCTTTTCTGACGCCGACGCAGGTGCGCCTGGTGGGCGTGGTCGGCGATGATTTCGACGACGCGCACACCAAGTTCTTGCAGTCGCGCAACGTCGACATCGCGGGCCTGGAGCGGGTGAAGGGCGGCCGGACGTTCCGCTGGGCGGGCGTGTATGCGCCCGATTTCTCGACGCGCACGACGCTGGACACGCAGCTGAACGTCTTTCAGGAATTTCGTCCCAAGCTGCCGGCCGGGTGGGCCGATTCTGACTACGTGTTCCTGGCCAACATCGATCCGGTGCTGCAACTGGGCGTGCTGGAACAGGCCAAGAAGCCGAAGTTCGTCGCGTGCGACACGATGAACCTCTGGATCGACATCAAGAAGCCCGAGCTGCTGAAGCTGCTCGAGCGGGTCGACATGCTGTTGCTCAACGACGAGGAGGCGCGCCAGCTCTCGGGTCAGGCAAACCTGCCGGCGGCGGCGCGCGCGATCCGCGCGATGGGCCCGGGCTCGGTG
>Ga0207675_100007835_pt1 | contig 10079 bp, 6 predicted proteins | sample KBSSwiS42_FD_184305 | JGI IMG/M metagenome (GOLD analysis project Ga0207675, IMG submission 184305) | Switchgrass rhizosphere microbial communities from Kellogg Biological Station, Michigan, USA - KBS Switchgrass S4-2 (SPAdes) (version 2) | ecosystem: Host-associated > Plants > Roots >...
CTTTGGAATCTATGCAACCGGCGGCGCAATCAACCCACTTCCGCTCTTGTCGGATCGGATGCCATCGAATGATTCACAGAGAGCAGGGAAGCCCCAGCAACGGAACAGATTGATAAGTCGAAAGGCTTAGCGACGAACTCCGTCCAAAATTCAACCATTCTTCTGCACGCAAAGAGCCAAGTGCGAAGAGCTCAGCGCCTACCGCTTAGCTCTTGGCCCTTGCTCATCTGCTTGGAGGGCCACCAGATTTGACTGCCCATGCAAATCCGCTTATCGTTCTGCCAGCTAATAGTTAGACTTTCGTCCCGCTGACAAATCGAAAGCACGTCAGCCGTTTAATTCAGCAATTCAATTCGGTTCACCCACGCGATTCAGTACCGTTCGCGATAGCGGACGGCCAACACATCAGATTGAGGGCGAAATGAGCTGGGGCCGTCCGCTATCGCGAACGGTACTGAATCACTCAGGCCGAAGCCTGCACTCGATAATTCACAACTCATTGGAAGGAGCAAACGCATGCGCATGCGATCTCGTTATCTGCCCGTATCTGGTCTTGTGCTTTTCTTCATGGTCGCGGCTTTCATTATTGCGCCTCGGTCACACGCGCAGGATCCACCTCAAACACCGCCCGCGGGTGGCCAAGCTCAAGGTCAGGGTCAAGAACGTCCCGGCCGTCCGGAGCAGACGACAGAACCCCGGCCCTACGACAGGGTCATCACTAAAGACGCCAAGTCCGACCCGGGCATCTTCACTATTCACACGATTAAAGAGAAGGTTTACTACGAGATTCCGAAGAGCCAACTCGACAAAGAGTTTCTTTGGGTCAGCCAGATTGCCCGAACCACTCTGGGTGTTGGCTATGGCGGACAGGCCAACGGCAATCGCGTAGTTCGGTGGGAACGCAAAGGTAATCGAATACTGCTGAGGAACGTCGCTTATGACGTGGTCGCAGATCCGAAGCTTCCCGTTTCACGTGCGGTTCAGGCCTCGAACAACGACACGATCATAATGGTCTTCAACGTCGAGTCGTTTGGCAAAGACGATGCTGCCGTGATCGACGTCACACGATTGTTCACTACTGAAGTCACCGAATTCAGTGCACGCACGAGATTGCGAGCACGAGGTTTCGACGCGACTCGCTCGTTTATTGAAAAAACAAAATCCTTCCCCACGAATATCGAAGTTGAGGTTTCGCAAACCTACACTTCGCCTCCAGACATTGCTCCGGCGGGGGGTGGTGGTGGACCGCAACCGCAGCCAAATCCGTTTGCACAAGGTATGCGCGCTGGAACGAACGCTACCGTCGTGATGCACTACAGCATGGTGAAGCTTCCGGACACACCGATGATGCCGCGTCGTTTCGATGAGCGCGTCGGTTACTTCAGTGTCAGAAACTACGACTACGGTGTTGATGAGCATCGTTCGCCGCAACGGATCTACATCACTCGTTGGCGGCTGGAAAAGAAAGATCCGAATGCGGAGATTTCCGAGCCAGTGAAACCGATTGTTTATTACGTCGACCCGGCAACTCCGACAAAGTGGGTCAAGTGGATCAAGAAGGGAATTGAAGACTGGCAGCCGGCTTTTGAAGCGGCCGGCTTCAAGAACGCGATCATCGCGAAGGAAGCGCCATCAAAAACTGAAGACCCGAATTGGGATCCAGAAGATGCGCGTTATTCAGTGATCCGCTACCTGCCGTCCACGATTGAAAATGCGTCTGGACCACACGTTCACGATCCACGTACAGGCGAGATCCTCGAGTCAGACATCCAGTACTACCACAACGTGATGAATCTCGCGCGTGACTGGTATTTCCTCCAGGCGGGACCACTAGATCCGCGCGCGCAAAAACTTCCATTGCCTGATGACCTGATGGGTCAACTGGTTGAGTACGTGATTGCCCATGAAGTTGGTCACACGTTGGGATTCCAGCACAACATGAAGGCGAGTGCGACATACTCGGTTGAAAAGGTGCGCGATCCACAGTGGCTGAAGACAATGAGCCATACGCCAACGCTGATGGATTACAGCCGGTTCAATTACGTCGCTCAACCTGAAGACCATATTCCGCCTGAGGATCTCATTCCCAGGATTGGACCATACGACAAGTGGGCGACCATGTGGGGCTACAAGCCTATTCCGGGTGCGCGCACGCCCGATGACGAGAAGAATACGCTCGATGCTTGGGCGCGGGAACAGGACGCGAAGCCCTGGCTGCGATTTTCTACAGCCGATTCTCGTGGTTCCGATCCAGGAGAGAACACCGAAGCCGTCGGCGATGCTGACGCAATTGTGGCGACTGGGCTCGGAATAAAGAACCTCCATCGAGTCGCCGAAATGTTGTTAACTGCGACTGCAAAACCTGGTGAGCCATACGACGACTTGGAGGAGCTCTACGGTCGGATGCTTGGTCAGTGGGCGACCGAGCTCAATCACGTTGCGGCGATTGTTGGTGGTTTCAATTCCCAGCAAAAGCATGCCGGTCAGGATGGAGTTCGATTTGTCATCGTGCCCCGCCAGCATCAGGCTGCGGCGGTTCGCTTCCTGAACGACAACGCGTTTGCAACGCCGACGTGGGCGTTGAAGACTGACATTCTCCGACGTATTGAGCCGTCAGGAACCTTGGCGCGGGTCAACGCAGCGCAAGAGCGTGTTTTGAATTCGCTTTTGAGCAACACCCGATTTGATCGTTTGGTAGAGCAGGAAGCGATCGATGGCATCGCTGCTTACCGTCCGGCAGATTTTCTTGCAGACGTTAGGCACGGCATCTGGCGCGAGCTTGACACTCCGCAGGTGAAGATCGATGTCTATCGGCGAAGGCTGCAGAACTCGTATCTGGATCTGCTGTCGCAGAAACTGAACGGGCGACCGGCAGTAGCCGACGAATACCGCGCACTGATTCGAGCGGAATTGAAGGACTTGAATGCCGCACTGGGTGTGGCGGCTGCGCGCGCTCAGGACCGCGAGACACGTGCCCATCTTGCCGACGCTCGGGATCAGATCGCGAAAGCGTTGGATCCGAAATTTGCTCCGCCGGCGACACCTACGGTTACGATTGGATTTCCGGGATTCGACGACGAGATGAGGTTCAACTCAAACTCGCTCGAAAACTTCGATCCACGTGATTGCTGGCCGGACTATTCAGTTAGAATCCGACCGCGTAAGGAATAGCTAACCAGCAGGCAGGAGCAGTAGGCGGGAGCAGCATGGAGTGACTTCTGCCTACTGCTTGCTGCTCCTGCTCCTGTCTTTACGAGACGCGGTCGAGGAGATTTGTCGTTCGTTCGGTAACGCTGTCGGGTGCAGTTGGACCAGTTACTCCTGTTGACGGTTCAACACGCTGGGGAATAGGAGTCTCGATACGCGGAGCCAAAGGAGTTTCGACTTCAGTCGCGGGAAACAAGACTTGTTGCGCTGGTGGTTCGGGCGCGGGACGAATCAATAGGCCTGACAGGATGTGACCCACTCCTGAAAGCATTGGTATCAGTCCAATGAGCCACAACACGCGAACAACCGGATCAATCTCAAAGGGGACTTGCTGAATAATGTGCGGCGGCAGTTTCAGTACTAATGCTGCGGAGAGATAGTAGAGAAAGATCGTCAGGCCCGTCCCCGAAAATAACGACACTATTCCTTTCGTTATCTGACGTTCTCTGCGTTCAGCCGCAGTCTTCTTTCTTCGCAAACTCCAACTGCGCTGTTGTTTGGCCTTCGCCTCTGCCGAGACCTTAACGATCTCTGTGTTCATATGGTCTAGCGCGCGCGACACCTCTTCGGTCACGTGCTCAACCTTCAGGTTTTTCACCATCTCTTTGATCTTCGGTAACGGTCCGCGATCGCTACGCGCAATGGCTTCACTTAAAGAGACGGCTTTGCCGATAACCTTCAAGTTGGCTCCGCACACACGGCAGTACTGAAGGCCTGGAGTTGATTCAGTGGCACACTGTGGACAGTACATAGGCTCCGGAAGGTTAGGACCAAAAAATCGTCATAAGTCGTAACGTAAAGTCAGCGCGGGTAGTTCCAATAGTTTCGAGTCAATCGGTCTGCGTTTTCATTGCGCCGCGGATGTTCAAGGCCGCCAGGCAGAACTGTAGAGCAATCAGCGCGTAGGCATGATCGTGAAAGCCCCAGATAATCCATAGGATGTTACTTGCGAGAAACGTCCAGAAGCCCCAGTTTCGTTTGAACTTTTTCTGCGACGCCACGAGCCACGCGGCCAGGACCGTGACAGCCATCGCCGGCCACTGAAGAGCATTTATCCAATCCATCGTCAGTCGTTAGGAGCAGCAGCAGCAGGCAGGCGCAGGAATCATTGGTCAGTTGTCATTTGACAGTTCTCAGTTCTCAGTTGATTGAGACTCAAGTCGCGCATCGTAAATGACAATTGATAAATGTCGAATGACAATTGACCAACGATTCCTGCTCCTGCCTGCTGCTCCTGCCACTGGTGTTTGTGTCTCACCCGGGAATCCAGATCTTGTCTGCCATGACAGTCTCAATCTTTGGCGACAGATCAAGAGGCATCTTCGACTTTGTAAAGAATGCGAAACCTTTGTAGCTGGTCAGGTATTGATAGTTCTTAGAAAAAAAGCCACCGGTGGCGAAGATAACAAGCGGCTTCTCCCCTCTCGCAACGATTCGCTGAAAGTCTTCGGCGCTTACCTGCACGACGACGCCACTTGCCTTTATCGCATTCGCGATCGCCGCCTGTATCGCAGCTGATTCAGCCCCCATCGCGACCCTCCATCAATCGTCATTCATAGCTCAGCGCTTCAACGGCATCTTGTCGTGCTGCGCGCAGCGCAGGATACAACGCGCCGATACTACCACCAAGCAATCCCACCAAAAGTGAAATCAGTAACCACCGCGGCTCGACGTCGATCGTCAAAGTCGTCACACGCATTACCGCAAAACGCGCAATGTAAGTGAGCAGCAGGCCGACGGCGACCCCCATTAGACTCACGAAGATTGCTTCCTGTTCGATCACCCAGGCAATCGCTGTCTTCGACATGCCCAGAGATTTGAGAATTCCAATTTGTCGCGTTCGTTCAGTAACGGTGGTGTACATAGCCAGCAATATCACGAGGATACTGATTGCGGACGCTACGCCGACGACGACTTTAATGAAAACATTCAGAGCGGGAACACCGGTTGCGTAAATCTCCGGAAGGTCACGTGTGAATACCAGTTGATCATCCGGAAAGCGCTCGAGGATTCGCGCCGCTACCTCGTCCTGCTTGTTTGGATCGTCAACACGTATGAGGATAGCCGACGCGCGACCGTCGCTACCAACCTGATCCTGCATGGTCTTCAAAGGGATCTTCACGCGGCCGCCGCCCGGCGGTTCGTAAACACCGACAATCTTGAATGGTCGTTCGAACAACGTCACTGTGTCGCCAACCTGCGCATGACGCTGTTGTTTCCAAACAGGGTCGACAATCGCCTCGTCGCCTGAATTAAGTTTTCGACCTTCACGAATCGTTATTCCAGCGATCGTTGCGTATTCGTCGTACTCAATACCATCTAATAAACGAAATCCGAATCCGGAATCGCTCTTGTCAGTTGCCTGGCCAATCGGCGTAGTCGCGAGCACGCCGGGCACAGACGCCAATTCCCTGGCGTGCGTCACAGGTAACCTGAATTGACCTTGACCACCAAGTCCGATAGAGCCTGATGCACGAATCATAATCTCAGCGCCCATGTTTGATTCGCGTTTACCGCGTTCATGCAAGACGCCATGGGCCAAGCCAACAGTAAAGACAATCAGCAGCACACCAACACCGGTGCCAAGTATGCTGACTGCGGTTCGTGCAGGACGATGTGCGATATTTGAAAAGACTAGACTATCCATAAGACGTTGTAAGCGTGGGCTGCGATCTTGAAGTCGACGCACTGCCTTGGGTACGGCCCGCCAGGTCAGCACTAATAACCCAACCGACGTCCAGCAGACAATCGCTGCTTTACGGACGAGAGCCAGCGCAACTCCGGCGGCAACAGCGAAGCCGAGCGCCTGGAGAATGACTTCAGTACCGCCTTCGTAAACTCCGATTGTGCCCGGAACGAAGGCGAAAACGAAATTGATTACCTTTGTAAGCGACTCAATGATGTACGCTTGCGACAGCAGCGACTGGAAGCCAAGCATCCGCAAAGCGAGGTATACCTCGAGCACACTCGACACGTGAGCCAGTAGATTACAAACAATCATGCCAAAAAATGCGCCGGGATGATGCTTGTAAAAGTCGTAGACCTTCGCTTCAAGATGTGAGATGTGATGGCGTCGCTTGAGAATTACTTTTGGACTTAGTCGTAACTCCGCCAGTTGATCGATGATCCACGTTAGCAGCATAACGCGACGTCTGGCAGCCAGAGCCGACGCCACGATGCCTAACGCAGCAACCACCGCGATTCCTAATAACACCCAGTATACTGGCGGCGGCAAACGATAGCTGAACAACATCACGCACGCGCCACTCATTACAAAGAACACAACCGAGAGATTGTAGAGTAGGTTATCGACCACCAGTGCCGGAACACCGTAAGTCAACGGCACGCGCTTTCTAAGCAGTGCAACTTTTGTGGCCTCACCGAGCAGTGGACCAGTAAAAGTCAGGAAGCTGATTGCCTCGCCCCCTAAACGAGCGGCAAATGCTTGTATGAAGTTGAAGCGGCGATGTTCGGGAGGCACTGCCGCGCGCATTGAGATAGTTCGCAGCGCATGACGCAGACCATTCAAGCCGAGGATCACGAAGAAACCAAAGCCTATGCGCAGCAAGCCATCGAAGATGGGCTGCACTCCGACTCGATTAATGACGTAGATTAGAAGACCAAGACCAACGAGAAAGGCAAATCCCTGTAGCCAGAAGAAAGAACGGCGTGAACTGCTGGGTCCTGCAACTTCAGAATCGGCGACTTCTTCGATTTCGTCAGCCTGCCAATTTGTTGCTAGCTCGTCTCCAGACTCCATCAAGGCGATGCCGATTCTCCAGTAGCAGTTATCTTTTGGTTCTCCGGACGAAAAGGTAGAAGTTCCTTTACCACACGGCCGGGAAAACGTCTAAAACCCTTTTCCCATAAGACTGGAACGGGCTTCCTATCATCGCGTAAATTTCCCGTTAAAGCCAACAGCGTGGGCATAAAACTTAAATTGTCGTACGGCTCTTCGATTTGTGAGGCCTTCGGCAAGCCGGTTTTCTCACCGCCTGCGATCATGAAAACTGAATGCGTCGAGATGCGAAAGAACGATCCATGATTGCCGCCAGGATTGAAGCCGCGCACGTCGAAATTCCAATGGTTGTTGGCGACGATTAGCATATCCGTTTCGACAATCTCGCGCTGTCGCTTATTAAAACGCCGCATCAAGCGCTGGTCTTCGGAGAGGCCCGGCGCGTCAGGCGAGGTGCTTTCGATTGGATGACGCGCGAGCTCTTCATGAAGACCGATGACGGCATTTGAATATTGAGTTCGATGGACTGCGCGCAGCCATTCGAGATCTGTATGCCACTCAGTGAGCCATGCCGCACGATCAGTTGCGGGAATCACCAGCTTAGGATCTTCAAACAACTTTAGTGGTAAACCAGCTTGCCAGGGCAGTAAGGAATACCTGATGCGTCCTTCTTCGTCCTGAGTAAGATTCGTGATTGGCTGATAACGGATGCTCAAGTCGCCATTGGCATCGGTCTTCGACAGAAGCAAAGCCTCTTTACCGCCGCCGGCGTTTATCCAAAGTACGTCGTCAGAAATACCTGTTTCGGGAAGCGACTCGAACTGCGAAGCGGATAAACGCGTCGCGATAAGATCCACTGGCCGGCTCGACACCTCTTGCTGAACGTTGTTTCTAACATTCAGTCCGTGCAAGAGCGAGAAGTAATTGAGATGAATGAAGCTGCGGTTGATATCGAGCGAGCCATCGGGCTTGAGAATCAGTCCCTCAGGCGAAAGTCCGACGACGTAGTTCTGTAACTGATGAATGCTGTTGCTATCACCCATCGAGTTCTTCTTAATGACCGCTTCGATGATCATTCGTTGAGGAACAAACGCCTCCGGGGTCAGTGACAGCAGATTCTGCAGCGTTGTTACATATTCGGTGTACAGTTTTTCCTGCTTGGTCCACTTTTCAACTTGCACCAGCATGCGTTTCGCATCGTCATCGAGACCTTTGTCCTGTTCTTCTTTTGTAAACTTCTTCGGCTGCGACTCCCAGAGTTTTTGCTGTTCCGCTATCGCTCGATGCAAAGCGCCGAGTTCGAGATTGATTTCGACTACTTGTTTCTCCCAGCCGGCGCGTCGGCGATCGATCGTGGCGAAAAAGGCATTCGTCGCGGCTTTGCGCACTTCCGGAGACAAATCTTTTCGCTGCAACTGCAGCAGCAAGATGTGAAGCAGATTCAAATCACTGTTGCGGAAGTGAACCGAAGCGCGTTCGTTTCCATCGAAGTCGAGCACCGCGGTGGGATAAGTCGTTCCCTGGCCTTTGAGGTAATAAGTATCCGGTGTCGTAGTGTTGATTACGGGAACGAGTGGATAGATGCCTTTGATGGAATAGTCCAACATCAAGCGACGCTTGGTCACGATGTGGTGTCCACCGCCGGCACGACTGCCAAGGAACTTGACCAGGTTGTATCCCTGGCTATAGATGCGCTCGTCGCTATTGAACCCATGATCTGAAACGAGGATCAGAGCTGTTTCACTTGCCAATGGCGTTTTTTGTATGGCAGTCCAAATCTCACCCAACATCGAATCGAGCTGCTGCAAGACGTACAACTGCGATTGGGTATCATTATTGTGATGCGCTATGTGGTCGAAATCTGCAGTAAACAAGTCAAGGTAGCGAAGTTTGGGATTTGCGAGTTTCGCGATCATCTCGCGACGCATTTCGTCACTGAGAAAGCTCCGCACGTCAAATCCCATCGCCCATTCGTCAAACAGTTCTTTCGGGGGTTTGGCGAAACGCTTTTGAATTCCTGATTGAAGCGTGGCAAAACGCGGGTTCCGCTGGAGCAGCGACAACGTCATGTAATGCTCGTCGTGAGGATAAGCGTCGGTTAGCAACGGCAGTTTTAATGAATCAAGTAACTCGACCGCCGGCATATCCACTCTCGCGCCGACGACTCCCGCGACATAGAAGGGAATGAAGTTCAGATAGTCGTAGGCATAGAGCGAATACCGATCGAATTCAACGTTGCCTTTGATCTGCAGATGCTGACCCGTATCCAGTAGCGACCACGAAGGTGCTGACAAACTCATGCCGCGCACATAAAAGTTCGAAAGCCGAGTACCTCGTTGATAAAAGATGTGTTCGATCCAGGGAAGAGCGCTTTTGCCTGTCCGCGGGTCGCGTTTCTTCACTGACTGATCGACGAGGTCATACGGAAGTCCGTCGCACTTGACAACAACAAGTCGCTTTGGTTGGGCCGTTGTTAGAGAAGCAGCAAGCGCAATTAGTAAGACGATGAGGCCGAATTGTACGGACGATCGACTAATACTCAGAATCTGTCGGGTGAAGGAAAACCGGTTCATTACTCTGGCTGGCCGGCTTTCATAGGTGAGCCACTAGTTGATGCGGAGACAGTTGGTGCACGATCGTTTGACCGCTCCAAATGTAGTGCAGCGAGATCTCTCCAGCGCTCCTCAAAATCAGTGTTCTGAGAAATACGCAAGAGTTCATTTTTGGCCTTCGGATTAGAGATGCGTGAGAGGCTGTCGAGAATTGCTCGACGCGTTTCGTCATCATTCGTACGTGAGAAGATCTTTGCCGCAGCTGTGGCAGCAGCGCCGCCCACGTGTGTTCCGTGTTCCGCGATGAAATGCAATGAACGTCTAACCTCGTCGAGATCAAAGCCAACATCGATTGCCGCTTTCGACTTGGCCACTTGTTGTAAGAACTTGGTGTGATGACTTACGCGGCGTGCGATATCTAAACGCTCGACCATGTTGTCCGAAAGCTCTTCACGATGCACGTACTTGCCGAAGGTCAGCACATTCATGAGGCGGAACCCAAACTCCGCTGCTCCACCATGTTCTAGTGGGGTCAACTCTGTACGGCGATCACGTTGGATTCGCGACGCCAAACCTTGCGG
>Ga0207675_100007836_pt1 | contig 10078 bp, 8 predicted proteins | sample KBSSwiS42_FD_184305 | JGI IMG/M metagenome (GOLD analysis project Ga0207675, IMG submission 184305) | Switchgrass rhizosphere microbial communities from Kellogg Biological Station, Michigan, USA - KBS Switchgrass S4-2 (SPAdes) (version 2) | ecosystem: Host-associated > Plants > Roots >...
CAGCAGAAAGCAATAAAGGTCCTGGATGATAAACGACTTAGGGATGCGATTTAATTTCTTCACCACATAGGATCATAGATACATAGGTACACATAGAAAGAACCTAATAAAGAAGCCCCGGCTAAACCAGGGCTTGTGATCCCGTCAGGATTCAAACCTGAAACCTTCTGATCCGTAGTCAGATGCTCTATTCAGTTGAGCTACGGGACCATTCTATAATAGGGCGGCAAAAATAAGGCAAATTGCTTTGTGTGCCAAAAGATAGAACAATCTATATCCTGAAGGGATCATTAAACGAATCTCATTCTCCTTTTTTTATTTATTTATAGCGATTAATTTTTGTGATCTCCCACTATCGGCATTTGAAAATGATGCTATAACAAAAAGGTAAATGATCACAATCACATTACCTTCCATCAGTATGCGTCATTAAGAAAATATTGTTTCTTCAATATTAATATAAAATGAAATTATTGTTAAGGTTCTGATTTTATACCTTAAATTACAATAGCTACTTTCCTATCTCCTTCACCCCTTCGAAGACAAGAATATTTTGATCCTTGCCAGATTGTTTACTCTGCGTTTATTTCTTAAATAACCAAAATCTACGTTTATGAGAAAGATCTCTTGCATCTCTCTATTGCTACTATTGTACAGTATTCACTCCTATTCCCAGGATAATATCATCACTGGAAAAGTTACTTCAATAGACAATACGCCGCTTCAAGGGGTAACCGTATCTGCTACCGGCACAAAAAATCAAACGATCACAGATGCCAATGGGATGTATTCCATCAATGTGCCGGCCAATGTCTTAGAATTAATATTCACTTATGTTAATGCCCGGGCAGTTACGGAAAAAATAAATGGGCGGAAAGTTATCGACATCAAAATGCTTACCGAAAGCGTTCAACTGGGTGAAGTGATCGTTGTCGGTTATGGTACACAAAAGAAAGCAAACTTAACCGGTGCCGTTGACCAGGTAACATCCGAGGCTCTCGAAAATCGTTCCATACCAAATCTTACGCAAGGATTACAAGGAGTATTGCCCAACCTTAATATCCGGATGCTTGATGGAAAGCCAAACCAAGCACCCCGATTTAATATTCGGGGAGCGACTTCAATAGGACAAGGTGGAAATGCATTGGTGCTTATTGATGGTGTGGAAGGTGATCCTGCTGTAATTAATCCAAATGATATTGCCAGTGTGTCAATATTAAAAGACGCATCTTCTGCGGCGATATATGGAGCAAGAGCTGCATTTGGTGTAGTGTTGATCACAACAAAAAATCCTGCTAAAGGAAAAACAAGTATTACCTATACAGGTAACTATACAATAAAAAAACCTACGCAGGTTCCTGATTTTGAAAACAACGGATACATATTTGCAAAGATGTTTGCCGAGTCATCTATTGCATGGGATGGTCAGTTTCCACAAGCAGTTAATAAAACATTGAAATTCTCTGCAGCTTATCTTGCTGAATTAGAAAGAAGATCACATTTATCAGGTTTGCCTGAAGTGGAAATTGATCCTGCTACCGGAGAATATGTTTATTATGCGAGTACGGATTGGTATGCACAATTATATAAAAGTTCAAACAGCGCAAAAGAACATAACCTCACTATCTCAGGCGCCGGAGATAAAACGACTTTTTTATTGACTGGAAGACTATATGACCAGGAAGGAATATTCAGATATAGTTCTGATGATTACAGCATGAAAAATTTTCGTGCCAAGGGAGCTATACAAGTTTATCCGTGGTTGCGAATTGAAAATAATTCAGATTACTCAAATGTGAAATATCATCAGCCTCTCAATGTTGGAGAAGGCAGCGGTATATTCAGAAACATTGCAGATGAAGGACATCCTTTATCTCCATTGTTAAATCCTGATGGAACACTGACCGCATCATCGGCATATACAGTAGGTGATTTTTATTATGGCAAAAATGCAATGGATATGGAAAGATCGATCTTCAGGAATAGGATCGGATTGGTTGCAGAATTTCTCAATAAAAGATTAAGGCTTAAAAGTGATTTCACTTTTCAAAATACTGAGATCGGTGAAAAAAGAAAACAAGTTCCCCTGCCCTATAGCTCCAAACCTGGTGTGATCGCTTATCTCGGAACAACAACAAATGATCTTCGTGAGATCAGGCAAAAAACGCAATACATCGCAACAAATATTTATGCTGAATATGAAGACAACATAAATGATGTTCATTACTTCAAAGCATTACTTGGTTATAATTACGAGCAATCAACATTCAAAGGATTATTAGCACAACGGAATGGTTTGATATTTGACAATGCAAATGATATCAATCTTGCATTAGGAACATCAATACTAACACAAGGCGGTTGGGAAGAATGGGCAATTCTCGGAGGTTGTGGAAGATTGAATTATTCATATAAAGACAGGTACCTGGTGGAAGTAAATGGTCGCTATGATGGTTCTTCAAAATTTCCTGAAAACCAACGTTACGGTTTCTTTCCTTCAGTATCTGCAGGATGGCGGGTTTCAAAAGAAGCATTCTGGAATGTTTCACCAAAAATTATTTCCGATCTGAAAATCCGTGCTTCCTATGGTTCGTTGGGCAATGGTAATATTGGTTCTTATGTTTACCAGGAACAATTCAGCATCGCTCAATTAGGTTTAATATTAAATGGTATAAGGCCGCAATTTACAAGCAGGCCATCAGTATTACCTGATGGTCTTACATGGGAAACCTCTACAACAAAAAATCTAGGGCTTGATTTTGCAATGCTCTCTAATCGTTTGCATTTTGTTGGTGATATATATACCCGTGAAACGACAGACATGTTCACACTTGCAGTAACACCGCCCGCTGTGTTTGGTGCAACTGCTCCAAGAGGTAACTATGCAGATCTTGAAACAAAAGGTTGGGAAATGACATTATCATGGAACGATAAATTCAAGATAAAAAATAAACCCTTCAATTACGACGTACGATTAACATTGGCTGATAACAAAGCAACAATTACAAAATATAATAACCCGCAGAAAAGATTAAACGATTACTATGAAGGAATGGTGATCGGTGAAATATGGGGATATGAGACAGAAGGTTTCTTTACTTCAGCGGCTGATGTTGCAAGTCATGCACCACAACCGGGGCTTTTGTCTACTTCATCAGGTCAAGCTTTTGCCGGCGATATTAAATTAGCAGATCGTAATAAAGATGGTGTTGTTAATCCCGGTATAAGTACAGTAGATAATCCAGGTGATAGATTTATAATCGGTAATAGTTCACCAAGGTATCTCTATGGAATTAATTTATCTGCTGATTGGAATGGTATCTTCTTCTCTGCATTCTTCCAGGGTGTTGGTAAACAAGATTGGTTCCCAAGTACTGAAGCAGGCGTTTTCTGGGGGCAATACAATAGACCTTATAACAAATTACCTAAATGGCATTTGGATAATCATTGGACTCCTGAAACACCTGATGCATATTTGCCAAGATATGTTTCTCGTCTTGCCAATCGTGCAGGTGGCATCCTTACGTTTGCACAAACAAAATATCTTCAGAATGTAGCTTACATACGTCTTAAGAATGTTCAGCTTGGATATAATTTACCTGCAAGGCTGATCTCAAAGATCCGTGCCACTAATGCCCGGGTTTATCTCTCTGCAGAAAACATCTGGGCATGGTCACCACTTTATAGGATTACAAAAGACATAGATGTGGAGAACGCAGTTGTTTCCGACCAGGTATTTACAACTACTAATGCCGGTGATGGATACAATTATTCAATGATGAAAGGGATCACTTTTGGATTATCAATAACATTCTAACAGTATGAAACAAATTATAATTATGAAACAAACATATTTGTGGCTTTTTTTAATAGCCTCGCTTGTTATGGGATGTAACAAGCTGGAACAATTGCCTGAATCAACTGCATCAGGCGATGCAGTATTCGGCAGCGAAAAGGGATTGGAGTTATATGCAAACTCGTTTTATCAAATTTTACCAAATGCTAACAACATACATACTGCAGATAATATGTCAGACTATGGAGCCAGAAGAGATGCTCCCCCATTCTTAAGAGGAAATGCATACGGTCCTACAATTTCTGACAATACATCTGCATCGGCTTATAATTTAGTTGCACTTGGTCCCGATTGGGATTGGGATTGGTTTCAATTAAGAAATGTAAATTATTTTTTACAGCGCAATACTGATAGCCGTGTTCCGGAAGATGTAAGACGTCATTACAATGGTTTAGCAAGATTCTTCAGAGCATTCTTTTATTTTGAAAAAGTAAAAAGATATGGTGATGTTCCATGGGTCGGCAAACCACTTGATGTAGATGATCCTCAATTGATGGCCGGTCGGGATTCAAGAGTGAAAGTGATCGATTCTATTATTGCTGACCTTGATTATGCCACTGCAAATATTAAAACAACCAGCGATGCTTCACGTAGCTTGATAACAAAATGGGTAGCTTATGCATTTAAAGCAAGAGTATGTTTATTTGAAGGAACGTTTCGGAAGTATCATACCAACCTGAATCTTACAGGGACTTCTGCTGCGTTACTTACATTGGCAGCAACAACTGCAAAAAAAATAATGGATGAATCAGGCTTCAAATTGTATGAAGGCGCAGGTACATCTCTTTCTTACAGAAGAGTATTTACTAATGTCGCTCCGGTTCCTGACGAAGTAATGCTGGCTGCGTTACAGGATCCTGCATTAGGAATTCTTCATGCTGCCAACTGGTATATGACAAGTTCAACTACCGGTGTAAGAATTAATTTTATCCGAAGCTTCATTAATACCTATCTGAAAATTGATGGAACTCCGTTTACAAATACACCCAATTGGCAAACAATGGAATTTAAAGATGAAGTAAAGAACAGAGATAAAAGGTTGGAGCAAACCATTCGAATGGGACCTTACAAAAGATTAAGCGGAACTACATTAGTGGCTGCTCCCCCGGCATTCTCATATACATTTACAGGCTACATGCCAATCAAATGGTCTCTTGATGATACCTACTATGATACCCGTGATCTTAATAACAATGCAGTATCAATTTTCAGGTATGCAGAAGTGCTGTTGAATTATGCCGAAGCACAAGCAGAGCTGGGAGTTCTTACAGATGCTGACTGGACGAAAACAGTTGGTGCGCTACGTAAACGGGCCGGTATTACCGCTGGATTAACCACAAAACCTACTGTAGTTGACCCCTATTTGCAATCAACCTATTTCCCAAACATTTCAGATCCTGTTATTTTAGAAATTCGCAGAGACAGGGGAATTGAATTAGCACTTGAAGGTTTTCGCTTCTATGATATCATCAGGTGGAAACGGGGCGATCTTATGACAATGACATGGAATGGAATGTATGTACCGGCATTGAATGTTCTAATGGATCTTAATGAAGATGGAATAAATGATGTACTATTTTATCAAGGAACTGCGCCTGCGCCAATATCAGGTGTTACTTACGTCAATGTATCTGCAACGATTGGCAGCACCCCGAATGCACAAAGATTATCTAATAATACTTTTGGTGAAGTAACATGGCTAACAACTATTCCACGAACATGGGCAGAAAGAAATTATTATTATCCTATTCCGGAATCAGACAGGACGGCAAATCCTAATCTTGTACAAAATCCCGGGTGGTAGGAAATAGCGCTATTTTATTTTCTATGGGGATTACAAAGGTCAACAATTGTTGACCTTTATTTTTATTATATACAGTCCTATTTTTTAGCTGCAGTATTTACGTATCGCCTGCTAACACTTGAAGGTAGAACTTATATTGGCAATCTTTTTGATAGGTATTAGAAATGTCATTAATAACTGTTATAATAGTTCTCGTAGTTGTCGGGTTCCTGCTCTGGGCTATTAATCGTTTTATCCCTATGCAACCCTGGGTAAAAAATTTACTCAATATCGTTGTAATTATCATCTTGATACTTTGGCTTCTTAAAGCATTTGGCCTGGTAAATGTTTTAGATATTCGGGTCGGTAAATAGATAGAAATTTTCAGGCTTGAATCCTGACAGGATCGTAAGATCGACTTAATTGAGCTCTATATTTCTTGCCTACCTTTCAAAAGAGAATAACCCAGCATCCTTGTTCTTCTTTCCTTTTACCAGATCCGCTATGATCTTTCCAGCTACTTGGCTGAAAGTAATTCCATTTCCACCAAAGCCAAGTGCAAAAAAACTATTCGTAAGTTTTTTATAAGAACCAATGTATGGCAACCCATCTTTGGTTGATCCAAAAATGCCTGCCCAGCTGAACTCAGGTTTAAAAGAAATGGAAGGAAATATTTTATTAAAGTCTTTTCGAAGTTGCTTTGTTTTAGAATGAATGAGTTTATCTCTTTTTATATGAGAAAAAAATTCCTCATCCCGGCCGCCAATAATGATCCGATTATCGCTAGTTGTACGCATATATAAATAAGGTGAAGCCGTATTCCATATCACCGCATCATTTCTTCCGAGCTTAATTTGAGTATTAAAAGACTCACTTGCTGTAGCATAAGTGCTGGTAAGCTTTACTATCGGTTTTGAAATAAAATTCACCACTTCATATCCTGTTGCATACACAAGCTTTTTTGCATTGATCAAAAAACCTTCCTGTGTTTTTAATTGAACTTCTCTCTTATTATGTTTTATTGATACAACTTTTGTTCTATCATACACTTTCAGTCCTTTCGCAATATTATATTGTAAAAGCTGGTGAGTTAATGAATATGAATCCACAGTTGCAGCCACATCAGATAGTATTGCTGCAGGTGAATTAAAGCCAAACTCATTCTTTATTAAAGACTCATCAAGATATTTTACTGCAAAACCATACTTCTTTCTTGATAAAAATTCATTTTGTATAAACTCTTTATCCTTTTTGTACGCGGCATAATAGAGGCTTTGCTTCTTTTGTACATCATCATTCCCTACTTTTTTTGCCAATAAGATCAATTTCATGATCGCAGTTTCTCCAAGTTTATAAGAACGAACAGCCGGTTTTTCGCCGATCATTTGTATAAGCTTATGAAGAGGAGTATCTATCTCATATTGCAACAAGGAAGTACTTGCACATGTGCTTCCCAGCCCAATAGATCTTGCATCGATCAATACGCAGTCAATTCCGTCCTGTATAAGATAATGGGCGGTTAATGCTCCAGAGATACCTCCTCCTAAAACCAGCACATCTGCATGAATATCTTTTTCAAGTTTAGGATAAGTATACAGTAGTCCATTTCTTATCAAACTATACGGTAACCCTGAGCTTAATTTCATTCATTAATTTATTGAAGATATCGTCTTAATGTCCAGGCGATCGTTTCATGTTCTTTTAAAAGATCAGTAAGAAAATCAGATGTACCTATATCGCCATATTTTTCATCACAATCATCAATGCTTTTTCTTAGCTGTATGATAACCGCCTCATGATCTTTTAATAATTCACTAAGCATATTTTTTTGTGATGGATATTTTCCCGGTGCTTCCTTTAATGAAGCTTTTTCCAGAAACTCCTGCATAGTTCCCGGTGTTTTTGTTCCCAGCTTGTTGATGCGTTCTGCTATTTCATCAATAGCTTCTTCTAATATTTTATACTGCTTTTCAAAAAGTTTATGCAGCTCCATAAAACTATTACCAGACACATTCCAATGAAATTTTCTTGTCTTTGTGTATAACACCATTGCATCAGATAACACATTTGTAAGGATTGCTGTTATCTCTTTAAGATTTTTTGAACTAAGACCAATGTTTGGAGTCATAATATTTTTTGGGTAAAAACTTGCAACTATTATTCCAGTTTGCCCGCAGAACATCGTTATAAATCCATATGGCACGGTATTTTCTAATCTGTTCTCAGAACACATTTTTTCAAAAACATATTTTATAACTTTTAAACTTTAAGCTTATGTTACGTTGGACAGTTATATTCCTGGTAGTTGCCATCATTGCTGCAATTTTCGGTTTTGGTGGTATTGCATCCGGCGCAGCTTCAATAGCGAAGGTCTTATTCTTCATTTTTATTGTGCTGTTCTTATTGTCATTGATATTCGGAAGATCTGTAACCAGGTCAGGCGATCTGTGACGATGAAGCCGTATCCTTATTTGAATCCGTATCTTTTTAATACCCTTGCTATTTAATCACAATTAAAAAAACCTTGACTATGACAACAGGAACCAAAGTAGTATTAGGTATTCTTGGAGCTGCCGCTGCTGGTGTAGCAATAGGAATGCTGATCGCTCCTGAGAAAGGAAGCGAAATGAGAACGAGAATTAAAAAATCAGCAGGAGATTGGATAGATAATCTTAGCAACTTATTTGTAAAAGGTAAAGAAGAATTGGAAGAGATGGCAGAAGACACAGGTAGCAAATTAAAAAGTGCTGCTGAAGACAAAGTTAACAGGATGAAAGAAAGTTTTAGCTAATTACAAACAAGACAGTCCCGCTGTTGCGGGACTGTTTATTCTTTCCAAACTACTGCTCGCTATGGAAGCACAAAAGATAAAAGACGACGCAAAAGACATCCTTCAACATGCCGGTGATTATGCCGATACATTTTATAAATTAAGCCTTGTAAGGCTTACTAAAAAGCTAAGTGATGTAGCTTCTGGAGTTGTTAATTCAGTTCTCATTTTTTTTATTACCCTTTGTATTATACTTTTTTTAAGCCTGGCTGGTGCCTGGTGGTTCGGGGCCATGCTGAACAGTCCTGCAGGAGGATTTTTGGTGATAGCAGGTTTTTACTTGCTGCTTGTACTCATCATAGTATTGATGAGAAAAAAAATTATCTCTCCTTTCATTAGAAATACTTTGATAAGAAAAATATATGAAGAGAAAGATAAGAACATATGAAGACCTTGAGAAGGAAGAGCAATTATTAGAAGGATTGTTGCGATCGCAGAAAGAATTAATACACATCGAGATCGACCTGCTTAAGCAACAATTAAAACCAGCTCAAGTGGCATTACAGTTTGTCGGAAAGATAACTACAGCCGATAAACATAACCCTTTATTAACTGGCGGTGCGAATACCATCATTGATACAGTATTGAAGAACTTTGTACTAGCAAGATCAGGTTGGATCACCAAAATGTTAGTTCCTTTCTTTATAAAAAATTATTCATCACATCTTATTGCAGATAATAAGGATAATATCATAAGCAAAGTGGTTTCCATCTTTAGTGGTAAAAATGGAAGACCGAAATCTGCACCCGTACAGGAAAAATAAAATTGATTAACTTACCGGCAAGTGATGATTGCTAAATAGAAACGTTCTCTCTTCTCATAAATTTGTATATGCTAAATTTTAATGACCGGGTCAGGCAAATATTGTTACTGCTCCTGATCATTTTGTTTATTTATCTTTCTTTAAGAGAATTAAAAATATTCATGCCCGGTTTGCTCGGAGCAATCACTTTATATATTCTTAGCAGGGGACAATATTTTCAACTCGTTTATACCAGGAAATGGAAAAAAGGGAATGCAGCATTTCTATTTATTGTATTCTATTTATTGATCCTGGGTATCCCGGTGTTTGCTGCCGTCGCTCTAATAAGTCCTAAAATAAGCAGCGTACTCAGTGATCCAACCACGGCGATCACAAATATCAAACATGCTATTTTACAAGTACAGGCACAGGCGGGAGTATCTTTCGTTACAGAGAAATCACTCTCGAATTCCCTGGATCAAGTGGTCACGTTCATTCCATCGTTACTGAACAGCACACTAAACCTTGTTTCCAACCTTATCACAATGCTTTTCTTTTTGTACTATTTACTGTATCATGGCCGTGAAGTTGAAATGACATTGTTCAGGATCATTCCCTTAAAGGATGCGAATACATCAATGCTTGCATCAGAAACAAAAAAAATGGTAAAAGCAAATGCGATAGGCATTCCTCTTATTTCAATAATACAAGGCTTAACAGCAACACTTGGCTATTTTATTTTCGGTGTGCAGGAATTTGCATTATGGGGATTCTTTACCGGGGTGTTTGCGTTTTTTCCCGTTGTAGGTACAATGGTGGTTTGGGTGCCACTGGTGATCTATATGTATGTGTCAGGAGATACATGG
>Ga0207675_100007837_pt1 | contig 10077 bp, 7 predicted proteins | sample KBSSwiS42_FD_184305 | JGI IMG/M metagenome (GOLD analysis project Ga0207675, IMG submission 184305) | Switchgrass rhizosphere microbial communities from Kellogg Biological Station, Michigan, USA - KBS Switchgrass S4-2 (SPAdes) (version 2) | ecosystem: Host-associated > Plants > Roots >...
CCGCGCACACGCTGGCGGAGACCTGCGATCGGGCGCATCCGTGCGTCGACGGCAGCCGCTGCGCGGGGGGCTGGTGCGTGCCCGAACGGCCGGCGCCGGAGTGCTGGCTGGATACCGACTGCGCGGCCGGCCGTTGCCGCTTCGGCAGCTGCGTGGGGGGCGCGTGAGACTGACACGCGCGGGTCTGCTGGCCGGAGCGGGCGCGCTCGCCCTGACCGCACCTGCGTGCCGCAAGGCACCCCCGGTTCCCGCCGCGACGCGGACCTGCCTGCTGCTCGACGGACCGCAGGCGCCGGTCGGGTTCGATGCGACGTTTTCGATCACGGCGAAGCTCGACTGTCCTGGGCGGGGCGGTGGACGCGTTGTCTGGAGCCAGATCGAAGGGCCGACCCTGCGCGATTTCGCGCCGGCGCGGGATGGATTCGGTCTGACCGCGCGCATGCCGCCGCTCGCGGGCGCCGTCGGTGGCCCGCCGCCCTGGGGCGTGGTGCCGGTGTCGCCGCGTACGCGGAGCGAGGTCGTGCTGCGCGCGACCTGGTCGGACGACAGCGGCCACACGATCACCGGCGACGTGCGCGTCGCCGCCGCGGGGCGATCGCGCGGTCTGCCAAACACGCCCGTCGGCGTGCGCATTTACCTGGGTGGCCAGGGCTGGCGCATCACCGCGCATCCGGAGGACAGCCGCGCGTCGCTGATCACGGCCGGCGGGATCGCCAGCCTGCTGCCTGACGTGACCGGCGACTGGCGGCTGGCCGATGGCGACGGGCGGACGCTGGCGCTGCGCACGGGCCGGTACGACGAGACGCCGCTCGACTGCGGGCGCGCCGGTTGCCACGCGGCCATCGCCAACGCCGTCGCCGCCAGCCCGATGACGACGGTCCTCGCGCGGCTGATGGATCAGCGGCCGGCGGCGGACTATCCGCGCTGCGCGATCGCGTGCCACGCCACCGGCGAACCGGGCGCGCCCGACGGCGGCTTCGCGCACGTCGTCTCCGAGCTGGGCGCGGCGGGCGACCTCACCCGACGGTGGGATGCGCTGCCGCGCGATCTTCACCGGCTGGGCGGCGTCGGCTGCCTCGCCTGCCACGGGCCGGGCGCGGTCCCCGAGTTGTCCGCGCGCTGGGCCGTGCTGCGCGCCGACGTGTGCGCGACCTGCCACGACGCGCCGCCGCGCTACGGCCACGTCGTCGCCTGGCGCCAGACGGCGATGGCGCGCGCCGATCAGGATCCGCGCACGCGCCGAGACCCGACCTGCGCGCGCTGCCACACGACGTCGGGCTTCCTGGCGGCGGTCGCGACGCCGGAGCGCGGGCCGGTCGACAGGCGCCCGCCCGACGAAGCCGGCTCCGTCGGGATCACCTGCAGCGCCTGCCACGCCGTTCACGATCCGCGGCAGGCTTCACCCACGGCCCGCCTGCTTCGCGCGCCGGCGGCGCCGGCGCTGCTGGCGGACGCCGCGAACAGCGTCTGCCTTCCCTGCCACACGCCCGATCCCGGTGAGAAGATTCCCAGCGCGTCGACGGCCGCGCTTCTGTTCGGACGCGGCGGCCTGGACCCGGTGACCGGTACGGCGATCAAAAGCGCTGCACCCCATTCCGCCGTCCCCGGTGGTTGCGTCGGCTGCCACCGCGGCGGCCCGGAGAATGTCGAACGCGGTGCCGGCCACGCGTTTCGCGCCCCACCGTCGACCTGCACGCCGTGCCACCCGCAGGGGTTACCGATGAACGACATCCGGGCGCGGGCAGAACAACTCTGGCACTCGCTGCGGGGCGGTGAGTACCGGGCTCCCGCGCACGCCGCGCAGGCGATCGCGGCCGACCGCACGACGCCGCGCGGTCGCGCGATCTGGAACCTGCTGCTGGTGCTGGAGGATCGCGCGGCGGACACGCACAACGCGCCCTACGCCCGATCGCTGCTCGACGCGGCGGCAGCGGTCCTGCAGAAGCGGGGTGCGCGATGATCGCGCCCGCCGCGTCGCTGCTGGCCCTGCTGGTCGCCGCCGAAGCTGCGCCCGAGGCCGCGCCCGCGACGGTGGAGAACGCCGCGCCGCAACCGACGGCGCCGCCGCGTCTGCCCATGCGGTTGGCCCTGCAGACCGAGGGAGCGATCGGCCTCTACCCGGGCGACTTCTACAACCACCTCGTCGGCGGCCGCTTCGATCTCGTGTTCTCGCCGCACGTCAGCTTCGGCGGGTACGTCGGTTACGCCAACCTGAAGGGCAAGGAGGGCCGCGCCAGCAACATGCTCGCGTACGTCCAGGCCGAGTACATGGCCGGCGCGCCCAACGGCGTGCGCGTTCCGTTCCGCTTCGCCTCCGGCTACCTGCCGCGGAACGGGCCGGTCATGCGGCTGGCCACGGGCTTCGCGTTTCCGGTCTCGCCGACGATCGACGTCGTCACCGAGCTGCTGGCGCCGATGATCTGGCTGACGGGCAATCAGATGGTGATATCGATGGACGTGGCCGCGGAGATCGTCTTCCGCTTCTAGCGCCCCCGCGCGAAGCGCGGGATCGCGGCTACCAGAAAAACGATAGTCGCACACCGCGCCTGCGGCGCGGAGCGACAGCGCCGGACCGCCTAGAACATCATCGAACCCTGGAGGAACAGGGTCCAGATCTTCGTTCCTTCGACGCGGAAGCGCCTGCCGGGCTGATCGATGATCGGGCGGTAGACGGGGTTCGCTTCGACGACCGTGGGATCCATCGGATCGATACGGTGGTCGTTGTTGACGTCGACGCCCGAGCTCGCGTCTGTGATGAGGTGCGGCAAGTCGCTCCTCAGCCCGAACAGGCCGCGGAAGCGGATGAACCGCCCTACCTGGACGTTGAGGCCAAGGTCCCCGCCCACGGTGCCGTAGTTTTCGATGTTGGTGATCCCGGGATGGGGCGCGTCTATCGGCTGCCCGTTCGGCGTGAGGTTGTAGTGCAGGTCGACGTCCGGCCGGCACGCCGTCGTGTCGGCGCTGGAGCACGCCGAGCTGCCCGCCAGCGGCTCCCAGATCTCGCTGCGGCCGCGCCCGTCGAAGTGCTCCTCGATGAACGCGCGCGCCTCGACGGTGACGCGCTGATCGCCACGCGGGTTCTCCCACGCGATCTGCTCGACACCGATCATCGCGCCCGCCTGCTGCTGCGGGTTGACGCTGGTCTGCATCGGTCCGTACTTCTCGAACGGGCTTCCGTTGGTGCGCGCCGGCAGCATGTACCAGGCGCCGAAATAAGGATCGAACCAGCGGAACCGCTTGGACACGAACGTCGACGCGATGAACTGGTGGTAGCCCTGCCCCACCGCCGTGTTGCCGGTGGGATTGGAGGGATCGAAGCGCCTGTCCTTGAACACGTCCAGCTTCGCGTCGACCGAGAGCGTCCAGGTCGGCTTGGTGTCGTCGCGCATCTGGTTGAAGGGCGCCCAGGTGAGGCCGAGCCCGAGATATTCGAAGCCCTTGCGCGTCGGCCCGCGGAACGCGTTCTTCGAGTCGGGCGAGAACATGCGGTTGTGCTGGGCGTCCTGTCCCCACGACGTGATCGCGCCCGTCGCGGGGTCGGTCGTCACGGGAAGGATGCGGTCACGCAGGATCGTCGAGTTGTCCTGGTTCACGCAGCTGGGCCGCGGCGCGTTCGGGTCCGAGCTGGGAAAGCGGCAGCCCGCGCCTTCGCTCTGATCAAAGTCGAGGTTTGACTGATCGGCGAGCACCAGCGGCAGGTCGATGTGGAAGCCGACGTCCCACAGGATGCCGATGTCGGCGCGCAGGTTCAGGATGTCGCGCGTCTGGGCGAACTGCAGGTCCTTGATCAGCTCGGTGTTGCGCGGCGCCAGCCCCGACTGCAGCTCGCGCTTGACCGTCGCGCTCTTGACGTCGTGGATCCAGCTGGCGGTCAGGTTGAAGTCGAACCGGTTGCTGCCGTCCATCGCGGAGACGACGCGCGTGACCTCCGCTCCCCGGGCCGGCCACGCCACCAGCACCAGGACGAGGGGGAAAACTGCCCGTGACAACTTCTTGAAGGTGTCGGCAGCCAAGGCGGTGCCCGACGATAACACAACGGCCCCGCTGCCCAGCTTTTTTGCCGGCCCGGGGCCCGAGGCCCTCTCAGGTGGTCCGGAGACCCAGCTCCTTCATCTTCGTCTGAAGGCTCTTGCGCGAGATCTTGAGCTTGCGGGCGGCCTGGGTGACGTTGCCGCCCGTCTCGTCGAGCGCCTTCTGAATCAGCTCGCGTTCGACGCGCTCGGTCTCGGCGCGCACCGCCTCCTTCAGCGAGGCGGACGCCGGCGAGACCGCCGCCGCGGCCGGCAACCCGCCGATCTCGGGGGGCAGGTCGGACACCTGGATCTCGGGCCGCTCGCAGAACAGCATCGTGCGCTCCATCAGGTTCTCGAGCTCGCGGATGTTGCCCGGCCAGTGGTAGCTGACCATGCGAGCGATCGCCTCGTCCGCCACCGACCCGATCTGTTTCTTCAAGCGATCGTTGAACTTTGCCAGGAAATGCTCCACCAGCAGTGGAATATCCTCGCGCCGCTCCCGCAAGGGCGGGATGTGGATCGGGACCACGTTCAGCCGGTAATAGAGGTCCTCGCGGAACGAACCGGCGGAGATGTCCTGCAGCAGATCCCGGTTGGTCGCGGTCACCAGACGGACGTCCACCTTGATGGTCTTGATGCCGCCCACCCGTTCGAACTCGGACTCCTGCAGGACGCGCAGCAGCTTGACCTGCATCTCGACCGGGATCTCGCCGATCTCGTCCAGGAACAGCGTGCCGCCGTGGGCCAGCTCGAACCGTCCCGGCTTGGCGCCCACCGCGCCCGTGAACGCCCCCTTCTCGTAGCCGAACAGCTCGGACTCCATCAGCGTCTTGGGGATGGCCGCGCAGTTGATCTTGATGAACGGCCCGGCGCTGCGCGCCGAGTTCTCGTGCAACGCGCGCGCGATCAGCTCCTTGCCGGTGCCCGACTCGCCGGTGATCAGCACGGTCGACGGCGTGTTCGCGACCTTCTCGACCACCGCGTAGATCTGCTTGATCGCCGGTGACTGGCCCACCAGCCGGAAGCGCCCGCGCGCCGATGGCTCCTCGGGGCGCGCGTCGCGACGGGCGAGCGTGTACGTGTTGATCGCCTTGGCGACGACCTGGCGGATCTGCTCCTGCTCGAACGGTTTCTCGAGGTAATCGAACGCGCCCAGCTTCACCGCCTCGACGGCGTTCTCGACCGAACCGTGCGCCGTGATCATCACGACCGGCACGTCGGGATATTCCGCCGACAGCCGCTTGAGCAGCGCCATCCCGTCCAGCACGGGCATCTTGAGATCGGTGATGACGGTGTGCACGCCCGCGGTCATACCGCTGAGCGCCTCGGCGCCGTTCGCCGCGGTGACCACGTCGTAGCCTTCGCGGCGGAGCATCGCCTCGAGGACACGGCGCATGTTCAGCTCGTCGTCAGCGACGAGGACACGTTTCACATCGGTGGCGGACGCGGCGGCGGTGGTCACGGAATTGGAATCTTACCGCGGTCGATGGTCGGTGGCGTCGGCCTCCGTACCGTTCCCGGTCCCGGCACCGGCGCCTTGGGCGGCGCGCGGCCCGGGGGGGGCGGCGGCAACATCGGCGCGGGCGGCGCCCGCCGGGCCGCCTCGGCGGCGCGGGCAGCCTCCAGGTAGGCGGCGTAGACGTCGGCCTCGATCGGCAGCAGCACGGTGAAGGTGGCCCCCTCCCCCGGCTGCGAGCGCACCTCGATGGTGCCGCCGTGGTTCTCGATGATGCGCTGGCTGATCGGCAGCCCCAGCCCGGTCCCCTTCTCTTTCGTCGTGAAGAACGGGATGAAGAGGTTCTTGAGGTCGCCCGCCGGGATGCCGACGCCCGCGTCGCGGAAGCGGACCTCCATGAACGCGGCCGGGGCGCCTCGCCGCGTCGAACGCCGCAGCGCCGTCGAGATCCAGAGCTTGCCGCCGCCCGGCATCGCTTGCAGCGCATTGAGGGAAAGGTTCAGGAAAACTTGTAGGAGCTGCTCGGCGTCGGCGCGGACCGGCGGCATCTTGTCGGCGAAGTCCGTGACGATGTCGACCTTGCCGTGGTCCGCCGCTTCCTTGGCGAACAGCGCCAGGGTCTTCCTGAGCACGTCCGCGACGTCCAGCTGCCGCTGCTCGCCGCGATAAGGGCGCGCGTAGTCGAGGAACTGCGAGACGATCTTGTTGAGGCGGTTCACCTCCTCGATGATGATGTCGAGGAATTCGCGCGTTCCCTCGCGCGTGGCGGCCGCGTTCTGGCTCGGCTGCAGATACTGGGCGGCGCCCTTGATGGACCCCAGCGGGTTGCGGATCTCGTGCGCGAGGCCCGCCGCCATCTGGCCCAGCGCGGCCAGACGATCGCGTTCCTTCATGCGCTCGTAGACCTGCGAGTTCTGCAGGGTGATGCCGATGCTGGTGGCGACGCCTCGGAACAGCTCGATCTCGTCGGTCGAATACGCTTCGCGCAGACGCTCGTCGCGAATCACCAGCGCGCCCAGCAGCTGGTCTTCGCCCGAGAACCCGAGCGCGACCGAACCGTTCATCTGCTCCAGCGTCCGCAGGATCAACTGCAGGCCTTCCTGCTCCTCGTTGGCGACCGGGCGGCGGGCCGCCAGCTCGCGCTCGATGCCCTCGATCGTGATGACGCCGGTGCGGCGGAGGCGCTCGAAGAAGGCGCGGTGCGCGATGGCGTCGAAGCGCACCTCCGGTCGGGGGCCGACGTGGCCCGAGAGCTCGAAGCCCGACCCGTCGGGATCGGCGAGGAAGATCGACGCGTGCGTGATCCGGCGCGAGTCCTCCAGCGCCGCGAGCACGCGCGGCACCAGCACGCGCATGTCGATGACGTTGGCCAGCTCGGCGCGCAGCATCTCGATACGCCGCGACAGCTCGAACTTCTCCTGGAACATCACGCGGCTGATCCACGCCTCGAGGCGGACGCGCATCGGATCGATCAGGATGACGATCGCCGCCGACGCGAGGAATGCGCTGAACAGGTACAGGCTCTGGTCGCCGGACGAGGCCCAGCTGGTCAGGAAGTAGATGAACGCCAGGATGACGACCAGCGTGCCGAGCACGGCCATGCGGCCGAGCAGCTCTCTCAGATCCAGCAGCCGGTAGCGGACGAGGTTCTGAGACAGGAAGTACAGGTAGACGATGATGAAGGCGTTGCCGAAGTTGGGACCGTGCGGCAGCGCCTCCACCAGCGAGGCCGTCACCGTCGCGATTCCGCCGACCACCAGATACAGCAGGCGGGTCTTCTCGACCCGCGACGGGGTCGCCCGGTAGCGCACGTAAAGGTAGAAGACCGACAGGTAAAGGCCGACGAACACGTACGCGAGGAAGGCCCCCCGGAACCACATCGCGTTGTGAACGGGCTCGACGAACTTCGAGATCATCAGCATCGCGTAGAGCACGCCCGCGCCCACGACGGTCAGCTTGCTGAGCGGCGGTGGGCCGGCGTCGTCTCCGAGGAACGCCTGGAAGAAGCGTTGGGCCGTGGCCGGCAGCGACACCGCGACCAGCAACGACACCCAGTCGACGAACTGCGAGTCCAGGCGCTTGGCGAAGAATGACAGCGTGCTCCAGAACGCCAGGTTCACCGTGAACGTCGCGAACAGGACGTGCGACCGGCGGCGCGGATCGCGCAGCAAGACCGAGATGCCGATCGCCAGGCTGACGATGGCGGCGACCAGGGCCGATACCGGCTGGATGCTCAAAGCAGGCCGATTCTACTCGGCTTTTGCTGGCTGGATGAGGGCCTGCTATGTTGCTTATGTGACGAACGCTGCCGTGCTTGTTCTCAATCGGCATTACCAGCCGATTCACGTCACGAACGTCCGGCGGGCCTTTTCGCTGCTTTACCTGGGGGTCGCCCGCGTCATCGACCCCGAGTTCAAGACCTTCGACTTCGAGAGCTGGGCGGAGCTGAGCGTCGAGGTGCACGGCGGCGACTTCATTCGCACCGTGAACCGCGCCATCAGGGTGCCGCGCGTCATCGTGCTTCAGCTTTACGACCGCATCCCCAAGACCAAGGTGCGCTTCTCACGCCACAACATCTACATGCGCGACGGCAACATGTGTCAGTACTGCGGCAGCGAGCTGCCGCGCGCGGAGCTGAACCTGGACCACGTCGTGCCGCGGGCCCAGGGCGGGCGGACCACCTGGGAGAACGTCGTGTGCTGCTGCATCGACTGCAACCTGTCGAAGGGGGCGCGCACGCCGGAGCAGGCGGGCCTGAAACTGATGAAGCCGCCGCTGCGGCCGCGCTGGACGCCGACCTTCCGGACCAACGGCGGGCGGGTCCGCTATCGCGAATGGCTCCCCTTCCTCGGCGTCGCCGACGCCTCGTACTGGAACGTCGAGCTCGAAGACTGATTCTTTTTCGAAGACAGATCGGTGTCGACGGAAGATAGCGAGCACGGGGGCGAAGACGACATTCCGGTCGTCACGGACGCCCCCGCCGCCGCGGAGATCACCGACATGTCCGTCCGGCCGCGGACGCGCGCCAAGCTGATCGCGCTCGCCGCCGGTCGCGGTGGCACCGGCCGCTCGCTGCTGGCGGCCAATTTCGCGGTTTACCTGGCGCAGTCGGGGAAGAAGGTGGTCGCGCTGGACGCCGATCCGGCGGGCGGTCCGCTGCACCAGTTGCTGGGCGCGAACCGGCCGCCGCGCGGGTTCGGTGACTTGCTGCGCGGCAAGGCCACCGGGCTGGGCGAGCTGATCTCGGACACGCCGGTCGCGGGCGTCGGTCTTATCGCGGGCGACGGCAACGCATTCGGCGCCGCGCGCCCGCGCATGACCGCGAAGGTGACGCTGGCGGCGATCGCGGCGCTGGACGTCGACTACGTCGTGCTCGACCTGGGATCGCCCGATTCGACGTTGACGCTGGACCTATGGCTGGCGTCGGACATTCCGATTCTGGTGACGACGCCGGATCCGGCGTCGATCGAGGCGACCTACCGCTTCGCGAAGAGTGCGTTCGTCCGCCGGCTGCGCACGACGCGCGGTCTCGATCGCGTGATCCCGAATCAGGGCGGTCCGGCGCCGGGTGCGCTCGACCTCTACCGCGCCATCAAGGAGTCGGGCGGACCGGCCGAGCGCCTGGCGCACGAGATCCGCCGCTACCGGCCCACGTTCATCGTGAACGAGACGCGCACGTTGCCCGACCAGAAGCTGGGTAGCTTCATGGCGACGGCGGCGCGGCGCCGGCTCGGCCACTCGCTGGAGTACCTGGGCCACGTCGAGTCCGACGAGACGGTCTGGCTGGCGGCGCGGCGGCGCCGGTCGCTGATCGCCGAGTACCCCGACGGCAAGGCGTCGAAGAACATCGAACGCCTGGGGCGACGCCTGCTGTCGCTGGACGGCGAGCGCGAGCGCGAACGTCCGTCGACGGGACCGCTGCGCACCGAGGATGAGCAGACCTACTACGAGATCCTCGAGACCGAGCCGGGCGTCAGCGACGAGGAGATCCGGCGCGCCTACCGGACGGTCAAGGACAACTACGCCAGCGGGTCGTCGGTGATCGCCGGCCTTTACGACGACCACGAGCTGGCCGCGCTGCATGCGCGCATCAACGCCGCGCACGACACGCTGTTCGCGCCCGACCGGCGGCGGCTTTACGATCTGGCGCTGCCCGAGGCGGACCTGGCGCGCGCGGTGCGGGCGGCGGCGGCCGTGACGCGTCCGGCGGTCGGGACCCGCGCCAGCGCGGGCGCGGCCGTCGAGGATCGCCCCGACGCGTCCGAGGCCGTGATCGACCCGGCCGCCGAGGTCACGGGCGCGTTTTTGAAGAAGGTTCGCGAGATCCGGGGCCTCGAGCTCAACGACATCGCGCAGCGGACGAAGATCAGCGAGCGTTACCTGCGCGCCCTGGAAGACGAGCAGTTCGCGGACATGCCCGCGGCGGTCTACGTGCGCGGCTACGTCACCGAATATGCGCGTGCCCTGCGCCTGAACCCGCAGCGCGCGGCGGAGAGCTACCTGGTGCGCTACCGCGCCAAGCTGCCCAAGGCCGCGCCCCCGCCCTCCGCGTCGCGGCCTGAGTAGAGGATTCGAACCGCGCCAGTTACGGCAGCCCGCGGTCCTTGA
>Ga0207675_100007839_pt1 | contig 10076 bp, 7 predicted proteins | sample KBSSwiS42_FD_184305 | JGI IMG/M metagenome (GOLD analysis project Ga0207675, IMG submission 184305) | Switchgrass rhizosphere microbial communities from Kellogg Biological Station, Michigan, USA - KBS Switchgrass S4-2 (SPAdes) (version 2) | ecosystem: Host-associated > Plants > Roots >...
CACAAGACCCCCGAAATCGCCAGGCGTCAACTTGCCGCCGGTTCGTGTACCGGGCTGACGTGTGCGACCGTTGGAGAGGCCGAGATCGCTTCGAGCTTCTGTGACGATCTGTTGGTCGCCAATGAGGTCGTGACGCCTTCGAAGTGCGCCCGCATCGCGGCGCTCGGGCGGCGGATTCGCGTCACAACGGCGATTGATTCCCTGGCGGGGCTTGATGCGCTGACCCGTGCGGCGCGTGCGGCAGGCGCGCAGGTGGGTGTGCTGGTGGATCTCAACGTCGGACAGGGGCGCTGTGGTGTGGAGCCGGGTGAAGCGGTCATCACGCTCGCCCGGCAGGCGGCTCAGTCGGACGGCATCGCGCTTCGTGGGGTGATGGGCTACGAAGGTCATCTGCAACCGGTCCGCAATCGCGCCGAGCGCGAGTCTCGTACGCGGCAGGCGATGAACGGACTCGTGAACGCAGCCAGGCAGATTCGAGACTCCGGTCTGCCGTGCGAGATCGTGTCCGCTGGCGGAACGGGAACCTATGACATCAGCGGACGCATCGAAGGCATCACAGAGATTCAGGCAGGCTCCTACGCGCTCATGGATACCGACTATGCCGATGTCGGGGTTCCCTTCGAGCACGCGTTCTGGGTAATCGGGACGGTGGTGAGTCGTCCGACCCGCGACCGCTGCGTGGTCGACTGTGGTCACAAGTCGATGACCAAGGACCATGGCCTCCCGGGTGTGCGAGGGATCATCGGCGCGCACGTGACATCGCTCAACGACGAACACGCCACGATCGCGCTTCCGCCAGAATCGACCGTGGCCATCGGCGACCTCCTCGAGTTGCTGCCGTCGCACATCGATCCGACGATTAACCTCCACGACGTCTTCTACGTCGTCGAGGAAGGGAAGGTCGTCGACCTCTGGCCGATTGCGGCACGTGGATACGTCGAACATCGAAACATGATGAAGGAGCTCTCATGAAGGCGCAGCGACTCGTATATCTCGGCGTTTCGATCGCGCTCACCGTCACGGCATCGGTTGGACCGATGCGCGCACAGAGCGAGGAGAAGCACCCGGTCAGCGCTGAGCAGTACCAGCGCTGGAAGACGGAGCTCTCGAATTGGGGACGATGGGGCAAGGACGATCAGATCGGAGCCTTGAATCTCATCACGCCCGCCAAGCGCCGTCAGGCGGCTGCACTCGTGAAAGAAGGCGTCTCCGTGTCGCTGGCGGCGGACGCGGACACGGTCAAGGCGGTGGACAACCCGAATCCCTACGAGGTCACGATGCAGGGAATCGGGTCTGATCGGATTGCGATTAATTATCACGGCATCGCCCACACCCATCTCGACTCGCTCGCCCACATCAACGAGCAGGGAGTGTTCTACAACGGTTACAAACCAGACGCGGACGCCGTCGTCAAGGATCGGCACACCAGGAACTCGATCCACAACGTGAAGAATGGCGTGTTCACGCGCGGAATACTCATCGACATCCCGCGATTGAAGGGCGTGCCGTACCTCGAGCCGGGGACGCCGATTTACGTCGAGGATCTCGAGGCGTGGGAGAAACAGGCCGGCGTGAAAGTCTCCGCCGGCGACGCGTTGTTCGTCCGGACGGGCGTGTGGGCGCGACGCAAAGCGATCGGCCCCTGGCTGCGCGGTCGTGCCGAGGGTGGACAATCGGCCGGGCTCCACCCATCAGTGCTTCCGTGGCTGAAGGCGCGCGACATCGCGCTGCTTGGCAGTGACCATCCCCAGTACGTGGCGCCTGGAACAGCCGGAGCGCCGAGAGGCGCGGTCCATGACTTCGCCCTGGTCTATCTGGGTGTGCATCTCTTCGACAACTGCGATCTCGAGGCGCTCGCCCAGGCCGCCGCATCACGCAAGCGATGGGAATTCCTGCTGACAGCCGCGCCGCTGCCCATTCCAGGCGGTACGGGATCGCCGCTCAATCCGATCGCGACGTTCTGACGTGGCGAACAAGACCGAGGCGGCGCTGGAGAAACTTCGCAAGATGTGTCTGGCGTATCCCGCGACGAGCGAGACAGCGTCCTGGGGACATCCGAACTTCAAGGCTGGCAAAAAGGTGTTCGTCGCCTTCGAGCCTCTCAAGGGACGACCGTCGATTGCCTTTCGTCTCGAGCCGTCGGACGTTGAGCGTTTGCTGACACGAAAACAGTTCTTCGTCACGCCATATGGGCGCGGGCAGTGGGTCAGCCTATGGGCGGACGGCGCGCTCGACTGGAAGGCTGTGACGGACCTCGTCGATCGCAGCTATCGCCTGGTCGCCCAGAAGCGGATGATTGCGGCGCTTGATTCACGGCGCGCTTGATGGAACGCTGAAAACGTAACAACGCCCAAATTCCAACTCCCAACTCCCAAGTACCTGGCTATCGGGAGTTGGGATTTGGGATTTGACGCTTCTATTCAGCCCGCAACGCTTCGACCGGCGTGATCCTCGTTCCCCGGCGGGCCGGGATGAACGACGCGAGCGTCGCGACCACCGTGAGCACAATCGCCGTCACGGCAAACGTCGCGGGATCCAGCGGTGTCGTCTCGTACAACATCGTCGACAGGACGCGTGTTACTGCCGCCGCAACAGCCAGACCGGCGATAACGCCGACGCCTACCAGACGCAACGCCTGCCCGAGAACGAGCTCGAACACCGACTCCGGTGTCGCGCCGAGCGCCATTCGGACGCCGATTTCCTGGGTGCGTTGCGCGACTGAATACGCCATCACTCCGTACACGCCGACGGCCGCCAGAGCGAGCGCCATGACTGCGAAGGTTGCGAGCAGAACCGTGACAATGCGTGGCCTGGCGAGCGTGGAGTCCACGACCTGGTCCATCGTTTGAACTCCAGCGAGAGGAAGTTGCGGGTCCACCGCATGAACCTCGTCGCCGACGCCCCTGACGAGTGACAGAGGGTCCATCGTGGTGCGAGCGACGAAGGTCATGACGCCCATCGCGAGCTGCGTGTGCGGAACATAGACCGTGGGTCGCACTTCAGTGTCGAGCGCGGAGAGCTTTATATCTCCAACGACGCCGACGACTTCGTAGTCCAAGCGATCGGGCGTCTGGCCGGCGTTGACGTGCAGACGCTTTCCAATCGGGTCGCCATCGGAAAGGTACTGTCGCACCAGCGTTTCATTGACGATGGCCACGGCGGGGGAATCGGTGCGATCGAACGCGGCGAAATCACGACCCATCACCTGCGGAATGCCCATCGTGCGAAAAAAACCTGGCGTGATCGGCCTGACGTCAGTCGACGGTGCCTGTCCCGGCCCGGGAGTTGGTCGATCGGTTCGCCAGAAGCTCGTTCCGATGCCACCGCCCCCCATGGGCAAGAATGTGACGCCCGCTGCGTTCTCGACACCTGGCAGTGCGGCAATCCGCGTCAGGACGTCGGAGTAGAAGCCCGACGATCGCTCGGGCGTGTCGTAGCGAACGCCGGGGACCTGAACACGCACTGTGAGAAGTCCTTCGGCGCGAAACCCGGGATTGATGCTGCTCAGACGGGCGAAGCTCCGTATCAACAGGCCCGCGCCGGTCAGGAGGACGAGGGAGAGCGCGACTTCCGCAGCGACGAGCGCGCCCAGCACACGGCGTGCTCTCGGACCTCCTCCATGCCTGCCGCCTTCTCGCAACGCTTCGTTCACCGCACGTGAAGACACGATTGCCGGCACAAGCCCGAAGAGCAGTCCTGTCGCGAGCGAGAGGCCCATCGTCATCGCCACGACGGTAAAGTCGAGGCTTACTTGATCCAGCCTCGGCACAGGCAACCGGTTCGCGACCAATGCGAGCAGCCCTCTATGGAACAAGAACGCGAGGGCGAGTCCTGCGATACCGCCCATGCCTCCAAGCAGCACGCTTTCAGTGATCATCTGCGACATGAGGCGCCTTCGCCGGGCACCCAGAGCGGTGCGCACACCCAGTTCGCGTTGACGTACCGCGCTGCGCGCGAGCAGAAGGTTGGCGACGTTGACACACGACACGAGCAATACGAGGAGGACGGCGCCACCGAGGACCTGCAATGCGGGCCGAATCTGATCGACTGTCTGCTCGTGCACGGGCACCAGGGTGACTGACCATCGCGCATTACGCTGCGGGAACTCCTTCTCGAGTTGCGCGGCGATTGCCTTCATGTCGCTCGAGGCCTGGTCGAAAGAGACGCCGTCACGCAGCCGTGCGAGTCCGTACGAAAATCCGCGTCCCGGTGCCGAACGCAGAGCTGCCGTCGTCCAGCCGTACGGAATGAGGAAATCGGCTCTCTGCCCGAGCATCGTGAAGTCCGGCGGCATCACGCCGACGAGCGTTCGCGGGATACCGTTGGTCGTAATCGTGGTGCCAATGGCGTCGGACCTGGATCCCAAACGAGTACGCCAGAAGTCGTGACTGACAACGATGACGCGGTCGTTGCCCTCTTCGTCCTCCGCCGGGCCATACGCGCGGCCGATCGCGGGCTGGACACCAAGCGCGGGAAACACGTCGGACGATGCCATCATTCCGGCCACTTCTTCCGGTTGGTCACCGACTACGAGGTTGAGACGCATGGGACCGGTCATGCCCAGGTAACTGAAGGATCGGTTTCGCGCGCGCCACTCGACGAAGTTGCCAGAGGCGATCACGTTGCGATTCCGTCGCGCGTTGCTTTCAAACACCGCGACGATGCGGTCCGGCTGGGAGTATGGCAACGGCCGGAGCACCACGCCGCGAATGACACTGAAGATCGCGGATGTCGCGCCGATGCCGAGCGCAAGCGCGAGCACAGCGGGAATCGTAAACCGTGGCGCTCTTAGAAACGATCGCGCGGCGAAACGGATGTCACCGAGCAAGGTGGTCATTGGATGGCTCCGAGCGCCCAAGCGGCCTGGCGGCGCACGCTCGATGCGCTGTCTTTGAGCGCCGACGTCAATCCTGCCAGTGCACGGGCGTCGCCGATCGCGCCAAGGGCCCACGCGGCCTGTTCTCGTACGTCCGCGTCGATATCCTTCAACGTCGCAACGAGAGCGTCCACCGCTGCGCTGTCGTCGAGAGCTCCGAGCGCCCATGCGGTTTGCCGCCGCACGATGGCTGCCGGGTCGCGCAGCGCGCCGATGAGCGGTTGCACTGCCTTCGGATCGTCGAGCGCGCCCAGCGCCCACGCGGCCTGTTCGCGGACGCGTTCGTCCGTGTCGCGCAACGAGGCTGTCAATGGCGTGACCGCGCGTTGATCGTCGAGCGCTCCGAGCGCCCACGCGGCATTTCGTCGAGCGGTTACTCCCCCGTTTCCGAGAGCCTTGACGAGCGGGTCGAACGATGCCGTGCCGATGCGAACCAGTGCCCGGGCAGCCTCCTGGCCGGGCGTAATCGGGTGCTCATCACCCCACCAGCGCCGATGATCTTCCCGGCAGACCTCGGGCGACACCGGTTCGGCATCGTTGAGCAGGTCGATGAGGGATGGAATGGCGGCGGTCGCACTCGAATTGAACACATCGCGCGCGCACGCCACGCTGACGCGCACAACCGGATCCGGGCTCCGCAGCATCTCGATCACGGCGGACAGATCCTTCGCTGTTGGAGGTTGCTGCTGTGCGCGAGTGGCCGGCGCCCCGACAGATACCACTGCCAGACAGGCCGCGACAGCATTCAGATATCGGCACCGCGCGGTTACTTTCATTGGGCCCTCCATCAGAATGGACGCGGTCTCGGGTTGGGATTGGGATTCGGATTCGGGTTCGGATTGGGGCCGCCCCTGCCATAGATGTGCGCGAGTGCCTGTGCGGCTGACCGGCGAACTTCGTTGCTGCCGTCTTTCAAGGCGGCGGTGAGCGAATCCACGGCCTTGGCGCTCCCGATCTGCCCAAGAGCCCAGATGGCTTGCCGTCGAACCTGCTGATCGCTGTCGCGCATCGCGGCGATGAGTGCATCTATGGATTGTTCCGATTGGATGCGGCCGAGCGCCCACGCCGCCTGACGACGAACGCCGGCGTCGCTGTCTTTGAGGGCATCGCCGAGGGCCGTAACGGTCGCAGCCGACGCCGTCTGGGCCTCAGCCGGGGCAGCGGCGAAAAGCGTGACGAGTAAACCAGCTGCTAATATTTTGGCACTTGTGAGCATGGCTGTCCCTTCCTGCGGAGAGCACGTCTGATTGAACTATTCGTGGCCGGAGATTTGACCGATCGCGAATGCGGCCTGCTCGCGTACATCGGCGACCGAGTCACGCAGTGCCGCGGTCAGCGAGGGGAGTGCTTTGGGATCGCGAAGTTGGCCGAGCGCAAACGCCGCCTGCTCGCGCACGTCGGCGTTGGAATCCATGAGCGCACCGATCAACCCGTCCACGGCTTTGCCGCTTCGAAGCTGACCCAGCGCGAAAACCGTCTGCTCGCGCACATCCGGCGAGGAGTCCGTCAACATCCCGAGCAACGGATCGACAGCGCTAGGGTCGCGCAGCTGACCGAGCGCAAACGCCGCCTGCTCGCGCACGTCCGGCGATGAATCTTTGAGCGCCTTGATCAAGACCGGCGCGGCGTCGCGGTTACGTGACTGGCCCAGCAGATGTACCGCTTGCTCGCGCACGTCGGGTGAGGTGTCATCGATCAGCGTCGCGACCGCGGCCGTTGCACGCGCGTCGCCGGTGCGCGCGAGCGCGAACACCGCCTGTTCGCGGACGTCCGCGTTGCTATCTTTCAACAGCGGCAGGAGTGCCGTGACGACGCGCGGATCGCGCATCCGTCCCAGCGTCATGATCACCGTTTTTCGAACATCGGGGTCGGCATCATTGAGTGCCCCTATCAGCGCTTCAACCGTCTTCGGATCCGCCGCGACAGCGCCTTGTGCAGAAAGGGCCGCCGCAATCTGCTGCCCTAGCTGAGCACCGAGAGCCTGACCGATCTCGCCACTGACACGCTCGGAAATGGCGTTTGATACAGGTTCAGTCGATGCCTGAGCCCCCGGAGAAGTCTCTGCACGCGCGATCGGCGTCGACGCTGGCTTCTGAATCGGCGCGGCCTTCGGCGCCGAGGGTGGCGCTGGAGGCGCCGGAACCACCGGGTCCACGACGACCGCGTCCGCAACCTCCGCGGGCGGTTGAGAACCCTGCAGACGGACACCTCCAACCGGCAACGTAATCAACGCCACCAAGCCGAGGAGTGCCAGGCGAGTGCGAATCGTTGACGAGCGCCGGATCGCCGGATCGAGAATCGCAAGCAGGCGCCCCTCGAGCTGTGAGGGTCGCGCCATGGCCAACCCCACGAGCGGCGCGCGACGAAGTCGCATCGCTCGAGCGATGTCGAGCAGATGGGCGGCGTAGTCCGAGCCCTTCTCGCCTGCGGCCAGCACGAAATCGTCGCAGGCGCGCTCGCGTTCCGCGCGAAGGCGGCGTGCGGCCACCCAGACAATCGGGTTGAACCAGTAGACCGCGCAGACGATGTGTGCCAGTACCTGCGTGAGGCAATCGCGGCGCTTGATGTGGGCCAGCTCATGAAGCACCACCACGCGCCGCCGTTCTTCAGTCCATTCCGTTGCGCTTTGCGGCATCACGATCAACGGGCGCCACACTCCACAGACCATCGGCATTGTTACAGCGTGCGACTCCACGACCGCAATCGATCCGCCGATCTCGAAAGCCTCGGCAAGCACATGCGCCTCGTCGACCCACGTCGCCTTCAAGGGCGCCGCGGAGCGACGGATCCACCAGGTGCCGATCAGGCCACTTATCACGAAGGCGAGGACAGCCAGCGCACCCGCACCCCACAAGAAGACTCCGACAAGCGTCAGATCCATCGCACGGGAGTGGGCTGGTGCCGGCGAGCTGGATGTCTGCGACGGTGAGGTCCCCGAAGCGGGTGCGATGGGAGATGCGACAGCGGTCGAGGGCGCGATCTCCGGACTCGCCGGCGGCACGATCGCGGCGCTTGTCGAGATGAACGACGACGGTACCGGCACGATCCAGGTCGGACCAGCGAAGCTCATCGCGGAGGCGACGATCGAGCCGGCAAGTGCGCAGATCCAGACGAAGTGTCGAGTGGAGGCAGAGGCACGCCGCATCGCTGCCGTGATCGCCCACGCGGCGCACAACACGACGCTCGCGCGGATACAGGATTCGACGAGGGCGGCCATCACATCGGCAAACATCTCAGGCTCCTTCTTTGCGTGCGCGCTTGATCGCAACGGAGAGACGGTCCAGATCCGCATTCGAAATGCGGCTTGCGTCATCGTCCAGCAGGGCCGCGATGGCCTGTGTCGTGGACCCCTCGAAAAAGGTGTTGAGCAGATGCCGCAAGGCGGATCGCTTGGCGGCGTCGTGGGCCACGGTTGGGAGATAGACGTAACGTGCCCCGTCCTGTTCGTGACGCACGTGTCCTTTGTTCTCCAGAATGCGGAGCAACGTGCGGACGGCCGAGTAGCTTGGCGCGGCGGGCATGGCCTCCTGCACTTCGGCGGCGGTAGCACGCCCGGCTTTGTAAAGCACGTCGAGAATCTGTCGCTCGCGGCGGCTCAAATCGGGTGGCGCGAGGTTCTTGACCATCGGTGCCAAAAAATTAGCACCAGCGCGTCGCGCTTGTCAACTCGCATTCAACGATGCCGTCGTCATCCGACCTCGCCGCTATGTGCAAGATCCCAGAAGGCGAAATTTAGCAATTACGACGGCCGGGCCGTGCGCGTTACTCCCGTTCGTATATAACGCTTGATTCGGGAAGACTACCGGGGTAGTGTGCCAACCCATCGGCGATAAGTGCGCCCTTTCCAGTGGTGCGAATCCATTGAGCAGCCTGGAAATACCAATTTCAGGGTAGCGGAGGAATCAGCATCGGCGTGACCTCGTCGGGACGGAACCCAACCAAATGAGAGGTGGCATATGCGCTTAGGCGTGAAAGCGCTGGCGATAGTGGCGTTGATCATCCTCATCCCAACCATGGCCCGTGCACAGGCAGTCATCGCAGGGTCGGTTCGGGATACCTCAGGGGCCGTGCTTCCCGGTGTAACCGTAGAAGCCAGCAGTCCAGCGCTGATCGAAAAAGTTCGCACAACCATCAGTGACAGCAACGGACAGTACCGCATCGAAGATCTCCGGCCGGGCGTCTACAAAGTTACGTTCACATTGCCGGGATTCAGTACTTTCGAGCGCGAAGGCATCGAGCTGACCGGTTCATTTACCGCAACCATCAACGCCGATATGCGCGTTGGCAATCTTCAAGAAACAGTCACGGTCACAGGAGAAAGCCCAATCGTCGACGTGCAAAGCGCTCGACGGCAGCAGGTGCTGAGCAACGAGGTGCTCAAGGCGATTCCGACCGTCCGCAGCTATAACGCGCTCGTTGTCGTGGTTCCGGGCGTCGTTACCAACACGAACGACGTCGCGACCGGGACCGCCACGACACAGTTTCCGATTCATGGCGGCCGCAACAACGAGGGCCGTATGACGGTTGATGGCCTCAATATCGGGAATCCTCCCGGTGGCAATCAACCGCCCGGCTTCTCGGTCGCTGTTGGCAACTCGGAAGAGATATCGTTCACGACGTCGGGCGGGCTCGGCGAGTCGGAAACGGCCGGCCTGGTCATGAACGTCGTGCCCAAGACCGGTGGGAATACCGTCCACGGATCTGCCTTCTACAGTGGCAGCGGCAAGAACCTGCAGGCCGACAACACGGAAGGAATACCGGGAGTGGCGGCGCCGACGCCCCTAACGAAGATTTACGACGTGAACGGCGCCATTGGCGGCCCGATCCTCAGGGACAAGTTGTGGTACTTCGCGACCGCGCGAACTCAGGGAAGCACGCGCGTGAACGCGAACATGTTCTACAACCTCAACGCCGGTGATCCGACGAAATGGCTCTACGTCGGAGGACCTGGCATCAGCGATCCCGGCTTCTCCGACCGCACGTGGGAAAATATCAGCGGACGCGTCACGTGGCAGGTCACACCGCGTAACAAGTTCGGTGCGTACTGGGACGAGCAGTGGGTGTGCCGGAAGTGTGAGGGCGCGACGATCGGTATTACGACTCCGCCAGTCGCCTCGCCTGAAGCCATCGGCCCCGGACAGACACTGCCGCTGCGCGTGCCGCAGGTCACCTGGAACTCACCCGTCACGAATCGGCTGCT
>Ga0207675_100007841_pt1 | contig 10074 bp, 9 predicted proteins | sample KBSSwiS42_FD_184305 | JGI IMG/M metagenome (GOLD analysis project Ga0207675, IMG submission 184305) | Switchgrass rhizosphere microbial communities from Kellogg Biological Station, Michigan, USA - KBS Switchgrass S4-2 (SPAdes) (version 2) | ecosystem: Host-associated > Plants > Roots >...
CAGCGGCATGACATGGAAATTGCCATCGCCGACATGGCCGACGATGGGCGCGAGCAGTCCAGTCCTCTCAATGTCGTCCCGGGTCTCGCCGACGCAATCCGCCAGCGCGCCAATGGGCACGCAGACATCGGTGGTGATAATTTCAGCGGAAGCCTTCAATCCTCGCGCGGCCCAATAGGCATCATGGCGCGCCTGCCAAAGCCGGCTTCGATCTTCTGGCTTAGCAGCCCATTCAAGATTCCCGCCGCCGTGGTCGCGGGCAATCTCGGCGAAGGTCGCGACCTGCTCGGCCGTCGAAGCCTCGGTGCCGTGAAACTCCAGGAAGAGCGTCGGCTGCTCGGCGAGGCTGAGATGCGAATAGGCGTTGCAGGCTCTGATCTGCACATCGTCGAGCAGCTCGATGCGGGCGAGCGGGAGACCCATCTGCATCGCGGCGATGGTGGCGTTGCAGGCGCCCTCGATGGTGGCGAAGGGACAGATCGCGGCGAGGACGGTCTCGGGAATGCCGGCGAGTTTCAGCGTGAGCTCGGTGATGATGCCGAGCGTGCCTTCAGAGCCGACCATGAGGCGGGTGAGATCGTAGCCGCTCGAGGATTTCTTGGCGCGGCTGCCGGTTTTCAACACCCGTCCATCGGCGAGCACGGCGGTGAGGCTCAAGACATTGTCGCGCATGGTGCCGTAGCGGACGGCATTGGTGCCCGACGCGCGCGTCGCCGCCATGCCGCCGAGGCTCGCATCGGCGCCGGGATCGATGGGGAAGAAGAGACCGGAGCTGCGCAAATGCTCGTTCAGGGCTTTCCGCGTCACGCCGGGCTCGACCACACAATCGAGATCGGCGTCGTGCACCGCGAGCACGCAGTTCATGCGGGAGAGATCGAGCGAGAGGCCGCCATACGGCGCGTTGACGTGACCTTCAAGCGAGGTGCCGGTGCCGAACGGAATGATCGGCACGCGCGCCTCGGCGCAGAGCTTGACGATTTCGACGATTTCGTCGGTCGTCTCGGCGAACAAAACGGCGTCAGGCGGCTGACAGGCAATCCAAGTGAGCGTGTTGGCGTGCTGCTCGCGGAGCGAAAGCCCGGTCGAGAAGCGCGAACCGAACCGCGCTGCAAGCGTCGCGAAGAGTGCGGTCTTGGCTGTTGCGGAATGCGATTGGGGCTCTGACGCAAAAGTGCTCATGGCCACAGTCTAGCATTCCGGTGAGTCGATTGTGTTAGCTATGCACCGCGACCATGACGGCCGCGTAGTGGCAGCTCGCGGCGGAAAGCACGAAGCCGTGCCAAATGGCGTTCTGAAAGGGCAACCGCTCCCAGAGGTGGAACACGACGCCGACGGTGTAGAGCACGCCGCCGACCATCAGCAGGGTGAGAACGTGACCGGACACCGCCGTCATCAGCGGCTCCCAGGCGGCGAGAATCGCCCAGCCTTGCATCAGGTAGAGCGCGGTCGAGATGCCTTCGAGATAACGCGGCGCGAAGAGTTTGATGGCGATGCCGATTGCCGCCATGCCCCAGACCACGGCAAGCAGGCCGAGACCCCAGGCATTGTTCATTTTGATGAGGATGAAGGGCGTGTAGGTGCCGGCGATCATCAGGAAGATCGCGGCGTGATCGAGCCGGCGCAGCCACTCTTTTAGCTTGGGCCGCATGGCGACGTGATAACCGGCGGAGAAGCTGAAGGTGGCGACGAGTGCCAGCCCATAAATGACGAGCGCCAGATCCAGAGCGCGGTCTTCGATTCGACGCCGATGAAAATGAGGGCTGCCAGGGCGATGACGCTCGCGGTCACGCCGATGGCATGGATGCACAGATCCGCTATGCGCTCGGGCGCGGTATATTGCGGAAAGACGAAATTATGCATCATCGGCTTGCCTCTCAAGACTCATTCAACCACGAAAGGTTTCTGGAATGCTTACCAGAGGATGTGGCGATGGTGAGGCGAGCTTTCCAGCGTCATGCCCGCTATGCCGCGGGCACGGCGCTAGGAATCGTTCAGCTTAATTCCCGCAGACCGCCGAGCCGGACGTGCAGACATACGGCACGACCACGCCGGTAAAGCAGGTGGTGAAGGTCCGGGCGGTGACAATGTTGCCCTTGAGCTTCGCCTCCGGCGGCACGCCATCGGGGCGCACGGCCTTCCAGAACGGATCGCCCGCGACTGTGCGCGCGCTCATGGTGACGTATTTCCAACCTTTCTGGCGCTTGATGTCGGCTGCGCTCTGAGCAGCAAGCGTCTGCGAGGCCTTGGCGGCATTCGCCTTGGAATCGGCGCTGGCGGTGGCCTTGATCAGCTGGCAAGCGGCTTCGGCTGCGCCAGACCCAAGAATGAGAATTCCGAAAAACCCAAGAATACCCGCAAAAGCCCTCAACGCTCGCAGCATGGTCCCTCTCTTGTCTGGCTGAATAATATGACGAGACGCCGCCCCCATAGCAGCGGTCCGGCGGCGGTGCAACCGGGCCGATGGCGTTATTTCCATGAATTTTTCGTGGCGTCCACGCGCCAAATCGACGCCGCTTTGCCGGAAATGAAATAAAGAGGACGCGCGGCCTTGCCGTCTTTTCCTTTGGATCAATGTTATAGTTGTAGATCGATGGCAAAGATTCGCCCCCTCCCCGCGCCCTCCAATGAGCCCGCATCCGACGATGCGACGCTGCCGATTTCCGTGCGGGCGATGCCGCGGCGCAACACGAACTATCTCGATGCCCTAAACCCAGAGCAGCGCGAGGCGGTCGAGACGCTCGATGGCCCGCTCTTGGTGCTGGCGGGCGCCGGCACCGGCAAGACCAGGGTGCTCACCACCCGCATCGCCCATATTTTAAGTCAGGGCCGCGCCTGGCCGTCGCAGATCCTCGCCGTCACCTTCACCAACAAGGCCGCGCGCGAGATGAAGAATCGTGTCGGCGAACTGATTGGCGGCGCGGTCGAGGGCATGCCTTGGCTCGGCACCTTCCACGCCATCGGGGTGAAAATCATGCGGCGGCATGCCGAGCTGATCGATCTCAAGCCGTCCTTCACCGTGCTCGACACCGATGATCAGATCAGGCTGCTCAAGCAATTGCTCGAAGCCGAGAATATCGACGAGAAGCGCTGGCCGGCGCGGCTCTTGGCGGCGATGATCGATGGCTGGAAGAACCGGGGGCTTCGGCCGGAGCGCGTGCCAGAAGGCGAGAGCTTCGCCTTCGCCAATGGCAAAGCGCGCGACCTCTACGTGCTCTATCAAAAACGCTTGAAGGAACTGAACGCTGCGGATTTCGGCGATCTGCTGCTGGAGAATTTGCGGCTATTCCAGGATCACCCGGACGTGCTCGCGCAATATCAGACCCGCTTCAAATTCATGCTGGTCGACGAATATCAGGACACCAATGTCGCGCAATATTTGTGGCTGCGGCTCTTGGCGCAAGGCAGCCGCAACATCTGCTGCGTCGGCGACGACGATCAGTCGATCTATGGCTGGCGGGGTGCGGAGGTGGACAACATCCTCCGCTTCGAGACCGACTTCCCCGGCGCCAAGATCATCAGGCTGGAGCGGAATTACCGCTCGACGGGGCATATTCTCGGCGCGGCCTCGGGGCTGATCGCGCACAACAAAGGGCGGCTCGGCAAAACGCTCCGCACCGACGGCGAACACGGTGACAAGGTCGCGGTGCAAGGTTGCTGGGACGACGAGGAAGAGGCGCGGCTGATCGGCGAGGATATCGAGCAGCTGCAGCGCCAAGGCGAGTCGCTCAGCGAGATCGCGATCCTGGTGCGCGCCTCGTTCCAGATGCGCGCCTTCGAGGATCGCTTCATCACGCTCGGGCTCCCCTATCGCGTGGTCGGCGGCCCGCGCTTCTACGAGCGGCAAGAGATCAGGGACGCGACGGCCTATCTCGAAGTGACGATGAATCCGGCGAACGATCTCAAATTCGAACGCATTGTCAATACGCCGCGGCGGGGCTTGGGCGAATCCACGCTGAAGTCGCTGCACCAATTGGCGCGCGCTCGCGGCGTGCCGCTGTTCCAGGCGGCGCGGCTGATCGTGGAGACCGAAGAGCTGAAGCCGAAAGCGCGCAAAGGTCTCGCCGATTTAATCGCGTCGTTCGATCGCTGGCGCGCATCCGTCGAGACCATGCGCCATACCGATCTTGCCGAATTGATCCTCGATGAGTCCGGCTATACCGCGATGTGGCAGGCCGAGCGCTCACCGCAGGCGCAGTCGAAGCTCGAGAACTTAAAAGAGTTGATCCGCTTCATGGAGGAGTTCGACACGCTTGCCGGCTTCCTCGAACATATCAGCCTGGTGATGGACGCGGAGGCCGAGGAAGGCGTGAGCCGCGTCAATCTGATGACGCTGCATTCGGCCAAGGGATTAGAATTTGATACCGTGTTCCTGCCGGGCTGGGACGAAGGCTTGCTGCCGCATCAACGCAGCCTCGACGATGCGGGACGCTCAGGTCTCGAAGAGGAGCGGCGGCTCGCGCATGTCGGTCTCACCCGCGCGCGGAAGCGCGCCAAGATCAGTTTCGCGCAGAACAGGCGCAATCACGGCATGTGGCAGCAGGCGATCCCGTCGCGCTTCATCGACGAATTGCCGATCGACCATGTAGAGGTCGCGGAGGATCGAGGCTTTCACGGCGGCTATGGCCCGAGCCGGTTCGACAGCGCAGAGAATCTGTTCGCGAGCGGCTTCTACGAGACGCCGGGCTGGCAGCGGGCGCAACGCAACAGCCCGCAAAGCGGAGCGCCCACCGCGCGCCGGCGCGAGCCGATGACGATCGACGGCACGCTCACCGCGTCAAGCACGGCGGAAGGCTCGGGGCTCGCGATCGGCGATCGCGTGTTCCATCAGAAGTTCGGTTACGGAAGGGTGGCCCATATCGACGGCAACAAGCTCACGGTCGAGTTCGACAAGGCCGGAGAGAAGCGCGTGGTCGACAGTTTCGTCGAAAGGGCTTGATTCTCTACGCTCGTGCGATTGGTTCAGTTTGGGGTGCTTTAGCTTGAACTATCCTAAGTTTCTGGCCTTCCTGGGGAAATCGTCGTAAACACGTTGCGCGATCTTGGGGAATCCAGACTCTAGGCTGCGGGGCAATAGCAGAGACATTCGCGCATTTGCTTAAACACGTCAGAGGTCCCTATCTTTGAAGGATGATGGTGGCCGTCTCTCGTATCCTTGCCGCGGCGTTCGTGTTTTGCACGATTGCCGTCCCTGAGGCGCATGCGCTCTCGGGCGGCGTCGCCGACAAAGGTGATGTCTATCCTTACGTGGTGCAGATCACGTTCCGGAAGCGGCTGGTCTGCTCCGGCACCGTGCTCTATCCGCGCATCGTGGTCACGGCCGCGCATTGCGTCGGCCGCGTGGTCGATGCGAAAGAGCGGCGGTTCGCCGAGGACACTTGGCCGGTGAAGCAATTCGCCGTGGTGACGGTGCTGGCAGGCAAAATGACCAGCACACCGGCCGAGGAGATTCTGTTGCCGCCGGAATGGCGGGCAACGGCGGACGAGCCGAACGCGCTCGGACGCTACGCCTACGACCTTGCGCTGATCATCACCAAAGACCCGATCAAGGTAATGCTGCCGAACAGTCTCGCCAAACTTCCGAGCGACATGGGCCGCGCGCTCGGCGATGCCTCGCCGCCATCGATGGACGAGGCGCTCGCCTCCGGTCTCACCAAGAAAGGCGTGATGATTGGATTCGGCGCGGATAATTGCTCGGCCGATCAGCGTTGCGGCCATGTCGGCACGCGGCGCTATCGCGGCGTCGCGCTTCGCGATCCGGTCAGCTGTTTCAACGACGCGCTCGATGCGCGCGCACCGGGCGCCAAGCTCGACACCGGCATTGCCGGCGCGCTCCCCTTCTCGGTCTGGTGTACGGATTGGGGGGTGATGCCGGGCGATAGCGGCGGCACGCTCTTGGTCGAGGGCCCGAACGGCACGCTCTATTTCGCCGGCGTGATCAGCTCGCATTGGGGGAGCTACGCGGCCCAGGTCGTCAAGCAGGAGGCCGACAAAAGGAGCTTCGCCACCGCGCTCTATCCGAGCCTCAATTTCATCGACGATGCCGCCCGACGGCTGGGCTACACCCCTTGAGGGCTGGCAGGCAGTCGCCCTCGCTGGGGCGTAAAGATTGAGTCACAAAATGACTCTAGGGTGCTGATAGAGCGCGATCTTTTGAAAGCCGTTCCCACCCGTCCGGATCATGCTCTAAGGTCTTTCGCATGTCCAACGCCGCCGCCGCAGTCAGACTTGAGCCTACCCCCTCCCCGACCAATGACGTCGAGCCGGAGGCGCCGAAGCCAGGTCTGGGGTCGCCTGCCCAGCACGCTCATTTCATACCGGTCAGCCGCTACGGTTTGCGTGCCAAGCTAGTCGAGATGCTGAAGCAGGATGGCGGCGACGAACTGCAATGGCAGCGCGCGCTCGACTGTCTGGCGGCCTGGCGGCATCAGCACCATCACATGAGGCTGCTCGACCTGGTGAAGAAAGGCAGCAAAGGCAATGTGACCGCGCTCGATGCGGACGAAGCGCAAGTCCATCTCGACAGACGCTGGGACCGGCTGCTCGATGTCGACACGCTGGATAGGGCGACGCAAGCCAGAGGCAGTGCATGAGCCTCGCCACTGTCGCCATCGAAGAGGGGCCGCCGAGCGGCCCTCGAAAGATCGTCTTTGAGGCTTCGGTCAAGGCGGCGGAACGGATTGCGCTCGCACTCGATGCCGAGGAGGAGACCGCGCCGCTCACCGTCGCCTTGTTCGATCTCGGGGCTGCGCGCGTCGAGAGCTCGATCTATCTGCCTTCGACCTTGGCTCCGGATTTCGTTCTCGACTTGATCAGCCAGGCGGCAAATGGCGAGGAGCTGGCTTCGCTCCGCGTCGAGCCCGTCGAGAACCAGGATTGGGTCACGCTGTCGCAACAGCAGCGCGGGAGCGTGCGCGCCGGGCGCTTCATCATCCATGGCAGCCATGAGCGCGACCAACATAGCCGCTACGCCATCGAGATCGACGCGGGCCAAGCCTTCGGTACCGCGCATCATGCCAGCACCCAAGCCTGCCTCATCATGCTCGATCATATTTCGAAGCGCCGCCGTTTCGTACGCGTGCTCGATCTCGGTACCGGCGCCGGTACGCTCGCGATTGCGGCCTCTCGGCTTGGGCGGCGCAAGGTACTCGCAAGCGACAATGACAGGATCGCGGTTGCCGTCGCTAGCGAGAATGCCAAGAAGAACCGTGCAGGCGCCCTGGTCGATGTCATGAAGGCGATGGGCCTTGGCCATCAGCGGCTGCGGCGCGCCAGATTCGATCTGATCTTCGCCAATATCCTATTTCGCCCGCTGTTCGAGCTTGCGCCGCTGATAGTGCGGAGGGTAGGCGCTGGCGGCTCCATCATCCTTTCCGGCATTACCGAGGCGCAAGGGACGGCGCTTCAGGCGCGCTACATATCGCTCGGTTTCGTGCTGAAAAGACGAGTCGTTCTCGACGGTTGGACGACCTTGTTGATGGCGAAGAGAGGCTAAAGACCGTGACGATTGATCGAGGCCGAGCCAACGCATAGAACTGGTATCCATGTATCAAGACTTCGATGAAGAGGATCGCGGCGGTTCAACCCGGGCGCGTGTTTCCGCGCTCAGGCGCGCGCTAAAGGCCCGTAACCTGAACGGCTTTCTCGTGCCTCATGGCGATGAGCACTCGGCGGGCCCGGAGTGGTTGAGCTGGCTCACCGGCTTTACTGGCTCGGCGGGGACGGCGATCGTATTGGAGGCCGGCGCGGCCCTCTTCGTCGACGGCCGATACACGCTGCAGGCGCGCGATCAGGCGGAGGCCTCGCTGTTCGAGGTGCTGGTCACGCCGGAGGCCAAGGTCTCGCAATGGATCGTCACCAAGCTGCCGAAGGGCTCCGTGCTCGGCTACGACCCGAAGTTGCATACGGTCCGCGAGATCGAGCGCCTGAACGAGACGGTCGGCAAGGCCGGCATCACGCTCGAAGTTGTCGCGGCCAATCCGATCGACCGGCTGTGGAAGAAGCGGCCTGCGGCGCTGTCAGGTCCCATCGTACCGCACGGCATGGAGTTCGCCGGCGAGCGGCCTGAGGACAAGATCGCCAAGCTGCAGGCCACACTGGTTGCCGACAAGGCCGACGCCTTGCTGCTGACCCAGCTCGATTCGATCGCCTGGCTGTTCAATATTCGCGGCGGCGATGTGCGCCATGCGCCGGTGCCGGACGGTTTCGCCATCGTGCCGGCCAAGGGGCGCCCTACTCTATTTGTCGATCCGGCCAAGGCCGGCAGCAATGTCCGGGGTCATCTCGAGGATTTCGTCGACATCGCGCCGCCAAGCGCGCGCGAAGCGAAATTCGCCGAACTCGGTCAGGCAGGCGCCGGCGTCCGGCTCGATCCTGAGACGGCGCCGATCCGCTTCGCGCACGCGCTGAAAGAGGCCGGCGCGAAGATCGTACCGGGGTCAGATCCTTGCACGCTGCCGAAGGCGATCAAGAATGCGACCGAGATCGCAGGCGCGCGCTCGGCGCATCTCCGCGACGGCATGGCGCTGGCGCGGTTCCTCGCCTGGCTCGACGATCATGTCGGCTCAGGCCGGCTCGACGAGGTCCGCGCCGCGATGAAGCTCGAAGCGGTTCGCCGCGAGACCGGGCAACTCAAAGATATCAGCTTCGATACGATCTCGGCGGTGGGCCCGAATGGCGCCATCGTGCATTACCGGCCGACCAACAAGGGCAAGCTGCCGCTCAAAGGCAACACGCTCTATCTGATCGATTCCGGCGGCCAATATCCGGACGGCACTACCGACGTGACGCGGACCATCGCGATCGGCAGCCCGACGAAGGAAATGCGGCATCATTATACGCTGGTGCTGAAGGGACACATCGCCATCGCCTCGGCGCGGTTTCCCAAAGGCACGCGGGGGCAAGACCTTGATCCGTTGGCGCGGCAGCCGCTCTGGCAGGAAGGCCTCGATTACGACCACGGCACCGGCCATGGCGTCGGCAGCTATCTCTATGTGCATGAGGGGCCGCAGCGGCTGTCCAAGCTCGGCAGCGTCGTCTTGGAGCCGGGCATGGTGCTCTCCAACGAGCCTGGCCTCTACCGCGAAGGCGAATATGGCATCAGGCTGGAAAATCTGGTGCTGGTGACGCCCCCTGCCCCGATCGAAGGTGGCAGCCGTGAAATGTTGGGATTCGAGACGCTTACGCTCGTCCCGTTCGACCGGCGGCTGATCGATGCGTCGATGCTCACCCGCGAGGAGAAGGCCTGGCTCGACGCCTATCATGCGGATGTGCGGCGCAAGATCGAGCCCCTGTTGAAGAGCGACGACCGGCCCTGGCTCCGACACGCCACGGCGCCGATCCGCTAACAGAAAGAGACGACATGGAGATCTGGGTATCGGCGCTCGCCGCGACGCTGACCACAGCGGCCTTCGTGCCGCAGGCGCTGCATATCATCCGCTACAAGGAAACGAAGGCGATCTCGCTGGTAATGTATGTGGCATTTGCCGCTGGCGTCGCGTTCTGGATGCTGTTCGGCACCATGATCGGCAATTGGCCGATCATCGTCTCGAACTTCATCACGCTGTGCTTGGCGCTGGCCATCATCGCGATGAAGCTTCGATTTGGGTGAGGCTGATCAGCTTCAGCCATTCGTCTTCGGTAAGCACCGACACGCCGAGGTCCTTGGCATTTTTCAGTTTTGAGCCGGCGCCGGGACCGGCCACGACATAGTCGGTGTTCTTCGACACGGAGCCGGCCACCTTGGCGCCGAGACGCTCGGCGCGAGCCTTCGCTTCAGACCGGGTCATGCGTTCCAGCGTGCCAGTGAACACCACGATCTTGCCGGAGATCGGCGAGGCATGATCGACCGCTTCCAGCGGCGTGGGTTTCACCTCCTCGAGCAGTTCCTTGACCACGGCGACATTGTGCGGCTCGGCAAAGAAATCGGCGATCGCGGCGGCGACCACCGGGCCGATGCCCCCGATATTGTCGAGATCGGCGAAGGCTTCGCTGTCCCGGTTCTTGGCTTCGCGCATGGCCTTAAAGAACGCATCGATGCCTCCGTAATGTCTGGCGAGAAGTCTAGCGGTGGTCTCG
>Ga0207675_100007844_pt1 | contig 10073 bp, 3 predicted proteins | sample KBSSwiS42_FD_184305 | JGI IMG/M metagenome (GOLD analysis project Ga0207675, IMG submission 184305) | Switchgrass rhizosphere microbial communities from Kellogg Biological Station, Michigan, USA - KBS Switchgrass S4-2 (SPAdes) (version 2) | ecosystem: Host-associated > Plants > Roots >...
ACTTCGACTTCTCCGCCAGCATTAAGAAATTCTGGCCGGATTGGGCCAAAGATAAAAACAACAGACTAAAGAGGAGCGTTGCGGTTCTAAGCATTGGTTCTGGTCCCTTCTAAAGATGATGATGGCATCCCAAAGGTCATTACACAAAGCGGTTTATCGATTCATACTAAGAGAAAATCGACTGAACTGGCGTGGTTGGTTGGATGTAGAGGTTCGTGTTATTTCGTGTGGTTTCGTGGATCGTTTGTTCCAGACAGCCACGATCCACGAAGTCACACTAAACAACACGAACCAAAACACTCCTGACTGGCGCTAGATCCGACTTTTGAGGTAAAGCCGTCCGTTACTAATTCATTCTTGTTTGTTTGGATCCAGACACAAAAAACAGAGCGCCAGATTCCACCAACGACTTAACTCTCGATTAGAATGCTCATCATTCATTGCCAACTGTAGAGGGGAACCAAATCAAGTGCGTATCCCGATATTTCATCTTGATGCTTTCACTACGCGCGCGTTCGCTGGGAATCCGGCGGCTGTGATGTTAATGGACAAGTTTCCCGACAACGATTTGCTTCAGCGAATTGCAGCGGAGAACAACCTGAGTGAGACAGCTTTTCTGGTGCGCGACGGCAAAGACTATCGTCTGCGTTGGTTCACGCCTACCACAGAAGTCCCGCTTTGCGGTCACGCCACTCTCGCCAGCGCCGCGGTAGTAATGCAACGCCTGGAACCGAGTCGCGGTGTTGTGGTTTTCCATTCGGTAAGCGGACCGCTAACTGTTAGTAGAACGGAAACGGGTTTCCTGATGAATTTTCCTGCCCGACCGTGCCAACTGGTTTCAACGCCGCACGGGTTATCTGAAGCACTAGGTGTCGATCCAATCGAAGTTTTCAGCAACGAGTTTAACTACCTGGCATTGATTGAGAGCGAACAGGAGCTGCGAGAGTTGACACCCGATATGGAGGCGCTCGCTCGCATTGGCCGGCCCGGCGTAATCGTTACTGCTCCGGCGGAAAAGCACTACGACTTTGTTAGTCGATACTTCGCGCCAGCTAAAGGGATCCCGGAAGATCCGGTGACGGGAGCGGCCCATTGCATGCTGTCACCTTACTGGGCCAACCGTTTGGGTAAGACTAAGTTTCATGCATTTCAGGCTTCGCGACGCGGAGGAGAGGTCACTTGTCGCCTGATTGACGATCGTGTCGAGCTGGAAGGCGACTGCGTCTTCTATCTTGAGGGCGAAGTGCAAATTGACGTCGAGCAAAACTAAACGACGGGAATAAGTAACCCGACGTGTCGGGGTACTAACTATGTGGCGATGTGGATAACCGAAGCGGGCGTCGCTACTAGCTGCCTTCATAAAAGCCGACACTCGCGTGATCTGCGGATAGTCTTTTCGTTAACCTACTTCAACCCCTAACGCCAACTTCACGGCCTCATCAAAGGAAAGTGCTCTTCCTTTATTCCTCTCTGTTTCGGCTGCTTCGCTTCCCAGAGTTCGTTCGGCCGCCCCTAAATAACGATCGAGCAGTGCATCCCAAAAGCGGACGTGAATGTCTGCGCCAAGTCGATCCCACTCCGCACTAACGGCACCCGCGAGTTGGATTGCAAGGTTAACCCTGGCGTTACGAAAGGCAGATGCGGAAGCGGGGCGAGTGGGCGACTCGGGGAAGGCGTCGGAACTTGAAGCGTCTGAACTGGTGAAAGCCGAACTCGTAAGACCCAGGCCAGCAAGCGACATCGCCACTCCCTGAACCTCGAAACTGATTTCCACCTTGTCGCCAATGGCCTGGGCCAACGCCAGACTCTGTCGATAAAGGCGGAGACTCTCAGTGCAATTGCCCAGGATCAATTCACAATCCGCAAGGTAGTGCCAGCCGAAGTGTTCGCTGCGCTTGTCGTTGTGCGCTTCGGCAAAATCGATGATCTCCCGAGCCATCGACTTCGCTTCGTCCGTTCGTCCCAACGCTACCAATACCTGGGCCAGACCAACCATCGCGCGAACAACTAGCTGTTGATCGCCGCTTGCTCTTTGCAGTGTTAGACACTCTTCAAATGCTCCACACGCTGCCTCGTCTTCACTCCTAAAGAAATGAGTCCAGCCTATTCCTTCCAGGGCAAACGCAATATCGCGAGTGTCGCCCAGGTCTCGCGACATACTGCGCGCTTCGTCGACCCAGGCGCGCGCTTCTGATGTTTCGCCTTGCAAGGCGAACATCTGTGCAGCTCCCCAAAGTGCTCGCGCTCGCGCGGAACGCGACGGTTCGACTGCAGATAATTCGAGCGCAGCCTTCAAATGGTCGCGTCCTTCAACAAGATGGGTTTTGATGATCCAGAACCAGGCAAGAGCGCCAACCAAATCCAGATATTTTTCGGCGTCAAGGGACCGTGCACATTCGAGAGCAACTCGCATGTTGTCGCTCTCTCCTTCCAGTTCAGCAGTAAAACGCTCTTCACTTGTTATTCGCTCCTTGTACGCGCGCTCGGCCAGCGCAAGCATCGTGTTCAAATGCGCCTCACGCGCGTCCTCCTCTTCCCCACTCTCAATGAGCTTCTCGAGTAAAAACTGCCGCACTGTTTCAAGAAGCCAGTAGCGCTGCGTTGCACTTTGATCACTCCCGACAACGACGATCGATTTGTCTACCAGTTGGGAGTGGAGCTCAAGCATTTCGAATTCGTCCAAATTCCCAACGACGGTTGAGGCCAAAGCGAGAGTCCAACCGCCTGCGAACACCGACAAAGCTCGCAACAATCGTCGCTCGTCAGTTGAGAGTTGGTCGTAACTCCACTCGATTACTGCTCGAAGAGTTTGATGTCGCGGCAGCATTGTGCGACTGAAAAGTAATTTGAAGCGGTCGTCGAGCTTCGCGAGAGTCTGTTCGAGCGATAGTATCTTCACGCGCGCTGCTGCCAACTCGATCGCCAGCGGAATGCCATCAAGCCTTCTACAGATTTCGGCGACTGACTCGAAATTAGCGCTCGTTAACTCAAATCCGCTGCGCACGCTCTGAGCCCGTTCCACGAAGAGCTTAATCGCATCAGCACCTTTCGCACTCTCGAGGTCCAAAGTGGATTTCGGATCGGGAACCGCGAGCGGAGGCAGGTGCACGACTCTTTCGCCTTGCACGTTCAAAGCCTCTCGACTCGTCGCTAATATGTGAAGTTCAGGACACGAATCGAGTAGGCCATCAACTAACCCTGCGCACGAAGAACGCAGGTGCTCGCAGTTGTCGAGAACCAGTAGGATCTTTTTGTCCGCAATGTGAGCGCTGATTATTTCGCCAAGATCCTTGTTAGCTTCCTCGCGCAATCCAAGAACCTGGGCCACCGCACTGACGACCCTGCTCGTTTCCGTTAGTGGCGAGAGATCGACAAACCAAATGCCGTCGGCAAACCTTCCTGTGAGACTTTCTGCTACTTTGAGTGCGAGCCTTGTCTTACCACAACCGCCCAGACCTGCAAGCGTAAGCAGACGTGAGCTCGCCAGAACACGAGCGCATTCACTTAGTTCCTGATTGCGGCCGATGAATCGAGTGCGGCCCTTGGGAAGATTAGTTGCGACTAGCGACTTGCGCTCAAAGGATACAGTCGCTGCGTCGCTTATGGGTGAATTGATTGCCCCGACAAAATCCGCTGCTGAGGCGTAGCGGTCTGAGGGCTTCTTGGCAAGTAACTTCCTGATCACTTCACCGAGATGTGATGAAACTTCAGGTCGATGCTCAGTAACAGAGCGTGGCTCGACTGTGAGGTGTTGATGGGCCAGCGAATGAAATGGGCCGGTGAAAGGCGGAGTGCCAACTAACATCTCGTACAAAACGCAGCCAAGGCTGTAGAGGTCTGTGCGACCATCAATCGCGGAGCCTGGTTCGAGTTGCTCAGGTGACATGTATGCAGGAGTTCCGATAACTGCGTTAGCCACGGTCAGCGCCGGTTGCTCAACTGCGTTTGTGAACCGGGCGATGCCAAAGTCAGCGACAAGCGCGATGCCATTTGAGAGCAGAACGTTTTCAGGCTTGATGTCGCGGTGCATCAGCCCCTGATCGTGTGCGTATCCAAGAGCGCTTGCAATCTCAGTAGCAAACCGCAACGCATCGTCAACAGAGAGATATTTGCGAGTGACAATCCTTTGACGGAGTGACTCACCCTCGATGTACGGCATGACGTAAAAGGGTTGATTGTCGATCACTCCCGAATCGTAGAGCGGCAGGATGTGCGGATGCGTGAGTCGCGCTGCAATTTCGATCTCACGTAAGAAACGAGTTGTGCCGACTGCGGCTCCGACATCGGGATTCACTACCTTGATGGCCACCCGTCGAGTGTGTTTGAGATCGTCGGCCAGGTAGACTGAGGCCATGCCACCCTCGCCAATCTTTGAAAGGATCTGGTAATGGGAAACGCTTTTGCCGAGAAGTGTCACGTTTTTGAAGAGCTGGGCCGAATTGAGATCGCAGCGCATTTTATCTGAGGATCTAACGCTGAACCAATTGCCTTTGGGATCAGATTCAAAATTCATCCACAGATTTCGCCGATAACCCAGACCTGGGCGCTTCGCAGCCTAGCTAATCCGTGGAATAGGCGTAATCTGTGAATCTCTCAGCCCGTGTCACTCAGACGTTTCCTGTTTTCTATCTAGACCCCTGGGTGCGCATCACGTATTAGCTTCAGGAGATCTCTATGGTTCGCCTCCTACCTTCAGTGAGTATCTACTCCGTTGTTCATGATTTCTGTTTGGCCCACCTCCAGTTCCGACAGTTATCAGCACTGATACTCGTGATCTCCTTCTCGTGTACGCCAGTCTTCGCCCAAACCAAAGAACAGGAGAAGCGAGGAATCAGTGTGCCGTCAGCACCCACTCCCTCAGCGACTCCTACGACATCCGGCAATGCCGGCAAGCGACCGGAATTGATCCTGCAAACAGGACACACCGGATCTGTTAACGCTGTCGCCTTCAGTCCCGACAACCGCTGGCTGGCCTCAGGCGGTAAAGACAACGTCATTAAGATTTGGGACCTGGCAACGGGAAACATCTTACGAACTCTTTACGGTCATACAGCCAACGTTAACGCCCTCGTCGTGAGCCCTGATGGAAAACTCTTAGCCTCGGGGAGTGGAGATATTAACGACAAGAGAGATCTAGGAACGTTCACTATGGGAGGCGTTGTTGGCGGGGCGGAAGATAACACCGTAAGGATCTGGAGCGTTCAGACGGGACAACAGCTGCAGGTTCTGCGCGGACACGAACTGCCAGTAGCTGCCTTAGCGTTCAATACCGACGGACGGACATTAACAAGTGTAAGCGGCGATGCAATCAAAGTCTGGAACGTTTCGGCAGGCACTGAGTTGCATTCGCAAAAAACACAATACGGAAAAAGTGGCATGGAGAAGCTCAACTCCATAAGCTCGATTGGCTGTGTTATGGGTTGTGGGAACAAGGAACGGAAACAAGAGGAGCAACGCTTAAAGAACTTCAAAATGTCGGCGTCGAAAATATCGGTTAGCCCCAATGGGCAAATCGCAGCGGTGGGACAACCCGATAAAGCATTAAAGATTTATGACGCACAAAGCGACCGCGAGATTCGGGAACTGTCATTTAATGCGACCCCTGAAGCGGAAAATTCGAGCCTCGCGTTTAGCGCTGATGCGCGTCTCGTCGCCTTCGCTAAAACGAGCGAGGCGGTGAGTGTCCAGGAAACGATGACGGGTCGCGAGCTCTATAGCATCAACACAGGATTGAGTAAGACGCCTCAGCGGGTGCAATTCAGCACCGACGGTCGTCTCCTGTTTACCGCCACTGATAACAACTCGGGTGCCTCGATGAAGGTGTGGGACGCCATAACGGGTCAACTGGTGCGCGAGCTAAAAGCCAGTGGAGATGCGCTCACGGGCGCGCGAGTTATTACTTTCAATCGCGACGGAAGCTTGATTGCTGTGGTGGCAGCGGGAGCTAAGGCAATCAGAATCTTTGAGTCCGGAACGGGAAATGAATCTCGCTCTCTCCAAACCGGATCCACGAACGATGTGACGCGAGCCGAGCAAGCTGCGTTTATTAAGACGATCGATCCCAAGACAATTGTGATGCTTCAGAAGCGCGACATCACTACGCCTGAACAAATCATTGAGGCAGTGGAAACGATGGCAACTATTTCCAGCGAAAAGCTTCAGGCTGGCGGTGCTGTAAGTTTCAGCGTAGACGGTCGCTTCCTGATTTCAACTCACGTGCTTTTGAAAAATCTGACGACGGAAGTTTGGGACACTGCTGCGGGAATGCTCGTGCGTGGAAACGACGACGCAGCGCTGCGAAACCGTGGCAAGCCTTTCTTTAGTCCGGACGGACGCTTCAGATCAGCTCCTTTCTTCGGGATGAAGAGTTTCTACACTACTGCCAACGGAATTAATGTCTTCAGCGATGTCTATAAAGATGTGTACAAACAAAAGATAGATCTCTACGACGGAGAGTCCGACAAACGTCTGCAGGAGCTGGACGGAGGAAAGGCCCCCGAGATGGGCATCGTTCCCGCGGCGGGCTTTAGCTTCGACGGCAAGCTCATCGCGATGACCAGCTTCGAGAAAAAAGATCGTTCAATAATCGTTTACGAAACAGGAACAGGTCGCAAGGTTAACAATCTGCAGATCAATGACGACGAACAGAGCGGTGCGGTCACAACGCTTTGCTTAAGCGCCGATACGCGTTTGCTGGCTGCAGGGTACGCTACCAAGATCGATATATTTGAAGTTGCCTCAGGCAAGACATTGCGGACCTTGCCACACGCTGGACGAATCGTCTCCATCAGCTTCAGCCCTGATGGACGTTTTCTCGTAGCGCTCGGGGAAAACAACGACAAGTACATTTGGAACGCAACGACTGGTGAAAAGCTCGCAACGCTTGTAAATCTCGGCGGTGTTCTCAACAGCCGTGGGAGCGATTGGTTAGTTGTTACTCCCGATGGTTTATTCGACGGCTCACCCGCTGCATGGAAACAAATCCTCTGGCAATTTGGTGGCAACACATTCGACGTCGCACCTGCGGAGACCTTCTTCAACGAATTCTACTATCCCGGTTTACTAGCCGACGTGATGGCTGGCAAACAGCCGCACGCTCCGAAAAACATTTCACTGCTGGACCGTCGTCAGCCCGAACTAAAGTTGATGAAGCAGAGCGGACAGGAAGAGGGTACTACCGCGGAACGCAAGCTGACGTTGAAGCTTGAAGTAACTGAGAAGCCAGCCGACAAAGATCACAACTCGGGAAGTGGCGCGCGCGATGTTCGGCTATTCCGAAACGGCTCCCTTGTAAAAGTTTGGCGCGGTGATGTTCTGAATGGTCAGACTTCAGTGACTCTGGAAGCCAACATTGCTGTCCTTGCCGGAGAGAATAAATTTGCGGCGTACGCGTTCAATCGCGATAACGTTAAGAGCAAGGACGCTACGCTGGATCTCACGGGTGCGAGTAGTCTCAAGCGACCTGGTACCGCTTATGTTCTCGCCATCGGCGTCAACACTTATTCCAATCAGCAATACAATCTCAAGTACGCCGTTGCCGACGCGACAGCGTTTGGCGAGGAGGTGCAACGCGCACAAAAGCAGATCGCCAACTACGAGCGCGTGGAAGTCGCATCGCTCGTGGACGAGCAAGCTACGAAAGCGAACATTCTCACAGCCTTAAAGCTGCTTGCAGGAACTCAGGTAACGCTGACCGCTGACGCTCCCGCGGCACTACAAAAACTGAAAGCAACGCAACCCGAAGATGCAGTCTTTATCTACTTTGCGGGACATGGAACCGCTCATGGGCAGCGCTTTTATCTATTGCCGCACGACCTCGGCTACGCTGGTGCGCGAAACGCGCTTGATACCGCGGGATTCCAACTTATCCTCGAACATGGCATCTCGGATGAGGAGTTGGAACTGGCGGTTGAAGGAATCGATGCAGACAAGTTGCTGATGGTTATTGATGCTTGTAATTCCGGCCAGGCGCTCGAAGCCGAGGAGCGACGGCGAGGCCCGATGAACTCAAAGGGTTTAGCACAATTGGCCTACGAGAAGGGGATGTACATCCTGACTGCAGCACAGAGTTTTGAAGCGGCACAGGAGGTTTCAGAACTGGGGCACGGCCTGTTGACCTACGCGCTGGTAGAAGAAGGACTGAAGCGTAGTTCAGCAGATGATAATCCCAAGGACGGTGAAGTGTGGGTACGTGAATGGTTCGACTACGCAACCACTCGAGTGCCTAACATGCAAATGGAGAAAGTTAAGAAGTCGCGTGGCCTTGGTGTAACTCTTTCTTTCGTTGGGGGCGAAGAACGCGTTCCAGAGTTGGAGCGGCGCGTCACGCAAACACCGCGAGTGTTTTACCGGCGTGAATCGGAAGGACGGCCATTGATCGTGGCCAAACCGTAGCCAGAGTTACACCGAAGGTGTTGGCCAATTTCAGCCCAGGGTTGGCTTTGAAACCCTGGGATTAGAAGCGCACGTTTGCTTCGGCGCAACCCTGAAGGGGTTGCGATGGCGTTGTTAATTAGCCACCACGATGCAACCCCTTCAGGGTTGCAAATGACTGATTGGCGTCTTTTGATCCCAGGGTTCCAAAGCGAACCCTGGGCTGGAATTAGCGAACACCTTCGCTGTTATTTCCGCGAACACCGTCAGGCACATTACCCTACGCATTCACGAACAAGGTGTGGCAATGCTCTCGAGTGCCCTAACGAAACGTTGCTAAGCCGATGACAAAGCCAGTGATGAATCCAGTGAACTTACTTCGGTGTTGCAGTCATTGTTGAACGACGCCCGGTGGTAACGGACCAGTAATCGATCCAGCGCTCGCGAATGCCGTTTGCCCGTTCAATCAATTCCTTGCTCGGCTTTTGTCCGTGTTCCACGATCACCACAATGCCGGTGTTGAATTGTTTCTGAGATTTCTCCGTATCAGGTAAGCGTGGTCCTTCTGCGGCAATTACATCCTGGATAGTCACCTTCACCCGATCAGCTTTGAAGATTGCATGACCATTCGCATCTCGCCCGGCCGCAACCAGGTTTCTCAAGATAAAAAAGTCGGGCACTTCAGCAGGTGACGCGAGGCCCATCAAGTAGAGATCAAGATAAGACCAACCGGTCGCAGGCACGTAGTAGTCATCATCAAGCTGTGTGTAGGTTCCGTCGAAGTTATCCTGCCAAACTCCACCTCCCATGGCCGAAGCTTCCGTCGGTCGCAGATATGGGAATGCCACTGGTGCTTGCAGTCCCCTCGCCCAATGAGTTGGTCCAAGCTGAATTGTCTCGCCACCCACTTTTGCGCTGACAAACGCTGACCACCGATGTCCCATTTCATGACCAATCTGCGACATCGCGTAAGCAAAGGGTGGGATCTTTCCATCACGTCTTTGCCGAGCGAGTTGTTTTAGGTAGAAGCCGATATTGTGATCGTTGGAGTCCTTTAGTCCATCGGGGGGAAATTCCTGCGCCTGGTTTGATCCGGCATAAACTGGTTGCACAAACTGCCATTGGAATCTTCCAGACGTGCAATAGCTCTCCAGTCCTCGCTGTGTCGCGCCTATTCCGGTTACTGTGCCGCCATCTGGACCACCGCCCAGTGGGCCAGTGCTGGGTGTCCCCGCTTCCTGATTGTCCACGCGAAAGTCCGAATAGTAAGCGAGCATATCGAACTTATCTCCGAGTGCCTTGATGACAGTGCAGGTCATGTCTCGCGGATTGGGTAATGCGAGGTAGTGGAACGACTCGAAGATAACTGAGAACGGTCCATCCTGACGCTTCACTGAAGATAGATCTACTTCAGGACTTCGAATTCCAGAAAGAATAACTGGCTTTGGCGCTATTTGATTAACAACTGCGGGCGGCGTTCCCGCAGAGGATTCGGCAGAGATCGCGACTTGGTCTCCAGACTTGAGTGCAGGTGGTAACGTGCCTTGTAACGAAATCGAGTTGCCTTCGACCTTCACCGTCGGGGAGACACCAGGACCGGAAGCGATGTACCGTCCGCCCGCACGGCCTCGACCGAAAGCGCCGATTCCGCGAATCGTCCAAACTGCATCCGGCTGAGCTTTTGAAGTTGTCGCAAAGGA
>Ga0207675_100007848_pt1 | contig 10070 bp, 7 predicted proteins | sample KBSSwiS42_FD_184305 | JGI IMG/M metagenome (GOLD analysis project Ga0207675, IMG submission 184305) | Switchgrass rhizosphere microbial communities from Kellogg Biological Station, Michigan, USA - KBS Switchgrass S4-2 (SPAdes) (version 2) | ecosystem: Host-associated > Plants > Roots >...
TACGGAATGCCGCGTCACGACGGCCACCGTGCCGTTGCACCGCATGATTCGCAGCAGGCACGAATAGTGGCAAGCAATCCTCAGAACGATCCTACCCTGGAAGCGCTGGTCGGGCAGAAGTACCGGCACGGCTTCATCACGGACATCGAATCCGACACGGTCCCACCGGGACTCGATGAAGACGTGGTGCGCCTGATTTCGCGCAAGAAGAACGAGCCCGAGTTCATGCTCGAATGGCGGCTGAAGGCGTTCCGTCACTGGCTCACCATGAAAGAGCCGCACTGGGCACACCTGCGTGTCGCGCCCATCAACTACCAGGACATCTCCTATTATTCGGCGCCGAAGTCGAAGGCCGATGCACCGAAGAGCCTGGAGGAAGTCGATCCCAAATTGCTGGAGACCTACGAAAAGCTGGGCATTCCGTTGCATGAGCGCGCCAGGCTCGCAGGCGTCGCAGTCGATGCGGTCTTCGATAGCGTGTCGGTAGCAACGACGTTCAAGGAGCGCCTCGGCAAAGCCGGTGTGATTTTCTGTTCGTTCTCCGAAGCCGTGCACAATCATCCCGAGCTGGTCGAGAAATACCTGGGCAGCGTCGTACCGCACACCGATAACTATTTCGCCGCACTGAATTCCGCGGTGTTTTCCGACGGTTCGTTCGTCTTCGTGCCCAAGGGCGTGCGTTGTCCCATGGAGCTGTCGACCTACTTCCGCATCAACGCGGCGAAGACCGGCCAGTTCGAACGCACGCTCATCGTTGCCGAGGAAGGCGCGCACGTCAGCTATCTGGAAGGCTGCACGGCGCCGATGCGCGACGAAAACCAGCTGCACGCAGCCGTCGTCGAACTCGTGGCGCTGGAGAACGCACAGATCAAGTATTCGACCGTGCAGAATTGGTATCCCGGCGATGAGAACGGCCGCGGCGGTATCTACAACTTCGTCACCAAGCGTGGCGAGTGCCGTGGCGCCAACTCACGCATCAGCTGGACCCAGGTGGAAACCGGTTCGGCGATCACCTGGAAATATCCGAGCTGCGTGCTGACCGGCGACAACTCCGTCGGCGAGTTCTATTCCGTCGCGGTCACCAACAATTATCAGCAGGCCGACACCGGCACGAAGATGATCCACATCGGCCGCAATACGCGCAGCACCATCGTGTCGAAAGGCATTTCCGCGGGGCACGGCCAGAACAGTTATCGCGGCCTGGTGAAGATTCTTCCCAATGCCATCGATGCGCGTAACTACACGCAGTGCGACTCGCTGTTGATGGGAGATCAGTGCGGCGCTCACACATTCCCGTACATGGAAGTGCGTACGCCGACGGCGATCGTCGAACACGAAGCGACGACGTCGAAGATCGGCGACGACCAGTTGTTCTATTGCCTGAGCCGCGGCATCTCCGCCGAGGATGCAGTCAACATGATCGTCAACGGTTTCTGCAAGGCCGTGTTCAAGGAACTGCCCATGGAATTCGCCGTGGAAGCGCAGAACCTGCTGGCGGTCAGTCTCGAAGGGTCCGTGGGTTGATGTGAGTCGATTGAACTGTGAAAGGTCAAGACATGCTGGTGATCGATAATCTCAAGGTGCGGGTCGGTGGCAAGGAAGTGCTGAAAGGCCTGAACCTCACCGTGAATGCCGGTGAAGTGCACGCCATCATGGGCCCGAACGGCTCAGGCAAGAGCACGCTCGCGCAGGTACTCGCGGGCCGCGACGGCTATGAAGTGACCGGCGGTTCGGTGACATACCAATCGCGCGACCTGTTGTCGCTGGCGCCCGAAGAGCGGGCGCGCGAGGGCGTATTCCTGGCGTTCCAATATCCGGTCGAGATTCCCGGCGTGAACAACGTGTACCTGCTCAAAGCGGGGCTCAACGCCATTCGCAAGCATCGCGGCGAACCGGAAGTCGATGCATTCGAATTCCTGGCGCTGGTGCGCGATAAAATGAAGCTGATGCAGATGGACGAAAGCTTCCTCAGTCGCGCCGTGAACGAAGGCTTCTCCGGCGGCGAGAAGAAGCGCAACGAGATCCTGCAGATGGCCATTCTCGAACCCAAGCTCGCGCTGCTGGATGAAACCGATTCCGGCCTGGACATCGATGCGTTGCGTATCGTGTCGAACGGCGTGAACAGCCTGCGCCGCGCCGACCGGGCTATCGTCCTGGTCACTCACTATCAGCGCCTGCTCGACTATATCGAGCCCGATCACGTGCACGTGCTGTCCGGCGGACGCATCCTCAAGAGCGGCGACAAGTCGCTCGCGCTCGAACTCGAAAAACGCGGCTACGATTGGGTCAAAGAAGATCCGGCGGCAGCATGAGCAGCGTCAGCGCCTTCAACCAGCCGCCAGCCCTCGATCACTATCGGGCGCTGTTCGCGGAGCGCACTGCCACTATCGATGTCGGCCCCGACGCGCTGACGACGTTGCGGCAGGCTTCGCTCGATCGCTTTCTCGCCTCCGGATTTCCGACCCAGCGCGATGAGGCTTGGAGATATACGAGCTTGCGACGCCTGGAAACGCGGCGCTTCACGCTCGCAGATGCACCCCCGCTCGCCACCGATGACATCCGTTGGATTCCGGACTGCGGCCACCGTATCGTGCTGGTGAATGGGCGCGTGCTGCCGACGCTGTCCACCCCTGCTCCGCAGCCTCCCGGCTTGACCATTCTGTCGCTCGCCCAATGGATGCAGCACAGTCCCGCGGAGGTGGCGGAGTTCCTGTCGCAGAATGCGTTCCTCGCGCCCGGCCCGTTCGAAAATCTCAACGGCGCGTTCAGCGACGACGGCATCGTGATCGACATCGCCGCGGGCACGACGCTGGATCGGCCGCTCTATATCGTTCATCACTGGCGAACGTCGAAGACCTCGCCATCGCAGATGGCGCATCCGCGCATCATCGTACGCGCGGGCCGGCAGAGTCACTGTTCGATCATCACTCACTACACCGGCGACGATGCGGCCGAATCGCTGACCAATGCCTGGGTATCTTTCGACGTGGCGGCCGGCGCTCACGTGGAGCATTTACGGCTGCAGGAAGAAGGCGCCCGCACCTTTCACGTCGACTCGTCGCAAGTTCGCCTTGCTCGCGATGCCCGCTTCACCAGCCATGATTTCGCGCTCGGCGCATCGCTGGGGCGCAGCAGTACACTCGTGCAACTGGCGGAATCCGGCGCGTCGGTGAATCTCAGCGGCTTGTTCGCACCGACCGCCACGCAGCACCTGGATACCTATATCCGCATCGACCACGCCGCCGCTCACACGCAGAGCCAGCAGGACTATCGCGGCATCGCGGCCGGTCGCGGTCGCGGAGTCTTCAACGGCAAAGTGATCGTGCAGCCGCATGCGCAGAAAATCGATGCGAAGCAATCCAACCGCAACCTGCTGCTCTCGGCCACGGCCGAGATCGACAGCCGGCCGGAACTGGAAATCTATGCGGACGATGTGAAGTGCAGTCACGGCGCGACGACGGGGCAGCTCGATCCCGTTTCGTTGTTCTATCTGCGCTCGCGCGGTCTCGGCGAAGAGCAGGCACGTGCGTTGCTGATTCGCGCCTTCGCACAATCGATGCTGTCGACGGTGAAAGTGGGACCGGTGCGTACGTGGCTGGAAGAGCGCGTGCAGCGGCGCTTCGACCTGTCGGCCAGCGGCATTCCCGAACACACGCCTCCCGGATAATCTGACAATCGCGACGGAGCCATGAGCGCACAACCCAAACCCGTTTCTGCCGACCGCGCACTTGCGGATCGCACCTGGAACGTCGCCGCGATTCGCCGCGACTTTCCCATCCTGTCGCAATCGATTCACGGCAAGCCGCTGGTCTATCTCGACAATGCGGCATCGAGCCAGCGCCCGCAGTCCGTCATCGACGCGATCTCGCATTACTACGAGCGCGATCACGCGAACGTTCATCGTGGCGTGCACACACTCAGCCAGCGTGCCACCGATGCTTACGAAGGGGCCCGCGAAACCATTCGCCGCTTCATCAATGCGAAAGACGTGAAGGAAGTCATTTACACCCGCGGCACGACCGAAGGGGTGAACCTGGTGGCGCAGAGCTTCGCCCGGCCGCAGCTGCGTCCCGGCGATGAAATACTGATCTCGGGTCTCGAACACCACGCCAACATCGTGCCGTGGCAACTGGTCTGCGAACAGACCGGCGCCACGCTCAAGGTGATCCCGATTTCAACGACGGGCGAAGTCGATTTCGACGCGTTCGAAAAGCTCATCGGACCCCGCACGAAACTGCTGGCGCTGGCGCATGTGTCCAACGCATTGGGCACTGTCGTTCCGGTGGAGAAATTCATCGCCGTTGCCCGCAAGCACGGCGTGCCGGTTCTGCTCGATGGCGCACAGGCAGTGCCGCACATGAAAGTCGACGTGCAGGCACTGGACTGCGATTTCTACTGCTTCTCCGGCCACAAGATGCTCGGCCCCACCGGCATCGGCGTGTTGTACGGCAAGCAGAAGCTGCTGGAAAAGATGCCGCCATGGCAAGGCGGTGGCGACATGATCCTGACGGTTACGTTCGAGAAGACGACGTACAACCAGCTGCCGTGGAAGTTCGAAGCCGGTACGCCTCACATCAGTGGCGCCATTGGCCTGGCGGCTGCGATCGACTATCTCGAACGCATCGGCCTGGACCGCATCGCCAGTGTCGAACACGAGTTGCTCGACTACGCGACGGCAAAGCTGTCCGCCCTCCCCGGCTTGCGCATCATCGGCACGGCACCGGAGAAAGCCGCCGTCGTCTCCTTCGTGCTCGAAGGCATTCATCCGCACGACATCGGGACCATTCTCGATACCGAGGGCGTGGCGATTCGCACCGGCCATCATTGCGCCATGCCGATCATGGATTTCTTCAGGATTCCAGCGACTGCCCGCGCATCGATGTCCTTCTACAACACGTTCGAGGAAATCGACCGCCTCGTGGCCGCGCTGGAACATACGCGGCAGGTGCTGGGCTGATGGACCTCAAGGATCTCTATCGCGACGTCATCGTCGACCACAATCGCCATCCGCGGAACTTCGGCGCGTTGCAGCCGGCGGATGCGAAAGCCGACGGCCACAATCCGTTGTGCGGCGACCGGCTGACGCTGTACGTCAATCTCGACGGCGATAAGATCGCGCAGGCCAAATTCGACGGCGCCGGCTGTGCCATTTCGGTTGCCTCCGCCTCGCTGCTCACCGAAGCAGTGAAGGGCAAGAGCCGCGAAGAAGTGCAGAACCTGTTCGAGCAGGTCCATGCGCTGTTGACCCAGCAGGATGCCCAGGTCGATGTCGGCAAGCTGGGCAAGCTCGCGGCGCTGTCGGGCGTCCGTGAATTTCCAGCTCGCGTGAAATGCGCCAGCCTGTGCTGGCACACACTGAACGCGGCGCTCGACCACGCCGATGCCAACAAACCCGTTTCGACCGAATGAAGTAGACGACAGTGCATCAACAGAACGAAGCCGTGACCCTGCAGCGTGACGTCGAAGCCGTCATGGTGCCTGCTGGCGTCCCGGTCACTTTGCGAGCCGAAAAAACCGGCTTCATCACACAGGCGCTCGGCGGCAGCTTCACCGTCTACATCGAAGGCAACCTGTTCCGCGTCGCCGGCAAGGATGCGGACGCACTGGGACAGGAAGTGGCGGTCGGTCCCGAGTTGCCGCCCAACGCCACCGATGACGACGTCAAGGAGCTGGTGTGGGAACAGATGCGCAGCTGCTTCGATCCGGAAATTCCCATCAACATCGTCGAACTCGGCCTGGTCTACTCTTGCGAGCTGTCGCACGAGGCCGAAGGCGAACGCGTGGCCACCATTCAGATGACGCTGACCGCGCCAGGCTGCGGCATGGGCGAAGTCCTGGTGCGCGACGTGAAAGAGAAAGTCGAGTTGGTGCCGACGATCAAGCGCGCCGACGTGGAACTGGTATTCGACCCGCCCTGGAATCAGACCATGATGTCCGAAGCGGCGCGCCTGCAGACGGGCATGATGTAGCTTTGCGCGTGCCCCGCTACATATGACCTGGATGGCTGTCGCTCCCGCAGAGTCCATTCCTCCTGGGGACTACGCGCAAATCGAAATCGATGCGCAACTGGTTGCCGTGTTCAACATCGGCGGGACGTTCTACGCGATCGACGATGTCTGCACCCATGATGGCGGCGAACTCGCTGGCGGTGCGGTCGAAGGCGACGTAGTCATTTGTCCACGGCATGGTGCTCGCTTCTGTTTGCGCACCGGCGCCGCGCTGACGCCGCCAGCCTACGAACCCGTGCGAACATACGAAACTCGTATAAACGACGGGATTGTCGAAGTGAAAGCGCCGGTCTAGGCGGCTACACTGCGTCTCCATTCATCACGAATGAGTCGACGATGCTGCGCCTGACGCTGATCCGCCACGCCAAGACCGAACCCGCATACGCCGGCCAGGAAGACTGGGATCGCGCGCTCGAAACGCGCGGCCAGCGCGATGCGCCCGAGATGGGCAAGCGCATGAAAGACCGCCATTTCAAGCCAGACAAAGTGCTGTCCAGCCCTGCAGTGCGCGCGCTGACAACAGCAAGCATCATCGTCCGCGAACTCGGAATTGCGGCGAGCAAAGTGGTTCAGGACGAGCGGCTGTACCTGGCGTCGCCCAAAGACATGCTGCGGGTGATCCATGAACTGGGGGGTACAGCCCAGCACCTGATGATCTTCGGCCACAATCCCGGCATCACCGAGTTCGCCGACCAGATCTCGCGCGAACGCTCCATCGACAACATGCCGACCTGCGCCATGTACACGGTGCAGATCGACATCGACGCCTGGAGCGAACTCGACTGGGGCATGGGAGTCGACGCCGAGTTCGATTACCCGCGCAAGGGGTGAAGGATTCCTCACGGAGATTTCTTTATCCATCCCTATTCTGCCCCGTGTTCTCCGTGCGATATATCTTGACGCCCTTTGGGTAGACGCTGACGTAGCGGCAACGACACAACGCTCTCAAGAGATTTCGCACGGAGAACACGGGGCAGAAAAGAGCCAGGGCCGGAATCGGACAATGAACATGCTTTCGTCCATCGCAATCCCCGTGCGATACAGAGCTCGAACCGTGGCAGCTAGGATGGATCGTCCCCGCCCATCGTCAGCAAGCTCGCATTCCCGCCCACGGCCGACGTATTGATCGTCACCGTCTGCTCGGTGGCGAACCGATGCAGGTAGAACGGACCGCCTGCCTTGGGGCCGGTGCCGGATAAACCGCGGCCACCGAATGGCTGCACGCCGACGACTGCGCCGATCATGTTGCGGTTCACATAGACATTGCCGGCACGCACGCGGGCTGCGATGAATCTGGCGGTTGCATCGACTCGCGTGTGCACACCGAGCGTCAGGCCGTAACCGGTCGCGTTGATGGCATCGATGACCTCTTCCAGGTGGTGTGCCTGGTAGCGGATCACGTGCACGATGGGACCGAAGACTTCGCGAGTCAGTTCGGAGAGCGACCCGATCTCCACCGCCAGCGGTGCGAAGAAAGTGCCGCGGTCGAGACCCGCAGGCAACCGGCAGCTGTGATACCACTTCGCTTTTGCCGTGATGGCATTTGCATGCGCTGCGAGTGCACCGCGAGCCTCGTCATCGATCACCGGACCAACGTCGGTCGAGAGTTGCACCGGATCGCCGATCCGCAATTCATCCATCGCCCCGGCCAGCAATTGCTGGACTCGCGGCGCGATATCGTCCTGCACGAACATGACGCGAGACGCCGAGCAGCGTTGCCCGGCACTGTTGAAACTGGACAGCACGATGTCCTGCACCACCTGTTCGGGCAGCGCGGAACTGTCGACGATCAAGGCATTCTGGCCGCCCGTCTCGGCGATCAGCACCGGAATCGGTCCGTCGCGATTGGCGAGCGAACGATGGATGACCTTCGCGACTTCGGTGGAACCGGTGAACACGACGCCGGCGATGCGTATGTCACTCACCGCCGCAGCGCCGATCGAACCGCCGCCAGGCATGAAATGCAGGACGTCGGCAGGGACGCCGGCTTCGAGCAGCAGCTCGATGGCGCGAAACGCAATCAGCGGCGTCTGTTCCGCCGGCTTCGCAATGGCCGCATTGCCGGAGGCCAACGCCGCCGCAACCTGGCCGGTAAAGATCGCGAGCGGAAAATTCCATGGACTGATGCAGACGAACACGCCGCGACCCTGCAAGCGCAGGACGTTGCTTTCGCCAGTAGGCCCGGGAAGCTCACGATCTTCCCCGAAATCTTCTTTGGCGCGCTCGGCGTAGTAACGCAGAAAATCGACGGCCTCGCGCACTTCGGAAATGGAATCCGGAATAGTGCGTCCGCCTTCGCGGCAACAATAAGCGACGAGTTCGGGCAGCTTGGCTTCGAACAGATCGGCAGCTCGCATCAGGATGGCTGCACGATCTTCTGCGGCGGTAGCATTCCATTGCGGCTGAGCGGCAACAGCGGCGTCGATCGCCTTGGTAACGGTCTGATGATCGGCAACGATTACCGAGCCAATGGATTCCGCACGATTCGCGGGATTGCCGACCCTAACGGCTTTGCCGGCGATACGTTTGCCGGAAGCGATGGGCGCCGCACTCCACGAACTTCTCAAATGGCGCTGCATGGCGCCCATCAGTGCCGTGCGATCGCGAGGATTGGCCAGGTTGACACCCAACGAATTCAGCCTGGCGGCCCCATACAAATTGCGTGGCAAGGGAATTCGCGGATGGGGAATCTTCTGGAGTCCATCCAACTCCGACACCGGATCGCGCACGATGCTGTCGAGTGACATGCTCGCATCGACGATGCGATTCACGAACGAGCTGTTGGCGCCGTTTTCCAGCAGCCGCCGCACCAGGTACGGCAGCAGGTCTTCATGCGATCCCACCGGCGCGTAGATGCGGCACGGCACGTTGAGTTTTTCGGCGCCGACGATCTGCGCGTACAGCTCTTCACCCATGCCGTGCAGCCGCTGGAACTCGAAGGCCTTCCCGGCAATGCCTGCAAGTTCCAACACGGTCGCCACGGTCTGGGCGTTGTGGGTGGCGAACTGCGGATAGATGAATTCGCCTGCCGCCAGCAGCTCCCTGGCACAGGCGATATACGACACATCCGTGTTCACCTTGCGTGTATACACCGGATAGCCCGCGAGCCCGCGCTCCTGCGCACGCTTGATCTCGCTGTCCCAGTAAGCGCCTTTCACCAATCGCACATTGAGACGTCGGCGGGTCGAATTGGCCAGCGCGATCAACCAGCGAATCACTTGCAGCGTGCGCTTCTGGTATGCCTGGACGGCAAGGCCGAAGCCATGCCACCCTTCCAACTGCGGCGCGCGAGCGACGATCTCGAACAGCTCCAGTGACAGCTCGAGCCGCTCTGCTTCCTCCGCATCGACAGTCAGCGCAATGCCTCCATCGCGTGCAGCGATAGCCAATTGCAGCAGGCGCGGTGCGAGTTCGTCGATCACCCGCGAACGCTGCGCAAACTCATACCGCGGAAACAGCGCCGACAATTTGACGGAGATGCTGGGCGCGGATTCGACCGAGACCTGGTCGCTCGCCGACACGGCTGCAATCGCTCGACGATAGGCGTCGAAATATCTAGCCCCATCCGCGCTGGTCAGCGCCGCTTCACCTAGCATGTCGAACGAGTGACGATACGAGCGATGCTCGGCGCTGTGCGATCGGTCGAGCGCTTCCTCGATCGTGCGCCCCATGACGAACTGATGTCCCATGATGCGCATGGCCTGGCGAAACGCGGTTCGCATCAACGGTTCGCCGAGGCGGCCGGCAATTCTCGCAATGAATCCCCTTGGATCGCTCACGTCGGCGTCGCTCGGCCGCACGATCTGGCCCGTGAGCATCAACCCCCAGGTCGACGCATTCACGAACAACGAGTCGTTGTCGCCCAGGTGCGCGGCCCAATCGCCCGAGGCGATCTTGTCGGCGATGAGCTTGTCAGCGGTCGCATCGTCGGGAATGCGCAGCAGCGCTTCGGCCAGGCACATGAGAATCACGCCTTCCTGCGACGACAGGTCGTACTGTCTCAGGAACGCATCCAAGCCGCCTTTGCGCAACGGATTGGCGCGAACTCCTTCGACGAGGGCT
>Ga0207675_100007851_pt1 | contig 10069 bp, 4 predicted proteins | sample KBSSwiS42_FD_184305 | JGI IMG/M metagenome (GOLD analysis project Ga0207675, IMG submission 184305) | Switchgrass rhizosphere microbial communities from Kellogg Biological Station, Michigan, USA - KBS Switchgrass S4-2 (SPAdes) (version 2) | ecosystem: Host-associated > Plants > Roots >...
GAACAGGAACGTTACTGCGTTTGACGAAATAAACAACTGGAGTACGACGAGTGATTCATTGGCCCAAACCGATACGAATGGTCCACCGCCACTGACTGTCCCCCAGGCAGCAAACATGGTCACCAGGAAGATCGCGAGCGTTAATCCCCGGTATCCCAACCGGAACGACGCCCAAAGAAGTACCGGAATGATTAATCGCGTGAGTGGATAGTAATGAAGTGCGGCTGGTGCGCGCTCGCTATAAGTAACGAAGGCAGCAATGGACACCACCAGCACGAGCAGAATCGTCTCAATCAGACGCCCGCCGACTAGAGGAACGCCGAGCCGCCTGGTCCAGGCGATTAACAGGGGCGCGACGGTGACCGCACCAGCAACATCGCCAAGCCACCATGTAACCCAAAGTGATCCAAACTGATTCCACGGTGCAGCCGTACTCACGCACAACGAGACGGTGCCGATTGTCGCGCTGATCGTCGTGCAGATGAGAGCGGCGATTACAAATTTCGAAACGTCACGTGCGCGACCGAAAGAAAGATGAAACTTAAGAGTCTTTAATAACCACCCTGCGACGATTGCTTCTAACGTGTTGCCGATTGCGATCGCGATTGCTGCAGGAACTGTAACGGCCGCATTCGCGTTAGAGAGAAACGCTCCGATGAGTATGGCAGGAGCGACGCGGTAGCCGAACAACAAAACCGCCGCGATTGCGATACCCGTCGGTGGCCAGATAGGTGAAACGTGTGTGTGTAGAAAAGCGAATGTAAATCCGACCTTTGCGGCAAGAACATAAAGCGCGGCAATGCCAACCAAAACTACCGCCTGGCGTAGCCACGAGCGTGGTTCTAGCGCGATATTCCGAGTCTCCTTATGGGCCGGGTGGATTGAATGCTGGGTCTGGGGTGTGGCGCTCATACACCTAGTCGCAACCAAGGTCGCGTAAATGCGAAGGCCCGGGGGTGTGCTAAAGCCTGGGGATGTTGATATCCGGGGGGATGGCGAATTCTAACATGCCGCCTTGGCCAACTGAGAATGCGTTCAGGCCTAGCGGGTTTTGTGCGCGGAGGGCTTACGGTCGGAGATTGATGTTGTAGGTCTTGATCTTGGAGTTGAGCGTGGTGGCGTTCATTCCGAGGAGTCGGGCAGCTCGGGATTGATGACCACCCGTTTGCTCGAGCGCGCGGCGAATGAGGTCGACTTCAAATCGTCGAACTTCTTCGTAGAAGTTTACGCCGCGGGCGATGTCATGTACTGCTGCATTGCTGGCGCCGTCATGAGATGTCGTAACAATTGATTGCGGATCGCTAATTTCCGGTCGAAGGCACTCTTTGGTGATTTCGTCGCCCGGCGCAATCACAACCGCTCGTTCAATCGCATTCTCAAGTTCACGAACGTTGCCGGGCCATGAATATGATTCCAACAGAGCCAAAACGTCGGGCGCGACCTGTTCCGCTACTATCCGTCCATTCTCTTCGTTGTACTTGCGAATGAAGTGTTGGGCCAGAGGCAAGATATCTTCCCGTCGATCGCGGAGTGGTGGCAATTCAATTGGTACGACTGACAGTCGATAGTAAAGATCTTCCCGAAACGTTCCCTGGCGCACGGCATCTTTTAGATCGATGTTTGTCGCGGCGATTATTCGCACATCCACGCGACGTGGAGTGGTGTCGCCAAGGGGCGTGAACTCGCGTTCCTGAATAACGCGCAACAAGCGCACCTGCGTTTCAGGTGGGATGTCGCCAATCTCGTCTAAAAAGATCGAACCGCCGTCAGCTACTTCGAACAATCCTTTTTTCGCAGCGACGGCACCGGTAAAAGCGCCCCGAGTGTGACCAAACAATTCCGACTCGAGCAACTCCGAGGGAATGTTCGAACTGTTCACAGTAACGAATGGTCGCGTCGCGCGCGGACTCGATTCGTGAATCGCCTTCGCAATCAACTCTTTTCCAGTGCCGCTTTCGCCGGTAATCAAAACCGTCGAGCGTGCTGGCGCCACCTGCTCAACCAAACGAAACACTTCCTGCATTACGTCAGAGCGGCCAATGATTTCGCCACGATCCACGGCCTTGCTCATCGCCCGGCGCAGCGTGCGTCGCTCTTCTTCTTTGCGGCGGCGACTAATACCGGCGGCGATTCTCGCCGTGATTTGTTCGTTCTGAAACGGCTTCCGAATACACCCAAATGCGCCACGTTCCCAGGCTGCGATCGCGGTGTCGAACGTTGCATACGCAGTGATCATGACGATCACTGCTTCGGGATCCATCTTCAAAAACTCCTCAAGTGCTCGCAAGCCACCGATGCCCGGCATCGACACGTCAAGCAAGACAACGTCAAACGCGCGTCGCCCGTAGGCTTCAAGACCTTCTTCGCCAGTCTTCGCGAGGTCAACCCGATGGCCCTCGGCGGTAAGCAGAGTCTCGAGCACTTCGCGCATGATCTCTTCATCGTCGACGACGAGAACAGACCCTTTCTTGGCGTAGCGCCTTTCGGGTTTCATTTTAGTACTAGGCTGCATGGCGGTCTTTGGTGGTCTAGTGTAGCGATTTGCTTGCTCAAAAGAAAACGTAGGCTTCTTTGCCGATTACCAATTGCCGATTGGGTGTTCGGTTCGCCAATTGGAGGTCTTTCGTTTTATTCGCTGCTGGTTGCTTAACGAGGAGTGGTGCACGAAATCGACGCCAATCGGAAATCGGCAATCGGAAATCGGCAATGGTTTTCAGTCGCCGACGGCCTGAAGACGAGCGCGGTTCAGGGCGGTGGGAAGCGTGATACGAAAAGTGGTGCCCTGACCCGGCGTGCTGTCAACATTGATGTGACCCGCATGCTCCTGAACGATTCCGTACGAAACTGCCAGCCCAAGACCGGTGCCACGCCCCACACCCTTCGTGGTGTAAAACGGATCGTAGATCTTTGCGACGTTGTCAGCCGCGATACCAATACCAGTATCAGCCACCTCAACCATCAAGGAACCGTCGTCGAGAGTCTTTGTTGCAAGTGTTATGCGGCCACCATCAGGAATAGCATCGCGAGCATTAAGAATCAGGTTGGTGAATACCTGCTGAAGTTTTCCAGCATTGCCGTAAACCAGGGGCGCGTCGTCTTCATAGTCGCGGACGATTTCGATCTGGCTGCGACGCAGTTGAGGTTCAAGCAACTGGAGAGTGTCGTTCAGGACCTGGCCTATGTCGATCTCGCCAAATTCTGAGGCGCTACCGGTGCGCGAGAAATTCAGAAGGTTGTTAACGATATTCGTCGCGCGCTCTGCCTGAGTGCGGACCTTTTGCAGAAGTGCATGCTTGGGGTCGCTTTCCGATAGCATCCCCAACAACATCTGAGTGTAAGACGACACGCCAGTGAGAGGTGTGTTTACTTCATGCGCCACACCAGCCGCCAACAAACCGATTGAGGAAAGCTTCTCGCGTTGTTGCAACTGTTCTTCGAGGCCGATGCGCGCCGTGACGTCTTCGAGAACAACCAGAGCGCCAGTTTGTCCCTGCGCATCCTGCAAAGGCGCCAGCGCGATGTTTAGTACCAGGTGACGATTGCCGCGCGTGGCTGTGTGCAGCTTGTAGATGTTGCGGATGTCTTTAAGTTGCCAGCCCTCGTTGCCCAGGACCTGCCAAAGCGTGTCAGCAAAATCGTCAGAGAACAATTCTTCGACGCGTTTTCCGATGGCGGCGTCGCGACGCAAGTCGAGAATATGTTCAAGCGCGGAATTCAAACGAGTCACTCGCCCGTCCAAATCGACAGCCAACAGGCCAATGTTGATCGACTCGATAATCGACTCGTTGAATTCCTTCAGTAGCTTCAACTCGCCGGCGCGTTCCTGCTGGTCCTGGTAGAGAAGACTGTTTTCAATCGCGACCGCCACGTAGCCGGAAACTGTGCGCAAGATCTCAACGTCTTCCGAGGACAGCAGTGCACCGTCTGAGGATCGACCGAGTCCAATCACTGCAACCATCCGACCTCGAATGACACAGGGAACATAGTAATGAAGCTTGCGTCTAACCGAGCCCGCGAGTTCAGACGACATCTCCATGTCGTCGGCTCGCACCACGCCTGTATCGGCAGAGCGCACCCGAATCATTTCGCGAAAATCTGCGGGCACCGTTATTTCGGGTGACAAGTCGGCTGATCGAGCTACCACGTAACCGGACGGCGCACGCTTGTCTTCGACGAAGATCGCGATACGCCCAACGTTCATTACTTCTCGCAAGCGACTGATGAGTGAATCCAACAATGGATCGAGCGCGGTAGTGGCGGAAAGCGTGCGACCGAACTCGAGCAAACTACGTCGCTGATCGTACCGCTCTCCGTAGAAGAAGCGGTCTACTCGTTCTTGCAGGAAATTCTTAGCCGGTGCAGCAACCATTACGATCGCCGCCATCGCCAACACGGCCATTACGACGCGTAGCGTGATCTCTCCGGATGAAAACTGATCTGATCCAAACGCGTATAGACCGGCCGTATAGACCACGGTTCCGATCAAGAGAGCAATCGCGAGGGTGGTTAACGCGTACACAAAGACGCGCCTGACAACCAGCTCAACGTCCATCAAACGGTAACGAAGAACTGAGTAGCCAAACGCAAATGGAATTAGAACGAGAGGGAGTACCGCCGCATCGGTAAGCCAGCGATCAGTTTCGGCACCGAGTAAATAACTGACTCCATACAGCATCGTAAATGGCGCGATGGCCAGCAGCGCACCCCAAACGACCCACTTAACCTGCTGTCGAACAACCGTGCTCTTGGCGTATAAGAACGTGCGGACAAGCAAGGCCGCACTTGCCACCAACGCAACAAGGAAATGGAAGAAGCTAACCTTGTAGAACGCTCCAACAAATGATTCCGTTGGAGCAGGTATCATCTTTATCGGTGGCAGAAACTTTCCGAGCTCATCGCGCAGAAAAACCAAAACTGAAACACAAAGCAACAGGAACGACGGTACATAAAGCAGCACCGCTCGCCACCGTTTTGTACTGAAGAGTTGTTGTTTCGCTGGATAGAGAAGGCAGAAGTGTAAAAACAACGGCGCGAAAACAATGAAAGCGGCGTTCTTCAGAAACGCAATGGCCAGATCAAGATCGCGGTAGTGGCCAACGGGCGTGTAGAAGTGAAATACAAAGGCAGTAAGACACAGTGTCGCAAAGTGAAGAGCAAATGGTGCGCGCCCGCCCTGCTTAAACAAAACGAAGAAGCCGACAAGTAAATAGACAACGCCAATGAGATTTATGTAGATCGCGCGGGGGGTCCATTTGGCAACAGGATCCAACCCGTTCAGATCTGCATAGTAGAATCGCGTCTCAGGCGGATACGACGGGCGCTCCATGAGGTAGTGGATCTCGCCGTTGACTTTCACGCGCTCGAGATATATCTGCACGTCGCGCGCGCGAACAATTGGCTCGAACTTGCCGGCTTCCGTAAATCCAATTGCGATCAACTTGTCGCCAGGAAGCAACCACGCCTTGTCTCCGGATGACCCACGCTCAATGCGGTTCGCGATGATTCCCTGTTGAGTGTCGACCCATTCGACACCGTCCCAGGACGGCGTTTCGTGGCGCACACGCTGGCGCAGATTGAACGCGCCGGCGCTGATCAGCAGCACAGCGCTAATCAGCAAAAGCCAGGTCTTGGTTGTGAGAATTGATCCTTTCACTGTATTCAGCCTTCTATCGAGCCCCGGGCGAACGAGCTAAACCTCACATGAATAAGCAAGGTATGTTCCAACAGCCTATCAGCCCATTTGATGCTAGCGGATACCGAGTGAACGTTGCCCACCGAAGCAAAAAGGCTCGGTCCGTCGCAGTCGCATTCTCGCTAAAGGTTTGGATTCAAAGCGCCTATCCAACTTTTCGGAATTGTCCGAAATTCTGGACGGGCCTGGTTTACTGACGGGGCGCTTGAAAAGCGTAAACAGCGTGAATGAGAAAGAGGTTACTATTCGACTGCCCGCTTCAGAAGCGCGCGTCAAAATCTTAGCGAGATGCCGCCTCGAACCGATCGTCGGTTGTTGCCGACGAACGTCAACACCTCAGCATTTTCAGAACTTGTTTGCACGTCCAGCAGATTGCGAGCATCAACAATCGCCTCGGCGCGCACCGGCAAACCAAAAGTCGGAAGCTCTTGCGTCACCTGAATGCTCAGCGAAGGGTCGTACACACCTAACCTGCCCGCAAAAGGATCTATCGCAAACACGGTTGCGTTCGGAGAGAAGCGCAACACCGTTCGGACGTGCGTTCCAGTATCAAAGCCTGCTCCGATTTGCACAGCCGCAGTCTGGAAAAATCCGTTCTGGAACATGTCGGATGGATCGTCAAAAACTTGGGCGAGTTTTTGCCCGCGACCAAACGAATAACCTGCCGATGCGGTCCAAACCCGATTGAGTCGTCGCGTATAAACCACGCGCATTCCGTTCGAGGACCCTTGTTGATTAGCAACGTCGACCAACCTGTCGCCGGTTCGACCGGAGAACGAAGTTGCAGGCACGCTCAAGTAGCCGACACCGCGACCCGACGTTGTATCGAAGAATGCCGTCGCTTCGACGTTTGAGCTGTTATCAAGCACGCGCTCGACGCCGAACTCGAGCCGGTGACTTCGCTCCAACACGGCCTGGCCATCGACGTACGCAACCGGATTGGTCGGCTGCGCGCGGAAAACTATTTGTTCACCTTCAAAATTCGCGATGCTCTGAATACCGTCTTCTTCTCCCGCCGAAGCGAAGGCTGCCTTCACCCGGGTACGCGCGTTGACGTCATACTGAACACCAAAACGCGGGGTAATCGCATGCGCATCTCCAGCCCCGATGAATCGCGAGTAGTCGAGACCCATCACGATAACGATGCCGTCGCGAACGATCCATTCATCAACAGCGCGCAAGGATACCTGGCCAAAAAGTTCTGCACCTTTTGCTGCGCGATTAAGCCAAACTGGTGTGCCTAATCGCATTCCCGCAGCCGTCACGCCCACTCGATGCCGGTGACCAACCCGGAACAGCGTTGAGGCTTCGAGTCGTCCTGGTGCTTCCGATCCGACTCCGGTTTGTCCTGCCACTATCAGTTCGACACCTTCGCTCAATGGCGTAGCAACAGCGAAATTTAAACCGGCGTATGCCGGCGAATAACTATTGCTGGCCATGTAAGTCTCGAGCACACCGTGCGTCCTCGGACGTGATTCGGATGTTGTTGTCTCGGTTGCCGGCTCAATGTCGGTTGGAGCCTGAGTTCGAGCTTGCGCGTCTTCTGCTGCGGCGACGGTTGCATCTTCACCTTCGCCAGCCTGGAAAATGGAACGTCGAGTTTGCGCAGATCGCAGGATCCACTTGGCATCTTCACGATCGCGTTGCTTCTCTGGAAGTGTGTTGCCGTATCCGATTGGTTCGAGATTAAACCTGTAGACGAGTTCCTGAGATGGCTGAATTTCAACTGCGGCGAAAGCTACTCGATTGAAACCATCAGCGATCGCATTAATTCCGTAGCGACCGGGAGTAACTTTCGTAAGGAAGTTGCCATTCCGATCCGTGATTGTTCGCTTTACCGTCTTAACGCCGTCGCGAACTAAAGAGACTATCGCGCCCGCCAAAGGATTGCCCTTGCCATCAGTGACAGTTCCGGCAATCGTAGCGAGTGATCGCTTACCCGTCGGCTTCGCACTGGCATCTAGAACAAACAGACTGCTGAGTACGAGCAAAGACAGAAGCAGGCTTGATGCTCTTCTCATTCGGAAACACCTCCGGAGTAAAACTCCCTAAGGCAGCGATTGAAGGTTGGGGAGCACTTGTTGACGTTATGGTTCGTTAGGCGCATCGTCCTCGTCCCGTTCGTCGACAGTAACTCGGGCAGTAACTCGTGCCGCATTCCCCTGGCTCGAAACTGGTTCAGGTGAGGAGACTTACCGGAACCTGCGAATAAGCCCCCTATTTTCGGCCACACCTCGAATTTATGTCAAGTTTCTGGGGGTTTAATTGGCCGCTTTGCCGCGACTTTTAGCCCGTGCTAGGATGCCGAATCCCCTTTATGACAAACGACCAGATTTCCGCATCAAGAACAGCTAAAGTCGTGATCGACGAAGTCAAATCCACAAGATTACCCAACGGTGTCGTAGTTCTGACCGAACATATGCCGGGTTTAAGGTCGGTTACGGCCGGAATCTGGGTTCGCCGGGGTTCACGCCATGAACCTGCCGAACTTAACGGCATTTGTCACTTTATCGAGCACTCGGTTTTCAAGGGGACCCGGCGCCGCTCAGCCCGCGAAATTGCTGTCGAAACGGATCGTCTGGGGGGAAACCTGGACGCGTACACGACCCATGAGATGACTGGATTCGCAACAAAGGTTGCGGACACCTCCCTCTCCCAGGCGATTGACTTAATCACCGATCTCGTCGCCCATCCCCGGTTCGAACAGGAAGACCTTGAACGTGAGCAAAAGGTTATCCTCGAAGAAATGAAGATGGTTGAAGACACGCCCGATGAGTTGTTGGGCGAGTTATTCAATGCGGCTTACTTTCCAGATCAGCCGCTCGGCCGGCCAACCGAAGGCACGCGAGAGACTGTTCCAACCTTCGATCACAAGACTACCGTCGCCTTCCACGGAGAAGAGTTTTCATACAGCAACCTGGTTGTCGCAGCGGCCGGTAACGTCGAACACCAGCGGCTGGTGGATTTGGTCGCTTCCGCGTTTGGTGGTTGTGAGGGCGGGGTCAGATCGCGATCGGAAAGGACCGCAAATGAGAATCCCCAATCAGCTGCCCCCATTCTTGTCGAACAGAAGACAGAGTTGGAACAAGCTCATCTCGTAATTGCCTCACCATGGCCGTCAGCGCTCAATGAGGATCGATACGCAGCAAGTTTGCTCGCTTCCGTGATCGGAGGTGGAACGTCGAGCCGGCTGTGGCAGAAAATTCGCGAGGAACGTGGTTTGGCTTACTCGGTGGGCGCGGGGGGAACAGCGTTTTCTGACGTTGGCGTGTTTTCCATCTACGCTGGAACGTCTCCGGAACAACTAGACGAAGTATTGGACCTCTCATTGAGCGCCTTGCGCGACGTCGTCAGAGACAGCGTTTCGGAAGAGGAACTCCGGATCGTTAAAGAGCAGGCCATTTCATCCATCCTTCTGGGACTTGAATCATCCAGTGCACGAGCCAGCACTTTGGCGCGACAGGAGATTATTCATGGCTGTCGTATCTCACCAGACGACGTTATCGAAAAGATTCGCGCAATCACTCCCGAGCACCTGATAGAGATCGCTCGCACGTATTTCAAATCCGAATCACTCGCTCTGGGAGCGCTTGGAAACCTGAATGGTTTTCACATCGATCGTTCCCGCCTCGAAATCTAAATAACAACACTCGCGTCGAGATCATTTCAGTGGTAAATTCTGTCTGCCATTCTTCTTACTGTGTCTGAGCAAGCTTCATGAAACTTACCGTTCTTGGCAGCGGATCAACTGGAAATGCGGTATTGATCGTTGCCGGCACTACACGCGTGCTGGTTGACGCTGGTCTAAGCGCAAAAGAGATCGCGCGACGACTCGCAATCATGGGTGAAGACGCTCAGCGTCTGGATGCAGTGTTAGTCACACACGAACATGGTGATCATGCGGGAGGATTGCGCGTCTTACTGCAATCGGTTGATTGTCCCGTCTACATCTCCGCAAAAACACTCGATGCCTACGTGAGCGAGCGGTTCAATATCAACAACGACGAGCCACGCCGGCGCGCTAAGGCCCTCAAAGATCGCGTAGAGCAGATTGAATCAAGCAGAGACTTTCGCATTGGCGAAATCGATTTTCATCCGTTCACCATCCCGCACGACGCAGTTGATAATTTCGGCTTCACCGCTACACATCAGGGGGTGAAGATTGCGACGGTAATGGACTTCGGTCACATGACAACGCTCGTCACCGAACAGTTGAAGGGTTGCGCAGCGATCGTGATCGAATCAAACCACAGCCGCGACATGCTCAAGGCGTGTGAGGCGTATCCCTGGGATCTGAAACAGCGGATACTTTCAAGGCTGGGCCATCTTTCAAACGAGGACGTGGCTGGCTGGCTGCGCGAAGGTTTTGATGGAACA
>Ga0207675_100007856_pt1 | contig 10065 bp, 10 predicted proteins | sample KBSSwiS42_FD_184305 | JGI IMG/M metagenome (GOLD analysis project Ga0207675, IMG submission 184305) | Switchgrass rhizosphere microbial communities from Kellogg Biological Station, Michigan, USA - KBS Switchgrass S4-2 (SPAdes) (version 2) | ecosystem: Host-associated > Plants > Roots >...
CGAGGGCGTGAAGAATGCCGAGGGCAAGTTTCTCTCGGATGCAGGGCTGCGTGATGCGTTCGGCCACGCGCAGCTCGGCGGCGTGGCGCCGGTGATCGCCCAACTCGTCAAGGACAAGCTCGGCTACAAGTATCACTGGGCGGTAGCGGACTATCTGCAACGCGCCGCGCGACACATTGCCTCGAAAGTCGACGTCGAGCAGGCCTACGCCGTGGGCCGCGCCGCCGTCGAGCTCGCACTCAAGGGCCAGAACTCCGTGATGCCGACCATCGTGCGCACCTCGGATAAGCCGTATCGCTGGAAGATCGGCATTGCAAAGCTCGAGGACGTCGCCAACCGGGAGAAAATGCTGCCTCGGGACTACATCAGCCCAGACGGCTTTCATATCACGGCCAAGGGCCGCCGCTACCTCGCGCCCCTGATCAAGGGCGAGGACTATCCCCCGTACAAGGACGGGCTGCCGCAGTACGTACGGCTCCGCAACGCGCCCGTGCGGCGCAAGCTCAAGGCGGACTTTGTGGTCTAGACGGCCGATGCACCGGAGCCGTTAGCACGCGGATTACGGTTGGGTTGCGATCACGGCCTGCGCCACGCCAAGCGCCGGATCAATCGTGGCTTGGGCTGCGCCACTTGCCAGGTCCGGTGAGGCGATGTCGGACGCGACCGAGTTTCTGCTCGCGGCGGCGTCGGTGTCGGGCGCGTGCTCTGGGAAATTCCTGTCGGCCGGGTTTGCCGGAGGCGGTTCCTTCGCAACGGCGATCGCCGGTGAGATCGTGTATACCACCACGATGCGGGCTTCGTGCCCGCGCTCGTTGTTCCATTGCAGGAAGTTGGCGCAGACGGCTTTCCGATCGGCGCCCTGCTCGACCTCGAACGTAGATCCAACAAAGCGCGCGCCGCCGATTTCCTGATCGATCGAAACGCGGCTTTGTCCCCACTCGCGCGACGCACCGTCCGCGCGCGCAAAGAGTTGAACGTCGAGCACGTCCGCCTGTGAGGGGACACTGGCGCACAACGCGGCGCGGTTAGCATTCGCGGCATCGCAGCCGACGGGATCATTGCCGTATGCCAGCGTCTGCGAGCGGCACGCCGCGATGTGGACCATGGCTTCCGAGCGCGCGGGAACTGGCGATCCACCCGCTGCGGCCAGGAGCGTGGCGTCGTTGGCGCCGTTGCCGTTGCGGTGCTGCGCGAACTGTCCGTTCGCGAGCGCCTGCAGCCGATCGGAGATCCGCTGCTCCATGGCCCTGGTGTCTTCGCGCTCGCGCTCCATCCGCAACTCGGAGTAGGCAAATCCGGCGACCGCCGCGCCGAGCAGCAAACCGAACACCGCCAGCGCCGAGCGGATGCCGTTGCTGCGCTTCGGCCTGGAATCCGCCTTGCGCGACCGGAACGCCATGAAGAGCTGGAAGGTTGCGGTCGCGACTGTCGCGCCGGCACCGATCATCGCTGCAACGATTGTCTCGGAAAGGTCCATTTGACTTCCCTCGGTACGCGTCCGGGAGGCGGGCTCGACTCAACTGCTCGACTTAACAGATTGGGGCTGCCCAACTGTTGGGGCTCGGGAACTGTAATGAGTCGGCCGTCGGTGTTCCCGTGCCGGTTTTGAGTTTTGCGGACTTCAGCACAGGAAGAGCTGCATTGCGGGACCCATCCGGCGGTTTCTGTCTCCGGATCGCGTGGGTTCTTTCCGCACTCGTCCATCGGAAGCTCAAGACGGGCTTTGTGGTATAGTTTCGGGCCTTTTTTGCGGTGCAGCGGCGCGCAAAAGCCCGCGCAGCGCAGGATCGGCGAAGAAATACCTAGAGACGGGAGCTCCAGAAATGACCACTGATCTCGCGCTGTGGCTCGCGATCGGCGCGGGCGTGATTGCGATCCTTTACGGCATCGTTTCCGCACGCTGGATCCTCGCGCAGCCCGCCGGCAACGCCCGGATGCAGGAAATCGCCGCCGCCATCCAGCAGGGCGCCGGGGCGTATCTGAACCGGCAGTACACGACGATCGCCATCGTCGGCGTGGTGCTCTTCGTGGTCCTCGGTCTCGCGCTCGGCTGGGCGACCGCCGGCGGCTTCGCGGTCGGCGCAATCCTCTCCGGTCTCGCCGGCTACATCGGCATGAACGTCTCGGTGCGCGCGAACGTGCGCACGGCCCACGCCGCGAGCGTCGGTCTCGACCCCGCTCTGCAGGTCGCGTTCCGCGGTGGGGCGATCACCGGGATGCTGGTCGTGGGCCTGGGACTCATCGGCGTCGCGGCGTATTTCGCGCTGATGCTGCGCCTCACGGGCAGCGTGGACCAGGCACTGCACGCGCTGGTCGGTCTTGCCTTCGGCGGCTCGCTGATCTCGATCTTCGCGCGTCTCGGCGGCGGCATCTTCACCAAGGGCGCGGACGTCGGCGCCGATCTCGTGGGCAAGGTCGAGGCCGGCATCCCCGAGGACGACCCGCGCAACCCGGCGGTCATTGCCGACAACGTGGGCGACAACGTCGGTGACTGCGCGGGCATGGCGGCGGATCTCTTCGAGACCTACGCCGTCACCGTGGTCGCGACCATGCTGCTCGCTGGTCTCACCATGCAGTCCCTTGGCATCAACGCCGTGCTCTATCCGCTCGTGCTCGGGGCGGTGTCGATCGTCGCGTCGATCGTCGGCACCTTCTTCGTCAAGGCGCGCGACGGCGGCAAGATCATGAACGCGCTCTATCGCGGCATCATCGTCTCGGGCGTGATCGCGGCGATCGCCTTCTACTTCGTCACCAGGTCGATGATGGGCCCCGAGTCCACCAACCTGTTCCTCTGCGCGCTGATCGGTCTCGCACTCACCGCCGCGATGATCTGGATCACCGAGTACTACACGGCGACCGAGTACAAGCCCGTGCGCTACGTCGCGGCGGCTTCGCAGACCGGCCACGGCACCAACGTGATCGCGGGCCTCGCCGTGTCGATGAAGTCGACGGCGCTACCCGTGCTTGCGATCTGCACCGCGATCTGGGGCGCTTACCAGCTCGAAGGGCTGTACGGCATCGCCATCGCCGCGACCGCGATGCTGTCGATGACCGGGATGATCGTGGCGCTCGACGCGTACGGCCCGATCACCGACAACGGCGGCGGTATCGCCGAGATGGCCGGGTTGCCCAAGGACGTCCGCAAGATCACCGATGCGCTCGACGCCGTCGGCAACACGACCAAGGCCGTTACCAAGGGCTACGCGATCGGCTCGGCGGGCCTCGCCGCACTGGTGCTCTTTGCCGACTACACGCACAACCTCGACATCGCCGGCAAGCTGCAGGACTTCTCGCTCGCGGACCCGGCGGTGATCATCGGGCTCTTCATCGGCGGCCTCGTCCCGTATCTCTTCGCTGCAATGGCGATGGAAGCCGTCGGCCGCGCCGCGGGCTCGGTCGTCGTCGAGGTTCGCCGGCAGTTCAAGGAGATCAAAGGGATCATGGAGGGCACGGCCAAGCCCGACTATTCCAAGGCCGTCGATATGCTCACCCGCGCGGCAATCCGCGAGATGATCATCCCCTCGCTGCTGCCGATCCTGATCCCGGTGATCGTGGGCTTCGGCATGAACTTCCTGCTCGGCCCCGGCGCCGGCATCCGCGCGCTCGGTGGCGTGCTGATCGGCACGATCGTCACGGGTCTCTTCGTCGCCATCTCGATGTGCACCGGCGGTGGCGCCTGGGACAACGCCAAGAAATACATCGAGGAAGGCAACTTTGGCGGCAAGGGCTCGGAGACGCACAAGGCGGCCGTCACGGGCGACACGGTCGGCGACCCCTACAAGGACACCGCGGGTCCCGCGATCAACCCGCTGATCAAGATCATCAACATCGTCGCGCTGCTGCTCGTGCCGCTGCTGTAATCGCTCACGCCACCTTCCGCAACGTCGCCGTGTACCCGGTCGGGCCCGGCGACGGCTTCGATCTCGACCGCTGGGGTGGAACAGGTGGTATCGGCTACACCATGACGGTCGAGCTCACGTCCTCGCGCGGTCTCGCCTCTGGTCGACAGGTTCATGGCGCATCGACCGATGCGTCGACACTCCGGTGATGCCGGATGTCGAGCACCAGATTGTAAATCGCGACTCCGGCCGGAAAGAGGTTGGACAGGATCCCGACAGAGTCGTTCTTGCCAAACGTGAAGTAACTCAGGAGCAGCAGGCTCCCGCTGACGCTCATCAACCAGAACATCCGGGGCACGACGGGTTTTCGATGCTTCCGTGAAGCGATCATCTGCACGAACCAGCGGCCGGCAAACAATCCGCCCCCGAGATATCCGATGAGTTTCCAGGGTGTGACCACCACACCGAAGTTGTCGAAAAGCACCTGATTCATTCGGCTGCTCCAGCTCCCGTTCGGCTTGCGGCGACTTTGAGTGGCGCCCGACAGACCGAAAACAGGTCCTGCTCGGTTCGATAGACGCTTGTCTCAACGTCGAGCAGTCCGAGCACCGAGTGGAAGAGATTGTCATGGCTCGCGGGATTGGCGGCGACCCCACGCAGGCAGTCGTCGTCGATTCCAGCGCTGCGCTCGAACTCCGGCGACAACCATACCACCATCGGAACATGCGTCTGCTCCGTTGGTGCGATCGAGTACGGCATGCCGTGAAGGTACAGTCCATGCTCGCCCAGCGACTCGCCGTGATCCGACACATACAGCAGCACGGTGTCGTAGCGGTCTGACCGGGCCTTGAGAAACTCGATGGTCTCCGCGACTACGTGGTCCGTGTATGCGAGCGCGTTGTCGTAGGCATTGACGATTTCCTCGCGGCTGCAATGACGCAACTCCGGCGTATCGCAGGTCGGCACAAAACGGCGAAACCGCTCCGGATAGCGGCTGAAGTAGGCCGGGCCGTGATTGCCAAGCTGATGCATTACGATGACCTGTGAGCGATCGTCCGACGCGACCGTGGCGTCCAGGTCTTTGAGCAGGATCTCGTCGAGGCAGCCATCACTGGTGCAGAGGCCCGGCAGCTGCACGTGCCTGACGCTCTGGAACTCGATCCCCTTGCCATCGCAGACTCCTTTGCAGCCGGATTGGTTGTCACGCCAGACCACGCGCAGGCCTGCACGGGCCAGCACGTTCAGCAGTCCCTCTTCGCGCCGGATCCGGTCACCGTCGTACTCGCTGCGCCCCAGCGACGAGAACATGCAGGGCAGCGACACTTCGGTCGCCGTCCCGCAGGAAGTGACGTTGGGGAAGTTCACGACGCCGAGCCGGGCCAGTTCCGGAGTCGTGTCGCGCGCGTAGCCATTGAGCGCAAAATGGTCGGCACGGGCCGTCTCACCGACGATCAGGACCAGCAGCACGGGGCGCGTCCGCGTTTTCCACGCCGCGGCCAGGTGCGCATCTTCGCCGATCTGCACGCGCGCAAGCGCGGCGCGATGCGTGTCCTGGCCAAGGGCCCGTCCCAGGGCGAACACGTAGTTTTCCGGCGTCAGGAGGTTACGCAGATGCGGTTGGTTGCGAATGACCGACGCAAGGTCACGGTACACCGGCATCAGGGCTGCCAGCGCCAATACCCAGGCGCCGCAGATCGCCAGCACCCGGTGCGCGATCGCGCGTCGCGGCGGACGGCGAGTCAGCCGCAGCCACCACACCAGTGCGATTGGCGCGGCCGCGTACGCCAGCACCGCGACCACGATGTCCCGGCCGATGAGCTCCCGCGCCTCGGCGAAATCGGTATGCAGCAGGTTGCGGAGCATGGACGTATCGAGGATTACGCCGTACGCGCCCATGAAGTGCACCGCGACCGCCGTCGCAAGCAGCACGAGCGTGAGCAGTGGCTTGACGAGCGCTCGTGGCGACGCGACGGCCAGCAGCACGAAGGTCGCGCTGGCGCATGCGGTCCCGACTGCGACTGCAAACCCCCAGGTTGATAGCGCGCCCAGCGGACGCCCTGCGAGCAGCCCGCGCCACAACGGTCCGTTGCATGCGGCAGTGAGGTAGATCGCGGCGGCCAGCAGCATTGCCTCCGTTGTCACGGCGGGACGCGCGGCGCGCAGTCTCGAGAGGGTGGCGGCGCCGCGGATGCGCGGCACGGGCATGGCGACATCGGTCGCCGCGCCCGGTGGGCGGTACGTCAGCGAGTCGGAATTGGGCGCAGCCATACGGAGTTGGACACTTCATGGACACCAAATCAATCGGCGCCCGGTCGGGACGGGCGGCGTCACGACAGGCCGGGTAATGGCGACGTCTGCAGCACCGGGATACCATCCGGCCGGTCCCAGCTGCGGTACGAGGCCAGTGTACGTCTCGTCGCAGTATTGATGACCTAACGAAGCTGATAGCCCTGGAATCTCGATGGACCTGAACCTGCGTGGCCGATATGGCGTCGCCCTGCTGCTGGTCGTGCTGGTGATGACGGGCGTATTCGTCGCGGCGATGGGATTGTTCATCGAAATGGTCGAGTACGAACTGAAGCACAACACCCTCGCCCGCGAGCTGGAGGAACAGCGGGTGCTGCTGGTTCGCGATCCGACCTGGCCCGGTCCGTCGGGCGGTGACGTCACCCGCATCGTCGTGGATGAGGCGTCGTTGGGCGGGATCGCGCCGGTGCTGGCCGACATCCCAGCCGGTGCGGAGAAGGAACTCGAGCTGGACGGACGCACCTATATGGTGGGTCGGAAGGACGTTGGCGATCGACGACTGTACGTGTTGCTGGACATCGAGCCGGTCGAGACCATCGAGCGGCAGTTGGTGATACTTGCCGCTGTCACCACGACAGCGGCGGCCCTTCTTGCCCTGGTGCTCGGCTCGGCGCTGGGTCGGCGGGCCCTTGACCCGGCATCGGGGCCGGCGCGGGACCTGTAGCGACTCGACCCGGAACGGCCAGGCCCTGCTGAAGCGATCCACGAGCTGCGTATGCGGCTCGGCAAGCTTCGTACTTCATCGGAGTACCTGGCGGCGCAGGGAGACTTGTCTCCCGATGTACGTGAACATGTCGAGACCGTCCAAAACGCCGCCCAAGGCATGCAGTTGGCGGTGGACTCGTTCGCTGCAAGGGCATTGGATGCAGTGCCCCCTTCAGCCGAGACCTAACCCGAAACCTCAGGAACCGACGGTCAGGGCTGCGCCGGCCACCATCAGGCTTATGCCAATCGAAAGGCGCAGCGAGACGGGCTCGCCGAGCGCGAGCCACGCGAGAATGACCGTGATCGGCAGGCTCAACTTGTCGATGGCTGCGACCCTCGAAGCAGGCGCGAGCTGCAGCGCCTTGAAGTACGCGAGCCATGACAGACCCGTCGCCACGCCGGAGAGCAGCAGAAACACGAGGGTGCGCGCCTTCAGATCGCGCAGGCCGCTGGATTCGCCCCGCGCGAGGACGATGCCCCAGGCAAAGACAAGCACCACGGCAGTGCGAACGGCCGTGGCGAGGTTGGACGGCACCCCTTGAACGCCGACCTTGGCCAGCACCGCCGTGGCACCCGCGGCCGTCGCTGACAGAAGCGCATAGAACATCCAGGAATTCATGTCCGCTCCCGAATCGAGGAGTGGGCTGCGCGACACAGATCAGGGCTCGTCTATGCCTGGATGCGCGTCACTTGTCGAGGGACGAGCGCCGGAGCCGGTGTGTGCTACCGGCTTCGGTCCGCGTCCGCGCGAGACCCCGTGAGATCTCCAGAAGCAGGCGGAATACGCGCTCGACATCATGCCATTCGTACGGACCCTGGTTCAGGCGGCGCAGCCGTTCCAGCAACTGACACTCACGGACCTCGTCGAGCATGGGGATGGCCGCTGCCCGCTTTCGCAATACGATTTCCTCGACAATGCGTCCTCGCTGTTCGATGAGTCGCAGGATTCCCAGGTCCAGTTCGTCGATTCTGGCACGCAATGCCGGGAGATTATCCAGTGGCTGTTCCGCTACGACGCCGAGTGTTCGAGCCAATCTCATGCCGAATTCCATCGGCGCGATTTCTTCATGATTCGGGCGAGGATCCACAGGACCAGCATCACCGACATGACGATAATGATCGCCAGCGCGGAGGTGCGATACGCCCCGATGCCACCGTCGGCCCGGGCCAGACTCAGCAACACGAGAATGCCCCATGTCCAGGTCCATCCCAGGGGGGTGCCGTATTCCTTGATCACCAACCTGCGCCAGTTGAATTGATGCTCGGCGAGCGTGGACCGGATACCCCTCAGGCGGGGTAACCACTGCGGCACGTCTCGACAGTAAGCCGCAAAATCGGCGCCGAATCGCTCCCGCAGGTACCGTTCCTCCGCAGCGACGATCGCGATGCACACGAACACGTAAACCGGTATCAACACCGCAATACAGACCCACGAGTTCGAGGCAATTGCGAGTCCGACCAGGATGAGCACGTTGCCGACGTACATCGGATTGCGGGTGTGGGCATACACGCCGCCGGTGACCAGATCCTTGGCGTAGACCCGCCGATTGCGCCCACCGCGCACGATGTACTGCAGGCCGATCGTGGTCGCACGCACGGATTGCCCGATGGCGGCAATCGCAAATCCGAGGCCCGCCGCCAACAGCGGATGATCGAACAGGGTCGGCGACGGGAAGAGCGCCAACGGCCAGCACAGAGGAAAGATTACGTTACGGTAGCGAAACAGGAAGTCGCCGGCGACAGGGAGCATCGCCGATTTCACTTGATCGCCACGATTCCGCAGAAGTTGTACCACTTGAAGAAGACGTCGACGTACCGGAAGCCGGACTTCAGCAGCAACTCCCGGTTCTCGAGCAGCTTGTACGGAATCAGAACGTTCTCCAGGGCTTCGCGCTTCTGCGCAATCTCGGTTTCTGAGTAGCCGTTGCGCCGCTTGTAGTCGTAGTAGTGCTTGATGAAAAGCCGGTTGAAATGCGAATCCTCGCCCAGCACTTTTTCGACGAGGATCAATCCGCCGTTCTCCCTGAGCCCCGCGAAGATGTCGGCAATCAGCTTTTCCCGATGCAGTGGTCGGAGAAACTGCAGGGTGAGCACCATCAGGACGAGCGACGCGTCTGCCATTTCGACGCCCGAGTTGAGATCTGCGCACCGCAGGGCCACGTTTCGCTTGACCCCGTTCGAGCGCAGTTTCTCCTCACACTTTTCGAGCATGTCGCGGGAGTCGTCGACACCCACGAAATTGACGTCCTCGGGCAGATCTCTGTCGAGAAGCAGCATGGTCGTGCCGGTGGAGCAGCCCAGGTCGTAGACGTTGCTGCCCGGTTCGACGATGTCGAGGGCCAGTTCCGCGATCATGCGCTGAATCTCTCCGTAGAAAGGCACTGACCGCGACAGCATGTCGTCGAAGACCTGAGCGACGTCAGCGCCGAAGCGGAAATCCGCAATTGCCTCGCGGCGCGCCGCGAAGAGTCGGTCGTCACTCGAGCGAGTTGACACTGTTCTGATCCCCTGGCGCAGAGTCATCGTGGCTGTGGGGGACCAGTATGTGTTGCGACGTCGTTGGGAATCGCTAGCGATCCGTTAGATTTGCGTTAGGCGCGTGGCGTCAGGCAATGGCCAGGGGGGTCAATATGACCTCGAACCGGGTGCCACCCGATAATCGCTGGTGAGCTGACACCCGCCACCCGACCCGATCGCAGACACGCCGCACGAGATCGAGTCCCAGTCCCGAACCGTGGCTTGCGTCGCCGCGGTAACCACGCTCAAAGATCCGGTCCCTGTCGACATCGGACAGTCCGACACCCGTGTCCTCCACTGTCATGCGGCCCGGTTCGATAACTACACGCACGCTCCCGCGGTCCGTGAAACTGATTGCATTCTCGATCAGGTTCTGGAGCACGATCGCCAGTGTCCCCGGCGGGGCGATTACCCACTGCTCGCTGTCGCACTCGCCGTGCAGTTCGATTGCCTTCGCGTGCGCGACCGGCAGATAGAGCTCTACCGTGTCGTTCACCACCGCTCGCATGTCCACGGCGACGGGGACGTTGACGGAGTCGTCCCGGCCAAGAAACAGAAGCGTTTCAACAACCGATGCCATCCTTCGGGCTGCGCGGGCAATTCGCTCCACCCTCTCGCGAGCGAGGCCAACGACGGTGGGATCATCGATGATCAGTTCCGAGGCCGTCGTGATCACCGACGCCGGTGTCCTCAACTG
>Ga0207675_100007858_pt1 | contig 10064 bp, 10 predicted proteins | sample KBSSwiS42_FD_184305 | JGI IMG/M metagenome (GOLD analysis project Ga0207675, IMG submission 184305) | Switchgrass rhizosphere microbial communities from Kellogg Biological Station, Michigan, USA - KBS Switchgrass S4-2 (SPAdes) (version 2) | ecosystem: Host-associated > Plants > Roots >...
CGCGAAGATGCTGAACTGCGGCGAATCGACGGTGCGCAACCACCTCTTCAACGCCCGCCGGATCCTCCGTCGCGAACTCGCCCGGATCTACCCGGGACTCCTCGACGGAAGGCGGAAGCCGTGAGCGCGACGAGTCCCGTCTGCCGCGAGGTTCGCGGGCGCGTGCCCGAATATCTCGACGACCTCCTCGCGCCGCCGGCCGCGCGGGCGGTGCGCGAGCACCTGGCGGCCTGCGGCCCGTGTCGGGACGACGCCGCCGCGATCGAGCCGACCGTCCTCTTCGCGCGGATCTCTCCCGAGGACGTATCCCCCGAGGACATCCGCCGCGTTCTCGAGGGCGTGCGGGCGGGCGTCGCGCTGAAGGAAACGGAACGCAAGCTCGCTTCGGGTCGCGCCCGCCGCCGGAGCCGTATTGCGGCGATGGCCTCGGCCGCGGCAGTCGCCGCGATGACGCTCTTCACCCCGGGATCTTCCCGCTCGACCGGACGGCCGGCGGTCGCCGCCCGTCCGCCCGCCGCCGCGCCCGCCACCGGCTTCTCTCCGGCGGCCCGGACGGCCCCGGCGGCGACGTTCCCGGCGGACGCCACGATCTACGACTGGAACCCGGGAACCGGCACGGAAGAGCCGCGGGTGGTGTGGATCGTGGACCGTTCGCTCGATATTTAGAAAAGTTCTCAGTTCTCAGTTCTCAGCTGAGAACGGGAGCTGACGGCTGACAGCCCCCGCAAAAGGGGCCGAGGATTTCGAATTCGCGTGAGAAAAAAGGTCCTCTTCGCGGCCTGCGTGGCCATTTCGATCTTCGCGCCTGCGCTCTTCGCGGCGGAAGAGGCCGGGGTCCGCGTGTTCATCCTCAAGTACCGGCAGGTCGAGGAGGCCGCGCTCCTCATCCGGCCGCATCTCTCGCCCGCGGGAACGGTCACGCTGACGCCGCGCCTGAAGGCGATCACCATTGCCGACCGGGAGGAGAACCTCCGCCTGATCGCGAAGGTGATCGCCGAGTTCGACTCGCCTCCGCGCGGCTTCACGTTTGCGGTGAAGCTGGTCCGGGCGCGCGCCGACGTGCAGGCCGGGTCGATGGACCGGGAAATCGGGGGGCTGGGCGCCCGGCTCAAGTCGCTCTTCCAGTTCAACGACTACAGCCTGATCGACTCGGCCGTGCTCCGGGGCCTCGAGGGCGGACCCGTCGCCGCGCAGCTCGGCGCCGAGGGCGACGCCTACATGCTCAACTTCTGGATCGACTCCGCGGCGTCGGGCGACCAGGTGCTTCTCTCGCCGTTCTCGCTCTCGCGGCTGCGGCGGAACCCGCAGGGCCGGGTCGTGCCGGTCGCGCTCTACCGCGCCCCGATGGCGGTGACGCTCAATCAGACGCTCGTCATCGGGGCGTCGAAGGACGAGGCCTCCAAGAACGCCCTGATCCTGGTCCTGCTCGTGCAGGAGACGCCCCGCGCCGGCGCCGAGAAGGGCACCGACGGCCAGAAGACCGTGGAGAAAAAACCGTGAGCCCTCAGTTTTCGATCAAGGCCGGCTGGCCGGACGGGACCGTCGGCGAGGAGTCCATCCTCGCGCCGGACTCGAAGGCCGCGCGCGTCGAGGTCGAAAGGCGGGGCGGGCACGTCTTCGAGGTGCGCCGGCACGGGCTCCTCCTGGCGGGCCGGCGCGCCGGCAAGAGGGGCCGCGTCAAGATGGCGGACTTCCTCGTCTTCAACCAGGAAATGATCGCGCTGCTGAAGGCGGGGCTTCCGGTCGTGCGGTCGTTCGAGATCCTGCTCGAGAGGCAGGAAAGTCCGGCTCTCCGGGCGGTGCTCGCGGATGTGAAGGACCGGGTCAACTCCGGCGCGTCGATCTCGGATGCTTTCGCGGAGCAGGGCGACACATTTCCGCGTCTCTACTGGACGTCGTTGAAGGCGGGGGAGAAGTCCGGCGAGATCGAGAGCGTCCTGCGCCGATACCTGAAGTACCAGAAGACGGTCATCGCCATCTCGCGCAAGGTCATCTCGACGCTCGTGTATCCCGCGATCCTGATGTTGCTGTCCGCGGTTCTCATCACCCTCCTCATGACGTTCGTGATCCCCCGGTTCCAGGAGTTCTTCGCGGACTTCCATGCGGACCTGCCGCTCCTGACCGTGATCGTGGTGGGGATTGCCGGGTTCCTCCGGGACAACGCCCTCTGGCTCTTCCCGGCGCTTTTCTTCAGCGGCTGGCTGCTGTGGCGCTGGCTGCGCACGCCGGCCGGGCGCGCCTGGGGGGACGGCGTCCTCCTGAAGCTTCCATTCCTGGGGGGACTCTTCCGCCGGTTCGCGATCACCCAGTTCACGCGCAGCCTCGCGACTCTCCTCGCGGGAGGCACCCCGCTCGTGCCCTCGCTCGAGAACTCGTCGGACGCGATCGGAAATCGCCACATCGCCCGGCGCGTGCGCGAGGTCGTTCCGAAGGTCCGGGAGGGCGGAGAGCTCTGGCAGGCGCTCGACTCGACCGGGATCTTCACGAACCTGACCATCGAGATGATCAAGGTCGGCGAGACGTCGGGCGCCCTGGAGGAAATGCTGACCGCGGTCTCCGACTTCTACGACGAGGAGATCGACGTCCTCCTCGCGCGTGTGATCACGCTCGTCGAGCCCGCGATCCTCGTGATGATGGGAGGGGTCATCATTACGATCCTTCTCTCCGTGTATCTCCCGATCTTCAAGATCATGTCGCAGATCAAGGGCTAGAAAACTCATGGCAAAGCAGTACGTCAACGGAGAACCCGCGGTCCGGCTGACCTCCCGGGAAGAGGAGGAGGCGAACGCGCAGGCTCTCGCCGAGCGCCTCGGCCTGCCGTACGTGAACGTCTCGGCCTTCCGGGTCGACCCGGACCTCTTCCGCTCGATGCCGGTCGAGTGGATGCTCCGCTACACGTTCATCCCGGAGAAGCGCACCGAAAAGGCGATGACGGTCATCTGCTCGGACCCGACCGACGTCGTCAAGCTCGACGAGTTGGAGCTCCTGACCGGCCTGCCGCTCAAGATCAAGGTCGGGAGCCGCGCCGGGATCGCGGACATCCTTCAGAAGAGCGAGTCGTCGCAGCGGGTGCTGGACGAGGCCACCGAGGACTTCCGCCTTCAGCTCGTCAGCGAGGACGAGGAGGGGGAGGAGACCCTCACGATCGACCGGATCACGCAGGACGCGTCGCCGATCATCAAGCTGGTCGACTCGATCGTGTTCAACGCGATCCAGCGCCGTGCGTCGGACGTGCACATCGAGACCCAGGAGAACGTCGTCGTCATCAAGTACCGCATCGACGGCGTCCTCTACCAGGCCATGGATCCGATCGACAAGCGGCACCACGGCACGATCATTTCGAGAATCAAGGTCATGTCGGAGCTGGACATCGCCGAGAAGCGTACCCCTCAGGACGGCCGCTTCAAGCTCCGCGTCCGCGGCCGCACGATCGATTTCCGCGTGTCCATCATGCCCACGGTGCACGGCGAGGACGCGGTCATCCGCATCCTCGACAAGGAGTCGGCGAACGCCGAGTTCAAGAGCCTGAACCTCGACATTCTCGGCTTCGACGCGGAGACGAAGAAGAAGGTCCGCAAGTTCATCCGCGAGCCGTACGGAATGGTGCTCGTCACCGGGCCGACCGGCTCCGGAAAGACGACGACGCTGTACGCTTGCCTGTCGGAGATTCAGTCGGTCGAAGACAAGATCGTCACGATCGAGGACCCGGTCGAGTACCAGCTCCGCGGGATCACCCAGATCCCGGTCAACGAGAAGAAGGGACTGACCTTCGCACGCGGCCTCCGGTCGATTCTGCGCCACGACCCGGACAAGATCATGGTGGGAGAGATCCGCGACGAGGAGACCGCGCAGATCGCGGTCCAGTCGGCGCTGACGGGTCACCTCGTGTTTACCACGGTCCACGCCAACAACGTCGTGGACGTCCTGGGGCGTTTCCTGAACATGAAGGTCGAGCTCTACAACTTCGTGTCGGCGCTCAACTGCGTCCTCGCCCAGCGGCTCGTGCGGAAGATCTGCACCCACTGCAGCGAGAAGGTCGAGATCGCTCCGCAGACCCTGATTGAGGCGGGACTCGACCCGGCCGCCCTCGGCAGCCAGGTGTTCTACGAGGGGAAGGGGTGCCTGGAGTGCGACGGCACCGGCTTCCACGGCCGCATGGCCATCGCCGAGCTCCTCGACCTCTCCGACCGGATCCGGGGTTTGATCCTCGAGCGCCGTCCGGCCGCCGAGATCAAGCGGGCCGCAAAGGAGGAGGGCATGACCTTCCTCCGGGACGTCGCGCTCGCCAAGGTCTTCGAGGGCTCGACCACGCTCAAGGAAATCAACAAGGTCACCTTCGTCGAATGAGCCGGATTCCTCTGCTGCCGCCGGTCGTGCCCCCGCACGTGTTCTGCCTCCTTGCCGAAGGCGTGACGTGGGCGAACGTGCGCCGCGCCCCGGTGCCGGGTTTCGCGGACTCTCGCCACTTCGCCTACGCCGCGAACACCGTGGGCGCCGGGCCGACCGGGACCCCGCTCTTGTCGCGCGAAGCGATCGCCGACGCCGTCGACGTCGCCCGGAAAGTTTCGGGGGATCGGCTGACGCGGGCGTCGGTCGTGTTCCCGGATTCGTGGGCGCGAATCCTGCCGATCGAGTTCGACACGCTGCCCGACTCCGAGGACGCGGTGCGCGAGATGGTGCTCTGGAAGCTGAAAAAGCTCCTGCCCGGCATCAGCGAGGACCTCTCGGTCGTGTTCGAGGAGATGCCGAAGGCCGGCGACGGCGGGGAGCTGCGCCTGCTGGTCGCGGCAGCGCCCCTCGAGATGATTCGATCGATCGAGCAGTCCTTCGAGGCTGTCGGCGTCCGCATTGGCCTCCTGGCTCCGGCGAGCCTGGTCCTCTTCGAGGGGCTCTCGCCGTTCTTCTTGTCGGCCTCGGGCGGAGATTACGGTCTCCTCCACCGCTCGCCGGGCTCGCTCGTTTTCGTGATCGCGCGGAACGGGAGTCCGATCTTCTTCCGGCAGCGTCCGGAGGAGGAGCTCGAGGAGGGGGAGGACCAGGACCAGGAGGTCCGGCTCTCGCTCTCCTACTACTTCGAAAAGCTGCACGGAGGGGCGCTGTCCGCGGTCTACGTCCACGACGCCGCACCCGGCCGCGAGCTCGTGAGCGCATCCGCTCTTCCGGTGAAGCCGACTCCGGTCTCGGGTTCGCTCTTCTCCGCGGATCGCGGGTTCGACGAGAAGATCGCGAGCCGACCCGAGCTGCTGGCGGCCTTCGCGGCCGTCTACGAGAAGGGCTGAGGCGCCATGGTCCTGAATTTCGCGCGCCGGCCGTTCCGCGACTACCGCCCCGTCTATCTGGTGGCGGGGGCGGCGATCCTCGTCGGGGCGATCCTGTTCGCGATCAACGCGAGTCTCTACGGCCGGTTCCGCGCGGACGTCGCCGACATCCGGGAGGAGATCGAGTGGCTCCGGTCTCGGCAGTCCCGCGCGGTCGCCTCGGGCGAGGCCGCGCGGAAAGCCGTCGCGTCGTACGAGCTGTCGGCGCTGGCGATCGAGAGCCGCGGCCTGCTCCGGCTCGTCGAGGAGCGCCAGTTCTCGTGGACCGGTTTCCTGGCGCGGTTGGAGCGCGTCCTTCCGGCCGAGGTGCGGCTCGCCCGGCTGCAGCCCAAGTTCCAGGAGACCGGCGAGGTCCTGGTGGACGTCACTCTCGTGGGTCGCGGCCCCGAGAGCGTCGTCCGCACCATCGCGGCGCTCTCGAAGTCGCCTTCCTTCGCGACCGTGGAGCTCCGGACCGAGACCCGGCCGGAGAGCAAGGAAGGCGCGCCCGAGGGGCACGTTTTCACGCTCTCGACCGTCTACCAGCCGCAGGGGACGCCGTGAAGAGCCGCGAGAGCATCTGGAAGCAGCGGCTCGGCCTGCTGATCGTCGCGGCTCTCTTCCTGATCGCGAACATCGGTTTCTTGGTCGGCGCCCGCTCGATCACGGCGGCGCGCCGGGCCGCGCTCGAGGAAGAGCGCGCGGCGCTCACCGCGGACGTCGCCGCCAAGGAGGCCGAGGCCGCGAAGCTCCAGGGGGAGAGCAGACGGCTCGCCCAGGTCTCGACCGTGATGGACGAGTTCTACGGGAAGCGCGTCGGCTCGCGGCGGGAGACGCTGGCGCCGATCGTCGAAGAGATCCACTCGGTCCTGCAGAAGAACGAGGTGTCGCCGGTCTCGCTCAGTTACGGGACGTCGTCGCTCAAGAGCCTTCCCCTTTCCCAGATGGTGGTCGGGTTCAATTTCAACAGCGACTATCCGCGGTTCAAGCGGCTTCTCGCCTCCATCGAAACGGACCGGCGCTGGCTCGTCGTGCGGGACGTCGCGCTCACGCGCGTGACGGAGACGCCCGGCCAGGTCCAGGTACACATGGTTCTCGCCACCTACTTCTCGGACGAGGATCGGATGCTCGCGCCGGCCGCGCCGGTCCTTCCCGCGCGCCGGACCGTGAAGACCGTCGAGAGAAGGGTCGACGAGTGAAGGCCCCCGCTGTCGGCACCCGCAAGCAGGCCATCCTGGCCGGCGTTCTCGGGATCGTCCTGCTCTTCGCGGTCGTCAAGTGGAGCGGCCGCGAGAAGACCGTTGCGCCGCCGCCCGCGGCCCCGGCCGCGGCCGAGAGGCGCCCGCCGGCGCTCGCCCGTGGCGCCCGATCCCGCACCCGCGCGGTCGCTCCGGACGAGATTCCGCTCCTGACCGAACGCGACCTCGATCCGGGATTGCGGGGCGCCGGGAGCGATACGGGGAGGGATCTCTTCGATTTCCGGGAGCCGACGCCGACGCCTCCTCCGGTTCCCACGCCGGCGCCGACGATCCCCCCGATGTTCGGTCCGTCGGGTCCGCCGACGCCCACGCCGACTCCGGCGCCGCCGCAGATCACGTTCACGCTGATCGGAATCTTCGGCCCGAGCGACCACCCGATCGCGGCGATCCAGTTCGGCAGCGAGATCGAAAACGTTCGCGAGGGAGAGGTCATCCACCAGCTCTTTCGAATCCAGAAGATCGGTTACGAGTCGATCGACGTCGGATTCGTCGGCTTCCCGCCGACCGAATCGCGCCGGATCGGAATCACCCCATGAAGCGTGAAACGTCAAACGTAAAACGGAAACCGAATCCGTTGTTGGGGTTCGGACGTTTCACGTTTCACGTTTTACGTTCTACGAAGAAAGGCTCGCTATCGCGATGAAGAAACGAATTCACCTGAGTGTCGCGCTCGCTGGAATGCTGGCACTCCTCGTCGGCTGCACCGGCTCTCGCGCCTACCGCGAAGCCCGCGAAGAGGAAACTCTCCAGCACTGGGACCTGGCGGTGCTGAAGTACTCGCGCGCCGTTCAGCTCGATCCGGAGGAGCCCCACTACAAGGTCGCTCTCGCGCGGGCGCGATTGAAGGCGTCGCAGTTCCACTTCGAGAAGGGAAAGCTCTATCGATCCTCCTCGAGACCGGAGCTCGCGGTCGTCGAGCTCGAGCAGGCGGTGCTCCTCGACCCGACCAACCAGTACGCGGAAGTCGAACTGCGGAAGGCGCGCGAGGATGCGGACAAGGCGATCGCCGAGCGGACCGGAGAGACGCGTCTCGAGAGTTTGAAGCGGCAGGTCCGCGGCGCCCGCGCCAAGATGCCCATCCTGGAGCCGGCGAGCGACCACCCCATCAACCTGAACTTCCCGCAGCCCAAGCCGGTCAAGCAGATCTACAAGGCCCTCGCCGACGCCGCCGGGATCAACGTGATCTTCGACCCGCAGCTGAAGGACGAGAACGTCACGATCGTTCTGACCAACATGGAGTTCCAGCGGGCACTCGAGACGCTGATGCGGCAGGAAAACCACTTCTACAAGGTCATCGACGACCGGACGATCCTGGTCGCCGCGGACACTCCGGCGAACCGCAAGACGTACGAGGACCTCGTCATCCGCACGTTCTTCCTCTCCAACGCGGACGTCACCGAGGTCGCCAACTCGCTCCGGTCACTGCTGCAGACGACGCGGATCTCGGTGAACAAGGCGGAGAACTCGATCACGCTGCGCGACACGGCGGACAAGGTGGCGATCGCGGAACGGATCGTGGAGCAGAACGACAAGCAGCTGGCGGAGGTCGTCGTCGACGTCGAGCTGCTTCAGTTGAATACCACGAAGACGCAGGACCTGGGCGTGCTCCTCTCCGCGTACGAGTCGAAGGCGTCGCTCATCGCTCCGGGTGGAAAGAACGACTTCGGCGCCGCCGTCCCGGACGGCAACTTCACGTGGGACCAGCTGAAGGACATCTCGATCCGGTCCTTCGGGTTCACACTCCCGTCGATCACGTACTCCTTCATCAAGAACAACACGGACGCCGAGCTCCTCGCGAAGCCGCAGCTGCGAATCTCGGAGGGTCAGAAGGCGCAACTCGTCATCGGCGACCGCGTGCCGATCCCCACGACCACCTTCAATACCGGAACGACGGTCGGCGGCAACATCGTGCCGGTCACGTCGTTCCAGTACCAGGACGTCGGCATCAAGATCGAAGTCGAGCCGCGCGTGCACCACAACAAGGAGGTGACGCTCAAGCTCACGATCGAGGTGTCGAACCTGAACGGATTCGTGGAGGTGCAGGCGGGCCAGAGGCAGCCCATCATCGGCACCCGGACGATCGCGTCGAGCATCCGCCTGAAGGACGGCGAGACGAACCTCCTCGCCGGGCTCTTCCGGACGGACAAGAGCGCGACGACGAACTCGGTCCCCTTCCTGGGGGATATCCCGATCCTCGGCCGGCTCTTCTCGAAGAAGGCCACGACCGACGGGCAGACGGACCTCGTTCTGACGCTGACGCCGCACATCATCCGGATCCCGGACGTGACGGCCGAAGACCTCGAGCCCGTCTACGTCGGCACCGACTCGAACATCTCGTTCCAGAACACGCCGCGGATCGAGTCGCCCGGGGCCCAGGGTCCCTTCGATTTCAGCGGGCGCTCGACGCCGCCGGCACCGCGCGGGGTTGCCGCGCCGAACGCCCCGGTCGTGACCCCGGCGCCGCAGATCCTGGTGCCGGGCGGCATGCCGAACGACCCGTTCCGGCCGAACCCTCGTGACGCGATCCCGCCGCAACCCACTCCGGTGCCGCCGGGGACCGTTCCGCAGAGCAACCAGTCGGTGATCTTCGACTTCGACCCCCCGTCGGTGGCGATCGCGCCCGGCGAGCAGAGGACGATGATCGTCCGGGCGACGGGGGAGAACGCATCCGCCGCCGGCAAGGTCGAGGTGCGCTTCGATCCGGCCGTGGCGGCGGTCGTGGCGGTCCGCCCGCTGGCGGTCGGCGACGGCGTCGCGGAGGGACGGGTGGAGGGGAACCGGGTGATCCTCGACCTTCCCTCGACGCTCGGCCTGACCGGGACGCAGTCCCTGGCCGAGATCACGATCCGCGGGATCGCACCCGGCTCCTCCAAGCTCTCCTTCGAGAACTCGATGGCCGCGGGGCCGGCCGTCGTCGCCGATGCGTCCATCGAGGTGCGCAAGCCGTGACTCGCCTCTTGACGCGCTCCCGGCTTCCCGCTTCCGGCTTCCGGGCTCGGGAGCGGGGCTTCACGATGGTCGAGATGGCCGTCGTCGCGGCCATGATCACCATCCTGACGGCGATGGCGATCCCGGTCGCGAAGTACACGCTGAAGCGGCAGGACGAGATCGAGCTGCGCTATCAGCTCCGGCTGGTGCGCAACGCGATCGACAAGTACAAGCAGTATTCGGACGCCGGGCTGATCCCGCTGGCGGGCGTGGCGACCGAGGGCTATCCGCCGGATCTGGAGACTCTCGTCAAGGGCGTGGACCTCGTCGGGCAGCTCAACAAGAAGATGAAGTTCCTCCGGAAGATCCCGGTCGACCCCATGACCAAAAAGGCGGAGTGGGGCCTGCGTTCCTTCCAGGACGAGCCGGATTCGTTCTCCTGGGGCGGACAGAACGTCTACGACATCTTTTCCCTCTCGGACGGCCGGGCGATCGACAAGACCTACTACAAGGACTGGTGAGCATGGAACGTGAGGCGGTAGGCGGTAGGCGGAAGGGGAGAGAGGCCTACGGGAGTTCG
>Ga0207675_100007859_pt1 | contig 10064 bp, 3 predicted proteins | sample KBSSwiS42_FD_184305 | JGI IMG/M metagenome (GOLD analysis project Ga0207675, IMG submission 184305) | Switchgrass rhizosphere microbial communities from Kellogg Biological Station, Michigan, USA - KBS Switchgrass S4-2 (SPAdes) (version 2) | ecosystem: Host-associated > Plants > Roots >...
AGCGATCGACCTGTTCTTCGAGCAGAAACTCAGTGTCGCCGACTTCCTTGATCTTCACCCAGCGCAACATCTGCCGAACAATCACTTCGATGTGCTTGTCGTTGATGTTTACACCCTGCAGGCGATAGACCTCCTGAATTTCGTTGGTCAGGTATTCCTGCAAACGATTCATGCCGAGCACGCGCAGAATGTCGTGCGGGTTCAACGGCCCATCCTGCAAAGCCTCGCCAGCGCGCACGCGGTCACCTTCCTGCACGTTGATGTGAGTGCCGCGCGGGATGTCGTACTCGCGCTCTTCACCGTCGTCGCCGGTGATGATGAGTTTGCGTTTACCTTTAGAGATGGGTCCGAGTCTGACCATGCCGTCGATTTCCGACATGACCGCAGCTTCGCCCGGCCGGCGAGCTTCGAACAACTCGACGACGCGGGGCAAACCGCCCGTGATGTCCTTGGTTTTGGTGGTCTCGCGCGGAATCTTAGCGATGACGTCGCCCGGCTCAACCTGCTCGCCATCGTTCACCATCAGATTTGCGCGCACCGGCATCTGGTAGGTCTTCTGGACCTTGTTGCTGGCGTTGCGGATTTCCAGACGCGGCTGTTTCTTTTCGTCAGGCGAATCCTTGACCACCATGTGCGAAAGACCAGTCACCTGGTCAGTCTCTTCTTCGTAAGTCACGCCTTCCTTCAGGTCCTGGAACTTCACGGTGCCGCCGACTTCCGTCAGGATGGCGAAGGTGAACGGGTCCCAGGTCGCGAGCAACTGATCTTCAGCTACCTGCTGGCCGTCTTCGACCAGGATATGCGCGCCGTACACGATCTGATAACGAGCTACCTCACGGCCGCGCTCGTCGATAATCGTCAAAGCGCCGTTGCGATTCATCGCCACGCGCTCGCCCTTGCGGGTTTTCACGGTTTGCAGTTCGATGTATTTGATCTTGCCTTCGACGCGAGCTTCGTGTTTCGAAGACTCTTCCAGACGCGCCGTGCCGCCGATGTGGAACGTACGCATCGTAAGTTGGGTACCGGGCTCGCCAATTGATTGGGCCGCGATGACGCCCACCGCTTCGCCGATGTCCACCGGCCGCCCAGTCGCCAGGTTCCGTCCGTAGCACTTGATGCAGCAGCCGCGTCGCGACTCGCAGGTCAAAACCGAACGAATGCGCACGCGCTGCACGCCGGAGCGTTGAATTTCAGCCGCCAGATCCTCGTCGATTTCCTGGCTGGATTCGACGATGCTGGTGCCTTCAACCGGATCGATCACGTCGTCGAGCGCTGTGCGGCCGACGATACGATCGCGAAGGCTTTCGATTTCCTCTCCGCCTTCAACGATGGCCGTTGCCGAGATGCCCTTCAGCGTGCCGCAATCCTGCTCGCTGATAATCACGTCCTGAGCGACGTCGACCAGACGCCGCGTCAGGTAACCCGAGTCGGCTGTTTTCAACGCCGTATCCGCCAAGCCCTTGCGCGCGCCGTGCGTCGAGATGAAGTACTGCAACACGTTCAGGCCTTCGCGGAAATTTGATTGGATGGGCGTCTCGATAATTTCACCCGAGGGCCGCGCCATCAATCCGCGCATGCCCGCGAGCTGACGAATCTGCTGTGCCGATCCACGAGCGCCCGAATCCGACATGATCAGAATCGGGTTCATCTCGTTCGACGACTTCTCGCGATCGTCCATCGCCTTGAACATTTCCTTGGCGACTTTGTCGGTCGCTTCGGACCAAATTGCGATGACTTTGTTGTAGCGCTCGCCGTTGGTGATGACGCCGTCGCGATACTGCTGTTCGACGGTGATCACGTCCTTTTCGGCCTTGCCGACGATTTCGGGCTTCGAAGGCGGCGTGACGAGATCGTCGATGCCGATCGAGATGCCGGCCTTGGTTGCATACAAGAAGCCAAGGTTCTTCAAATCGTCGAGCATCTTTACGGTCATTTCGTGGCCGAGGCGAATGTGCGAATAGTTGACCAGCGACTGCAAACCTTTCTTCCGCAGCGTGCCGTTGATGTAAGGCAACCCCGGCGGAATTGCGTCGTTGAAAATCACGCGGCCGACCGTCGTGTTGATGACGCGCTTGACGTCTTCCTGCACCGTGCCGCGGAGGATGTCCTGCGTGTCGTGCTCTTGCGTCAGGTCGATTAGGTCGCCGGTGATGCGTAGCTTGATCGGCGTTTGCGTCGTCACTTCCTTCGCGTCAAGCGCGAGGAACACTTCATCCATTCCAGCGAATACGCGGCCTTCGCCTTTCGCGCCTTCCTTCTCGCGCGTCAGGTAATAAATGCCGAGGACGATGTCCTGCGACGGCACGGCGATCGGCTGGCCGCTTGCGGGACTGAGAATGTTGTTCGAAGACAGCATCAACACGGCCGCTTCAATCTGCGCTTCCGGCGAAAGCGGAATGTGCACCGCCATCTGGTCGCCGTCAAAGTCCGCGTTGAAAGCAGTGCAGACGAGCGGGTGGATCTTGATGGCTTTGCCTTCGACCAGCACCGGCTCAAATGCCTGAATGCCGAGGCGGTGCAGTGTCGGGGCGCGGTTCAAAAGCACCGGATGCTCGCGAATCACTTCCTCGAGGATGTCCCAAACGACGGGCTCCTGCCGCTCGACCATTTCACGTGCCTGCTTGATGGTTGCTGCATGCTGCTGCTTTTCAAGCTGGTTGTAGATGAACGGCTTGAACAGTTCGAGCGCCATCTTCTTCGGCAGACCGCACTGATGAAGTTTCAGTTCCGGCCCGACCACGATGACGGAACGGCCTGAATAATCGACGCGCTTGCCGAGTAGGTTCTGGCGAAAACGTCCCTGCTTGCCTTTCAAGGTTCCGGATAGCGACTTCAGCGGCCGATTGTTTACGCCGCGCAACACGCGTCCGCGACGGCCATTGTCGAACAAGGCGTCGACTGCTTCCTGAAGCATGCGTTTTTCGTTGCGCACGATGACTTCCGGCGCGCGCAATTCCATCAGCTTCTTCAGACGGTTGTTGCGATTAATGACGCGACGATAGAGATCGTTTAAGTCAGACGTCGCGAAGCGTCCACCATCGAGCGGCACGAGCGGGCGCAGCTCCGGCGGGATCACCGGAATTACGTCGAGGATCATCCAGTCCGGATGATTGCCCGACTTCAGGAATGAGGTGGCAACCTTGAGCCGCTTGGAAAACTTCAGCTTCTTCTGCTGCGAAGTCTCTTCGCGCATGCGCCGTCGCAATTCAACCGCGAGTTCCTCGACGTTGACGGCCGCCAGCAATTCCTTGATCGCCTCGGCGCCCATCTTGGCAAGGAATTGGCCCGGATAGTCGCGGGTGAGTTCGCGATAACGCTCATCGGTCAGCAACTCGCGCTCTTTAATCTCTTTCAGATCGCCGGGATCGATGACGATATAGGACTCGAAGTAAAGAACCTTCTCCAGCTCGCGCAGCGGAATATCGAGCAGGTGGCCGATGCGCGACGGCAGTCCTTTGAAGAACCACACGTGCGAGCACGGGCTGGCGAGATCGATATGGCCGAGACGTTCGCGACGAACTTTCGCCTGAGTGACTTCGACGCCGCACTTGTCGCAGATCACGCCGCGGTGCTTCATGCGCTTGTACTTGCCGCAGAGACACTCCCAGTCCGCCACGGGGCCGAAGATGCGCGCGCAGAAAAGTCCGTCGCGCTCCGGTTTGAACGTGCGGTAGTTGATCGTCTCAGGCTTGGTTACTTCACCGTGCGACCACTGGCGGATCTTGTCCGGTGAAGCTAGCGAGATGCGAATCGCCTCGAAGTCAGGCGCGAGTTGCGTTTTCTCTTGATGAAATCGAAACACTTTAGTATCTCCGTTGCGTGTTGCCTGTTTAGTCGCCGCTCAAATGTGCTTTGGTCTTTGAACTTTGGTCTTTGTTGCTCATCCGATCGTGCACATCACCTTCTGACGTTGCCCGATCCGATTGAGCGGCGTGCAAAGTACAAAGCACCAAGTACTAAGCCCACGTCTTCCGACGTAACGCTAGATCCCTGACGTAATCAACGGCTCAGCAATCGTCTCGTCCGGCGTACCGTCTTTCTTCACCAGCTCGACGTCGAGGCAGAGCGACTGCAGCTCGCGCACGAGCACGTTGAAACTTTCCGGCAAACCTGGATCGAAGTCGGCTTCGCCCTTAACGATTGCCTCGTAAATCTTTGAGCGTCCGGCGACGTCGTCAGATTTCGCCGTCAGCAACTCCTGAAGAATGTGCGCCGCGCCGTAGGCTTCCAACGCCCATACCTCCATTTCGCCGAAGCGCTGTCCGCCGAATTGCGCCTTACCGCCGAGGGGCTGTTGCGTAATCAGCGAGTATGGGCCGATCGACCGCGCGTGAATCTTATCGTCCACCAGGTGCGACAGTTTCAGCATGTAAATGTAGCCAACCGTCACCTTCTGTTCGAACGCTTCGCCGGTCAGGCCGTCGTACAGCACGGCCTTGCCTGACGCGTTCACGATCTCGGGCAAGCCGAGCTCGTTCGCACGCACGCCGGCTTCTTCAAGCTTCTTCTTGATCTCTTTTTCGGTCGCGCCGTCGAACACCGGCGTCGCGAAGTGCAGACCAAGCACGCGCGCGGCCCAGCCGAGATGCGTCTCCAGAATCTGGCCGACGTTCATACGTGACGGTACACCCAAGGGATTGAGCACGATCTCGACCGGCGTGCCGTCGGGCAAATACGGCATGTCTTCTTCCGGCAGGATGCGCGCGATGACGCCCTTATTACCGTGACGGCCGGCCATCTTGTCACCCACCGAAAGCTTGCGCTTCATCGCGATGAAAACCTTGACCATCTTGATGACGCCGGGGCTGAGTTCATCGCCCTGCCGCAGCTTGGCAATCTTCTCCTCGTAAATGTCCGAGAGAATCTTGACCTGTCGTTCAGTGCGGTCTTCGTACGATTTGACTTCCGTCGCCGCGTCGACACGCGAACCGGCAATTGAAGCCTTGCGCAGCAGCTTTGGCTCGATGCCGGTCAGCATCTCGCGAGTGATCGTCTCGCCCTTCGGCATGACGACCTCGCGATGATCTGTCAGGTCGGCGGAAAGCTTGCGGCCTTCGAATAGCTCATAAATGCGTTCGTTGCGCTGCTCTTGCAGGATGCGGATTTCGTCGTCAAGGTCGCGGCGCAGACGCTCTTCCTCACTCTGCTCGATCGCCAGCGAACGCTGATCCTTTTCCTGCCCTTTGCGTGTGAAGACCTGCACATCGACCACAGTGCCATCGATGCCCGGCGGCGACACCAGCGAAGCATCTTTCACATCGGCGGCTTTCTCGCCGAAGATTGCGCGCAGCAGTTTCTCTTCCGCGGTCAGTTGTGTTTCGCCTTTCGGCGTGACTTTGCCGACCAGAATCGAGCCGGGCTTGACCTGTGCGCCGATGCGGATGATGCCGCTTTCGTCGAGGTCACGCAGCATGTTCTCGCCGACGTTGGGAATATCGCGCGTGATTTCTTCCGGTCCCAGCTTCGTGTCACGGGCCTCGATTTCCAGCTCTTCGATGTGAATCGAGGTGTAGTAGTCCTCTTTCACCAGCCGCTCGGAAACCAAAATTGCGTCTTCAAAGTTGTAGCCGCGCCAGGGCATGAAGGCGACCAGGATGTTTCGACCCAGCGCCAACTCGCCGCGATCTGTGCACGGACCATCGGCGATGACCTGACCTTTATCGACGCGCTCGCCGACGTGAACGATCGGGCGCTGATTGATGCAGGTGTTCTGGTTCGAACGCTTGAATTTGATCAGCGTGTAGATGTCCGCGGTCACTTCACGCGAAATGGTGCCGTCGACGTTGTGGTCGGCTTTGACGATGATGCGCTCGGAATCAACGTAATCGACGACGCCGTCGCGTCGCGCGATGACCACCGCGCCTGAATCGCGCGCCGTCACGTCTTCCATGCCGGTGCCGATGTAAGGCGCTTCCGCCCGCAGCAGCGGTACTGACTGGCGCTGCATGTTCGAGCCCATCAAGGCGCGGTTCGCGTCGTCGTTCTCGAGGAACGGGATCAGCGAGGCCGCGACCGAAACAAGTTGCTTCGGCGAGACGTCGACAAATTCGATTTCATCGCGATGCGCCAGAATGAACTCGCCGGCTTTTCGCGCGGCGTTACGCTCGTTGACGATGTAGCCGTTCTCATCGAGTTCGATATTCGCCTGGCCGACAACATGTTTGTCTTCTTCCCACGCCGTCAGATAGAACGGATAAGGCTCGTAGCTCGCTTTGCCGTCGGCGCCCACACGCTTGTTCGCTTTCTCGACGTCTTCCTGCGGTACGTGATCGTTCGGCTTGAATTTCGTATCGCCGCCATTTCTCACGCGTACATACTCAGTAACTACACCGTTGACGACTTTGCGATAAGGCGACTCGATGAATCCGAATTCGTTGATGCGCGCGTAGCACGACAGCGACGAAATCAGACCAATGTTCGGACCTTCAGGCGTTTCGATCGGGCAGATACGTCCGTAGTGGGTCGGGTGCACGTCGCGCACTTCGAATCCGGCCCGCTCACGACTTAGACCACCCGGTCCCAGTGCTGAGAGACGGCGCTTGTGCGTGATCTCAGACAGCGGGTTTGTCTGATCCATAAACTGCGACAACTGTGACGAACCGAAGAACTCGCGCACCGCAGCCGTCACCGGCTTCGCGTTGATGAGGTCGCGCGGCATCGTCGTCTGCATCTCCTGATGGATCGACATCTTTTCCTTGATGGCACGTTCCATGCGCTCGAGGCCGATGCGGAACTGATTTTCGAGCAGCTCCCCAACCGCGCGGACGCGGCGATTGCCGAGGTGATCGATGTCGTCAGCCTGATAAATCGGCCGCTTCTCATCATCCACCGGATTGCGGCGCATCTTGAGCACGTAATTTACGACTTCAAAGAAATCGGCGGCCTGCAAGAGCGGATCGTCGATGCGCTCCATCTGCTGCTTGCCCATCTTGATGTTGAATTTCAAGCGGCCCACGCGCGAGAAATCGAACTTGCGCGGATCGAAGAACATCCCTTCGAGCAGGCGGTACGCAGTCTGCACCGTCGGGGGATCGCCGGGTCGCATTTTGCGATAAATTTCGAGCAGCGCATCGACCGGCTTGCTAATCGTGTCTTTCTTTAACGTCTGCGCAATCACGACCCCAACGTCGTCACGCTCGGGGAAGAAAACTGAGAAACTCGCGACGCCGGCTTCGATAATTTCCTGAAGCTTCGCCGCCGTAATTTCGTTGTTCGCTTCAACGACGACTTCGCCCGTTTCCGTGTTAACGATGTCACCGACGGCGTACGCGCCTTCGAATTGCTGAGGTTCGATTTCAACCTCGCCGATGTTTGCCTTACGCAGTCCTTCCAGCGAGGTGCGGGTAACTTCCTTGCCCTTGCGCACAACTGGATCGCCACCGCGGCCTTTGATCTCGAAATCGACTTTCATGCCGACGAGATTTGTCTTTCCGCTTTCCGGCACCTGCAACATCAAGCTGCCGTCGGCCACGCGCACTTCGTCAACAGTGTAGAACGCGCGCAGCATGTTTTCGTCAGAAAAGATCGCGTTCTTTACGCCATCTTCAAGTTGCGAGTCGCTGCCGAACGATTTGCTCTTAAAAGGCTCGCTCAGCCACACGCCCAAGGCGCGCAGGAAAATCGTCGCGAGAAACTTACGCTTGCCGACCCGGACGTAGAGGAGGTTTTTCTGATCGTATTCGAACTCAACCCACGAACCGCGGTAGGGAATGATCTTGGCAACGAACATCGCGCCGCGCTTGAAGAACACACCGGGGCTGCGATGAAGCTGCGAAACGATCACGCGCTCAGTTCCGTTGATGATGAAGGTGCCGTTGTCGGTCATCAGCGGGATTTCGCCGAAGAAGACTTCTTCTTCCTTGATGTCGCGAATCGACTTGATGTTCGTGTCCGGATCTTTGTCGTAAACCGTCAGGCGAATCTTCACCTTGAGCGGCACGCTGTAACTCATGCCGCGTTCCTGACACTCCTGCTGATCGTGTTTGTGCTTCAGGCCGACCGGCTCTCCGCAGTTCGGGCACAACTCGGGACGCACGGAATTAAAGGTGCCGCAAACGTGGCAGAGCGTCTCGCCCGGACGGAGTGGGTCGACTTTGATCTTCGCGCCACAACTCTTACAGGCCGCGCGGAGGTACTGCAGACCTTCGAGGTTGCCGCACTTGCACTGCCAATTTCCGATTTGGTACTCGACGAAATCGAGCGTCGCCGTTTCGCGAAAGTCCGAAATCGGGAACACCGATTGGAACACCGACTGCAGACCGGTGTTGACGCGCTCTTCCGGCAGTAGATCCATCTGCAAGAAACGGTTGTATGAATCGCGCTGAATTTCGATCAGGTTGGGAATCGGCACCGCCGTTTTGATTTTGGAAAAGTCCTGCCGCTCCGGCGCCTGACTTGTGCGCCGTCCCAATCCTGTGTTCACTGTTTCGAGAAGATTTGCAGACATGAATGCTCCTGATTTGTGTGCGACGAATTACAAGTTGAGGCCGCGCGATTAATTACGTGCAAAGACACGTAATCGCGGCCGGGACGCACAATTACCCGGCCGCTTCAAAAAGTGAAACGCGCTTGCATTCGTTAAAGTTTGTCGGGAGTAACGCCAGCCCTTCAATACTCCCTTAAGTTAAACCCAGAACGTTGAAAGGTCAAACCACGAGGTCTGATCTTTGGTCTTGGTACTTGGTCTTTGACCTTTGTAACGGTTTGGTTGCTGAGCTTGCGGCCCAGCACCAAAGCACAAAGACCAAAGACCGTTTCTTATTTGACTTCAACGGTAGCGCCTGCGTCCGTAAGCTTCTGCTTAATAGTTTCAGCTTCTTCTTTGGACACGCCTTCTTTAACGGCTTTCGGCGCAGCTTCAACGAGGTCCTTCGCTTCCTTCAAACCGAGCGCGGTGACTTCGCGAACAACCTTGATTACGTTGATCTTGTTGCCGCCTACGGATTGGAGGATGACGTCGAATTCGCTCTTCTCTTCAGCCGCCGCGGCCGCTTCACCACCGCCTGCCGCCGCACCCGCTGCCGGGGCCGCTGCGACCGCTGCCGCTGCTGCCGAGACGCCGAAGGTTTCTTCCATCGCTTTGACGAGTTCGGAAGCTTCCAAAAGCGTCAAGCCTTTGATTTGATCCACAATTGCCTGAATGTCAGCCATGATTTTCTAATCTCTCCTGTATCGCTTTGCGCAAGCCCTCCGAGATTTCAAATTGAACCTCAGATTTTAGTCTGATAGGGCCTGCAACTCTCTTCGGCCTCCGTCCCGGTTGCATCGCCGCGACTTCCGCCTTCCCTGGCCGTCCACTGACTAAAGCGACGGCCACTACAAACTACTCGTGGCACGCGCATCTGGCGCGTGATTTTCACGGGCGAGAGGCCTGTGCCCAAGGCTCAGTCGGCGAATACTGAGATGATTCGTTCGCGAATCTCCGCGGGTGAGAGTCCTTCTTTCTGCAGGCGATAAACCATCAAGGCTTCATCCACACACACTGCGCAATGTGCGGCGTGATCGTCTTCGAAACAGCTGTGTAGACTCTTGTGTCCCATGCCCCGGTCACAATGGCAGTAACATGGCATCTGCGCGATGGTGGCGGGAATCCGCGACACCGCTTCATAGGCTTCACGTGCCTTTCCCGTGAATTGCGCCGAGGCGAGTACCGGGCCCAGCTCACTAGCCATCGGCGGTGCGGTGAAGTGCGCAGGTACGGGATGCGTGGAGGCAGGGGAAGGCGTGTTCCGGGTGATCGTTTGATTTGACGGGACGGCCGGATGAGATTCCCAAGCCTTTTTCACGACGATGATTGTTGCCGCTCCCGCGAGCAATAACGCGACGCCAATCCAAAGCTTCTTGCTTTTCATTGCTTGGTCCGTCCTTCTGCCGTTCTTAACAACGCGCTCTTACGGCGACTTCATGCCGCCGTGTACTTGATGCATGCTGCCGAGGTCAACCCTGGCCGGTCGCAATCTCAGGAATAATTGCCACGAAACCGGATTGCTGCCGTAGATGGGATCAAGGATCGACGCTTTGGAATAAAAGGTCACGTCGCTCCCCACTGCCATTGAAATTTTCTT
>Ga0207675_100007863_pt1 | contig 10062 bp, 8 predicted proteins | sample KBSSwiS42_FD_184305 | JGI IMG/M metagenome (GOLD analysis project Ga0207675, IMG submission 184305) | Switchgrass rhizosphere microbial communities from Kellogg Biological Station, Michigan, USA - KBS Switchgrass S4-2 (SPAdes) (version 2) | ecosystem: Host-associated > Plants > Roots >...
CGGCGGTGTGAAACCACATCGAGCGGCCCTGGCCCCCGCCCACCGCCTCCGCGACAACCGGAATGCCGTGGGCGCTCAGCACTTCGCGACAGGCCACGACGTTGCGGTCGCCCATCTGGATGGAGCCGGGCGCGTTGAGGTTGGCGAACATGCTCGCCCCTCCCACCAGACGCGCAAAGAGTCGGCGCGGGTCAGCACCAAGCGCCGACATCTCCGTGATGAGCGCGGGCACGGCAGACTGCGGAAACCGCCCGGGAGCCTGACTGTTACGGCTGAGCGAGAGCGAAGGAAGAAGAATGTGCGCGAGCCCGCCGACCCGGGCGGTGGAATCGTAGAGGGCGATGCCGACGCAACTGCCCAGCCCGAGGGTACACAGGATCTGGTCTCCCGTGGCGGCCTTGATCTCGGCAACCCGCACCATCTGCTCGCCCGGCATCTAGACCGGCTTCCGGTAGACGCGTTCACGAGGCTCGACCAGAGTGAGCTGATCGCGGATCGGTCCGAAGATGGTCTCCACCTTCCCCAGAATCAGGTGACCACCGGGAACCAGGGCGTCGAAGAAGCCGCCCATCAGGCGTTCCTGGGTTCGGCGATCGAAATAGATGACCACGTTGCGGCAGAAGATGAGATCGTACTGGGGAGAGGCTGGGGACTCCCGCAGCAGGTCGAGGCGACGGATCTCGACGACGGCGCGAAGACGGGAATCCACTTCGAACTCTTCGGGCGCGATCTGACGGCAGTATTGCTTCACCAGAGCAGGCGGCGTCTCGCTGAAGACGCGCTCGTGGTACCGGGCCGCGCGCGCCCGGTCGAGAGACTCCCGGTCGATATCGGTGGCATCGATCCGGACATCGTCGATCCAGTCCTCGCGACCGGCCGCGGCGCAGGCCTGAGCGAGCACCATTGCGATGGTATAGGGTTCCTCGCCTGACGCGCAGCCTGCGCTCCAGACCCGTACCCGTCCCCGCCGGGCGGAGACCAGCGCCTGCAGCAGGTTGCGCTCGAGCCAGGACCAGGTCTCCGGATTGCGGTAAAACTTGGTGACGTTGATGGTGATGGTATCGAGGAGCCGGTCGATCTCCTCGGGACGCCGGTCGAGCTCACCGAGATAGTCCGAGTAGGTGTGGACGCCGCAGGCGCGCATGCGAACGGCGATCCGGCGCCGGAGGCAACGATCCTTGTAGGCTCCGACATCGAGTCCGGCCCGCCCCGCGATGCGCTGCGCAAGAGCGGTGAAGGCGGCATCCTGCTCTGCGGTCACGCGCTGGTTTCCAGAGTGTCGAGATTGGCCCGCGCGAGCTGATGGGCCGGATTGAGCTCGGTCACCCGCTGCCAGCAGACCCGGGCACGCTCCCGGTCGCGTCGCTTGAATGCGATGTTGCCCAGCTTGAAGTACAGGTCGTCGCCCAACTCGGGGCTCAGTTTGGCGGCGCGCTCGTAGGCCTCGAACGCGTCGTCGTAGCGGCCCGCACGGTAGAACAAGTCGCCCAGGTTTTTCGAGATCTGCGGAAGGGTCGGGTCCTCGGACAAGGCCCCGCGCAGAAGCATTTCGGCGCCGGGCAAATCCCCGCTCATTTCCAAAAGGACCGCGAGGTTGTTGCGGAGCACGGCGTCCGAGGGGAACGCGGCGACGCCTTCTTTGGCGATCTTGAGCGCTTCGTTCATCATCGGCCTGAACGACCGTTGCTCCCAGGCGAGATAGTCGAGGAACAGCGCGCGGTACGCGACCATCTCGGGGAAGCCGGGTGAGGGCGTCGCCTTGAAGTGAGCGACGCGGATGGCGCCCAGCGCCGCCACCCGCTTGATCTCGGCGCGCGTTGCCTCGCCGTTCTGCTTACCGTCGACGACGTCCATGAGCATGTTGCCCAGGTTCTCGCCCAGCGACGTCAGCTCCTGCGTCCACGCGTGGCCTTCCTTGACGTAGTGGTCGGCGGCGCGCCGATCCTCCTCGCTGAGCGCGGCAGGGCCGGTGCCGGCGGGCGCGACGGCGGCGGCGATCAGGAAAGCGTGCGCGAGCAGCACGCGTGGATGTTACGACGATTGCGGCCGGCTCAGCGCCGTGCGCGCCGCCGCCGCGCGACGATCATCGCGAGGCCGGCCAGCAGCCACAGCCACGAGGCGCGCGTCGGACGCTCGACGCTGCACGCGCAGCCGGCCGGGCCCTCGTCGTCCGGCACCGCGCCGCCGGAGCCCGTGCCGCTGCCGCCGGTGCCGGTCGTGCTGGTGCTGCCGCCCGTGCCGCTGGTGCCGGCCGCCCCGGTGGTTCCGGCCGCGCCGCTGGTTCCGGCCGCGCCGCTGGTTCCCGCCGCGCCAGTTGTGCCGGCGCTGCCGGTGGTTCCGGCCGCCCCGGTGGTTCCGGCTGCGCCGCTGGTTCCGGCCGCGCCCGTCGTGCCGGCGCCGCCAGTCGTGCCGGCCGCGCCGGTGGTGCCGCCTCGGCCCGCGCTGCCGGTCGTCCCACCGCTGCCGCCGCGGCCCGCCGCGCCGGTCGTTCCCGCGCCGCCGGTGGTGCCGCCGCGGCCGCCCGCGCCCGTGGTGCCGCCCGCGCCGCCGCCGCCGGTCGTGCCGCCGGTTCCGGTCGTGACCGCGCCGTACTCGAACGCGCCGAGATCGGGCGCGCTGCCCACGAAAGGCAGCCCGACGTCCGTTCCCTTGTTGATCATCTGGCTGTTCGCCGCCAGGTGCATGAACGTGACGTCGGGGAGGCTGCCGTCGGCCTTTCGCGGGCCCATGATGACGTTGGCGTCGCTGGTGCTGGCGAAGTCGCCGTTCGCGGGCGTGATGTTCAGGTCCCAGGTGTTGAACATCGTATCGACGCCCATCATGTTGCTGTTGCGGTTCGGGAAGCCGATGTTGTTCCGCATCCGGTGGACCTTGTCGCCGGTGAGCGTGATCGTCATCGACGAATCGCCGGGCGGGCTCGCGAGCATGTTGTACTGCGTGCCGTTCATGTACGACGTGTTGTTGTACCAGTCGTTGCCGCCCGACGAATGGTTGGCGTAGAAGCCCGACGCGTAGTTCTTCCACGCCAGGCTATTCCGGACGACGTGGCGGATGCCGGTCTGGCTGCTGCCCATCTTGAAGCCGTTGCCGTTCGCCGACGACGGATGCCGCGTCCCCGAATCGGCGTAGCCGTTGGCCATCGCCCAGCAGTTCTCGAGGATGATCGGCACCTCCTGGCTGATCCAGTCGAAGCCGTCGTCGGAGTTCCACCACGCGCGGCAGCCCCGGTAGATCGTCGACGGGCCGGTCTTCTGGTAGTGGTGGCCGAAGCCGTCGGCGTTCTGCCCGTCGCCCTGGCTGGAGTTCGGATCGTAGTTGTCGTGCGAATCGCAGTTGAGGACCAGGTGGCCGCCGCCCGCGCCGTTGCCGTTGTGGGCGATGGACAGGCCCGGGCCGGTGATGTGGTGGATGTTGAGGTTCTCGTAGAAGTTGTTGGCGGCGGGGCTGGCGCTGGTGCCGTAGTTCCAGATGCCGTTGTTCGACGAACCGCCCGGCATCGGGACGTTCATGATCTCCAGCCCCTTGAAGTGCAGCCAGCTTCCCGTCACGTAGAAACCGGCGGCGGTCGACGTCGACAGCTGCAGCTGCGAGAAGTCGAACACCGGCTGCTCGCCCGGGTACGCCAGGAAATGGATGCGGTTGGTGTCCGACGTGCCGCTCTTCGAGAACACGAACCCCGCGTTGGACGCCTTGCCGGTGGTGGGCCGGTAGGTGCCGCCGCGGATCCAGACCGTGTCGCCCGCCGACGCGACGTCGTGCCCGCGCTGGATGGTCGCGAACGGCGCCGCCATCGTGCCGGCGGCCGAGTCGTTGCCGGTCGGCGCCACGTAGTACTCGGCGGCCGACGCGCTGCGCGCCATGGCGGCCGAAAGGAGGACGACCATGACCCCGCGCCGCAGCAAGCTAGGCATCATCACCGCTTTAATGTCGGCGGCGCCCCCGATACTTCACGAAATCGGGGGCGCGCCGCGGGTCCGGACGCTACTTCTTCGGGAACAGGACAACGACCGACGAGAACTTCGGCACCAGCACGGGAACCGACGTCCCGGCCGTGTTCGAGAAGATCCAGTCGCCCACCACCGTGCCGTCCTGGTCGGTGTTGACCGGCGTGTACGCGTAGCGCTTGCCGACGCAGGCCGCGGTCCCACCCGTGAGGTTCAAGGTGACGTTCGCGTCAACGTTCCGGTTGGTGTTGGTCATCATGACCGCGATGTCGCCGTTGGCGTGCACGGACGCGTGCGTCTTCAGCGCCGCGCCGAACGTGCCCGACTGCTGCGCCTGCACCATCTTGTCGCCGCCGCCCGCGAGGAAGTGCGCGATCAGCGCCGCGTGGAAGCCCCAGCGCGGGCTGTCGTTCATCGTCGTGAACGGATCGTTGGTCGCGTCGATGCCCGCCAGATAGCTGTTGTTGTGCAGCTCCAGCCAGTGGGCCGCCATCGCGCCCTGCTCCATGAAGTGCGCGTACGACTCGACGGCGAACAGGCCGGCGATCTGCGATCCCACCGGCGCCGCGGTCGCGGTCGACATCGGGATCATCACGTTGTTGCCAATCACGTTCGGGCCCCACTCGGTGATCGCGATCGGCATGTCCATGCCGCCCTTGCAGGCGTAGGCGGAATTTCCCAGCGCCGTGCGCGCGCGCTGGAACAGCTTGGGCACGTCGACCTCGGGCACGGTCGCGAGGCTGGACAGCGACGTCCCCGCGTACCAGTGCACCGACGCGAAGTCCATGCCGGTCGAGCCGCAGGCTCCCGGCAGCACCATGCTGTTCCAGTTCGTGTACTCGGTGTCGGAGTGCGCGACGACGATGCCGCCGATCTTGATCGTCGAGTCGACGGCCTTCATCGCCGTCACGTACTGCTTGACGGCCGTGCCGTACGCCGCCGGCGACAGCGCTGCGTTGTTCATGCGATCGCTGCAGGTGCCCGACGCGGGGTAGGGGACGTGCATGTCCGCTTCCCAGCCGCAGCTGCCGTAGTACCAGCCGTTGCCGTAGAGCTCGTTGCCGACCTCCCAGTACTTGATGGCGAACGGCGCGGCGTGGTTGATGCGGAACATGTTGTAGCCGTCATCGACCGCCAGCGGTGTAGCGGCGCGCAGGCTGGCCCAGAAGCCGACCGTCTTCCAGTCGGTGCCCTTGCTGTCCGCGCCGATGCTGGTGGTGCTGGACGGGCTGCCGTTCGCGTAGGCGACCCACGCCGCCGCTTCCTTCGGCTCGCCGCCGCCGTTGGCCTTCGAGTTCATGCCGTAGTTCACGGTGATGAGGGCGTTGGCGCCGACCTTCTCCATGAACAGCAGGAACGCGCCGAAGTTCGTGTCGGCCGCGACGAAGATCGTGTTGCTGCCCGCGCCCGACGCCGGCGTGTACGTCCCGGTGTGGAGCGACCAGTGATAGAGGTCGGCGTACGAGCCGCCCGGATAGCGCAGCGACTTCACGCCCGCCAGCTTCAAGTAGTCCGGCGTCGTGACGAGCTGCATGTTCGCGTCGTAGACCGACGTGTGAACGCCCATCAGGTCGGCGCTCACCGTCGCGCGGACGGTCGTGGTGAGCGTGGCGGTGACGGTCGCCGCCGTGCCGGTGGTGATGTTGATCGGCGCCTGGCAGGCCGGCGCCGGGCCGGTGGGGCCGATGGTTGGAGGGGGAGGGGCGCTGCCGCCGGTGCCGGCGGTTCCGGTGGCGCCCGCCGTGCCCGTGGTGCCGCCGCGCCCGGCCGTGCCCGTCGTGCCGCCGCGGCCCGCGGCGCCGGAGGTGCCCGCCGAGCCGCTGGTGCCCGCGGTGCTGTTGCCGGTGCCGGCGGAGCCGGTGACGCCCGCGCTGCCGGTCGCCGTCGATCCGGCCGACCCGGTGGTGCCCGCGCCGCCGGCCGTCGATCCGGCCGACCCGGTGGTGCCCGCTGTGCTGCTGCCGGTGCCGGCGGCGCCGTTCGTCCCGGCCGCGCCGCTGGTGTTTCCGGTGCCGGTCGTGCCGGCCGCGCCGCTGCTGTTCCCGGTGCCGCTGTTTCCGCCGCCCGTTCCGGGGCCGCAAGCCGCTGCCGCCAGCGCCGCAAAAGCTACGAGCGAAACTAGTCTCATATCTTTCTTGCTCACGATCGGCCTCCGTTAAGTGATCGGGACCCGCCCAGGATGCCCGTTAATATTTCCGTGTAAAGGACCTTTATTATGTCCGTCGGGCGCCGGCGGCTCAACCGAGCGGCGTGGCTGCGGTAACCTGAGGCCGTCGACGATGGGCGTCATCTACGTCGTGTTGCCGCTCGACTACGAGATCGCGCACTGGCTGGTCCAGCAGGGCATCGACTGCCCCGCCGGGCAATCCGGCCGCAACCCCACCGTGGTCGAGGTGCGCGCGGCGCTCGGCGAGATCGCGGACGTTCGCTATCACCAGAGTCGTGGGACGGGCGGTGACGGCTGGGAGATCGAAGTGATGGACCGCGCCGAGAACGGACGCTGGACGTCCATTCGATCCAGCGGCGAGCGCGACAGCCGCGCGCCGATCGCGTTTCACAAGGGATGGCTCGATCTGATCGTCGAGATCGCCTACCGCCTCAGCGCGCGCACGGGACCGCTGGTGCTGATCCCCGACACGGGCGCGACGCCGGTGCCAGTGTGGACCGGACGATCGCTGCGCGCGACGCTGAGCGCGTTCGGCGAATGACCGCACGACGCAGGGCGAAACACGGCGCGAGTCGTCAAAGTTGATCTCGGCAGGCAGCTTTTCATCAAAAAATCTTCAGTCGTTTTCTTGAACCAATATTCGCGAGGTCGAATTTGGTTCAGGTTGTTTACGCCGTGCTAGCGTGGCGGCCCTTTTCGCTGATTCTCACGGAGGGCCCCCATGAAGCTGAGCATCGCGATCCGATCGTGTCTGTTGTTCGGTGCGCTCGCCCTGATCTCCGGCGTGCACGGGTGTGGCGGTGGTGATGACGGCGGGACCGGGACCGGAGGCAGTGGCGCCACGGGCGCGGCCGGCAACGGCGGGACCGGCGCCCAGGCTGGCACCAGCGGCCAGGCCGGCACGCAGGGCAACGCGGGCGACAACGGCACCGCGGGCACGGGCGGAAGCACGAACGGCCGCGGTGGCTCCGTGGGCGACGCCGGCACGACCGGGAGCGCTGGACGCGGCGGTGGCGGACGCGGCGGCACCATGGGCGACGGCGGACGCGGCGGCGCGGCGGGCATGGGCGGCCGCGGCGGCGCGACCGGAACGGCGGGTCGCGGTGGGACCACGGGGACCGGCGGACGCGGCACCGGCGGACGCGGCGGGGCCGGAGGAACCGGCGGCGGCGCGGCGGGCGGAACCGGCGGCGCGGCGACGTTCGCACAGGTCGCGATGATCCTCGGCACGAGCTGCGGCACCGGCGACTCTCACAACGGCTCCCAGCACAGCGACCTGCGCAACAACACGGGTCTCTACAGCCGCATCGTCAACGCCAACCCCAGCGGATCGCGCGTCATGTCCTCGTGCACCAGCCGGATGCTGATCGTTCCCAACAACCCCGGCACCAGCGTGATCGCGCAGGCGGTCATGGCGTCGGTCAGCGGCTGCACCAACGCGCGCATGCCCGACGAATGCCCGAGCATGCGCACGTGCCTGACAGCGGCGCAGATCAGCACCATCACCAGCTGGATCAACGCCGGCGCGCCGATGTAGCTCGGCCGGACTGCGCGGCGACCCGACTCAGTTGCATTTGAGGTCGGTGCCGTCGCAGTCCTGATCGACCGTGTCGCCGCAGATCTCGGGCGCGCCCGGATAGATCGTCGGGTCGGTGTCCTGGCAATCCATGCAGAACGGCCGCCCGTCGAGGTCGGCGTCGGCGGCGCCATCGGGCGCCGCGCGGCAATCCAGCCAGGCGCGGATGCTGTCGATGCGCACGAAGATCGACTGTCGTAAGTAATCGACCTGTCGCAGGTGATCGTCGAAGGTGAACGGGCGGGTCGGATCGGCGGCGACGTCGTCGCGGATCTGCGCGGCGAAGCGATCGACCATCTCGGGAAGCTGGGCCGCCACGTACGCGTCGAGGCTGCGGCGAAGCGCGGCGACGTAGTGCTCGCGCCAGTTGTCGTCCTTCAGAACGGCGACGTAGTGCTGCCAGGGCGGCGCCCAGCCGGCGGTCTGGCCGCCCCAGTAGTACATCGGGTCGATGCGCGGATCGAGCCAGTCGATGGTGGCGTCGAGGTCGTGGGGGATCCACAGCCAGCCGCGCGTGGGGTGATCGTAGATCAGCCAGTTCGTGTGGCCGATCCAGAAGCCGTCGGGGTCGCCCAGCATCGCCTCCGACGCCCATTCCAGCAGCGCCTCGTCCATGTCGGTGATCGCGGCGACGGAGGCGGCGTCGGTCGCCGCCCAGAAGGCGTTCAGGCGCGGCTTGGACAGACCCATCGTGTCCGTGTTGGTCTGCAGCGCCCCGCCGTAGTCCCACAGGTCGCCGTGATCCGCGCCGGGAAACACGCGCGTGATGAAGTCCTGGTCCGGGCGTTCCAGGTTCGTGTACAGACCGTAGAACGCGCCGTTGATGAACACGCGCGCGCTGTTCGCGCACTGGGCGGGGACGCCCAGCGAACGCAGGTACGAAAGCGCGATGCGCTGGCGCAGGTAAGAGGGATCGATGCGCGGCATGTCCAGCTCGATCTTGCGCAGTCCGTGGAAGCGCGCGTGGCTGTCGACCTCGTTGAACGCGATCACGAACTGCAGCTTGGGCGGGTCGTCCATCTGGGATTGCCACCACGATGACCACCCCTTCAGGCGGATGAGCGCGTTGCGGATGACCTCGTTGCCGTACTTGAACTCGGCGAGGTAGTGGTACGGGTGATAGTCGTCGTGGGCGGCGATGTTCTGCTGCATCGAACGAAAATCGCTCATCAGCGCGGCCCACTCGGACTGCGCGATCTGCAGCTCGTAGGTCGGCACCTGATCATCAGAGAAAATGTCGGCGCACGGACCGGGCATCAGCGGCGGGCCGCTGCCGCCGATGGGACCGCCACCGGACCACCCGGCGGTCCCGGTCGTGCCGGTCGCGCCGGCGCCGGCGCTGCCGCCCGTTCCGCTGATGGCTGTCCCGCCGATTCCCCCGGCGGATGAGGGGCCACCCTGGCTTCCAATCCCGACGCGCGCGGACAGGTCGTCGCCGCAAGCCGCGGCGGCTGCCGCGAGGACCAGAGCAACGGCGAACGACAGCGCTCCCGATCCCAGCCTTGCCTGCGCCACTTCGCCCGCCCGTCCCAGAGCCCGGAAAACTGCAGCGGCTATACCAACCGTCGGACGCCGGAAGCCGTTGCGTCGCGCGCGCCGTGTCGCGTGCGCGTAACGAGCATACGAAACCGGTTACGAATGCAGTCTCGCGGTCCACCGGTGTTCCCCGTAGACTCGCGTGCGATGGAGGCCCGGTCTTCCGACATCAACCTGGCGCGCCCGCTGGGCAGGGTCGGCTTCATCATCGGCCTGGCCCTGCTGGCCGGCGTGGTGGTCGACGGCGTCCTGCGCGAGTCGCAGGACTGGCTGAGCGGCCTTCGCTGGGCCGCCGCGTACGCGGCCGTCGGGATCGTGCTGCTGTGGACGACGGGCGCGCTGGTCGGCGTGGTGTTTCTGCGCGGACGCTTGCGCCGTGAGATCGCGCGCGGCAACCTGGCCGCCGGGCTGGTGGCCGGCGGCAACTTCGTCGCGGCCGGGTGGATCCTGGAGAGCTGCTTCTTCGGGCGCGATCTGCGCAGCCTGGCCGTGTCGGGTACGTCGCCCGCCACCAGGAAGACGCATCCGACGCGGTCACCGTCGACCTCGGCGATCCACGCCGCCTCGCGGCGCGGGTCGTGGTCGCGGGCGTACTCGGCCACGATCTGCGCGACGAGCGCCTCGAAGCTCTCGTCCCAGCCGTACTGCTGGGCGTAGAGCGCGCCGTGGCACTGGACGATCCAGCCCAGGTCGCCAGGGCGCGGCGCTCTGAGGACGAAGCCGGCGGCCGGCGGGGTCTGGGTGAGGATGTCGTGGACGGTGTCCATCGCCGCCACGAGGCGGCGCTGGTCGTCCTCGGACAGCGCGTCGAGGACGGCGCCGACCTCGTCGGCCGATCG
>Ga0207675_100007868_pt1 | contig 10059 bp, 10 predicted proteins | sample KBSSwiS42_FD_184305 | JGI IMG/M metagenome (GOLD analysis project Ga0207675, IMG submission 184305) | Switchgrass rhizosphere microbial communities from Kellogg Biological Station, Michigan, USA - KBS Switchgrass S4-2 (SPAdes) (version 2) | ecosystem: Host-associated > Plants > Roots >...
GCCACCGGCATGTTCGCCCAGCAGATGAATGTCGAGGTCATCTCGAACAACATCGCGAACGCCACCACCACCGGCTACAAGCGCCGCCGTGCCGAGTTCGCCGACCTGCTCTACCAGGACCTGCGCCGCGTCGGCACGCAATCCACCGACAGCGGGACCATCGTCCCCGCCGGCGTGCAGATCGGCGTTGGCGTCAAGCCGGTCGCGGTCTACCGCATCCACGAGCAGGGCAACCTGCAGATGACCGACAACCCGCTCAACGTCGCGATCAAGGGCCGCGGCTTCTTCCAGGTCGACATGCCGGACGGCACCACCGCCTATACCCGCGACGGCTCGTTCAAGCTGTCGCCCGACGGCGAGATCGTGACCTCCGACGGCTTCACCGTCCTGCCGGGCATCACCGTTCCGCCGAACGCCACCAGCCTGACCATCAATGCCAGCGGCCAGGTCGAGGCGACCATCGCCGGCCAGACCGCGCCGTCCCTGCTCGGCCAGTTCCAGATGGCGAACTTCATCAACGAGGCGGGCCTCGACGCGATCGGCGACAACCTGCTGACCGAGACCGAGGCCTCCGGCACGCCGACCACCGGCAACCCCGGCGCTGTCGGCTTCGGCACGCTGCAGCAGAATTTCCTCGAGACCTCCAACGTCAACATCGTGTCGGAGATCACCGACCTCATCACCGCCCAGCGCACCTATGAGATCAACTCCAAAGTGATCCAGGCGTCGGACGACATGATGGGGACGATCTCGCAGATCCGGTAAGGAGAGCTCGTCATGACCCGCATTCGACTGCTCGCAGCCACGTTGCTCGCCGGCCTCTGGATCTGGCAGCCGCTGCAGCCTGCGCTGGCCGAGGACGCCGCTCTGGCCTATGCCGAATCGCTCACGCTGCGCGACCGCATCATGGTCGACGACGACGTGGTGCGGCTCGGCGACCTGTTCCAGGAATCGCTCAGCGACGGCGACGTCGCGGTGGCGCAGGCGCCGAAGGCCGGCCAGACGCTGACGCTCGACGCCCGCTTCCTGCAGCAGGTGGCGCGCGCCTACCGCCTGACCTGGAAGCCGGCGAAATACCAGAAGGTCACGATCGGCCGCATGAGCCAGCGCATCACCGCCCCGATGGTGCGCGATGCCATCGTTGTCGCGGTGCAGGAGCGCATGGGCTCCTCCACCGACCTCGACGTCGCGCTCGACGGCGGCGACCTGGAACTCGACCTGCCGACCGACGTCGAGAACTCGGTCGCGGTCAGCGCGATCAACTTCGACCCGCATTCCAACCGCTTCGCCGCGATCCTGGTGGCGCCGGCCGACGGCCCGCCGGTCATCCAGCGCAACGTGTTCGGCACCGTCTACGAGATGGCGCAGATCCCGGTGCCGAAGCGCTTGATCAGCGCCGGCGACGTCATCGCCGCCGACGACCTGGAATGGCAGGCCGTGCACCTGTCGCGCCTCTCCGGCAACAGCCTGACCGACGCCGAGCAGCTGGTCGGCCGCATGGCCAAGCGGCCGCTGAAAGCCGGGCAGATCCTGCGCCAGAGCGACGTCGCGGTCTCGCCCGTCATCCACAAGAACGACTTGATCCGCCTGGTGGTGAAGACCGGCCAGATGACCTTGAGCGTGCAGGGCAAGGCCATGCAGGACGCGGCCATCGGCCAGACCGTGCGGGTCGTCAACGTCAACAGCAACCGCCAGCTCACCGGCACCGTGATCGACGCCGGGACCGTCGCCATCGGCTTCGATGCCGTGGCGATCAACTGAGGAACATCATCATGCCCAGGAAATCAACGAGCAAGCATCTCAAGATCGCCGCGACCGTCGGCCTTTCGCTCAGCGTGATCGGCTGCGGCAACACCCTTGAGCGCATCGCGCGCGTCGGCCAGGAGCCGTCGATGTCGCCGATCGAGAATCCGAGGGCCTCGGAACTCTACCAGCCGGTCAGCCTGCCGATGCCGGATCCAATGAGCGACCTGCGTCAGCCGGCCTCGCTCTGGCGCCAGGGCTCGCGCGCCTTCTTCAAGGACCAGCGCGCCGGCCGGGTCGGCGACATCCTCACCGTGGTGATCGAGATCAACGACGAGGCGCAACTCGACAACTCGACCACGCGCTCGCGCAGCGCCGACGAGAGCGCCGGCCTCGACAACCTGCTGGGCTACGAGAGCCGCATCAACAACATCTTCGACGGCGACGCCATTCCCACCGACCTGGCGAATGCCGACAGCGACAGCTCCAGCACCGGCAACGGCACGACCCAGCGCGAGGAAGAGATCGACCTGCGCATGGCCGCCGTCATCACCCAGATCATGCCCAACGGCAACCTGGTGATCCAGGGCAGCCAGCAGGTGCGCGTGAACTACGAGCTGCGCGATTTGTCGGTGAAGGGCGTGATCCGGCCCGAGGACATCACCTCGCTCAACGAGGTCCCGTACGACAAGATCGCCGAAGCCCGCATCGCCTACGGCGGCGAAGGCACCATCAGCGACATCCAGCAGCCGCGCTACGGCCAGCAGGTCTTCGACATCCTGTTCCCCTTCTAAGAACACGCGCCCGCGAGATACACGACCGGCCGCGTCACCAGTTTCCTGACGGCAACTCAAACCCCGCTGCGAAAGCAGCGGGGTATTTTTTGTCCTGATCGGCGGCCTTTCATTCTCGTCGAGCCTTGATCGGCAGCTTTCGCGCGGGTCGCATCGGTGATTACATGGCTACTCGCGGCAGCCAGGAGGCACCAGATGAGCGACGACCTTGCGGCACGGATCGATCGCCTCGAATCCATCGAGGCGATCAAGAAGCTGAAGCATCTCTACATGCATTATTGCGACCTCGGCTATGCGCCTGCGAAGCTTGGGCCGCTCTTCACCGAAGACGCGATATGGACCAGCAAGGATTTCGGCCGTCATGCGGGGCGAGCTGCAATCGAAGCCTTCTTCGGTGGAGTCTCGGCACAGATCGTGTTCGCCGCGCACCTTGCCATGAACTTCATCATCGACGCGGATGGCGATCGCCCCACCGGGAAGTGGCGCATCCTCATGCCCTGCACCATCATGGAGGACGACAAGAAGGTCAGCCGGTGGCTGCTCGGCGACTATGAGGAGGAGTATGTTCGGCGCAACGGGGCCTGGCTGTTCAAGAAGATCGACTATCTGATGAACTACAACGTGGCATTCGACCAATCCTGGGCCGACAGCGCGGTCGTGCGCGCGCGTTGACCAAATGGACCTCGTCGGCACCGCCCTGCGCAACCCGATCAATCGCGCGATCCTGCAGCGCCTGCCGCTGCTTGGCGCGCCGCAATGCTGGCTGGTTGCGGGCTGCGTCTATCAGGCAGCATGGAATAAGCGCGCCGGGCGCACGCCGCAGAGCGACATCAAGGACTACGACATCTTCTACTTCGACGACTCCGATCTCAGCTGGGAGGCGGAGGATGCGGTCATCCAGCGCGGGCGCGTGCTGTTCGCCGATCTCGACGGACTGATCGAGATCCGCAACCAGGCGCGCGTGCATCTGTGGTATCCGCAGCGCTTCGGCGCGCCCTACCCTCAGCTCACGAGCACGGAGGATGGCATCGGCCGGTTCCTCGCGCGCTGCACCTGCGTCGGCCTCGCGCCGCAGGGCGATGGCAGCCTCAGGCTCTACGCGCCCTACGGCCTCGACGAGCTCGAGCAAGGCGTCATCAGGCCGAACGTCAACGCACCGAGCCTCGAGCGCTTTCGCGCGAAAGCGGAGAGCTACCGGGCGCGTTGGCCGTTCTTGAAGATTGAACACGACTAGCGAGGGCTAGTCGTCGCCGCGACGCGTCAGCGTCAATCGTCGCGGTGGGTGCGCTCCATGCGCTCGTGGCGCTCCTGCGCCTCGAGCGACAGGGTGGCGATCGGTCGGGCTTCCAGCCGCTTCAGGCTGATCGGCTCGCCGGTCTCCTCGCAGAAACCGTAGGTCCCTTCCTCGATCCGGCGCAGCGCATCGTCGATCTTGCTGATCAGCTTGCGCTCGCGGTCGCGGGTGCGCAGCTCCAGCGCGCGGTCGGTCTCGAGGCTGGCCCGATCGGTGATGTCCGGCTCCGACAGGCTTTCTTCCTGCAGGTGATTGAGCGTCTCGCCCGATTCACGCAGCAGCTCCTGCTTCCACGCCAGCAGCTTCTGGCGGAAATACTCTTGCTGCATCGGGTTCATGAAGTCTTCTTTGTCGTGCGGGCGGTAGTCAGGCGACAGCAACGGTTTCATGCGTGTCTCAGAACTGTTCTTTTCCAACCCCCGCGTCATGCCGTCTCTCATCGGTCACAGCCCGTCGCGAGATTGCCCGGGACTATACAAATTTGCGTTCCCGGAGCAAGTCCCGAATTCATCATTCATGCCGTTGTAATGATTGGATATATCGAAAGTCATAGGCCGCCTGGCCCACTCAGCTTGGCCAGTTCGACGGCGGCCCTGAGCTCGATGTCGTCGAGAATCGCGATCAGCTTCGGGTCGTCGAGCTGCTCGCGGCGCGCGCGGACCATTTGCGCCAGCTGCTCCAGCCTGGCCCGCGGGATCTGTCCCAGCAGCAATCCAAGGCGGATCTCCTCGAGTTCGTCCAGCATGGCATCGGCGCGCTGAACGGCCCGCTGGCGCGCTCGTCGCTCGGTCGAGTCGGGTGCGCCTTGCAGGGCCAGGATGGTCGATACGCCGGACAGGCCGACCGGGCCGCCGACGGCGCTCTGGCCGCTGGCAGCGCCACTCTCCTCGTGCAAGGCAGCGGCAAAGCCGCCACTGCTGGCGGGCTGTGCGGTGCCGACTCGACGGGTCGCAGCTGGTCTGACTTGGGTTGGGTCGATCTTCATCTATGCGCGGCGAATCTTCCGGGATTCAGGGCGCCCGAAACTATCCGAGCCACAATGGCGCGCTATCGCTAACAAGGCCTTAACACGCTGGGGAAGCCATTGCCAGCACAGGAAATTCCTGCCGTATGGGTCGGGTCAGAAGCGGCCTCCCGTTCGATAATTACAAGATAGAACAATAACTTACCTATTCTCTTAATCTGGCACGAGAGTTGCGTAGTTCTCACCAACGAAAGCCATAAGACGTGCCGAAGGAAAACCATGTTGCTGCATTCGATCAAGCGACTCTTGCGGACCGGCTGGCGCCTTGCCTTGGCGGTTGCCCTGCTGGCACCGGGCATGGTTACCCCGGCAGCGGCCGTCTCGCGCATCAAGGATATCGCCGATTTCGAGGGTGTCCGGGAAAACCAGCTGGTCGGCTACGGCATCGTGGTCGGCCTGAACGGTACCGGCGACGACCTGGAATCGGCGGTTTTCACCCGTGAAAGCCTGATCGGCATGCTCGAGCGCCTGGGCGTCAACGCCCGCGACGAGGACCTTGAGACCGACAACGTCGCCGCAGTGATGGTGACGGCCACCCTTCCCCCCTTCGCGCGCCAGGGTGCCGAGATCGACGTGACCATCTCCGCCCTCGGCGATGCCAGCAGCCTGCAGGGCGGTACTCTCCTGGTAACCCCGATGATCGGCGCTGATGGCGAGGTCTATGCGGTCGCCCAGGGCCAGGTGACGATCGGCGGCTTCTCGGCAACCGGCGCGGCGGAATCGGTGCTGCGCGGCGTGCCGACCAGCGGCCGCATCGCGCGCGGCGCCATCGTCGAGCGCGAAGTGCCGTTCGACCTGGCCGGGCTGCAGACCGTGAACATCGCGCTGCGCAATCCGGACTTCACGACCGCCCGCCGCATCGCGGACGCGGTCAACACCCAGTTTGGCCGCGAAGTCGCCTATCCGCAGGACTCCGGCACCGTGGTGCTGAACGTCTCAATGGGTGGCGGCGATCCGGCTGCCTTGCTCACCGACGTCGAATCCCTGCCGATCGATCCCGACCTGCCAGCCAAGGTGGTGATCGACGAGAATACCGGCGTCATCGTGATGGGCGACACCGTGCGCATCAGCAAGGTCGCGGTGGCGCAGGGCAACCTCACCATCCGCATCACCGAGACGCCGCAGGTGTCGCAGCCCAATCCCTTCTCCAACACCGGCGTCACCGTGGTCGTCCCGCGCACCAACGTGGAAGTGCAGGAAGATGCCAACCGCAAGCTCGCGGTCATCGATCCCGGCGTCACGCTGGAGGAACTGGTTGCCGGACTGAACTCGCTGGGCGTCAGCCCGCGGGACATGATCTCGATCCTGCAGACCATCAAGACCGCCGGCGCGCTGCAAGCCGAGCTGGTGGTGCAGTGATGACCAGCAGCGCTCCCATTTCGGCTGCGCCCCTCGACCGCCTCGGCACGCTGCGCACCAGCGCAGCGCCCACGGTCGACGCAAAGAACCTGGCCAAGCTCAAGGCGAGCGCCGAGGACTTCGAGGCCTTCTTCGTCACCCACGCGTTCGAGGACATGTACGGCGACCTGTCGGCCGACCCCTTGTTCGGCGGCGGCGAGGCCGAGAACATCTTCCGCTCCTTCCTGCTGCAGGAATACGGCAAGCAGGTCGCCAAGACCGGCGGCATCGGCGTTTCCGACATGGTGCAAAAGCAGCTGCTGCAGCTTCAGGAGAGCCCGCGATGAACAAGTCCTCCCGCATGGCCGATCTGCTGGCGATCACGTCGCGGCTGATCGCCTGCATGGAGGGCGAGGTCGAGCTGCTGCGCGCCATGAAGCCCAAGGAGCTGCGCCAGCTGCAGCATGACAAGTCCACGCTGAGCGATGCCTATCGCGCCTTCGTGCTGGCGCTGAAGGAGCCGGACATCGCGGCCGACGCGGTCACCGATGTCCTGAAGGCGGAGCTGACCGAGGCGACCGAGCGGTTCCAGGCGGCGCTGCAGGACAACCTGCGCGCGCTGCGCGCCATGCGCGACGTCAACGAGCGCGTCATGCGCGCGGTGGTCGACGCCCTGGAAGAACCGCGCCTGCAGGTCACCGGCTACAACCAGCGCGGCGCACTGCGACGCGGCCGGCGCCAGCCGGCGATCGGCCCGGCGGCCGTTCAGCAGCGGGCATGAAAAAAGGCCCGTGCGGGCCCGGACGTGCCAGCCAAGGATTTCGGACTAGGTCGAAAGGCTTACCACACCGCTTCCGTTGCTGGCGCCACTGACGGCGGCCACCAGCGCCTTCGCGAGCTGCGGCGCAGGTTGAGATCCCGCCTCCTCGCCGGACGGTGCGGAAGACGATGGTTGATGGCCCTGCTGGCGCGCCATCTGCCGCTCGACGCGCACGGTGCGTTCGTAAGCGCGCAGAACCTGTTCGGAGGGAACCTGGACGACTCGCTCGCCGGTCTCCGGGCTCTGGCCGATCAAGACGATGCGGCCGATGTCCTGCCTGTAAACAAATTGGAAGCTATTATAGCGGAGCATCTGCTCCGCACTGCTGGCACCCGTTTGGGTGCGCGCGGGGTCCAAGGCGGCAACCGTCGTTGCCTGGGCCCCGTTGGCCGAAAGAGTCGCAGCAGCGCTCGCCTGCACCATGGACGGCGCAGAACTGGCTGAAGCACTTGATGTGGTGATCGGGCGCAACATCCGAGCCCGCTACTCCTTCCTCTTGCTGCCGGCCCGAGTTTTCGGGCCGTATACACCACACAGCAGTATAGATGATTTTTCTCCCTATCTATTAAGAATGGGTAAAAGCCCCTGCACTCAGGTGCGCTGTTTTTCCTTTGCTAGAACGAATTTTCCCGTTCGCCACGCCCCTCCTTGCCCATGCAAAATTGCCTAAAATTAGAGGCACCAACAATTTCTGTAGATATTGCTGCAAGTTAGCGTCTGGCACGCAAGTTGCTTCATAGGGTTCGACACCGCTTGTGCGGAAATGACTCGGGCGCCAAAGCGCGACCGAAGTTGGCACGACACGAAGGAGAACCCTTATGCCGACGAACGACATTCAATTGACCGCGGGCATTCGCAACAACCTGCTGTTGCTGCAATTCACGTCCGAACGGATCGACCGCACGCAGCAGCGGCTCGCCACTGGCAACAAGATCAACTCTGCCATCGATGGCGCTGTCGCGTTCTTTGCCTCCAAGGGGTTGAACCGCCGCGCGGACGACCTCGCGCAGCTCAAGGACTCGATCGGCCAGAGCATCAGCACCATCAAGGCCGCCGACACCGGCGTGACCTCGATCGAAAAGATGCTCGACCAGGCGAAGGGCCTCATCACCTCGGCCTACGGCAGCCTCGGCAAGGATTCCGCCGCGGTCGCACTGCGCAAGTCGCTGTCCGACCAATTCAACAACCTGCTGCGTCAGATCGACAAGCAGGCGGGCGACGCCACCTACCAGGGCAAGAACCTGCTGCTGGGCAGCGGCCTCAGGCTCGATGCGACCTCTTCCTCGAAGAGCGCGACCAACGCCATCACCGGCATCAGCAACACGCGCGTCACCAACGTCGTGTCGGCCGACGACTATGTCGTCGACATCACCGGTGACGGCGCGATCAGCAGCGACGCCAGCGACATCGCCAACGCAGAGCGCGACCGCGGCATCCAGAACCTGACGATCGGCGGATTTGCCAGCAAGACGCTCGGCAACTTCGACGATATCATCATCAAGTACGCCGGCGGCAAGGGCAAGGACAAGACCTTCACCGTCACAGAAGGCGGCGTCTCGGTCACCAAGACCTTCACCACCGAGCAGTGGGAAGACACCAAGGCCACCGGCCGGCTGCTCAACTTCGACCAGCAGCTCGCCAGCGGCACGCACATCAACTTCGACATCGATTTCGACGAGATCGACGACGTGCCGGATACGGCCGGTGTCGGCACCTCGGTCATCGAGAAGAACGTCAACATCGCGGTTGCCACGACCAACCTCAATGGCGTCGGCCAGCGCATCGAGCGCAGCGCTCTCAACCAGTCCGGCCAGCAGAAGCTGTCGGACGGCGAGAATGCCTGGGCCTTCGATTCCGGCACGCCCCGCATGACGGTGGATGAACGCACCATCCTGCAGGCTGCCGCCTACAGCGAGACCGCCGGTTTCGCCTACGGCCGCGCGTCGGATGCAATCGTCGGCACGCCGACCATCGGCACCTCCGGCATCGCCAACGACTTCACCTACTCCCTCACCGCATCCGCGACCGCCGCCGACTTCAACTTCGTGACCGGCACCTTCGGCAGCTATGCCACGACCCTGGTCGGTCCGAACGGCGGCGTCACCACGACCGTGAGTGCGAGCGGCTCCTACACGTTCTCCGCGGCTGCGGACAACGCCGCGAACGTGACCCTCGATCTGCAGACCGCGGGCTTCCAGGGTGTCGTCCGCGCGACGGCTTCAAGCGTCGGCGACGCCGATGCCACCGAGCAGGCGCTCGGCGCGGCATTGCCGGGAGCCGGCGTGGCGCTGACCGGGTTGACCGGCCTTGCCGACAATCTGGCCCACACGTTGACGTTCGACGTCGTCACCACCGCCTCCGCCTCGACCTTCACTTTGACCGACGGCTTTGGCGGCACCGCGACGGCGACGACCAGCGACTTCTCCGGGCAGGTGGTGAACTTCACCATCACCGGCGGCGTCAACAGCGGCGCGACCGTGGCGCTCACCCTCACCAGCGGCGGCCTGGTCGCCAATTCCGAGGGCACGCTCAAATACAATGCGATCGGCGACTTCACCGCGCCCGACCAAGCCATGTTCGACGTCCGCGCCGCCAACACCGGACAGACCTCGACCATCGAGACCGTGCAGGTCACCGACGGCAACGACAGCAACAACCTGACGGTCCAGCTCAACGAAACCAACACCAGCCAGGTGACGGTGGTGAGCCAGAACGTGCAGACCGACGGCCAGGGCCTGGCGGTCGACTTCGCGCAGAACGAATGGCGCGACCGGGCCGACATCGACTTCGCGCTCGCGTCCATTGAATCGGCGAAGCTCCGCCTGCGCGGCGCGGCCTCGTCGCTCAGCAACAACCTCGACATCATCACGACGCGGTTGAACTTCACCAACGAGTTCATCAACGTCCTGGCGGAAGGCGCCAACAAGCTGGTGCAGGCCGACCAGAACGAGGAAGGCGCCAACCTGCTGCAACTGCAGACGCGCCAGCAGCTCGGGACCATCAGCCTCAGCCTCGCCAACCAGGCGCAGCAGGCGATCCTCCGGCT
>Ga0207675_100007871_pt1 | contig 10056 bp, 8 predicted proteins | sample KBSSwiS42_FD_184305 | JGI IMG/M metagenome (GOLD analysis project Ga0207675, IMG submission 184305) | Switchgrass rhizosphere microbial communities from Kellogg Biological Station, Michigan, USA - KBS Switchgrass S4-2 (SPAdes) (version 2) | ecosystem: Host-associated > Plants > Roots >...
AAGCGCCGCGTCGGCACAGCCGTCGTCGAAGACCTCGGCGAAATGCTCGAGCGACCCGGCGCCGCCGGATGCGATGACGGGAATCGGCACCGCGCGCGAGACCGCGGCCGTGAGCTCGCAATCGAATCCGCTCTTCGTGCCGTCGCGATCGATCGAGGTCAGGAGGATCTCGCCTGCTCCCCGATCCGCGGCTTCCTTCGCCCATTCGACCGCCTCGCGGCGCGTGCCCGCCTGTCCGCTGCGCGCGTACACCAGCGCCTTGCCATCGACCCACTTTGCGTCGATCGCGACAATCGCCGCCTGGCTGCCATAGCGCGCCGCGAGCGTCGTGATGAGGGTAGGGTCGGTCAGCGCGGCGGTGTTTAGGCTGACCTTCTCGGCGCCCGCATCAATCGCGGCGGCTGCATCGTCTTCGGATCGGATGCCTCCACCGACCGTCAGCGGCAGGAAGATCTCGTGGGCCACGGCATTGATCGTTCGCGCCAGGGCTTGACGGCTCTCGAGCGTGGCTGTGATGTCGAGGACCACGACTTCGTCGATGCCTTCGACGTTATAGCGTCGGGCGAGTGCGGCCGGATCGCCGGCGTGCCGCAGTTGCTGGAACTGCACGCCTTTGACGACCTGCCCGTCACGAACGTCCATGCAGGCGATGATGCGCTTGGTCAGCATCAGGCGCAGACCTCGAGGAAGTTGCGCAGAATAGCGAGGCCGGCGTCGCCCGACTTCTCCGGATGGAACTGGACGCCGAAGATGTGGCCGTCCTCCACGGCCGCCGCGAAGGTCAGTCCGTGCGTGCACGTCGCGACGGACTCCGCCGTGACGGGCGCGGCGTACGAGTGCGTGAAATAGACCTGGCTGCCGTCCTCGATCCCGTCGAGGAGCCGCGAGCGCCGGGGCGCGTACAGGGAATTCCAGCCGACATGCGGCACCTTGAGCGCGCCGCTCTCGTCGCGCGGCAGGCGCGAGCAGAAGCCCGCGATGGCGCCCAGACCGCTCACGCCGGGCGCCTCGTCGCTGCCCTCGAACAGCCACTGCATGCCCAGGCAGATGCCAAGGAGCGGCGTGCCCAGCCTGATGGCGCGCCGGATCGCCGCGGTCCACGCGCCGTCGAGCGCCGCGGTCGCGCCGAAGTGCCCGACGCCGGGAACGACGATGGCGTTGGACGCGGTGAGCTCCGAGGGGTCGGCCGGAGTGAACAGATTCGCGCCCGCGGCCGCAAAGCCCTTGCGGACCGACGTGAGATTGCCCGCCCCGTAGTCGATGAGCGCGATCACAGCAGCCCCTTCGTGCTCGGGAGCATCCGCGCCATGCGGGGATCGCGGGCGCAGGCCACCCTCAACCCCCGGGCGAACGCCTTGAACACGGCCTCGACCTGGTGATGACTCGAGCGTCCGTAGAGCACCTTCACGTGGACGTTGGCCTTCGCTCCTTGCGCGAATCCCTCGAAGAAGTCCCCGACGAGCTCCGACTGCAGATCGCCGACGAGGCGGACCTTGAGGCGCAGGTCGACGACCGCGTGCACGCGTCCGCCCAGATCGATCGCCGCCACCGCCAGCGTTTCGTCCATCGGCATCACGAAGTACCCCGCGCGGTTGATGCCGCGCCGGTTGCCCAGCGCCGCTGCCACCGCTTCCCCGAGCGCGATGCCGGCGTCTTCGACCGTGTGGTGCTGATCGACGTCGAGATCCCCCTTCGCGTGCAGCGTCAAGTCGAAGGCGCCGTGACGCGCAAAGAGCTCCAGCATGTGATCCAGGAACCGGATCCCCGTGCGCACGTCGTAGCGCCCCTTGCCGTCGAGCGCCAGGCGGAGCGCGATCGACGTTTCCTTCGTGACGCGGTCGATCGTGGCGCGCCTCACAGGAGCTCCTCGAGTGCCGCAAGCAAGGCCTGCGTGTGCTCGGTCACGCCGGCGGTCATGCGCAGGCAGCCGGCGCACCCCGGGTCGGTCGATCGATCGCGCACGTGCACGCCGCGGGCCGCCAGCCCGGCGACCACGCGGCCGGGTTGTCCGTCGAACCTCGCCAGGACGAAGTTGGCCGCGCTCTTCCAGTACGAGACGCCGCGCCGCTCGAAAAAATCGTAAAGCATGATCCTGGATTGCGCGACCTGATCGACGTACCAGTCGAAGTACGCGATGTCGCCGAACGCCGCGGGCAGCGCGGCCGCGGCACACACGTTGAGGCTGTAGGGCGGGATGGCGCGCCGCATCGCGGCCAGGCTCTCCGGCCGGCCCACGAGCGCTCCAGCGCGTAGGCCCGCGAGGCCGTACGCCTTGGCGAACGTCCGGCCGACCACCACGTTCGGCATTCCGTCGAGCGCGTCGTCTTCGAGCAGCGTCTCTCGGCAGAAGTCCGCGTAGGCTTCGTCCACGAACACCAGCGCTCCGCTCGCGGCCGCCGATATCCGGCGGATGGCGTCGCGCGGCACGATCTGGCCTGTCGGGTTGTTCGGGTTCGTGAGCCAGATGAGACGGGTGCGCTTGCCGATCGCCGCGATGACCGCGTCGAGCGGAAACTCGAACCCGCGGCCGAGGGGAATCTCGACCACACGGCCCCCCACGGCGTCGGTGCACGCCGCATACATGTCGAAGGCGGGGACGACGACGATGGCTTCGAACACTGTCGCGGCCGAGCTGCCGCGCAGGGCGGCGAGCGCGGCCAGGAAGATGCCCTCGTCCAGGCCGTTCGTCAACAGCAGCCAGTCGGCGGGGACGCGCAGCCGGGCGGCGCACGCGGCAATCGCGGTGTCGTAGTCCGGGTAGGATGCGAGGTCCAGGCGCGTGAGCGCCTGCAGCGCCGCGATCACGGCAGGGGAGCAACCGCTGGTGTTCTCGTTCAGGTGCAGCCGCAGTCCCGACGCCGGCGTCAGGACCCGTTCGTATTCGTACGTCACCGCCGTGCCTTTCTCTGATTCCGCTTCATCCCGGGGCTCCCGCCGCGCGTTCTGTGCGCGGTGGGGTGAATTCTGATCGCGATCGACGCCGCGTGCGCCGAGAGCCCCTCGGCCCGCGCGAGCGACAAGGCCGTCGGCGCGATGCGGCGCAGCCCCGCCGGCGTCAGCCGCTGCACGGTGCTCACGCGCACGAAATCCGCGGCGCTCAGGCCGCCGCGCGCCCTCGCGGCGCCGCTCGTCGGCAGCACGTGGTTCGAGCCGGTCGCGTAATCCCCTGACGCCTGGGCGCTGTGGTTCCCCACGAACACCGTCCCCGAATGCGTGAGGCGCCGCGCGATCGCCGCCGTGTCGCAGACGACGTGCTCGGGCGCCATGCGCTGGCAGAGATCGATCGCCTCGTCCATCGACCGCGTCAGCACGATCGCGCCGTTGTGCGCCGTGGCGTGCCGCGCGGGACCGCTCTCCGGCATCTGTGCGCGCAGCTCGCGGGCGACGGCGTCCGCCAGCGCGCGCGACGGCGTGAACAGGATGGCGCGCGCGTCCGGATCGTGCTCCGCCTGCGCGAGCAGATCCGCGGCGATCCACGCCGGCCTTCCCTTGGCCGAGACGATCGCGATCTCGCTCGGGCCGGCATGGAAGTCGATCGCGCAGTCGAACGACACCAGGGCCTTGGCCGACGCGACGTAGGCGTTGCCGGGGCCGACGATCTTGTCCACGCGCGGCACGGTGGCGGTGCCGTAGGCGAGCGCCGCGACGGCGTGCGCCCCGCCCAGCCTGAAGAGCCGCGACACCCCGGCCTCGCGCGCGGCGAACATGATCGTCGCGTCCGGCCGGGGACACACGGCGACGACGTCCGGGACGCCGGCCACGCGGGCGGGAATCGCCGTCATCAGCAGCGAGGAGGGGAGCGGGTAGCGGCCGCCCGGCACGTAACAGCCCACGCGATCCAACGGCAGCACGCGCTGCGCGATGCGAACGCCGCGTACCGGTTCGATCGACCATGTCCCCGGCACCTGCCTGGCGGCGACGCGGCGGATGTGACGGGCCGCCGCCGCGATGGCCTCTCTCACGTCGCGGGGGACCTCGCGCGCGGCAGCGCGGATCTCGTCGGCCGTCACTTCCATCGGCTGCGTCAGGCGATCGAACTGCCGCGCGTAGGCGAGCAGCGCGCGATCGCCCTCGCGGCGCACGCGCGAGACGATGCGCGCGACACGCCGGTCGAGCCCGGCATCGCGGCGCGCGCCGCGGTCGAGGAGCGCGGCGATCGGCGCCCGCTCCCGCGAGCCGATGATCCGCACGGTGACACCGGAAGTTGGACGCGGCATTTACATCACGATCTTGTTGAGCGGGTACTCGACGATCCCCTGGGCGCGCGCGGCCTTCAGCTTCGGGATGAGGTCTCTCACCGTACGCTCTTCGATGATCGTATTGATCGCGACCCACTCGTTGTCGCTGAGCGGCGAGATCGTCGGGCGCTGCAGCGCCGGCAGCAGCGCCAGCACGGCGTCGAGATCGGCGCGGCGCGTATTCAGCATGATGCCCACCCGCCCCTGCGCCTCGATGGCGGCCTTCAGCAGCAGCGCGATGTTCTCGAGCTTGTTGCGCTTCCACGGATCGGCCAGCGCGGCGGGGCTGCCGATGAGCTGCGTGTTCGATTCGAGAACCGTGTCGATGATCCTGAGGCGGTTCGCGCGCAGCGACGACCCCGTCTCGGTGACTTCGACGATGGCGTCGGCGAGCCGCGGCGCCTTGACCTCGGTGGCGCCCCACGAGAACTCGACGTTGGCCGTCACGCCGTGCCGCGCGAAGTACGCCTGGGTGGCGCGCACGAGCTCGGTCGCAATCGTCGCCCCCTCGAGATCGCGAACGGACTTGTACGCCGACTCTTCCGGCACCGCGAGCACCCAGCGGACCTTCCCGAAGCTCTGCTTCGCGTAAATGAGATCGGCCAGTGCCGTGACCCCCGCATCGCCGCCCTTCACCGCCGCGTGCTCGGCGATCCAATCCTGCCCGGTCAGCCCGGCGTCGAGCACGCCGTCGGAGACATACCGCGCCATTTCCTGCGCGCGGATCAGCATGCAGTCGATCTCGGGATCGTCGATGGCCGGGAAATACGATCGCGCGCTGGCGTAGATGTTGAAGCCGGCGCGCGCGAACAGCTGGATCGTCGCATCCTGCAGCGAGCCTTTGGGTATGCCGAGCTTGAGTATCTGATCCATGGGACTGCCTTTGATAAGAGTCCGTACGTAGCGCAGGCCTTCAGGCCTGCCCGCGCCGCCTTGGCAGGGCTATAAAGCCCTGCGCTACCTCCCGGCGCGGTCGTCCGCCGTCAGTTCCCGATAGAAGCACGTGCGCTCGCCGGTGTGGCAGACGTTGCCGTCGCCGAGCCTCGTCACGAGCACCAGCAGCGTGTCGTCGTCGCAATCGACGAGGACCCGTTCGACTTTCAGCTTGTTGCCCGACGTTTCCCCCTTCATCCACAGCGCCCCGCGCGACCGGCTGAAGAAGGTCGCAAAGCCGCTCTCGAGCGTCCGATCGAGCGCGTCCTGGTTCATGAAGCCGACCATGAGGACCTCGCGCGTCGCGACGTCCTGGATGACCGCCGGGATGAGACCGTTCAATTTCGAATAATCCATGTTGTGCACGGAGAAGCCCACAAACGAAAAAACCCCGCTGAACCTGCGGTCCAGCGGGGCTCGTGGTGGCTGCTGATTGTCTCGTCGTCTTTTTCAGTACGCGTGCAGCACGACCGGCCCGCCGGAGCAGGAGCGATGGTGGTGGCCGTGGTGCTGCGCGCGGAACATGGCAGTAAGCCTATCGCCCGCCGGTCGGCACTGTCAAATGCGACGGTGTCGCCGCCTTGGAATCGGCCGTTCGCCTGTCGTTGACGCCGTAGGGCGTGCCGTCGGGCGCGACCCAGATCGAATGCGCGTCCCCCTGCCGCTCAACTGCGCGAACCACTGTGTGGCCCATCGCGCGGAGCGCTTCCAGCACCTCGTCGCCCAAGGCGTTCGGGACGCCCTCGACACCGGCCGACTCCACGTTCACCCGATCGGGCAGCCACTGGTGGTGCATCCGCGGCAGGTTCACCGCCTCCCGTCCCGTGAGGCCGTACTCGGTCACGCCGAGCACGACGGTCAGGACCGTGTTGATGATCGTCCGTCCACCGGGGGAGCCCGTCAGCAGGACGACCTTGCCGTTCTTGAGCACCATCGTCGGCGTCATCGAGCTGAGCATCCGTTTGCCGGGATCGATCAGGTTCGCGGGGGTCCCGATGTCGCCGGTCAGGTTCGTCTCCCCCGGCTTCTTGTTGAAGTCCCCCATCTCGTTGTTCAACAGGAAGCCCGTGCCTTTGACGACGACGTGCGAGCCGAAGCCGCCTTCGAGCGTCGTCGTGGTCGTGACCGCCATGCCGTCCCGGTCCATCGTCGAGTAGTGCGTCGTCTCGGCGGGTTCCGGCGCCGTCGCGGCGGTCACGATGTCCTTGCCGAGACCGACGCTGCTCGACGCTCTCGCCGGGTCGATCGTCGAGGCGACCGCCCTCGCATGCGCCTTCGAGGTGAGGCGCTCGACCGGGATCTTGACGAAATCAGGATCGCCCAGATAGCGGGCGCGATCGAGGTAGGCGCGGCGCATCGCTTCGACCTGCAGGTGCAGGGCCGGTGCGGTGAGCAGGCCCTTCGACTTGAGGTCGTACGGCTCGAGGATGTTGAGCATCTCAATCAGCGCCACGCCGCCGGAGCTGACCGGCGGCATCGAGACGATCTCGTAGCCGCGATAGAGACTGCGCAGCGGCGCGCGCTCCTTTGCCTGGTACCTCGCGAGATCCTGCCGGGTGATCAGGCCGCCGTTCGCTTTCATGTCGCCGGCGATGCGATCCGCGATCCAGCCCTTGTAGAACACATCAGGGCCGTCCGTGGCAATCGCGCGAAGCGTCTTGCCGAGATCGGCGAGCACCATGCGGTCCCCTTCGCGCCACTCGCCGCCGCCGGGCTTTCCGTAGGCCGCGATTGACGTCGGGAAGGGGGCCATGCGGCCCGCGATTTCCCGGTTGAAACCGCGCGCGAGACTCGCCGACACCGTGAATCCCTGCTCCGCGAGCACGACACCCGGCATCACGACGTCCTTCCACGGCAGCTTCCCGAACTTCGCGTGCGCGCGGGCCAGGCCGCGGACGGAGCCGGGCACGCCGGGCGCAAGATATCCTGCCCTGGTCAGGTTGATATCAATCTTGCCGTCGGCGCCGAGATACATCGTCCGGGTTGCCTTGAGCGGGGCTCTCTCCCGGTAGTCGAACGTCGTCACGTCGCCGTTCGGCGTGCGGACGATCATGAAGCCGCCGCCGCCGATGTTGCCCACGCTCGGGTGCGTGACGGCCAGCGCGAACCCCGTGGCGACCGCGGCGTCGACGGCGTTGCCCCCGAGCGCCAGCACCGACGCTCCGGCGTCGCAGGCCGGCGCGGAGCTGCACACGACGACGCCCTGTGGCGAGGGGACGCCGAGGTCGGGCTGGGTGTCGAGCGGTTGCGTCAGGATCAGCGCAAACGCCGCGGCCAGGAGCAGGGGTATTTTCATCTCGGTAGCTCGCGCAACGTAGAGGCGGTTCGCGAACCGCCCCTACTGCGACGGCCGGATCATCGCGCCTCGCTCGTTGTCGTCTTGCGATCCGCCGCCGGCCTCTTGTATTTGTCGAACCAGTAGCGCAGGTAGAGCTGCGTGCGCATGAAGTTCGACGGGGTGCTGGTCGTGCCGTGCCACTCGTCGTTGAACCGGACCATTGCGGCCGGCACCTTGCGAAGCTTGAGCGCGCTGTAGAACTGCTCGGTCTGCGGCATCGGCGTCCGCAGATCGTTGACCCCCGTCATCAGCATCGTCGGCGTCTTGACGTTGCCGACGTACGTGAGCGGGGAGCGGCGCAGATGCTCGCTCGGATCTTCCCACGGCAGCTTCTCGAAGTTGTAGTACCAGCTGGCGCCGTCGGTCGTGCCGACGAAGCTGAGCCAGTCGGTGACGGGACAGTTGGCCGAGGCCGCCGCGAACCGGTCGGTGTGGCCGACGATCCAGGCGGTCAGCACGCCGCCGCCGCTGCAGCCGGTGACGAACAGGTTCTGCGGATCGACGAAGCCCTTCGCCAGCACGGCGTCGACGCCGGCCATCAGGTCGTCGTAGTCCTTGCCCGGATACGCGTTCATGATGGCGTTGCCGAACGCGCTGCCGTATCCGGTGCTCCCTCTCGGGTTCGTGTAGAGGATGACGTAGTCGTTGGCCGCCTGCTCCTGCCAGCCGAAGTTGAAGCCGACGCCGTACATGCTGTGCGGTCCGCCGTGGATGTGAAGCTGCATCGGATACTTGCGCGCCGGATCGAACGACGGCGGGGTGATGTACCAGCCCTGAATCCGCTTGCCGTCGACCGACGTGTACCAGATTTCGTTGACCGCCCCGAGGGTCTTGCCGGCGAGCACGTCGTCGTTCACGGCGGTCAACTGGCGGATGTTGGACGGCGACTTCAGATCGAAGGACACGATGTCGCCCGGCGCGGTGAAGCTCGTCAGCGTGCCCACCGCCACACCCTTTGACGAGAGATCCGAGACCGACAGCATGTGCGAGCCGCGGGTGATCGGCTGGACTTTCGAGGCGTTCGGGCCGGTGAGCGGCAGCTCGTACAGGTTCTGCGCCCCCTCGTTCTGCGCGGTGAAGTAGAGCGCGCTGCCGTCCGCTTTCCAGCGCATCTCGGCCGGCGACCGATCCCAGTCGCCCGACACCAGGCGCGGATTCGATCCGTCGATGTTCATGACGTAGATCTTGCTGTCGGTCCAGGAGTCTCTGGACCAGTCGTTCCCGGTATAGGCGACGCGCTTGCCGTCGGGCGAGATTTTCGGGTTGGCATCCGGCCCCTTGCGTGTCGTGAGCGCCTTGATGTCCCCGGATGCCACGTCGACCGAGTAGATCTCGGATTCGCGCCACTGGTAGTCGTCGTTCTCGGCGCGCAGCCCGCTGAAGAGGATCCGCAGTCCGTCCGGCGTCCACTCGTTTCCGGTGTGATTGTGGTTGCCCGAGGTCAGCTGGCGCGGTGTCCCGCCACTCGCCGGGACGACGAAGATGTGACGGTAGCCGTTGTCGATGAATCCGGTACGGTCGCTCCGGTACTGCAGGCGCTCGACAATGCGCGGCGTCTCGGTCCATTTGGCCCCGGCCGGCGCCTTCGGCATCTTGACGGTCCACGTGTTGTGATCCTCGACGAGCATCGTGAAGGCCAGTTGTGTGCCGTCGGGCGACCACGTCGCCGCGCCCGGCGATTGTTCGACGCGCGTCACCTGAGACGTCGCCCCTTCCGCGTCCATCCAGCGGACGAAGAGCTGCGTGCCCTTGGGCTCGACCGGCGCAACGAACGCGATGCGATCCCCGGTCGGAGACCACTGCGCGCCGGAGCCCTTGGCGAGGAACCGGTTGCGCGTGCCGTCGGCGTTCATGATCCACAGCGCGGTTTCGCGCTTGTCGTTCATCTTGTCGATCCAGCCGCGGGTGTAGATGATCTGCGTACCGTCGGGGGAGATCTGGGCGTCCGAGACGGTCTCCATCTCGAGATACGCGTCGAGCGTCAGCCGATGGTCGCTCGCGGACTGGGCCGCCGGGGCCCGTGTCAGCAGAACAAACGGAAGGATGGCGATAGCGCAAACGAGGAAGCGGACGCGGTAAGTCATGCGGCCCTCCAGGGGATTAGCTTCTTTACTAGCTCGCGGGGCCTCACCCCCGCTCGTCCCTCGACTTCGCTCGGGACGATCCTGAGCACCGTCGAAGGATCGCCGCGCTGCGGGCGCGAAGACGCGCTCCTCGCGCGGGCCGCAGGCGCTAGCTTACCCTATCACCGCGGCACCGGAATTGACCGCCCGGAGGGTAGAGTATGAAGGCCTCGGTGTGGGCCGCCTCGGGCCTTGAACGAGAACGAGAACGAGAACGAGAACGAGAACGAAGAACGAAGAACGAAGAACGAAGAACGAAGAAACCAAGAACGGAGAACGAAGAACGAAGAACGTCTGCGAAGTATAATCCCCTTTTGTGCCTTCAGAAGGACGATAGGTCTAGGTGAGCCAAGGATTTCCAGCAGATGAAGCGCCCGCTGAAACCGGAGCGGGCGCGCCCAATCGATCCGAGCAGGAGGTTCTC
>Ga0207675_100007872_pt1 | contig 10056 bp, 10 predicted proteins | sample KBSSwiS42_FD_184305 | JGI IMG/M metagenome (GOLD analysis project Ga0207675, IMG submission 184305) | Switchgrass rhizosphere microbial communities from Kellogg Biological Station, Michigan, USA - KBS Switchgrass S4-2 (SPAdes) (version 2) | ecosystem: Host-associated > Plants > Roots >...
CGCCCAGCGCGAGCAGCAGCGCAGCGGCAACCGCGTAGTAAACCCAGCGCGGAATCCGCTGGCGGAACGGAAGCACGGTTCCCGGTTCCCGGTTGCCCGTTCCCGGCGTTCCCCCGCTTCCCGCTTCCCGCTTCCCGCTTCCCTGCCGTATCGCTTCCCACATCTGTTCGCGCGGAACGATCTCGGGCGGGCGGTTGTACTCCTCCGCCGCCAGCTGCCGCAGCAACGCGTCCATTCGGTCTTCGTCGCTCATGACACCCATTCTCCTGCAAAGTCGGCAAGCGCCTCACGGAGCTTGGCCCTCGCCCGGAAGAGCTGCGCCTTGGAGGTGCCTGGCTGGACGCCCAGCGCGGTCGCGATCTCCTCGTGCGTGTAGCCTTCCACGTCGTGCATCACGAACACGGTCCTGTATCCCTCGGGCAGGTTGTCGATCGCCTGCCTCAGCCGCTCCTTCAGGTCCGGCTCGGCGCGTCGAGTAACCGCGCCAACCGTCAGCGCATCGTCCAGCGAAGACTCCCGGGTCCTGAACTTCTTGACCTTTCTGAGCCCGTTCAGCGACACCGACGTTGCGATCGTGTGAATCCACGTCCCGAACGACGAATCGCTGCGAAAGTCCTTGAGCCGCTGGAACGCGCGGATGAACGTCTCCTGGGTGAAGTCGCGCGCGAGCTCGTCTTCCCCTGCCAGGCGAAAGGCCAGGCGGTAGACTCGATCCACGTGCTGGTCATAAAGCATTCGCTGCGCTGTGACCTCACCAGCCACTGCTGCGGCGATCAATTGACGTTCGTCCACTCGGGTCGTCGGCTCGGAAATACCGGTCTGTTCTTGACTTGCCTGGTTGACACGTTTACCGGGTAGAGGGTTGCGCGTTCCGGGAACTGTATGACCGATGACAGAAAACCAATGACCCATTACCCAATGCCGATAACTCGCCATGACATCACGAGATGTCTCGGCGAGTCAGGAGTGGTGGGTCCTGTGTTATTGGTTTTCTGTCACCGGTTCTCCCTCGGACAGCCTTGCCTGGCCTGAACCAATAGGGAACCGGGCCTTGAGATTGGGAAGGTGATCAAAGGGGTCACGGTCAGAGTCGTTTGATCCCTGGTCTCAGCCGATAGCATATTCGGGCCGACGAAAGCCCACCCTGGAGCCTGCCGACGTGTCACTCACCGCCCGAGATGTCATGAAGCGGTATACGACACCCGCGGGCCCGGTCGACGCGCTTGCGGGCGTGTCGCTCGACGTCGCCGACGGGGAATGCGTGGCGCTCGTCGGGGAGAGCGGGTCAGGCAAGACCACCCTGCTCCGGTGCTTCAACCGCCTCGTGGAACCCGACAGCGGGGCGATCGCCGTCAACGACGCAGACGTCCGACGGGCCAATGAGGTGGAGCTCAGGCGGCACATTGGCTACGTCATGCAGGAAGGCGGTCTCATGCCGCACTGGACGGTGCGCCGGAACGTCGAGCTCGTGCCGTGGCTGATCGGGATACCTAACGCCGACGCCCTGGTCCGCGAGGCCATGGCCCTCGTCGGCTTCACGGACGGCAGCTTCTACGGTCGATACCCGCGACAGCTCTCCGGCGGACAGCGTCAGCGTGTCGCGCTGGCGCGGGCGCTCGCGGCCCGACCCACGGTGCTCCTCCTCGATGAACCGTTCGGCGCCCTCGACGCCATCACCCGGGCGGACCTTCAGGAGATGTTCATGGCGGTTCGGAAGCAGCGCCCGGTCACGTGCGTGCTCGTGACGCATGACCTGTTCGAAGCACAGCGATTGGCTGATCGCATTGCGGTGATGCGAGCAGGCGCCATCGAGCAGCTCGCCGAGCCCCGCGAGATCATCGGGTCGCCGGCAACGACCTACGTGGCGCGCCTCGTGGAAAAGGCCGGCCTGAATCGAGTCGATCGGCACGCATGAAACTGCTGATCGTTCTCGTCCTCGCCATGGCGCTTGCGCAGGACGCCCCGCGCGCCCGCCCCATCGTCGTCGCGTCCAAGCCGTTCGGCGAATCGTACATCCTCTGCGAGATGTTCGCGCAGCTGCTGGAGGCGCGGGGTTTTCGAGTGGATCGCCGGCCGGGGCTCGGTGCGACCGAGATCGCGTTCGCGGCGCTGCGGAACGGCTCGATCGATGTGTACCCCGAATACACCGGCACGGGGCTGCTCGCGATCCTTGCGGATACGACGCGCCGAACCCCTGCGCAGGCGTTTACCCACGTGGCATCCGAGTTCCGTCGGCAATTCGGCGTCACCTGGCTTCCGCCGCTCGGCTTCGAGAACACGTATGCGATCAGCGTTAGGCGCGAGACCGCGACGCAGTATTCCCTGCGAACGCTGACCGACCTCGCCCGAGTGGCACCGTCGCTGCGCGCTGGATTCACGGCGGACTTCATTGGCCGCCATGACGGCTTGCCGGGCCTCGCGCGCGCGTACGGGCTGGGATTTCGCGAAGTGCGGCCACTCCTCGCCGCCGTGAAATACCAGGCGCTCGCTTCGGGTGGGGTCGACGTCATCGACGGGTACTCCACCGATGGGCTCATCGCGCGGTACGACCTGGTGGTGCTCGCCGACGATCGCGGTTTTTTCCCACCGTATCAGGCGGCGGCGCTCGTGAGCGCGGCGGTCGCGCGAGATGACCCGCGGGCCGTCGCCGCGCTGGCCGAGCTGAGCGGCCGCATCGACGGCGCGACGATGCGGGCCCTCAACCGGAAGCTCGAGGTCGATGGTGTGTCGGTCGACATGGTCGCGCGTAGCGCGCTGGATTCGTTAGGCCTGGGGAGTACCTCCCGGGCCACCGCCGACGCTCAACGCGCGCCCGCTGGACGGATGTCCGCGTGGGACTCGTTCGTGCACGCCATGGTGAACGACCGTGCCGCGCTGGCGCGCAGAACGTGGCGGCACCTCGTGCTGTCAGCCGTGTCGCTCGTCGCGGCAGCGCTCGTGGCGATCCCGTTCGCCCTGGTTCTGGAGCGCCGCCGACGCCTGGCGGAGCCGCTCGTTCGCGTGACGGGCCTGCTCCAGACAATTCCCGGCATCGCTCTGCTGGCGTTCATGATCCCATTGCTTGGGATCGGGATCGTGCCGGCCCTCGTGGCGCTGTTCGTGTACTCCCTGTACCCCATCGTTCGGAACACGTATTCGGGTGTGCGCGATGCGGATCCCGTCGCGGTGAACGCGGCCCACGCGCTCGGGATGACGCCGGCCCAGGTGCTGCGGCTGGTGCGGCTTCCACTCGCGGCGCCGACGATCATGGCCGGCGTGCGGACGGCCGCGGTGATCAACGTCGGGACGGCGACCCTGGCGGCGTTCATTGGTGCCGGTGGACTTGGCGAGCCAATTGTCACTGGACTCGCGCTCTCCGACACCGGATTGATCCTGAGCGGGGCCGTGCCGGCCGCCGTGCTCGCACTGCTCGTGGACGTGGCGCTCGCCGGGTGCGAGCGAGCCGTTCGGCCAAAAGGGCTATGATCGTGTCACAAACAGGGCCGGTGATGTGCGTGCTCTAACCCATCCCCGGTTCTCGGTCCATATTGCGTTGCATTGAGACGGCCGCCCGCGCGGTGGCAATCCGGGACTCATTTCCAGCGCGGACATCTTCTAAATGAAGCGATCAACGACTCAGCGGCGAGCGCCGTTCCCGACGCTCGAACCCGCGGAACCCCCGAAGCAGCTTTCGGCCCTCGAGACGCCGGCGGCAGTCGTCGACCTCGACCGGTTGGCACACAACCTCGACCGAATGGCGTCGTACTGCATTCTCCACGGGCTGTCGCTCCGGCCCCACGTGAAGACGCACAAGTCGCCGCGGATCGCGGCGGACCAGATCCGACTGGGCGCCATCGGGCTCACGTGTGCGACGCCGCGCGAGCTCGAGGTCATGGGCGACGTCTCGCACGACCTGCTGCTCGCGTACCCGCTCGTCGGCGCAACGAAGCTCGCGCGTGTGATGTACATCCCGCATCAGGTGAAGCTGACGGTGGCGCTCGATTCGACTGCCGCGTTAGGTCAGCTCGCCGCGGCAAGCAAGGTGTCGCAGCGCGAAGTCGACGTGTACGTGGAGATCGACCTCGGGATGCACCGTGTGGGAGTCCAGAGCCCTGCCGACGCAGTGGCGCTCGCGAAGCAGATCCTCCAGCATCCTCCGCTCAACTACGCGGGCATCGCATTTTATCCCGGGCACGTGCGTGAGCACGTGAAGGAACAGGACGCGAACCTCGATCGGCTCCGGGCGGATCTCGGCACGTACATCGCCGAGCTCGATCGCGCGGGCGTGCATCCGCGGGTGGTTAGCGGGGGCTCGACGCCGACAGCCTGGCGGATGCACGAGGTACCCAGTGTCACCGAAGTGCGTCCGGGGACGTACGTCTACAACGATCGCACGACGGCGGAGTTGGGCGCGTGTGCCTGGGAGGATTGCGCGCTGACGGTGTTGGCAACGGTCGTGAGCCGCGCGGTGCCTGGCCAGGCGGTGATCGACGCCGGGTCGAAGGCGTTAGGTCGGGAGCCGATGCGTGGCGTCGCCGGCGAGGGCTTCGGCGTTGTGCTGGACCACCCCGACGTCGTGGTCGCACGGATGTCCGAGGAGCACGGGATCCTCGACCTCTCGACGTCCGACTGGAACCCGCAGGTCGGGGATCAGGTCCGGATCATCCCGAACCATGTGTGCGTCGTGGTTCATCTGAACGACGTCATCTTCGGCGTACGGGACTCGATTGTGGAAACGAGCTGGGTCGTTGCGGCGCGCGGGCGGACGGAGACCGAAGCGGCTATCGAAAGCTGAACTGAGGGATGAGGGATGCGGGATGCGGGATAGGGTTTCCGCATCTTCCTCGCATCCCTCATCCCTCATCCCGGTTCGCTAAAGCGCCACCCGAATCGAGATCCGGACCTCATCCCCGATGACGACGAACAGCGGGTCGAGTCGGCGCAGGCCGCGGGGCACCCCGACGTTGTAGGCGCGGCGTGACAACGTGAGGTCAGCGAGCAGCTCGCGGCCGGTTGGCGTACGCGAGATCGAGCAGCGCAGCTCCTCGGTGCGGGTGATGCCGCGGATCGTGAGCGAGCCAGGCACTGCGATGTGCGTCGGCAGTCGCATCGCGTCGGCGCCGCGAAACATGATCGTCGGGTGACGTGCGGCGTCGAGGAACAACGGGCCGCGCAGATGGCGGTCACGAAGCGAGACGCCGGTCCGCACGCTATCGGCGTAAACCTCCACCGTGACGGCCACCGTATCGTCCACATCGATGGGCAAGTGAATCGCGCCCCGGACGTCCGTGAAGCGGCCGCGCACGATCATCCCGCCCAGCCACCGCACCGACATCGATACGGCGACGTTGTCGGGCGTTAGGCGGATCGGCGACGTGCCAAGCTCGGCCAGCCACGCCCAGTAGCTCTCGGAACCGGCCACGAGCCCATCCCGCGCGCCGGCTCGGCGTCGTCCGGCGCGTGCAGCGCCCGATGTTGGCCGGCTGCTCTCCGGCATCGGTCCAGCGGGGTCCATCAATTTCGCAACGCCCCCTGTTCGATCCAGCGAATGATCGTCGTGATCTGATTGTCGGTGAGCGGTTGCGTCGCGAGCGGCATGCGGCTCAACCCCTGACGCGCCGCATCGTCGGCGCTGATCATGGTGACGAGCCACGAGTCCGACGGCTCGAGCGGGACCACCCGCTTGGCCGACGGCTGCAACGTCGATGGCACGCCCACGATCGACTCGTACGCTTGTGTGGAGTCGAGCGTGAGCCCCGCCTGATGCGTCGCGATGGAATGACATCCACCCACGGCGCATCGCTTCTGGAAGATTGGCGCGACGTTCATCGCCAAGGATGGCGTCGGCACGAGGGTATCGGGTGCGCCACCCGTGGGATCGACCGGCGTCTCGAAGTCGGCGCAGCCTAACGCCACCGCGACGACGCCGAGCCGGGCGGCCGAGTGCGCGCGCGTCACTGCGCCCATGGCCGAGGTCACCACAGGTGCACGCCCGCGAAGGCCCGCACCGTGAACACACTCCCCGGTGCGTAGAACAACTCGCCTGACAGTCGGGTGCGCGGAAGCGCGAGCCACGACGCGCCGGCGGTTCCGTACGCACGCGTCGTCTTCACCTCGAGGATCGGATTGTCGAGATCGCGAGAGCCGTCGTCGCGAATCACACCGACATCGAACCGGGTGCGCTCGCCACGTGCCCCCGCGGTCAGGTACGGCTCCCATCGCCCGTTCGCGAAGCTTCGCGCCACGATCACCTCGCCCGAGACGTGCCTTGGGTCGAAGTAATCGCGGCTATCGTTGCCGTGGCAGACGAACGTGTAATAGGTCATGAGCGACTGGTCGCCTTGGTTGGCGGTGTTCCGATTGCAGGTGATCGGCCCTTCCACCCGCCCCGTAAGAACGGAAAGACGCGGCGTTAGGCGGACACCGGAGCCGACAGCGAACGCACGCGACACGGCCGCCGAGATCACGTTCGCCTTGACGTCGAACACCCGGAACGGCGGAATCCAGCTCCCCTCCAGCCCGAGCCCCCACGGCAACCGGATCCCGAGTCGAGGCCGTGGGAATACCGGTGCGAGGTTCGTCGCCTCTGGCTTGTCGGTGCCCACCGTGCGCTGGTCAGCGGAGAGCCGAGGAATGTATGAGACCTCGATTGCGACCTCGGTCCGCGGGATCGCGCGACCGGACGGAACGGCCATGGCCGACAGCCCCGTGGCACCCCACGGCACGCCAATGGGCGAGAAAGCGATGGAGGACGAGTAGAACACCATGAGCTTCGCTTCCGGCGCACCCGCGCCATAGCTCCTGAGCTCACGTTCCTGCGCCGCTAGCGGAAGGGCCCCCGTCGGCAGCCCTAACGCGGAGACGAGACATGCGATGATTGGTCCGTTGCGTGAAACGCGTTGCGCGCGGTGTCGATTCCCCACTCGCCGCGAGCGAGACCGCCGTGGCGTGCGGTGCGCGCAACGCGCAGCCGCGATCATTGCACTTTCACCTCACCGTTCATCCCGCTGTGGATGGTGCAGTGATACGGATACGTGCCCGCTGTCGGGAATGTGCGCGAGGCGGAGCCATTCGAGGTGGTGGCAACATTGCCTCCAGTCACGGCCGCTGCGTTGTCGAACGTCACGTTGTGCGCGACGCTGGCGAAGTTCCACGTCACCTGGCCATTCGCCGTGATGGTGACGCTGGAAGGGTCGAATGCGTTCGAGGTCGTCGCGGCCACGGTCGCGGTGGAACCAGGCGTCGACACCGTCACGTTGACCGTTTGCGACTTCGTCGTGGTGCCGACCGTCCCGTTCACCGTGATCGTCGTCGTCCCAGCGGCGACACCAGTCACCACACCAGCCGACGTCACCGTTGCGACGGACACGTCGTTTGACTGGAACGTCGATGAGAGCCCGCTCATCGTCGCCCCGTTCTGGTCCTTCGCCGCCACGGTCAAATTCTGCGTGCCTTGAACGACAACGCTCACGTTCGCTGGCGTCACGCTCAACGACGTGAACACCGGAGTCGGACCCGTGCCTCCACCACCATCGCCACCGCCACTGCACCCTGCAAACGCCACCAGAGCCGCGACCGCCAGGACACGCGCTTTCTGCATAAAACCTCCTTAATGATTTCGAATCGACAACGGTGCTCGCGTCGCTCTCTACACCGTGATGAGCCGAGAGATCGCGAGCCTCTCACGTGCTGGCGCGAACCCTTCATCGGGAAACGTGCGCCGCCATGAGGACCCCGGACAACACGACAACGGTGAGGGCCCTCCAACACGCGGCGAAGGGCACCAGCAACGAGGCGAGGGGAATCTACGTCAACCGCTCGATGTACTCCCGCACCTTCGAGCGGTAGCTCTTCCCCGAATGAAGCCGAGTGCCATCGTTCAGAATCAGCACCCAATCGCCCTGAAACCACGGCTGAATCTCGCGGATGCGATCGACGTTCACGAGCGTCGACCGGTGCACACGCAGGAACTTTGACGCCGGTAGCCGCTCCTCCAGATGCGTGAGCGTGCTGCGGTGGGTGTGCACGGCTTTCCCCGTGTGGATGCGAACCAGATCGTCGTCCGCCTCGATCCAGTCGATCTCGCCAACGCGAATGAACAGCACCCGCCCGTCCGCCTTCACCGCGATGCGATCGAGCGCCGACCGCTCGCTGCGCATCGCCTCGATGAGCGCCGCGAGCGGACGATCCGCCAGTGACTGATCTTTCACGTCGGCTCGAATGAGACCGACGACGCGATCGATCGCCTGCGTGAAACGGTGCCGGCTCACGGGCTTCAGGATGTAGTCGAACGCGTGGACCTCGAACGCGGCGAGCGCATGCTCGTCGTAGGCCGTCACGAACACGACCGCGGGCATGGCTTCCGGGCCCACTTCGCGAATCACTTCGAGCCCGTCGAGCTCCGGCATCTGAATGTCGAGCAGCACGAGCTCGGGGCCGAGGCGCTTGATCTGGTCGATCGCCGACCGCCCGTCACCACACTCGCCGACGACGTCCACATCACCACGCTCGCGCAGGAGAGACCTGAGGTGGGCGCGCGCCAGAGGCTCATCATCCACGATCAATGTGCGGACAGCCGAGCGGGACTCGATCGCCGTCATACGAGCGCCTCGTGCTGCGCCTCGCGCCGGGCGAGGTCCTTCGACGATCCGTCGGTGCGATACGGAATGTCGATGCGCACGGTGAACCCGCCCGTCGATCCGCCGCCCGCCTCGAATCGATGTTCGCTTCCGTACAGCGAGAGCAATCGAGCCCGCGTGTTGCCGAGTCCAACCCCGTCGCGATGCTCGCGAGTCGTCCGTTCGCCGACGCCGTCATCGACGACGCTCAACTCGAGCCGGTTGCCACGTCGGGCCGCGCTGACGATCACGTGCCCTGGCGCCGCGCGCGGCGCGATGCCGTGGCGGATCGCGTTTTCGACGAGTGGTTGCAGCATGAGATTCGGCACGAGCGCGAATCGCGCATCGGGGTCGATCCGGAAGTTGACCGTCAGGCGATCCTGGAAGCGGATCTGCTGGATTTCAATGTAGTGCGCGAGCAGCTCGAGCTCCTTGGCGAGCGTCACCTCCTGTTCGCTTGCGCTGCTGAGCGACATGCGCAACAGCTCACTCAAGCCGGAGATGACGCGCTCGGCCGCGTGCCGATCGGTGCCGATGAGCGCGTTGATCGTGTTCAGCGTGTTGAACAGGAAGTGCGGGTGCAGCTGCAGCCGCAGACTCTGAAGTTGAGCTCGAGCGAGCCGTGCCTCGAGCTGCTCGCGCTCCTCGGTGGCGCGAGAGAAGCTCGTCGCCAGACGCTCCTGCCAGTTCGTCGCATACGTCGCGATCGCACCGGCCATCGCGAGGAGCAAGAGCTTCGCCCCCTCGTCGAGCGGGGAAACGCCTGCCGCCTGACTCGCCGCGACGGGATTGAGCACGGTGGGAAGTCGCCCCGTGAGGAAGAAGAACGCGACGAGCGCGCCGTAGCAACAGAGCGTCATGCACGCGACAGCGGCCGCCTTGCGCGTGGACGCGGCAATCGGCAGCGCAGCGAGAATGACGAAATACATGAGGAAGATCGGCGTCTTGAGCGCGAGCGTGGCCGACTGCGCGAATGCGTAGCCGCCGATGATGGCGGTAACGCCGGCGATGTCGGCGACGGGGTTCGCCACGCCGATCCAGACGGGGAGCTTCGGAAGCCGGTAGAACAGCTCGCCCTGCAGGATCGTCCAGGCAAGGATGGGAACGAGGACGGAGACGTTGACCCAGTTGAGGGCCCGCGTGAGGTTCGGCGCGTAGACCAGCGCGGCGATCCCGAGCAGCACAAGCACGATGAGCCGCGCGCGATTGAGCATCCGCTCGGCACGATCGCGCTGGCGGTCGAGCACCACACGCGCGGAATCGACGGGCGCGGTGAGCGCGCGCGGCGGCGAGGCGCCGGACTCTAGGTCCATGACCCTATTCTATACTCCGGGACTGGGGGCTGGGGACTCGGCATCGGGACATCGGGACTCGGGACATCGGGACTCGGGACATCGGGACTCGGGACATCGGGACTCGGGACATCGGGACTCGGGACATCGGGACTCGGGACATCGGG
>Ga0207675_100007876_pt1 | contig 10054 bp, 5 predicted proteins | sample KBSSwiS42_FD_184305 | JGI IMG/M metagenome (GOLD analysis project Ga0207675, IMG submission 184305) | Switchgrass rhizosphere microbial communities from Kellogg Biological Station, Michigan, USA - KBS Switchgrass S4-2 (SPAdes) (version 2) | ecosystem: Host-associated > Plants > Roots >...
AGCAAGGCTGATTCTGATTCTGATCCAATTGTTTTCCTGCAGATACAAAGTCAAAGTAAAGGATTGCTTGAGCTAACTGATTATGCAGAGAATGTGGTACAGGAAAGATTACAAACCATACAAGGAGTGAGTGGAGTGAGTGTTTTTGGCAAAAGATATTCAATGCGTCTTTGGATCGATCCTGCTAAACTATCAGCCTATAAACTTACAATAGGCGACATTCGCCTTGCCCTTGACCGTGAGAATATTGAATTGCCCGGTGGCAAGATCCGTGGCAATACTACTCAATTGATCGTAAAAACATTTGGCAAGCTCACGACTGAAACTGATTTTAATGATCTGATCCTTCGTGAAGATAATAACGGTGTTGTTAGATTTAAAGATGTTGGTTATGCCGAGCTTGGTCCTGATACAGAAGAATCCCTTTCAAAAAAGAATAATGTACCATCAGTTAACCTCGGTGTGGTAGCACAACCGGGAAGCAACCAGATAGAGATAGCAGATGAGGTTTATAAACGTATTAATGAGATCAAAAAGGATATGCCAAAAGATATTCTTCTTGAAGTGGGATATGACAGAACCACATTTGTTCGAAATGCGATCGGTGAAGTAAAAGAAACTTTGGTAATTGCTATTAGTCTCGTTGTATTGATCATCTTCCTTTTCTTCCGTGAAGTAACATTAGCTTTTCGTCCATTGATCGATATTCCTGTTTCATTGATCGGTGCTTTTTTTATAATGTACATCGCAGGATTTTCAATCAATGTACTTACTCTTCTTGCTATTGTTCTTGCAACAGGTCTTGTAGTGGATGATGGAATAGTTGTTACGGAAAATATTTTCAAAAAGATGGAGCAGGGAATGAATAAACATAAAGCTGCTCTTGAGGGTTCAAAAGAAATTTACTTTGCAGTTATCGCTACTTCAATTACACTCGCCATAGTTTTCCTTCCGATCATTTTCTTAGAGGGTTTTGTTGGAAGACTTTTCCGTGAATTTGGTATTGTATTAGCCGGAGCAGTTCTTATTTCAGCATTTGTGTCATTAACACTTACACCGGTGCTAAACATTTACATGGCTAAAAGAAACCCGCATGCTCATTCATGGTTTTATAGAAAAACGGAACCCTTTTTTACAGGTCTTGAAAATCTATACAAATCAACATTGCAAAGTTTCATGAAAGCAAGATGGATGGTATGGGTCGTTATTCTTGGATGTTTTATAGTAATATATTTTATTGGAAGAGGTATTCCCTCAGAGCTTGCGCCAATGGAAGATCGTAATCGTGTTCGTACAAGTATCACTGGTCCCGAAGGAGCCGATTTTGATTTTACTGAACGGGTAGCAAATGAAATCACCCAACAACTGCTTGATTCAATTCCGGAAAAAAATGTTGTACTCACATTTGCGCCTGGTTTTAGCGGATCTGGTGGAAGCAATGCTGCATTTGTAAGCATGGGTTTGGTGAATGCATCGGAAAGAAAAAGATCACAGGATCAAATAGCTCAGCAAATGAACCGCATGTTCCGCAGGTATAATAACCTTAGAGTTTTTGCGACGCAGGAACAAACAATCTCTGTTGGCTTGGGTGGTCGTGGTGCCAATCCTGTTCAGTTTGTATTACAGAATTTGAATTTTGATAAATTAAAAGAGAAAGTACCCCTGTTCATGGAAGAGGTCCGCAAGAATCCAACTTTTGTAAATACTGATGTCACGCTTAAATTCAACCAGCCTGAATTGCAAATAACCATTGATCGTTTAAAAGCAAATGAACTGGGTGTTTCCGTAGCCGATATTTCAAATACATTACAACTTGCATTAAGCGGTCGTCGATTCGGTTATTTTATAATGAATGGAAAACAGTACCAGGTAATAGCACAGGTAGATAGAAGAGATCGTGATGATCCACTTGATCTGAAAGGTTTCTTTGTTAGAAATAATCGTGGTGATTTGATCCAGCTTGATAATTTGGTTAGAATGGAAGAATTGGCAAACCCTCCGCAGATATATCACTTTAATCGTTTCAAAAGTGCAACTGTGCAAGCAGGTCTTGCACCGGGTAAAACTATTGGCGACGGTATTGCTGAAATGGAAAAGATAGCAGCGAAGGTTTTAGATGAAACATTTGAAACATCATTAGCTGGTGCATCCCGGGATTATGTTGAAAGTTCATCAAATATTTCTTTTGCATTTTTCCTTGCATTGATATTGATCTTTTTAGTATTGGCTGCGCAATTTGAAAGTTTTATTGATCCATTGATCATTATGATCACGGTACCATTGGCCTTAGCTGGTGCAGTATTAAGTATGTGGGCATTCAATCAAACACTCAATATCTTTTCACAGATCGGAATTATCATGTTGATAGGTCTTGTAACAAAGAATGGTATCTTGATCGTTGAATTTGCCAATCAAAAACGCCGTCGTGGTGAAATGAAAATACCGGCAGCTGTTGACGCTGCAGTTGCCCGTTTGCGTCCGATATTAATGACAACACTGGCAACAACATTAGGTGCATTACCAATTGCACTGGCATTTGGTTCAGCTGGCAAGAGCCGTATACCATTGGGTATTGTTATTGTGGGCGGTATGTTGTTTGCACTTGTGCTTACTTTATATGTTGTTCCGGCTCTATATTCATTCCTTTCTTCTAAAAAGAAAGTCAGCAACCTTGACACTGAGTTGGCAGTTGCAGAAATGAAAGAAGCTCATGAATAAATTTATTTGACCAACTAATGAATCCTATTAAGCTTATGTTGCGACGCTCCATTCATCTTTTTATTCTTTGCTCAGCTTTTTTGCTTTTGAACTTTTCATTGAAAGCACAAAAAATGTTAACTCTTGAAGAAGCAATCGCGACAGCATTACAATATAACTACGATATTGTATTATCAAGAAATGATTCTGCAGTAGCAGCATTGGATTATTCATACCGTAATGCAGTTTTTCTTCCAAGGTTGAATGGTAATATTGGCGCTACATGGAATAAGAATAACCAGAAACAAGAATTTGCGACTGGTACTAAGAGAGAAGGTGATGTAAAAACGAATAACCTTGTTGGATCGTTAACATTGAACTGGACATTATTTGATGGAGGCAAAATGTTTGTAACAAGAGATAAGGCAGAAGATCTTGTTCGGCTTGGTGAGTTGAGCATAAAAGACCAGGTGATCAATACAGTTGCTACAGTGATCAATACATACTATGATATTGTTCGACAAAAACAACAATTAAAAGCAGTTGAAGAACAGATGAGCATCAGCCAGACAAGAGTTGACCTTTCACAACGCAAACTCGATATTGGTGTTGGCGCAAAACCTGATGTATTGCAAAGTAAGGTTGATCTGAATGCACAAAAAGCAGCACAGCTTCGCCAACTTACATTGATACAACAGTTGAAAGAAACGCTGAACCAAACAATGAATGTGGCTCCAAACAGCACTTATGAAGTTATGGATTCAATTCCCCTCAATCCAAACATATTACTGGGGGATATTCAAAATAATATTGAAAATACGAATACAACACTGCAGGTCTTAAAGAAAAATATTGACATAGCTAACTTCACTGTCAGAGAAAGAAAAGCGGAACGTTTTCCAATTGTAGCTTTTAACTCTGCATATAATATCAACAGATCAAATAATGACGTGGCATTGAACCCCGCTCTCCCACTCTTTAATCGTAACCGTGGCTACAATTATGGATTGACAGCAACCATTCCAATTTTAAATAATAAAAACACACAGCGTCTTATTCGCCAGGCTGAGTTAAATGTTCAATATCAAAAACTCATTTTTGAAAATCAAAAGTCCATAGTGAATCTTGGTGTGTATAATGCTTTCCAGGATTATGAGCTTCAAAAGAAAGCCTTAGACCTTGAAGAATCGAATATCCTTTTAGCAAAAGAAAACGTAACTATCATTTTAGAAACATATCGTCTTGGACAGGCCACATATCTTCAACTACGCGAAGCTCAAAAGAGTTTGGAAGATGCGTACAATCGCCTCATCGCAGCTCGTTACAATACTAAAGTTGCCGAAACAGAATTGTTACGTCTTAAAGGAGATTTGGTAAGATAATCTCACGCAAAGACACAAAAGATACACGGAGACGCAAAGACATAAAAATCTTTGCGTCTTTTCTTTTAATACTAGCGTCTTTGCGAGAAGCCTTTTTTCATGTTTCTTTGCTTCATGAAACCACTTGTAGGCATCATTATGGGCAGTGACAGCGATTTAACTGTTATGCAAGCTGCATCGGATATATTGAAACAATTTGGAATAGCTCACGAAGTAACTGTAGTATCGGCACACAGAACTCCGTTAAGAATGGTTGAGTATGCAAAAAAAGCAAAGACAAGAGGATTGAAAGTTATTATTGCTGGTGCCGGTGGTGCAGCCCATCTCCCGGGTATGGTAGCATCCATTACTCCATTGCCTGTTATCGGTGTTCCTATCAAATCATCAAATAGTATTGACGGCTGGGATTCTGTTTTATCCATTCTTCAAATGCCGAATGGAGTTCCTGTAGCAACGGTTGCATTAAATGCAGCAAAGAATGCAGGTATACTCGCTGCCGAGATCATCGGAACATTTGATCCAACGGTTTCCAAAAAAGTTACTACTTATAAAAATTCCCTCAATACCGAAGTGATCAAAAAAGTTGAGAAAATGAAAAAGGCGGGATGGGAAAATAAGTTTGATTAAGAACCCTGTCTGTCGGCAGACACGATTTACAAGATTAATTGGTTTATGAGGAAAATTAAGAACATATATCATTGCATTATTATTATTTTCCTACTTATGTCTTCCTGTCGTCAAAAAACTCTCGACCTGGTAAAAAAACTCAATTACCCTTCCGCTTCCGCTGTTGAATATTATAATGGGAAAATATACGTAATGGGTGATGATGCAACAAACCTGCTCATTCTTGATACTACTCTTAATATAGTTGATTCAATTTCTCTGATCGACTATTCCGGTAAACGAATTCCAAAAGATATCAAACCCGATCTTGAAGCTTCGGCATTGAATGGCGACGATTTATTTTTATTCGGCTCCGGCTCATTATCCCCTTATAGAAATTCAGGATGGAAATACAATTTAAAGGAAAGAGACTCTTTTAGTATTGATCTCACGCCATTGTATTTGAAAATAAAAGAATCAGGTATTGAGCAAATAAACATTGAAGGCGCCTGTTTTATAAATGGAAAACTTATATTGGTGAACAGGGGAAATAAAAGCTACCCCGAAAATCATCTGATTGTCACCGATGAGAACTTTTGGAAGCATAGCAGTTTTCAACTCTCAATTAGCTCATTCGAACCGCAAAAAGACACCGCATCCTTCAAAGGCATCTCCGGTTTATGTTATTCCAAAGAAAACGATCAATTAATAATGACCGTGTCGACAGAAGACACAAGGAGTGCATACAAAGACGGGACCATTGGCAAAAGCTATTTATGGATAATTCCTTTTATCTCAGGCAGGCTGGGCCTAAAGACAATCGGGCCCGATAACATTATTGATCTTGAAGAGATCGACCCCCGTTTCAAAGGTCAAAAGATAGAGTCAGCTACAGTCATTGAAGACACAAAAAATCTTATGCGACTTGTTCTGGTGGCAGATAACGATGACGGAAGCAGTACGATCTTTAAGATGACCATAAAAAAGATTTGATCATTTCTCCTGCAGAACCACAAACTCCTGCTCCAATTTTAATGAATTCTCATATAGTTTATGAATAAACTCTCTCCCCCATTTTGCATAATAGTAACTGAAGTTATCATAACGTTCCTGCAATCCATTGCCGGGGAATAAATGTTCTTTTATCGTATTGATCTGTCTTTGATGATCGGTAAACTTTCTTTTCTCTGCTCTCATCATTTTCTTTTCCAATTCCTGCAGCCTTTGAACAGTTCTTGATTTTAATGCATCTACATGTTTCCCCAAAGTGCTATCAACTGCTGCTGCCTGCTTCTTGAAGCTTTCATACATTTTCTCCAGCTCAGTTAATGAACCATTCAGCTTCACTTCATTTTTACTTTCGTTCTCCACGATCTTATTCATCAGCTCTTGCTCAGATGCAAAAAAGTCTTCTATTGTAAATCCAAGCTTTGCAATTCGTTCCTGCCATTTCTTTTCAACAACCATAAATGAATTACGCAGCACCAGCATTGGGAATGGAACTTTATAATGATTGAAAAGATCTTTTAATTGTAACCAATAAGCTGTCTCTCCACCTCCACCAATAAATGCAAGATTCGGCAATATTGTTTCCTGGTAAAGTCCACGAAGAATAACATTTGGACTAAACCGATCAGGATGTTCATTTAATTCTTTGATCAAATCGCTTTCATTATACTTGATCTTCTCACTCACAACTCTCCACTCACCACTCACCTTTTCTATTCGTTCCCGGATGTTATCCTTCAAATAAAACAAATTGATCTCTCTTGGATTTGCTTGCACTTTATATCCTGCTTTATCCATTCGCTCTGCAGTTTTCTCCACAATACTAGAAGCAGTTTGATGTAGCAGATCGTCTTTAAATATCGGGATCATTTGCCTTTTCAACTCAGGATTGTCAGGCAATAGCACAACCAATCCGTATTCGCTAAATAATGCATTTACTATTTTAAATGTAGCCTGCTGAAGAGTATCGCCTTCTTTATAACATTCTTTCAATAAATCCAACACATCTTTTCCAAATGGTAAAACAGAAAGTTGTCCTTCCAGTAAACTGATCAGCTTTACCAACTCTTTGTCAACTTTCATTCTGCCAACTGCACCCGTTTGTTTTGTGTTCCAAACTATCTTCTGCCCTTCAGTATGTATGTGATTCAACTCCTCAAGGTCAGCATCTTCGCTTCCTATATAAAAAACAGGAACAAAATTGTATTCGGGCAAATTTGCTTTGGAATACTCTGCCAGTTTTATTACATGCAGTATTTTATAAATAAAATAAAGTGGCCCGGTAAAAATATTATTCTGATGAGCAGTGGTGAACGTAAACGTATTATCGGCTCCCAATAGTTCAATATTGGTTTTAGCCTTATCCGAAATAGCAACTGAAGAATATTGCTTCTTCAATTCATTTACCAAAACTTCACGATTATAACTGAATTGCTTTCTTTCTTCGATCGCTTTCTTAATTCCTTGTAATGTTGTTGGGTAATTGAAAAATTCTTTTAATGAGGAAACCTGGTCGATGTAATCAACAATCGTTTTACTGAAGCAGCCTGTTTGCCGGTAAGGGATTCGTGTAGAAATACAATCCATATCTGCCATAAAAATAAGAAGTCCGTCGATTAAATTTGTTTCAAACCCGACGAATAGCAAATTTTAACTAAACCGTTCAACCCCGAAAGGCCGGATATCCATTGAAGTGGGTTTGTTATTAATAACTTCATCCACCAACTTACCTGTTCCCGCACCCAAACTCAATCCGAGCATTGAATGCCCTGTCGCTACAGTTACATTATTATATTTCTTCACTCTTCCTAAATAGGGCAATCCATCAGCAGAGCATGGACGATAGCCATACCAAACTTTTTCTTGCGGAGGTAACGGCACATCAAACTCAGGATAATATCTTTTTACTGCATCCAATATTCCCTGCACACGATTCATTCTTGGAGGCGTTTTATGTGAAGTGATCTCCATCGTGCCGCCAAACCTGATCTTATTGCCATTCATTGGCGTCAATGCTACTCTTCCTTCGATCAATACTGAAGGATAATTGATCTTGTATGGAGAATTTTCCAATGTAACCGAATAACCTCTTCCCGGCATCAAAGGAATTTTTATATCTATTAATGCAGCCGTTTGTCTTGACCACGAACCAGAAGCGATCACCACTTCATCTGCCTCATAAACTTTATCACCTGCAATTACTTTTGAGATCTTGTTATTTGCTTTTTCAAACTTCGTTACTTCAGCATTTGAGATCAATTCAACTCCGATATTACGCAGATAAGCGATCAGGTTTGCCATTAATTTATTTGGATAACAATGCGCATCACACTTAAACCACATTGCACCTTTTGCTTTGATCGTTGTTTGCGGTTCCATCGCCTGTAGTTCATCAAAAGTCAACATGGTTGTATCTGTCAATCCTATTTCATGAGCCCTTTCACAAGTATGCTTAGCATGATCACCCCCTTCATCTGTTTGAAAAATTTCCAACAGACCTTTATGTTCATAGGCAAAATCAAATCCTGGTATTTTCAGCCAGTCCTCATATTCTTGCTGACTTAACAATCCAATATCCAATAATGGCACCGCAGAATCTTTCACATGTTTGGGGGTAGCGATTTTCATAAACTTCAATCCCCAATCAATTAAATTCATGTCAAGGCGAGGTTGCACATAAAAAGGACTTCTCGAATTCCACATCCACTTCAATCCTTTTTTTACAATACCCGGAGTTGCTAACGGTGTAAAATGACTGGGAGAAATATAACCAGCATTACCATATGAGCAGTTGTCGAGAAAATCAGATTTATCCAACACAGTTACATCCCAACCAGACCTTTTTAAATAAAATGCAGAGCTTAATCCAATGATACCACCACCAATAACTATTACTTTTCCCATTTCTAGTTTTATAATTTTATGTTTTCAGCTTTAGTACTACCATTGAGCTTTCGTTGCGTCGCACTCTTGTGCAACAACAATTCTATTCAACTTTTCTCTTCTCACAGATTTCACAAATTACACGGATTAGTTTTCTGTGAATCTCTGTGTAATCCGTGAGACATATCATTCTCCGTGTCCCGGGTTCGGATCATTCACCTTATCGGACTTCACAATTCTTGCTCCGAAGACTCTTCCCGCAGTTTTTGTATAATTCGCCTCGACCCTAACCGTGATCTTTTCTTTGTCTTTCAATAAATCAGCAGGAATGTGATACTCCATATCATAGAACTTTCCTGTTTTACCGCCTTTCCATTCTTCAGTTGCAATTTTAACTCCATCAACCAATATATCAAACTTCCTATCCTTGTCGTCGCCAATATAGGTCAATAATAAATTACAATTACTGACTTTTCCAGTCTTCATTTCAAAAGAAAAATAGTTATCCCTTCTTGCTTCTCTTCCCATTCTTCCTATTGCATCACTCACATAACTTCTTTCGCTTGCTTTCAGGTTATGATCTCTTTCAGGTTGCATCTCCCCTATTCTGAAATTATCAATTGTCTTTTCTTCAATCTCCTTTTGTCTTTTCTTTTCCGCTTCATAATCTGCCTGTCTTGCCGCCCAATCTGCATTCGTAAAATAATCCCAATACACACTGTAATACTGATCATACATTTTATAGAAGGGGATCAGTTTTGCATCGAATGGTTTACCAACTCCGGTCATTTCAAATGTGAGTGGTGAATTGGAAACTGGTTTTATCCAATCATTGATATTTTTATTATCTGTAAGCAAAACAGGAGTGCCATACACAGGATCTGGCATCTCTTTTCCTAATTGACCCGCTAAAACCAACGGACCATATTTAAATGCGATACGATTTGGATTATCCGGCATTGCTTCCGTATAAAGCCCCATACTAAATCTCATTTCGAGTTTATCATTCTTTTTCATCGTAACTCTTAATGGGATATATCCATCTATACGATCAAACTCGAAATTATTATCGTATGACCTAATATTTTGATTCTCTTTGCCATTCATGAAGAATCTTGTTCTTCCCGACGACCAATATGGTTTACGAATCAAAAGAGTAAAAGTCTTTGCGCCATCACCAAGATAAGTGAACGTTGAAGTATTTGTTTCTGGAAAATCAGTTTCCTGTTTTAAGATCAATCCATGTTCTTTCCACGTGATGATCGAAGGAATGAACAAATTCACAAACAACTCTCCGTGATCGCCGTGACTATATATTTGCTCCGCATATTTTGAATGATTCTCGATTCCACTTCCAACGCAACAAGTGAACGTACTGAACGAGTCACTGAATTCCTTTCTTGTTCCCATTCTCAAGGGAACAAAATACGTCATCATTCCTGTTTCAGGATTTTGCGAAGCAAGAATATGATTATATA
>Ga0207675_100007877_pt1 | contig 10050 bp, 8 predicted proteins | sample KBSSwiS42_FD_184305 | JGI IMG/M metagenome (GOLD analysis project Ga0207675, IMG submission 184305) | Switchgrass rhizosphere microbial communities from Kellogg Biological Station, Michigan, USA - KBS Switchgrass S4-2 (SPAdes) (version 2) | ecosystem: Host-associated > Plants > Roots >...
CTACACTGCAAGATCAAAAGCTTTCACCACGTAGCAAGAAGGAGGGCACGTAGTTGTTCTTCTGCGAGTCCTGCAGCACGCTGAGGGCATGAGGGCGGACAGAGCCTATCGCTCCGTCCGCCCCGTGTCACTTACGACCTGACGCGCAACGTCACAGGTTCCAGGAGCCGGACCGAGACGGCGGCGCCTGGGCCGAGCCGCACTTCGCGGCCGCGTGTCGAGAGCACAACGGCCGTGCCCGCGCCGCCACCGGCCGCCGCGCCGATTGCCGCGCCCTTCTTGCCGCCGGTGATCGCGCCGATGACTGCGCCACCCGCAGCCGGCAAACCGATCTTCGCCGCATCCTGGCGCTTGGTGGCCGGCGCGAGCCGCGAGACGCTGCTCGTGCGAATCGTCGAGCGTCCGTTCGATTCGGTCGTCAAGCCGCGGAAGCGGAACGCGCGGCCCCGCCCATCATGCCGAAAGTGGTCGGCGATCAAACGGCGCCGATGTTATTGATGCCGTGGGATGCCAGCTATGAGGCTGCACCTGGAGAAGGCGTGTCCTTGCTCGGCAAGTGTCCTGACGCGTTTCGTGCGCTGCCGTCGCGGACCCCGAGGGATTAGCTACTACTCTACTTGGAGCATGATCTTGCCCTTGTGCTCGCTGCTTTCCATGAGCAGGTGCGCAGCAGCTGCCTGGTCGAAGGGGAACACGGTTTCGATCACTGGTTTGATCTTGCGCTCGGCGATCAATGGCCAGACGTGCTCGAGCAATTTCTCTTTGACCTGCCGCTTGAACTCGCTATCGCGCGTGCGCAAGGTCGATCCTGTCAAGACGAGCCGCTGCTGCATCATGCGCATCAGGTCGATCTCCGCTTTGTTGCCTCCTTGCGTGGCGATCGTCACCAGCCGGCCTTCCGTGCCCAGCGATTGCAGGTTGCGGGCGGTATAGCTGCCGCCGACCATGTCGAGAACGACGTTGACGCCCTTGCGTTGTGTCAGCGTTGCGATCTCCGCAACGAAGTCCTGCGTCTTGTAGTTGATCGCACGGGCAGCGCCGAGCTGTTCGCAGAAGCGGCATTTGTCGTCCGATCCCGCGGTGGTATAGACGACGCTTCCGAGCGCTGCGGCCAGCTGGATCGCCGACACGCCGATGCCGCTCGACCCGCCGTGAACCAGGAATGACTCGCCCCGCTGCAGCCGGCCGAAGCCGAACACGTTGCTCCACACGGTGAAATACGCTTCCGGCAGGCTGGCTGCCTGCACCATGTCGAGATTGCCCGGCACGGGCAACACCTGGCCGTCGCTCACTGCAACGTATTGCGAGTATCCGCCGCCTTGTAGCAGCGCACACACTCTTTCACCGACATTGAAATCGCGGACCCCATGGCCGATCGATGCGATGGTTCCCGCGACTTCGAGGCCTGGATTGGCCGGCGCGCCCGGGGGCGATGGATAGTAACCGCGCCGCTGTAAGACATCGGCGCGATTGACGCCCGCGGCGGCAACTTTGATCAACACTTCGCCGGCGCCGGCCACCGGCATGGGTGCATCGGCGACCTGCAGGACCTCGGCGGCGCCGGGCTGGGTGACGGCAATGATCTTCATGGGGACCCTCTAGGATTCCCATTGTCACCCCACCGGCGACGAAGCGAAAGCGTCAATTCTTCTTCACGCCCTCGCCCTTCATGCCTTCGAGGGCGCCGAGATCGATGTCGTGCACCGCGCTCTTGAGATCGTCGATGCTGTCGCCCGATCCCTTGGCCGAGACCGTGAAGCGGTCGGCGATGACGATGGTGTATTCGCCGCTGCTGCCATGCCACTCCTCGTGGATCAGGTTGCCGTTGTCCCGATAGGTCTTCTCGTAGCCGCTGTCGCTCTGCTTCTCCCCTTCCAGGCCGGCCCAGGCAGCGAGGCCGAGCAGCCCCTTGGCGGTACCGGTATCCGTGATCTGCAGCTCCACCGACTTGCCCGAATCGTTCGCAAACGTCGCGCTCGCCTCCGAAATCTGCATGCCCATGGCGTTGTTGCGTTCGGCCGAGAATCGGGTGCGGGGCAAACCGCCAAGCGATTCGGGAATGAACGGCTTGAGACGATCGGGCGGTAGCGATTCCACTACGTCGCCGCCACCCAGCGCCGCGCCCATCATGTTCTTGAACGCAGCCGCCTGCTGATCCTGGTTCCCGGACTTCTGCGCCGATTCCATCTGCTTGGTCGCCTTCTCGACGCCCTTGCTCCATTCCTGCATCTTGCCGAGCGGGCTGTCCTTGTCGAAAGTGACATCGCTGTCGTTACGCGAACTGTCGTTTCGCGAAGTCGAGAAAACCCCGCTGCTCATCGCTGCGCCCATGCCGGTGATACCACCGACCACCATGCCGACCACGAGACCGAGAACGATGGCGACGATGATGGCGACGGCCGTGTAGCCTGCCGCTTTCTGCGGCGGACACTTCATCGTGTACTGCACACCCAGGTACAACAGGTAGATGCTGTAGATGCCGCCCGCGAGCGCGATCAGCAAACCAAGGTACGGCAGGATCTGCCCGAAGCCCGCGATCCAGCTTGCCGTATAGGCATACGCCACAGTCTTGAATGCCTGTACCTGGTTCTTCTGCGCATCGAAGCTCGTCGCGAGGGCATCGACGATGAGCGCCATCACGTACAGCGTCGCCAGCGACAGCAGATAGGTAACGACCGCCCCGCTCACGCCTGCGCCGATGCCGATGCGAATCGTGCCTGCAAACGGCACGCTGATACCTATCAGGCTGGTCTTGATGAAGCTGCAGACCGCGGGAATGGCGGCGAGGATGACGACGTAGTTCTTGTAGATAGCGGCGATGGTGGCCGGTTCGTTATCGATGACCGGCCATTCGGTCTTCGGCGTCATGAGAATCGCCTTGACGCGGGCGATGATCTTGTTGAGGTCCACGATGGGGGCTCCCGATTATGTTTTGTAAGTCAAGCAGCTGGACAGGCGACCGGGATTCTACGCCGAGGACCGGGGAAGTGGGGCTGGCCCTTAAGAGCCATTCTCGAGGCCGGGCCGGGACCCTGTCCCGGGAGTCTACGCGGACGTCCTGAGAAACCGGGGTTCCACCCAGGTGTCATGCACCAGCGGCACGACCCTTCTCACTGCAATCTCCTGGGCTGCGGAGACACTACGTTCCGCGCAAACGGCCACGAGATGCAGTTCCGTCGGCTTGAATTGCCAGAAGCGCCAGCGCGCAGGGTCGTCGCCCAGTTCCGAATGGATGGCGATACCGACGGCATGCTCGTGCGCGTAGTGAAAACTGAAGCGATCGAGCGGCAGCGACAATCCCATGCCGCGTGCCTTGATGTACGACTCCTTGAACGTCCAGTACTCGAAGAACCGATCCTGCTGCCGCTGAGCCGGCACCAAAGCAAGCGCCGACACTTCTTCGGGTGCAAAGAACCGATCTGCTATCTCTATCGACACCGTGCGCGATCGAACATGTTCTACATCGACTCCCAGCGAGCATGCTCGCGTCACGCCCAACACGATCAGGCCTTGCGTGTGAGAAAGATTGAACGACAGCCCGGCCTGCTGCGGCAGGATGTTCGCGATCTCCGGCCTGCCATAGTCGTTGGTCGCGAAGCGCCAGTCCCGATGAGCAACCGGCGCATAGCGTGACAGCACCGTGCGAACCAATGCACGCGTCACCAGGTATCGATGCCGGTCGCGGGCAAAGTGGAATCTACCTTCCTGCTCCCGTTCCGGCGCGCTCATCATTGCACGATACCTGGCAAGCAACGTATCGCCGCCGATCTCGTCCTGATACGCCAGCCACAAGTGAACGTCACCGGCGGCCAGCGAGAGCAAGCCAGCAGAGTCCGCAGCAGCAAACGACTGTGAATCGGATCGTTCCATCGACACTCGCTAAGGATCGAGGGGCCTTGACGCGGGATTGCCGTACTGTCTATTCCGTATCGGGCTCGACGTCAATCCGCTGTTAGCAGGTGTGGCTGGGTTCTCAGAAACTCGCACGGAGAACAGTTAGGTCGGAATCTCCGACTCCGACTTCTTCATTCTGCCCCGTGTTCTCCGTGTTCTCCGTGCGATATTTCTTCATGACGTATCAGTGCGAGTTGCCGATAGGTTCCAGCTACCGTACTAGCAACGGCTCGACGTCACAAAGAAATATCGCACGGAGAACACGGAGAACACGGGGCAGAAAAAGAAAGGAATCCCCGTGAGAAAATCCGGTCAGCGCCTCACAGCGCCCGCAACGTCGGACGCAATCTAGCAATCACCATCACTGCGATGCACGCCGCCAGCATGGCCATGCCGATATAGCTGCTCAGCGTGGAGAAGCCGATGGTTTCAGCCGTCCGGCCCACCTGGTGCGTAATGTATTGGCCCAGGCCGAGTGTCGCCAGCCAGATGCCCATCATCAGGCTCTTCGAACGCGCGGGAGCGATGCGATGGATGGCGTTGTAGCTGGAGGGCCAGAAGATCAATTCGCCAACGGTGATCATCAGCACGCAGCCCACCGGCCATAGCAACGAAACATTGCCGGACGCGGGGTCGCGAAATCCAAATGCCATCAGCAGATGGGAGATGCCCATGAGGGCGAACGCCGCTGCGAATTGCGCCGCGAATCCAGCCGCGTGCTCGCCGCTTCCTGTCAGCCGCCGCCACAGCCGCCCCGACGCCGGAGTGAACAGCACGACGACGATGGCGTTGACGGAGAGCAGCCACGACGGCGGCACCGTAAACGTGCCGATCGTGCGATTCACGGCATGCTGCATTTCCAGTAGCCACACGCCCTGGAACTGCACCCAGCCGACGGTGATGATGACCAGGAAGGCGCATAGGATGGCTATGTCCATGGCTGCGTGCGTCAACGATTCGCCGCTGCCGCTGCCAGCGTCGACGGCTTGGATCGTAGCCGGGCGAGGTGGATTCGGCGGCCAGATCACGAAGATGGCAAACGAGATCGCCATGCCCGCCGCGGCCAGCGCGAAGCCGCTCCACCATCCAATATTTTCCGCGAGCGCACCGACGACCAATGACGCGGCCAGCGCACCGAGCATGATGGCCTGGTAGTAATAGCGAAACGCACGATCGCGTGCTGCATCGTCGCCTTCGATAAGGCTGCCCAACAGCGTCACCAGCGACGACTTGAAGAAGCCATTGCCGAGCGCCACGGCGAAAAGTCCCGCATATAACATCGTGGCAGAGCTGGGCGACGCGTGGAGTATCGCCGACGCGGCGATGGCGACATTGCCTGCAACCAGCAGGCAACTACCGATCAGCACAGCACGTCGCGTTCCCAACCACCGGTCTGCGACATAGCCGCCGACCATCGGCAGGATGAAAGCAACGGCGGCGAAAATGGAGAACAGATCGAGTGCGCGCGAATCGGTCCACCCGAAGCCGCCGCGTTCCGCTGGACCGGTCAGAAACAACACCAGGATGGCCAGGATGCCGTAGTAGGAAAAGCGCTCCCAGAACTCGAGCACGATCAGGCGCCAGGCACCGGCGGGAATGACTGGCAAAGCGGGAACTGCGGGCGGCGATGCGGTCATGAGTCTTTCAAGTCAACTGGCATATGGCAAATGGGACCTGCGCAAATCATATAGCGCAGAGCAACATACCTGTTCGAAAGCATGCAAGACGCCATAATTCTGCTGCGAGACGACCTCACTGACGCATGAGCCTTGCGCCACGGTGGCTGTATGCAACGATCCCTGCATGACGATAGAAATGGATCACCTGTTCGTATTCTCGACAGTGAAAGCGCCCGAGGCGGATGAACTCATCGCCGCCGGATTCACGGAAGGCTCGGCAAATATTCATGCCGGACAAGGCACCGCCTGCCGGCGCTTCTTTTTCGTCAACTGCATGCTCGAGTTCCTGTACGTCACCGATATCGCGATCACACGCAGCGGCATCGCCGAACCCACCGGACTGGCGGAGCGCTGGCTCAAACAGGATGCGGGCGCCGCGCCGTTCGGACTGTGCTTCCGCCCGCGGCAGGGCGACGACGAACCGGCGCCCTTCCCTTCGTGGACCTACAGTCCAAGCTATCTTCCCGACGGCACGCCCGCCTACGAGATCTCCAAGCGCTGCCGCCTCATCGCCGAACCGTTCGCGTTTTTCACGCCGAAATTCCTGCGCCAGGATCGTTATCCGCCGGATCGAGCCCAACCGCTGGTTCATCGCAACGGCGCCAAGTCGGTATCGCACGTCCACCTGGAAAGCCCGCTCGCCACGCTGCCCGACCTGCAATCGCCGTTGATGCCAGCCAACCTGCTCCTGCACCACACCAAGCGGCATCGCATGCAAGTGGAGTTCGACAACGCACGGCAAGGCCGTACCCTGGACCTCTCGACGTTGCCCCTGACCTTGGCATGGTGACCCGGGTAGCGGACTCGCGCGCGAATGTCGACCTGGCGCAATTGCAGGCGCTGGTGAACTCGAGTCCGCTGCATCGCATGTTCGAACTGACCATCGCGTCGGCGCATCGCTCGGAACAGCGAGTCAGCATGCGGATGCCGTTCACTGCAGCCGCAGCACGCGACGACAGCAGCCAGCAGTTTCATGGGGGAGCCGTAGCGAGCCTGATCGATATCGCCGGTGACTTCGCGTTGATCGCCGTCCTGGGCCACGGTGTGCCGACGATCAACTTCCGCGTGGATTTCCTGCGGACAGCGAAGTCGCCGTGGCTCATGGCGACGGCGCAAGTGCAACGAGTCGGCAAGAGCGTCGGCATCGTCGACATCAGCGTCGCCGATGCCGCAGACAACGTCGTCGCGCTCGGCCGAGGCTGTTACAGCACGCGTGCCGGCTGAGTCGGCTGGACCAACTCTTCTGTCACCAGATTGCTCGCGGAGCAAAGCTGAGACCGAATATCCCGACTCTGACCCTATTCTCTTCTCTGCTCCGCGTTCCCCGCGTTCTCCGCGCGCCATATTCTTGAAGCCCTTTCAGTCGGCACTATCGGCTGTGGTCGCTACCGCCCGAGACAGTGGCACTCACCAGTGCTGGCAACGGCCAGCGTTCGAAAGAGATATGGCGCGCGGAGAACGCGGGGAACGCGGAGCAGAAGGGAATGGGCCGGAAGCGGAAGTGCAGATAGATTCTACTTCGACACCTTTTTCAGGCGCGCTTTCAGATCGACGGGGCTCAGCCATTCGCCGCGCAGGACGACACCGTCGATCTTCCGCACGTTGCTGATATCGTCCAGAGGATTGGCGCCCAGCAATACCAGATCTGCCGGCTTGCCCGCTTCGATGGTGCCGGTGCGCTCGGTACTATCAGACACAGGGCGATTGCCAAGGTGGCTAAAATAGCGCGCCGGCACGGTCGTGGCGCTGCTCAATGCATAGAAGTTGTCCGAACTGGCGGCAGCGATCAACTCCAGTTCGCGATGCAGAGCATCGCCTGGAATCGCGCCCAACGCCGGCGTATCCGTGCCGGCCAGAATAGGCGCACCGTCCTCCATCATGAAACGCAGCAGGCGTTGCTGCACCGGCAGGCTGTCACGCATGGCCTTCAATGCATCGCTCGAGAAGAGCTTCACCGCCGAATCGTTCATGACTGCTGCACGCGTCACAGCTGGCAAATCAGCTAGCGCTGGCCGCTTCGCGAGCCTGGCGCGAGCTTCGCCATCGACCGCGAGTTCCATCAGGTTCAACGTCGGCGCGTTGTAGATTCCTGCGTCCGCAGTCGCCTGAGCCAGGCGGTGCAGATCGCCATCCGTGAGCGACTGCCACCAGGCGAAACGATTGCTCGCGCTCGACGAGCCGGGCGCCATCGCAGGATTGAAATCGTAGCCGCGGAAATGTTCGATCGAATACTGGCCAACGCTGAGCGCGCCCCAGATACCGATCGAGAACGGCACGTGGCCGACGATCTTCATGCCGGCTTCGCGTGCGGCGATCGCGAGTGCGAAATAGACATCGCGACTCAGAGCGTTGTAGACCTTGATGGTGTCGTAGCCCTGTGCCTTGAACGCCTGCACCAGGGCGCGTGCCTGGGCAGGATCGGTGATCTTGGTCGCGAACGGCCACACTGGCGGATCGCCGTCGACGATGGGCGTCGTGGTCGTCGTGCGCGGCCCGAGAACCCTGCCCGCCTCGATCTGCTTGATGAGTTCGAGATGGAACGCACTGCCGCTCATGTTCCGCACGCAAGTGACGCCCGAGCGGACATAGACGATGAGTTCGCCTTGCGTCCGCTCGATTGCCGGAGCAATCGCGTCGCCTTGCAGGGTTCGCACCGACTCATCGCCGAGATGCACGTGCATGTCGCACAGGCCGGGGATCAGGTACTTGCCGCGGCCATCGACGCTCGTTGCATCGGACGGCAGCGATCTGCCAGCGTCGAGCGAAACGATCAGGCCATCGCGCACCACGACGTTGCGGTCACGCAGGACTTCCGGCGAAGTCATGGTGATCACGTTGACGTTGCGGATTACGACGGGCTTGCCTGCTGGTTGGCCTGCATGCGCACCGAGCGCAACGGCACAACAAGCAGCAATGACGCAGAGTCTGGGGCTTGGGGCTCGGGGCTCGGGGCTCGGGTCAGAATCAGAAATGGAACGGTCTCGCTCTCTTCTGCCCCGAGCCCCGAGCCCCGAGCCCCCGTAGCCACTAACGTGACAAAGTAGAATTGAAAGCGACATTTTTAAAAACGATAGGCCGCTTCGAGGCCGATGGTGCGCGGTGTCGGCGCCGACTGTTGCGGAATGCGCAACAGCACATTGGGATCCAGCACATCGTCGCGATCGAACACGTTGTGCACGTACAGGGTCAAGTCATACGCAGCGGCGCCGAAGCCCACGGATAGATTCGTCAGCGACGTCGATCCCTGCTCGCGTCCGGGATTCGGAATGGTTGCCGTCCCGCCGGTGAGGAGATTCACGCGGATCGTGTCTTCGAACGCCATGAGCTGCGAGCTGCGATACTGATGATCGGCACGCGCGCGCAGCGAATAATCGCCTGACAGCGGCAGCGTGTACTGCACATAGCCATTCAACACCGTATTGGGTACGCCGAGAATGTCGTCGTTCACTTGAGCCGTCACACCCGGCACGGTCTTGGTCACTTTCGTGTCGGCCAACGCGGCGCTGATACCCGCTTGCAGGCTATCCGTCAGCAGCGCGTTGACTTCCAGTTCCAGGCCCCGGCTCTCCGCCTCGCCGACGTTGCCGATGAACGGAAAGCCGCAGCTCAACGACACGCTCTGCTGGATCTTGGACCAGTCGATGTAATACACCGCGCCATTGACGGTGAGGCGCCGATTCGCGAATTGGTTCTTCGAACCGATCTCGTAGTTCCACAGCGAATCCGAATCGTAGGCGGTAGGTGCAGCGCTCAAGCCCAAGCGGGCCAGATCGGCCGCACATTGCGAAGTCGGCACGGGCGTGTTGGGTCCGCCCGGACGGAAGCCCTTGCTGGCCGTCGCATACACCATGTGATCGTCGGCCACCGTGTACGACAGCGTGACTTTCGGATTGACGCCGTCTTCATCGGACTTGATCGTCACCGGAGCGATCGTGCCGCCGGCCAGCAAGCCGAAGCTCGAATTGACGGTGGTGTTCTTGTTCTTGAAGTAACGCGCACCGACGGTCAACGCCAGCCGGTCCGTGAATGCGTAGGTCGCTTCGCCGAACGCTGCGTATTCCTTGATGCTGCCGCGGCCATCGGTACCGAACACGACATCGCCGGACACCAGCGGCGCGAGCGCCGCAGGAACCAGGGCAGAAACCCCGAAGCTGTTGATGCGAGGATCGCGATTGGTGTCGGTGTCGGAGCCGTAGGCGCCGATCAGCCATTGCAGCTTCGAAGTCCTGTCGTTCGACGCCAGGCGGAATTCCTGACTCCAGGTCTCGCCCGCATTTGCCTGGACGCGGTTGCTCGGAATGTTGGCGAAAAAAGCGCCGGTGCCGGTAGGCCCGAGCAGCGAGCGCAGGTAGAACGAGTAGTCGCCGGTCAACGAGACCTCGCGCTTGAAGTAACCGGTCAACGACGTGAAGGTCGCCGGACCGAGATCGGCGTTGACGGACAGGCCGCCGACGTTGAGCTCTTCGTCCACAGGTTG
>Ga0207675_100007879_pt1 | contig 10048 bp, 7 predicted proteins | sample KBSSwiS42_FD_184305 | JGI IMG/M metagenome (GOLD analysis project Ga0207675, IMG submission 184305) | Switchgrass rhizosphere microbial communities from Kellogg Biological Station, Michigan, USA - KBS Switchgrass S4-2 (SPAdes) (version 2) | ecosystem: Host-associated > Plants > Roots >...
CAAGGACGAGCTCCGAGCCCGGGAGGGTCGAGGCGCGGAGCATCGGGTGCACCTCGCGCCCGAGGCCGCCGCTCGAGATGAGCACGAGGCGCTCGACACGCTCGGGGAACTGGTAGGCGAACTGCATCGCGATCCCGCCGCCGAGCGAGTGGCCGACGACCGTCGCGCGCTCGTGCCCCAGCGCCGTGATGAGGTCCCGGACGCCGCTGGCGTAGGCGCCGAGCGAGTAGTCGCCGCGCGGCTTGGCCGAGGCGCCGTGACCGAGCAGGTCGGGCGCGAGGACCGTGTGGTTCGCGGCGAGGCCGGTCGCGACCGGCGCCCACGTGTCGGCGGTGCTCGCGATCCCGTGGAGGAGCACCAGGAGCGGCCCGTCGCCGCTGCGGTGGAAGCGCACGCGGTGCCCGTGGAGCACGACCTCGTCGGCGGCGAGCGCGCTCATGGTCGCCCGTGCGCCCGGCCGGCGCGAAGCGGGCGCCCGCCGAGGGCGCCCGCCGAAGATCCGCGAGTCCTGCCCGTGACCACGGGCGGATGGTCGCACAACTTGAACGCGATTCAGTGCTACGCGGCCGCCGCGAGCGGCGCCGTGGGCGCCGATGCCTCGACCGTGTCGACCGCCACCGCCTCCTCGCGGCCGGCCGGGAGCAGCAGCGCCACGACCGCGCCGATCCCGACCACCGCCGCGCCGACCCACAGCGCCGGGTGGAAGCCGTCGACGAAGGCCTGCGGCGAGGTGAAGCCGCCGGCGCCCGAGAAGATCGTCGACATCACGGCCACACCGAAGACGCCGCCGACCTCGCGGATCGCGTTGTTGGTGCCCGACGCCTGGCCGGCGCGGTGCGGAGCGACGACGCTGAGCAGCGCACTCGCCGACGGCGCGAACACGAGGCCCATGCCGACGCCGGCGATCGCAAACGGGGCGGCGAGCTCGGAGTTCGTCGAGTCGACGCCCGACGCCATCGCCAGCCAGGCCAGTGCCGCGGCCTGGAGCGCGAGGCCGAGCGCCATCAGCGTCCGCGGTCCGCGCCGCTCGGCCAGGATGCCGGCGATCGGGCTCGTGATCGCGGTCGCGCCCGTCCACACGAGCATCCGGACGCCGGCGTCGAACGGCGCGTAGCCCATGACCTGCTGGACGAACTGGGTGATCAGGAAGATGGACCCGAACGTCCCGAAGTACATGAAGAACGACACGCCGTTCGTCACGGCGAACGCGCGCTTCGCGAACAGGTCGAGCGGGAGCATCGGCGCTGCGGTGCGGCGCTCGTGGGCGACGAACAGCGCGAGGAGGACGGCGCCGGCGGACAGGCTGCCGACGATCAGCGGGCTGGTCCACCCCTCGGCCTGACCGCGGACGAGGCCGAAGACGAGCGCGAACAGGCCGGTCGTGACGAGCCCGACGCCCGGAAGGTCGAGTCGGGTCGCCTCGCCGTGGCTCTCGCGCAGGAACACGGCGGCGAGCGGGAGCAGGGCGACGCCGAGCGGGACGTTGATCCAGAAGATCCACTGCCAGGAGAGGCCGGAGACGACCGCGCCGCCGACGAGCGGGCCGAGGGCGATGCCCAGACCGCTGATGCCCGACCAGATGCCCAGCGCGGCGCCGCGCCGCTCGGGCGGGAACGCCTCGGCGAGGAGGGTCAGGGTGAGCGGGGCGACGATCGCGCCGCCGATGCCCTGCAGCGCGCGGGCGGCGACGAGCTCCGACGCGCCGGGCGCGAGGGCCGCAGCGGCGGAGGAGGCCGTGAACAGGGCGAGGCCGGCGAGGAAGGTCCGCTTGCGGCCGAAGCGATCGCCGATCGCGGCGCCCGGGATCAGAGTGACCGCGAAGGCGAGCGTATAGGCGTTCACGGTCCACTCGAGCTGCTGGAGCGTGGCCCCGAGGTCCTCGCGGATCGAGGGCAGGGCGACGGTGACGATGAGGTTGTCGAGCACGACCATGAAGAGGGCGAGCGACACGATCGCGAGGGTCCAGCGGGTGCGGGGCTTTGGCGGCTGCATGTGCGGTCTCTCCAAAGTGAGTGATGACTTACTTGCTTCGCCGGGAAGTTAGTTGTCACTCACTTGGTTGTCAAGGGCGTTGTCCGCCGGCGCGTCACTCGGGCGCTCGGGGGCGCCTTGGGCCGGCGCTGGGCGTGCTTCACACGCATGGGAACAGACGCGGCGAGGGGGAGCTGGGCCGACGCCCGCGGGCTTCTTCGGGTGCCGAGCGTGGGCCGAAAAGTGGACGATATGCGGCCAGAAAGGCCCGGCGCCGCCGTCACTCCGGGGCTCGCCGGCTACGGGCCAGATTGGCCGACTATCGTCCGAAATCTGGCCCGCACAGGAGCGCAGGCAACACTCCGGCCCCTCGCCGCATCAGTTCCTGAGCGCCCGCCGCACCGCGAACGCCGGAGCGGGGCGCCACGACCGCGCGAAGACGACAGCCCCCTACCGCAACCGCACCCGCCGCCGCGCCTTCGGCCGGCGGAAGCCCTCCTGCGCGAGCGCCGCGTTCACCGCGACCAACCCGACCTCGGCCGCCATCGTCACCGCGCCGAGCGCGTTGAGGCGCCGCTTCAACCGCGCGGCGCCATCCGGCGTCTCCGGCAGTGCGTGCGCGCCGTCCGCCAAGGGCACGGCGCCGCCGGGCGCCGTCCGCGCGAAGCGGACGCCCTCTACCGCGCTCGCCACTCCGCTCACGACGAGCGCGCCGACCAGACCGTCTTTCACGCGCGCGAGGCGCCGCTCCGCCGGCGTGAGGTTCCGGTCCGCGGCCTCGGCCGCGCGCGCTCCCGCCCAGCCGGCCACGACCGCCGCGAGCGACAGCGAGTTCACCGTGCCGTACCGCCGCCACGCCGCGTTGACGACCTCGCCGCGCTCGCGCGGGTCGCTGATCGCGGCGACGGCCGGGTGCAGCGCCATGCGCCCGAAGAGCACGCCGCCGAGCAGCCCGGCCAGGCCGAGGTCGTGGGCGGCACGGCCGGCCTGGCTGAGGGACTGCGGGGGAGCGGGGATCGTCGGCATGGGCCGTGTGTACCCGATCCGGCCCGGCGGGAGGAGTCCGCGGTCACCGCTTCGCACCCGGGACGCCGCGCGCCGACGACTATTGTGCGGCCGCATGGGCCAGCGGCTGATCGGTGTCGACGTCGGAGGCACCAAGGTCTCGGTCGCCGTCCTCGAGGACGGGCGGCTCTCGGACCCTCAGATCACGCCGACCGACCTGTCGAGCTCCGACGCGCTCGTGGAGCAGCTGATCGAGGTGATCGAGGCCGCCGGGCCCGCGACCGCCGTCGGCATCGGCGTCCCGTCGGTCGTCGACTTCGCCACGGGCACCGCGCGCTCGTCGGTGAACATCCCGCTCCAGGGCGTGCCGCTGCGCCACGCGCTCACCGAGCGCCTCGGGATCCCCACCTTCGTCGACAACGACGCGACCGTCGCCGCGCTCGCCGAGGCGCACGACGACGACATGCGCCCGCTCGCCGACATCGTCGTGATGTTCACGATCGGGACCGGCGTCGGCGGCGGCATCGTGATCGGCGGGCGGACGTTCCGTGGCTCGACCGGGGCCGCGCCGGAGATCGGACACACGATCATCGCCGCCGCCCTCGCCCATGGCGCGCCGGAGGCGAGCCACTTCCCCCACACCGCCTCGCTCGAGTACCACGCCGCCGGCCGTGCGCTGGACCGCCTGGGGCTCGAGCGCGGGATCGGGGACGGGCACGCGGTCGTCGCGGCCGCCCGCATGGGCCACCGCGACGCGCTCGACGCGATGCGGATCCTCGGCGAGGCGCTCGGCGTCGGCATCGCGAACGCGATCAACACGTTCGACCCGGACCTCGTCATCGTCGGCGGCGGCGTCTCGAACGCCGGCGATCTCCTCCTCGATCCGGCCCGCGAGTCCTCGGCACGATTCGTGGTGCCCGGCGTCGGCACGCGCACGCAGATCAGATTGGCGCGTTACGGCCCACAGGCGGGCGTTCGGGGCGCGACACTCCTCGCGGGGCAAGAGCTCGAGCTGGGGAGGTAGCGATTGATGAAGGTCGCCGTCGGATTCGACCACGCGGGCGTCCCGTTCCACGACGTGGTGATGGACGCCGTCCGCGCCGAGGGCCACGAGCCGGTCGACGTCGGCACCCAGGACGACTACCCGGACGCCGCGCGGGACGTTTCCCGCGCCGTGCACGCCGGAGCCTGCGACCGGGGTATCGTCGTGTGCGGCAGCGGCGCCGGAGTGGCCGTCGCCGCCTGCAAGCTGCCCGGCATCCGTGCTGCCGTGGGCCACGACACCTACACCGCCGCGCAGTGCGTCCAACACGACGCCTGCAACGTGCTCGCCCTCGGCGCGCGCGTGATCGGCCCGATGGTCGCCGCGGCGTGCGTCCGCGCGTATGTGACCGCCGATTTCTCCGGCGAGGAGCGCCACGTGCGGCGGCTGGCAAAGATCGACGTCATCGAACAGGAAGGCTTCGGAGACTGATGCGCGTCATCGACCTCGACACCGGCGACACGCTCCAGGCCGCCAACGACGACGACCTCCGCAAGGCCGTCGCGGGCTTCTACGAGGACCGCAACGAGCCCATGAACGAGGACGACGTCGCGCAGCTCGTGGAGCGCCGCGCCTACGACGCCACCGACTCATGACCGCCACCACCGCCCCGCCGAAGGCCGACCCGCAGCTCGACGAGCTGTGCGTCAACACCATCCGCACGCTCGCGATGGACGCCGTGCAGAAGGCGAACTCGGGCCATCCCGGCACGCCGATGGCGCTCGCCCCGATCGCCTACGTGCTCTACACGCGCATCATGCGCCACGCGCCGGAGCACCCGGACTGGCCGAACCGCGACCGGTTCGTCCTGAGCGCCGGCCACGCGTCGATGCTGCTCTACGCGCTGCTGTACCTGACCGGGTACGGCCTCTCGCTGGACGACATCAAGCGCTTCCGCCAGCTGAACTCCCCGGCGGCGGGCCACCCGGAGTACGGCCACGCGGCGGGGATCGAGGCGACGACCGGCCCCCTCGGCCAGGGCATCGCGATGTGCACGGGGCTCGCGCTCGGCGAGCGGATGCTCAACGCGCGCCTCGGCGACGACGTCATCGACCACCACACGTTCACGATCGCCGGGGACGGCGACATGCAGGAGGGGATCTCGGGCGAGGCCGGGTCGCTCGCCGGCCACCTCGAGCTCGGCCGGCTGATCGCCTTCTACGACGACAACCACATCTCGATCGAGGGCGACACGGCGCTCGCGTTCTCCGAGGACGTCGGCAAGCGCTACGAGGCCTACGGCTGGCACGTCCAGAACCTGCACGAGGACCTCGCGCTCGACCGCATCGAGCAGGCCACGCGCGCCGCGATGGCCGTCGAGGACCGGCCCTCGCTCATCATCTGCCGCACGCACATCGCGCCCGGGTCGCCGCACAAGCAGGACACCGAGGCCGCCCACGGCTCGCCGCTCGGCGAGGAGGAGGTCCGGCTCACCAAGCAGGCCTACGGCTGGGACCCCGACAAGCAGTTCCACGTCCCCGACGAGGCGCTCGCGCACTTCCGCGGCACGATCGAGCGCGGCAACGCCCTCTACGACGAGTGGCGGCAGCGCTCCGGCGGCTGGTCGGGCTTCGAGATGCCCGACGGCTGGGACGACGACGTCCCCACGTTCTCGCCGCGCGACGTCCCGACGATCGCCACGCGCAAGGCCGGCAGCGAGGTCCTGAGGTGGGCGGCGTCGAAGGTGCCGCACCTCGTCGGCGGCTCGGCGGACCTCCTGCCCTCGACGCTCCAGGCGATGGAGGGCTCGGTCGAGCCCGGCGCCTACGGCGGCCGCCTCCTGCACTTCGGCATCCGCGAGCACGCGATGGGCGCCGCCGTCAACGGGCTTGTCCTCTCCGGCTTCAAGGCCTTCGGCTCGGGGTTCCTGATCTTCAGCGACTACATGAAGGGCTCGATCCGCCTCGCCTCGGTGATGCGGATCCCGTCGATCTTCATCTTCACCCACGACTCGATCGGCCTGGGCGAGGACGGCCCGACCCACCAGCCGATCGAGCAGCTCGCGATGCTCCGGGCGCAGCCGAACATCGACGTGGTCCGGCCCGCGGGGGCGAACGAGACGGCCCAGGCGTACCGCTTCGCCCTCCGCCAGACGGAGACGCCGACCGTGATCGCCCTCAGCCGCCAGGGCCTGCCCGTGTGGCGCCCGTCGGCCGTCCCCAAGACGGCGATCGAGCGCGGCGCCTACGTGCTGCGCGAGAGCTACAAGGGCCGCGACGCGCTGCCCGACCTCATCCTCATCGCGTCGGGGTCGGAGGTGCACCTCTGCAACCGCGCCGCCGCGCTGCTCGAGGACGAGGGCATCGCGACGCGCCTTGTCAGCATGCCGTGCATGGATCGGTTCGCCGCGCAGGACAAGTCCTACCAGGACAAGGTCCTGCCGCCGGCCGCGCGCGCCCGCGTGACGGTCGAGGCGCTGAGCACGCTGGGCTGGCACCGGTGGGCCGGCAGCGACGGCGAGGTGATCGGCATGACGACCTTCGGGGCGAGCGCCCCGGCGAAGGACCTCTTCAACCACTTCGGATTCACGCCCGACCGCGTCGCCGCCACCGGCCGCGCGGTCGTGGACCGACTCAAGGAGTAGTCAATGGCCACGCAGCAGGTGAACGAGCGCCTCGCCGCGCTGACAGCGGCGGGCACCAGTGTCTGGCTCGACCAGATCGGCCGCCAGCTCATCGAGAGCGGCGAGCTCCGCCGCCTCGTCGAGGAGGACTGCCTGCGCGGCGTGACCTCGAACCCGACGATCTTCAACCAGGCGATCCTGGGGGCCCCCGACTACGACGACCAGCTCGGGCAGCTCGCGCGCGAGGGCAAGACGACGCGCGAGATCTACCAGGCGCTCGCGATCAGCGACATCCAGGCCGGGTGCGACGTCCTGCGCCCGGTCTACGACGAGACGAGCGGCTACGACGGCTACGTGTCCTTCGAGGTCGACCCCGACCTCGCATTCGACACCCAGAGGACGATGGAGCAGGCGCGCGAGTACTGGAGCCGCGTCGACCGCCCCAACCTGATGATCAAGATCCCGGGCACGGACGAGGGGACCCCCGCGATCGAGGAGATGATCTACGAGGGGCTGAACATCAACGTCACGCTCCTGTTCTCGGTCGCGGCCTACGAGCGCGTCGCCGAGGCGTTCATCCGGGGCCTCGAGCGCCGCCTCGACGAGGGCAAGAGCGTCGACATGCAGTCGGTCGCCTCGTTCTTCGTCTCGCGCGTGGACTCCGAGGTCGACAAGCGCCTGGAGGGCCTCGGCCGCGAGGACCTCCAGGGCCGGGCCGGGCTGGCGAACGCGCGCGCGGCGTACCGGCGCTTCAAGGAGATCTTCCACGGCGAGCGGTTCGCCGCCCTGCGCGACGCAGGCGCCTCGGTCCAGCGGCCGCTCTGGGCGTCGACCGGCGTCAAGAACCCCAACTACCCCGACACGATGTACGTCGACGGCCTCGTCGGGCCCGAGACCGTCAACACGATGCCGATGGCGACGCTGCTCGCCGCGGCCGACCACGCGCACATCGAAGGCAGCACGGTCGAGATCGACCCCGATCCCGATCTGCAGGCGCTCGCCGAGGCCGGCATCGACCTCGACGACGTCACCGACAAGCTCCTGCGCGACGGGGTCGAGAAGTTCGTCGAGCCGATGGACAAGCTGCTCGAGGGCATCGACGAGAAGCGCGAGGCGATCGTCACCTCCCGCCCGCCGACCATCAAGGCCGACATCCCCGACGACCTCGAGCCGCGGATCGCCGAGCGCGTCCGCAAGGCCATGGTCGAGGACGTCGCCCATCGCATCTGGAAGAAGGACGACACGCTCTGGGGCCCGGCCGGCCAGGCCGAGGTCTCCAACCGGCTCGGCTGGCTGACGATCGTCGACACGATGACCGAGGCCGTCGACGATCTCGACGCGTTCGCGACCGAGATCCGCGACGAGGGCTTCCAGGACGTGGTGCTGCTCGGGATGGGCGGCTCGTCGCTGGCCCCCGAGGTCATCCGCCAGAGCTTCGGCGACCGCGAGGGCTGGCCGTCGCTGCACGTCCTCGACTCGACCGACGCGGGCGCGATCCGCTCGGTCCGCGATCGCGTCGACCTCGAGCGCACGCTGTTCCTCGTCTCGACGAAGTCCGGGGGCACGATCGAGACGCTCTCCCTCTTCAAGGCCTTCTGGTCGCTGCGGCCCGAGGGCCGCCAGTTCGTCGCGATCACCGACCCGGGCTCCGGCCTGGCCGACCTCGCGACCGAGCACGGCTTCCGGCGCACGTTCCTCAACGACCCCGAGATCGGCGGGCGCTACAGCGCGCTGTCGTACTTCGGGCTCGTCCCGGCCGCGCTCATGGGCGCCGACGTCCGCGGGATCCTCGACCGCGCCGGCGTCGCCGAGCAGAACTGCCTGACGTTCGACTCCTCGAACACGAACAGCGGCCTGTGGCTCGGCCTGGCCTGGGGCGAGCTCGCGCTCGCCGGCCGCGACAAGCTCACCTACGTCATCGACCCGCCGCTCCAGAGCTTCGGCCTGTGGGTCGAGCAGCTCATCGCCGAGTCGACCGGCAAGCACGGCAAGGGCATCGTCCCGATCGCCGGCGAGCCGCTCGGCGACCCCGCGGACTACGGCGACGACCGCACCTTCCTGTACCTGCGCCACGTCGACGAGCCGAACGCCGAGCACGACGCGAAGATCGACGCGCTCGCCAAGGCCGGCCACCCGGTGATCATCCGGACGATCCACGGCCCGACCGACCTCGGGCGGCTGTTCTTCTTCGCCGAGTTCGCGATCGCGGTCGCCGGCTGGGTGCTCGGGATCAACCCGTTCGACCAGCCCAACGTGCAGGAGGCCAAGGACGCGACGAAGCGGGTCCTCGAGGAGGGCCTCGGGGACCAGCCCGACGCCGACGACGACGCGCTGCGCGCGCTGCTGTCCGGCCTCGGCGCCCCGCACTACTTCGCGACGATGGGCTACGTCGAGCCGTCCGCCGCCTTCGACGCGGCGGTGACCGGGCTGCGCACCGCGATCCGCGACGCGACGCGGTCGGCGACGACGTTCGGCTACGGCCCGCGGTTCCTGCACTCGACCGGCCAGCTCCACAAGGGGGGCCCGCCGGTCGGGCGCTTCCTGCAGCTCGTCCACGACTCCGAGCCCGACGTCGAGATCCCGGGCGCGGACTACGGCTTCACGCGGCTCAAGCACGCCCAGGCCATCGGCGACCTCGACACGCTCCGCGCGCACGACCTGCCGGCCGAGCGCGTGACGCTGTCCGGGGCCGACGCCGCCGCCGGCATCCGCGAGCTCGCCGACCGCATCCGGAGGCTGATGTGAGCACCACGGTCCCGTCGACGCCGCCCGCGGTCGTCGGCGACAACCCACTCTCCGAGGGCCTCGAGCGGCTGCCCGTCCACCCGACGAACCTCGCGATCTTCGGCGCGACGGGCGACCTCTCCAACCGCAAGCTGCTGCCCGCCCTCTACAACCTCGCGCACGACGGCGCGCTCCCCGAGCGCTTCAACCTCGTCGGGATCTCGCGCAGCGAGATGTCCGACGAGGACTTCCGCAAGCTGGCGACGGAGGCGGTGCGCAAGTACTCGCGGCGCACGCCGGACGACGCCGTGCTCGCGCGGCTGTTCGAGAACGCGCGCTACGTGGCCGGGACGTTCGACCAGCCCGACCTGTACGCCGGGCTCGAGCAGGCGATGCAGTCCTTCGACGAGGACGCCCACCAGCGCCTGAACCGCTGCTTCTACCTGTCGACGGCGCCGACGTTCTTCCCGGTGATCGTGGGACATCTGGGCGAGCAGGGCCTGAACCGCCTGGAGGGGGCGGAGGTCCGGGTGATCATCGAGAAGCCGTTCGGGACGACCTTGGAGGAGGCGGTCGAGCTCAACCGGCAGGTGCTGTCGGTGTTCGACGAGCAGCAGGTGTTCCGCATCGATCACTACCTGGGCAAGGAGACGGTCCAGAACATCATGGCGTTCCGTTTCGCCAACGGGATGTTCGAGCCCCTGTGGAACCGCAACTACATCGACAACATCCAGATCACCGCC
>Ga0207675_100007882_pt1 | contig 10045 bp, 11 predicted proteins | sample KBSSwiS42_FD_184305 | JGI IMG/M metagenome (GOLD analysis project Ga0207675, IMG submission 184305) | Switchgrass rhizosphere microbial communities from Kellogg Biological Station, Michigan, USA - KBS Switchgrass S4-2 (SPAdes) (version 2) | ecosystem: Host-associated > Plants > Roots >...
GGCCCCAGCACCTCGTCGTCGGGTAGCGCGTCGACCGCGGCGTCGATGTGGGCGGCGAGCACCTCGCCGTCGCGCGCAGGCGCCAGCTCCGCGCCCAGCCAGCGCAGGTCCGCCACCAGCTCGGCGGTCGCCGAGCGGTCCAGGATGCGGCGGTAGCCCTGCAGCGCGCTGCGGATGCGGCGGGCGCTGACGCGCGTCTTGTGGACGGCATCGGGCGCGTCGAGGCGGACCAGCGGGTCGTGGGCGCGCAGGACCGCGATCTGTTCCCGGAGGTAGGCGAGCACGACCGCGCCCGCCGTAGCGCGCTTGCCCGTCGGGGCGGGCTCGGCGCGGTCGGTGAGGCGGTCGCCGAGCACGCGGCTCAGCTTCGACGGGGCGTCCGACCGGCGCACACCGATCGCGCGCAGCTCGGCTTCGCACGCCTCCAGCAGCTGGGGCGAGCCGTCGCCGACGAGCTCGATCTCCAGCTCGCGCCACTCCACCTCGTTGGACACGGGGTTGAGCGCGACGCCGTGCACCCGGTCCTCGGCCAGCTCGGCCACGTCCGCGCCACCGTCCGTGAGCGTCCAGCGCCGACGCCGCGTCACGAGCTTCGCGACCGGCTTCAGCACTTCCCCGCGGGTGTGGACCCGGGTCAGGGCCACGAGGCGGGCGGGCGGCTTGTGCTTGGCGCGACCCAGCGGCAGCTGCAGCTCGTCGCGGGAGTCGGCGTCGACCGGGAGCTTGAGGTGCCAGCCCGCGTCGGCACCGCCGACGCGGCGGCGCAGCGTGAGCCCGGCCCGTGCCAGCCGCAGGTCGGCGGTGTCGAAGTAGGTCGCGTCCAGCTCGAACTCGTCCTGCGATCCGACGGCGAGACCGAACAGCTGCGCCGGATCGGTCAGCTCGAGCTCCGCCGGGGCCTCGTACTTGCGTTCCGTCTCGCGCACCCGTCGCCCCATGCGCAGTGGTTACCCTCGGCCGGTCGCATCGAAAACGGCCGCGTGAAAGGTGCCCATTCGGGGCATTAACCCACGTGCCGGTTCGCTCCGTGGGCGTCGAGGAGGAGTTCCTCCTCGTCGATCCCCAGTCCTGTGTTCCCCGCGCGATCGCCTCGACCGTCCTGCGCGCAGGCGCGGACCTCGACGGCGACCTGACCGCCGAGCTGCAGGCGGAGCAGGTCGAGACGGGCACCAGCCCGCACACCGACCTCGACGACATCGCCGACGACATCGTGGCTCGCCGCCGCGAGGCCACGACCGCGGCCCGGCGGGCGGGTGCCGCCGCGGTGCCCCTGGCCACGTGCCCGGTGCCGGTCGACCCGCACCTGACCGACGGGCCTCGCTACGCCGAGATGGCCCGACGCTTCGGCCGCACCACCGACGAGCAGCTCACCTGCGGTTGCCACGTCCACGTCGCGGTGACCTCCGAGGACGAGGCCGTCGGCGTCGTCGACCGCGTCCAGCCGTGGCTGGCCGTGCTGCTGGCCCTGAGCGTCAACTCGCCGTTCTGGGCGGCCGCCGACACCGGCTACTGCAGCTACCGCAGCCAGGTGCAGGTTCGCTGGCCCTCGGCCGGGCCGACGGACCCGTTCGGCTCGGCCGCCGACTACCGGCGGATCACCGAGGAGCTCCTGCGCACCGAGACCCTGCTGGACCGGGGCATGCTCTACTTCGACGCCCGCCCCTCCCACCACCACCCGACCGTCGAGGTCCGGGTCGGCGACGTCTGCCGCGACCCGCGCGACGCCCTCCTGCTCGCCGCGCTCACCCGCGGCCTCGTGGAAACCGCGGCGCGCGAATGGGCGTCGGAGCGGCCGGTCGCTCCCGTCCGCATAGAGATGCTGCGGCTCGCCTCGTGGCGGGCAGGCCGGTCCGGCATCGACGACACCCTGCTCCTGCCGCACGACTGGCGCCCCGTGCCTGCCGGGGTCGTCGTGGACGCGCTCATCGACCACGTCGCACCCGCGCTGACCGACGCCGGTGACCTCGTGGCCGTCCGCGGGCTCTGGCACGACCTGCGCCGTCGCAGGCCGGGCGCGCAGCACCAGCGGCACGCCTACCGCGAGGGCGGCCTGCGCGGTGTCGTGCGCGACGCCGTCACCGCGGCGGAGGACCTCGTCGACGACGCGCCAACGGTCATCTGACGTCGTCCTCCACGGACCCGAGGAACGCGAGCAGCGACGCCGCGACCTCGCCGGACGCTTCCTCGGCCATGTGGTGCCCGGACTCGATGCTGTGCCCTCCCCGCAGGTCCTCGGCCCAGTCCGCCCAGATGCGGAGCGGATCGCCGTAGAGCTGTTCGAGGTCGTCGTGGCGCGACCACAGGACCAGCGTCGGGCACGCGACGCGGCGACCGGCGGCCCGATCGGCCTCGTCGTGGGCGCGGTCGAGCCCGAGGCCTGCGCGGTAGTCCTCGAGCATCGCGCGCACGGTCTCCGGGTCGTGGATGGCCTGCCGGTACTCCGCGAACGCGGCGGCGCCCATGTGCTCGGGCGTGCCCCCGTACCAGGCGTCGGGGTCGGCGAGGATGGCGCGTTCGGGCTTGTCGGGCTGGGCGAAGAAGAACCAGTGCCACCAAGCGGTCGCGAACCGGTCGGTGCACCGGGCGAGGGCTTCGGCGATGGGCACGCTGTCGAGCACGGCGAGCGCGGACACCGCGTGCGGGTGGTCGAGCGCGAGGCGCAGCGCGACGTAGCTGCCCCGGTCGTGCCCGACCACGGCGAAGCGCTCGTGCCCGAGGCGGCGCATGAGGGCGAGCACGTCCGCCGCCATCGCGCGCTTCGAGTACGGAGCGTGGTCGTCGGTCGTGTCCGGCTTGCTGGACCGGCCGTAGCCGCGCAGGTCGGGGCAGACCACGGTGTAGCCGGCCTGGTGCAGGAGGCGGGCGACCGCGTGCCACGTGGCGGCGGTGCGCGGGTGGCCGTGGAGCAGGAGGACCGCGGGCCCGGTGGTCGGGCTGCGCCGGACGCGGAGCACCACGGGGCCGAGGTCGAGCCGCTCGTCGGCGAAACCGTCGAACACCCGCACAGCCTGGCACGCCCGATGCGCTCGTCGGGTGGTTCGGCATCGGTGGTGAATGGCCGTGCGTCGGATGGGTAGGCCGCCGTCATGGATCCCGAGACCACGAAACCGCCCTACGGACTCGAGGGCGTGCCCACGGGCGAACTCGTGAACCGCTTGGCGACGCAGGTGTCCGAGCTCGTGCGCGGCGAGCTGGAGCTGGCCCGCACCGAGCTCACCGCGAAGGGCAAGCGCGTCGGCGCGGGCGCGGGCCTCGCCGGGGCGGGCGGCGTCGTCGCGCTCTACGGGCTCGGCGCGCTGATCGCGGCGGCCATCGCCGCTCTGGCGCTCGTCTGGCCCGTGTGGCTCGCCGCGCTGGTCGTCGGCGTCGTGGTGCTCGTCCTCGCGGGCGTGCTGGCGCTGGCGGGACGGTCCCAGCTGCGCCGCGCGGCCCCGGCCGCGCCGAAGCACACCGTCGAGAGCGTGCGCGACGACGTCGCGACGGTGCGGGAGGCGGTGCGGCGATGACCACCGAGCGTTCCGAGAGCGAGCAGCGCGCCGACCTGGAAGAGCTGCGCGAGGAGCTCGGCGTCACCGTCACCGAGCTGGCCCACCGCGCCGACGTCCCGTCCCGGGTGAGGGCCCGGCGCGACGACGCACTGGCCCGGGCCCGAGCGGTCGGCGAGCAGGCGAAGACCGTGGTCGCCGAGCAGGTCGCCGAGAAGGCGCCCGCCCTCCGTCCACCCATCATCGCCGCCGGTGCGGCCGTCCTGCTGCTCCTCGTCGTGCTGCGGCACAAGCGTCGGAACAGGTGAGCGCGCAGATGACCGAACAACTCGTGGGCAAGGACGCCGAGAAGCCGACCGAGATCCCGCCCCGGGGCTGGTGGCAGGTCGTGCGCAGGGCGTTCAAGGAGAGCAGCGCCGACAACGTGCCGATCCTGGCGGCCGGCGTGGCCTTCTTCGCCTTCCTCGCGATCTTCCCGGCGATGATCGCCGCGATCACCCTCTACGGGATCTTCGCCGACCCGGAGACGGTCGCCGCCCAGGTGCGCGACCTCTCGGCGGCGCTGCCCGAGCAGGCGCAGCCCATCCTCGCCGACCAACTCCAGTCCGTGGCGTCCGCGAGCGGCGGTGCGCTCGGCATCGGCCTGGTCGTCTCGCTGCTGGCCGCGCTGTGGTCGGCCTCGAGCGGCACCGGCAACCTCCTCAAGGCGATCAACATCGCCTACGACGAGGACGAATCCCGCGGGTTCCTCAAGGTCCGTGGCCTCGCGCTCGCCCTCACGCTCGGCGCGATCGTGTTCCTGCTGCTGACCTTGGCGCTCGTCGCCGTCGTCCCGGTGGTGCTCAACGTCCTGCCCCTCGGGCCGGTGGGGACGATCCTCGCCCAGGTGCTGCGGTGGGTGCTGCTCGTGGCCCTCGTCGTGGCCGCGCTCGCCGTCACCTACCGGATCGCGCCCGACCGCGACCAACCGCGCTTCTCCTGGGTCACCACCGGCTCGCTGGTCGCCACCGTGCTCTGGATCATCGGCAGCATCGCGTTCAGCCTCTACGTCAACAACTTCGGCAGCTACAACAAGACCTACGGCGCGATCGCGGGAGTGGTCGTACTGATGCTGTGGCTCTACCTCACCAGCTACATCGTCCTGCTCGGCGCCGAGGTCAACGCCGAGTCCGAGCGGCAGACCCGCGCGGACACCACCCGTGGAGCATCGGCTCCCATGGGCGAGCGGGGCGCGGCGGCGGCCGACGAGCTCGCCCGACCGTGACGGTGGCGCGGGCACGGCCGGTCACGACGGGTGTAGCCTGCGCAGTCGCTGCTCGACCCCGCAAGAGGTGACCGACCTGTGACCGCACTCGAGCTACAGGTGCAGGCCGACGCCAAGGCGCCCGGCCGGGTGCGCGCCGAGCTCCGGCGGTGGTTGGCCGAGCACGAGTGGCCCGAGGAGGAGGGCGAGGACCTCGTTCTCGCGGTGAGCGAGGCGGTCTCCAACTCGGCGGAGCACGCCTACAGAACGGAGCGATCGGCACCGGAGCACGACGCCTTGGTGGCGGTCGTCGTCATGGAGCTGCTGGATGCCGACTGGCGCCGCGCCAAGGCGGTCGTCGACGACTTCGGCGTCTGGCGCGCCAACCCGTCCGACAAGGGGTTCCGCGGGCACGGCCTGCCCCTCATCGGCACGCTCATGGACAGCTACGACGTGGACCACCGCAACACCGGCACCCGGGTGACGATCGTCAGTCCGCCGGACACGGCGGTCGCCACCAACGGAGCGTCCGCTCCGCACGGCCTCCCCGACCGCTCCGCCGAGGAGCGGCTGCGGTGGCTCGAGGCCGTCAGCGACACCGGCCTCGCCGACCTGACCGTCGACCAGCTGCTCGACGAGCTGCTCGAGAAGGTCCGCGAGCTGATGGGGGTCGACACCGCCGCGGTGCTGCTGCTGGACCAGTCGCGGCAGTTCCTCCTGGCGACGGTGGCCAAGGGGATCGAGGAGGAGGTCCACCAGGGCGTCCGGATCCCGCTCGGTCGTGGCTTCGCGGGCCGCATCGCGGAAGGCAGGCACTGGGTCGCCATCGAGCAGGTCGACCACAACAACGTGTTCAACCCGATCCTGAGCGAGAAGGGGATCTCCTCGCTGCTCGGCGTGCCGCTGGTGGCCGGGGGAACGGTGCTCGGCGTGCTGCACGTCGGCACGCTGACCAGGCGCCGCTTCGGCGAGCAGGACGCCGAGCTGCTGCAGATGGTGGCCGACCGCGTGGCGATGGCCACCCAGTCCCGGATGTCGCAGGCCGAGCGCGCGGCGGCCGCGGCGATGCGCCGCAGCCTGCTGCCCGCCCAGCTCCCCGACGTGGCGGGTTTCGCGTTCGCCTCGCGCTACGTCGCGGGCGACGACGGTGAGGTCGGCGGCGACTGGTACGACGTGTTCACCCTGCCGTCCGGCGCGGTGTGCGTGGTCGTCGGCGACGTCGTCGGGCACGGCCTCGCGGCGGCGCAGGCGATGAGCCAGGTCCGCTCCGTGCTGCGCTCGACCACGCTGCGCACCGCCGACCCCGCGCAGGCGTTGGCCGACGTCGACGCGTACGTGCGGCACTTCCAGCCCCACACGATGGCGACGGTCCTGTTCGGCGTCATCGACCCGGGCACCGAGGTGTTGCGCTTGTCTTCGGCCGGGCACCCACCGCCCGTCCTCGCCCATCCCGGCGACGAGACCGTCGTGGTGAAGCTCGACGCCGACCTTCCGCTGGGGGTCGAGCTCGGGCACGACCGGCACAACGTCGAGGTGGCGTTGCCGCCGGGGGCGGTGCTGTGCCTGTACTCCGACGGGCTGGTCGAGCGGCGGGGCGTCCTCATCGACGACAACATCGAGCGGCTGCGCAAGGCGGTGGCCCCGCGCTCCCCCGAGTCGGTGTGCGTCGACGTCATGCGACGGCTGGTCGGGGTCGAGACGCCGCGCGACGACGTCGCCGTCCTCGTGCTCCAGCGCCTCCCCGAGGGAGAACCGACCGCGTAGGTGTCTCGGGTATGAGATCCGCGCCCCGCGGGTAGGCGCTGGCCATGGAACGTGGAAGCGACAAGCACGGCCCGCTGCACGACGAGGCGCTCGAGAAGGAGCTGCAAGGCATGCTGGGGCAGGGCGGCGGCCACCGGGAGGACTACCTCGAACCGGAGCTGGTCCCCGACGACGACGAGGACGAGGACGCCGAAGGCGGCGCGCCCGGCACCTGAGGGAGAACGGCAGCTGGTCACCGCCGCGCGCGGTGGTCAGCTGTCGCCGGGCGTCGCTTCGTGGCCCGGGCGCCCGTGCGTCCGGCGGCGCTGCTTGAGCTCCGCCTCGAACACGTGGCGGCGGCCGAGCATCGTCTCCTCGCGAACGGCGTCGTGCAGCGCGCGGAAGGTGGCGTAGTAGCCGTCGTCGAACTCCTCGACGATCTGGAACGTCCACCGCCCGGCCAGGGTGTTGAGCCCGACGAGCTCGTCGCTGATGCGGTCGGCCAGCTCCGCGAAACCGTTGTCGCGCAGGCCGTCCACCACCTCGTCGAGCTGCGCGTCGGCGCCCCCGGTGAGCTGGTGGAACGTGTAGAGCGCCCCGCGCGCGCGTTCGATGCGTTCGAACGCCTCGGACATCGCCCCCGCCGCCGCGACGAGCGCGTCGCTCGCGCCCGGTGGCCGGGCGTGCTCTTCGTCGATCGACTCCACGGACCGGTCATACCCGCAATGGGAGCTCGGCGCTCGCCCGCGGCTGGTCGACGAGGTCCGGGCGTTCTCCATGATCACAGGCTACGAGTGCGGAATGGCCGTCGCCCGCGGGGAGTTGCCCCTCACGTGGAGCTCGGAGTGCGGACCTGGCAGCCCGCGGGCGCGCGGTGACGATCCACGGGTTCGGCCCGGTCGAGCCGTCGCTGGACCACCTGGTCTACGCCGTCCCCGACCTCGACGCCGCCACGCGGGCGTTCGCGGAAGCCACCGGCGTCGTTCCCGCTGAAGGCGGAGCGCACGTCGGCCGAGGCACCCGCAACGTGCTGGTCGGCTTCGGGGAGACGAGCTACCTGGAGATCATCGGTCCGGACCCGGACCACCCCGCCGACCCCGGCGCCGCGGTGCCCTTCGGCGTCGACACGCTGACCAGCCCGCGGCTGGTGACCTGGGCCGTGCACCCCGCCGACATCGCGCGCGCCGCCGCGGCGTCGGCGGCGGCGGGCGCCGATCACGGCGCGATCGGGCCGCTGTCGCGGCGCACCCCCGACGGCGCACTGCTGGAGTGGCGGCTGGCGTCGGCCCACCCGGCGCCGCTGGACGGCGTCACCCCGTTCCTCATCGACTGGGGCGCCACCACCCACCCGGCGGCCGCGCTGCCCCGGCTGGCGCTGCGCGGTCTGCGGGCCACCCATCCCGATCCGGCCGCCGTCTCCGCCGTGCTCGACGCGCTCGGCGTCCGGCTCCTCGTCGAGGAGGGGCCGCCGGAGCTCGCCGCGTTGCTGGGAACGCCACACGGGCCCGTCGTGCTCACCTGACCGCCTGACCTGTGCCGCACTAGCCCAGGTGGCCGACGAGGTGCGCGGTGACGTCGGCGGCGTCCGCGCCCGCGCCGTCGATCAGGGTGGACTTGCGGCGGCGCAGGAACGGCAGGCCGATCACGTAGAGGCCGGGGCAGGCGGGCACGACGCCGCCGTCGTGCCGCACCCGGCCCTTGCGGTCGAACACCGGCAGCTCGCCGAGGAAGCCGAAGTCGGGCTGCAGGCCGGTGGCCCAGATGACCGTGCGGTACTCGCCGCTGCGCAGGTCGAGCTCCTGGGGGGCGGCGGGGACGACGGTCGGCGTCATCGGCTCGCCGGGGGGCAGTCCCGCGGTCTGCTCGGCCCCGGCCGCCTCGGCCCACTCGTCGAAGCCCTTGAGCAGCCGCTTCATCTTGAGGTCCGCCAACGTGCACACGTTGGGGAGCGAGCCGGAGAGCTGCGCCACCCCGTCCCGGACGCCCGCCAGCCGTCCCACGAGCCGGATCCCGGCGTGGCTCAGCGTGTTGAGGTCGAGCGTGGCGCGCTCGGGTGAGCCGATGAGCTGCATCGAGGGCAGCACCCGTGCGCGCAGCAGGTCGGGGATCTCGTCGTAGCGGTCGTCGAAGAGGCCGGTGGCGTCCATCCACCAGAGCACGTCGAGGCCACGGTAGGTGCGGGGCATGCGCACGTGCTCGCCGACCGCGAGCGTGACCGGCCGCCCCGAGGCGTGCACCTCCTGGGCGATCTGGATCCCGCTCGCGGAGGGGCCCACCACCAGCACCCCGCCCTGCGGGAGGTCGGCGGGGCTGCGGTAGGCGGGCAGGTCTGGTGTGGACCCGCCCGCCGCCCGCTGCTCGATCCCGGCGGGCAGGCCGCGGCGGAGCTCGGGCGTGGAGGGGATGCTCGCCCCGCCCGCGGCGACGACGACCGTGCGCGCGCGCCACGTCTCCTGGTCGGTCTCCACGACGTACCCGTCGTCCGTCCGGCGCACGGCGGTGACCGTCGTGTTGGCCCGGACGGGCGCCGCGGACTCCTTCGCGTACCCCTCGATGAACGCGGCGACCTGCGGAGCGGACATGTAGCCGTCCGGGTCGTCGCCGCGGTAGGCGTAGCCGGGCAGCCTGCTCAGCCAGTTGGGCGTGAGCAGGCGGAGCGAGTCCCAGCGCTGGGAACGCCACGAGCTCGCCACCTCGCTGCGTTCGAGCAGGACGTGGTCGACGCCGCGTTCGGCGAGGTGGCGGCTCACGGCCAGCCCGCTGTGGCCCGCGCCGATGACGACGGCGCCCACCCTCAGCACGGGACCCCTCCCCCGGGATGTCGTCAGTTGACCTCGACCTCCACCGCGACCGGGCTGGTGAGGCAGTCGTAGACGGCCGAGCGCTTCTGCGACTGAGCCACCACGGCGGCGATCTCGTCCGGCGTGGCGTCGGCGTCGATGTCGTAGTGGACCTTGATGCCCTTGAAGCGGTTGGGCACTTCCGGGTCGGCGCCGAGGATGCCGAGGAGGTCGTGCTCGCCGGTGATCGTGGCCTTCACCGAGCGGAGCTGGATCTCGCGCAGCTGTGAGACCGACGCGACACCGGCCGTCAGGCAGGCGCCCAGCGCGACGAGCACGATCTCCACCGGGGTTGCGCCGTGGTCTTCGGAGGAGAACTGCAGGGGGTGGTCGGCGTCGAAGGTGAACGAGGAGGTGTGCTCCTGCTCCTCGCCGAGCCCGAAGAACGTCTTGACCGTGCCGCGGGAGTGGGTGCCCTTCACCCACTCGGTCTCCGCGCGCCACTGGAACTGGGCACCGGCCGGTTCGTCGGTCAGCGCTGTGCGGGCCCCCAGCAGGAAGGGGACGTCCACGCCGTTGTCGGCGGCGGGCTTCTCGGTGGTGGTCATGTGATGCTCCTTCTCGGGTGCCACATTCTGGGTGTCGTGTTCTGGGTGCCATGGTCGCTCATCGCGGGAACGGGTGACGAAAACCGCCCGGGTACAGCGTTCATGTCGAACTGAAGAGCAGGCTCAGCGAGAATCCGTACACGCACAGGTGCGCACGATTCCGTTGTCGACATGCCGGCGCCGCAC
>Ga0207675_100007885_pt1 | contig 10041 bp, 8 predicted proteins | sample KBSSwiS42_FD_184305 | JGI IMG/M metagenome (GOLD analysis project Ga0207675, IMG submission 184305) | Switchgrass rhizosphere microbial communities from Kellogg Biological Station, Michigan, USA - KBS Switchgrass S4-2 (SPAdes) (version 2) | ecosystem: Host-associated > Plants > Roots >...
ATGAGCCGCTCGAACTCCTCGGGGGCGGTGCGGGCCAGTATGGCGAAGCGGGCCTCGCTGGCCGCGAAGTCCCGCAGCGGCGTGGTCGGCGGCTTGGAGTCCAGGTGGAACGGCTGCTCGGCGTCGGGGTGGTAGCGGTACAGCGGCCAGTGGCCGGACTTCACGGCCTCGCGCATGTGGGCCATCGACCCGGTCATGTCGAACCCGTGGGCGATGCAGGTGGAGTAGGCGATGACCAGCGACGGGCCGGGCCAGGCCTCGGCCTCGAGCAGGGCCTTGACGGTCTGCATGTCGCTGGCCCCGACGGCCACATGGGCCACATAGACGTTGCCGTAGGCCATGGCCAGCATGCCCAGGTCCTTCTTGGGGGTGGCCTTGCCGCGGGCGGCGAACTTGGCCACCGCCCCCCGCGGGGTTGCCTTGGAGGCCTGGCCGCCGGTGTTGGAGTAGACCTCGGTGTCCAGCACCAGCAGGTTGACGTCCTGGCCGGAGGCGAGCACAGCGTCGACCCCGCCCGAGCCGATGTCATAGGCCCAGCCGTCCCCGCCGACGATCCACAGGCTGCGGCGGACTAGCTCGTCGGCCAGCCCCTCCAGCTCGCGGGCGTCGCCGCCGTCGGTACCGGACAGGCGCTGGCGCAGCTCGGCGACCCGCTCCCGCTGGGCCGCGACGGCGGCCTCGCCGTGCTGGTCGGCCTCCAGGATGGCGGTGGCCAGGTCCTCCCCGATCTGGGGCGTCAGCCGCTCGACCAGCTGGCGGGCGCGGGCCTGGAGCCGGTCGGTGGCCAGCCGGATGCCCAGGCCGAACTCGGCGTTGTCCTCGAACAGCGAGTTCGCCCAGGCCGGCCCCCGCCCCTGGTCGTTGACCGTCCAGGGGGTGGTGGGCAGGTTGCCGCCGTAGATCGAGGAGCAGCCGGTGGCGTTCGCCACGAGCAGCCGGTCGCCGAACAGCTGGCTGATCAGCTTGAGGTACTGGGTCTCGCCGCAGCCCCCGCCGGCCCCCGAGAACTCGAACAGCGGCTGGCGCAGCTGGGAGCCCTTGACCGTGTCCGGAGCCATAGCGTCATGGTCGAGCTCGGGGAGCTCCAGGAAGAAGTCCCAGCGCTCGCGCTCCCGCTCCAGGAACGCATCCACCGGGGTCATGTTGATCGCCTTGTGCTTGACCTCCTCCTTGGAATGGGCCGGGCAGACCTCCACGCAGACCCCGCAGCCGGTGCAGTCGTCGGGGGCGACCTGGACGGTGAGCTTCATCCCGGGCAGGTCGCGGGAGCGGAAGTCCTTGCTCTCGAAGCTGGCCGGGGGGCTGGCGGACCAGCTGGGCACACCGCAAGCGGGTTTCCTGGTGACGTGGCTGTTCGACAGCAACGTCGCGCGCCTGCTGCAGGAGCGCCCGCCGGCGCTGGCGGCCTACCTCGTCGTCGCCGCGATGCTGACGCCACTGTTCGCGATGCTCGCGTCGTGCGATCAGACGGCGACCGATCTGGGTACGCGCCATATCCGTTTCCTGATCCCGCGCGTCGGCCGCGCCGAGATCTTCGTGGCGCGTCTCGTCGGCGCGTCGATCGTGACGACCTTCGCCCAGCTGCTTGGCGGGATCGCCGCGACGACCGTCGCGCTGGTCGTGAACAAGGAGGCGGGCCAGGCGGGCGCGATCATCAGCTATGGCGCGCAGGTGACCGGGTTCCTGATCATCTATTCGCTGCCGATGGTGGGGCTGATGTCGCTGGTCTCGGCGGGGATGGCGTCTGTCGGGCTGGCCCTGCTGGTCGGTCTCGGCGGCTATGGCGTCCTGGCGGCCGCGCTGGCGCTGGCGCCGCTCAAGGGCGCCGTCGCGACGATCGCGAGCTTTCTGATCCCGGGCGGCCTCAAACCGTATCTGCTGCAGCCGGAGCTGGGACCCGCGCTGGCGGCGTGCGCCGGCGCGCTGGGCTACTTCGTGCTGTATTCATTCCTGGGCTGGCAGGTCTTTCGAAGGCGGAACACCTGATGCCCGACGCGCCGATCATCAAGACCGAGGGCCTGGGGCGCGACTTCGGGCGGACGCGCGCGCTGGACAGCGTCGACCTGACGCTGGAGGCAGGTGCGCCCATCGGCCTGGTCGGCCCGAACGGCGCTGGCAAGACCACGTTCTTCTCGGTGCTGTGCGGGTTTCTGCGGCCGACGCGCGGCTCGGTCGAGGTGCTGGGACGGCCGCCGTTGCACCGCGATGTCCACGGGCGCGTCGCGATCCTGCCCCAGGACGCTGCGTTCGTGCGCGGCGTGCCGGTGCAAAGTCAGCTGGCGATGCTCGCCGAGCTGCAGGGGTTCTCGGCGAAGGCGGCGCGGGCGGAGGCGGCGCGGGTGCTGCAACTCGTCCTGCTGGCCGACGCCGCCAAGAAGGCGCCGGAGATGTTGAGCCACGGGATGCTCAAGCGCATCGCGATCGCGCAGACGTTCCTGGGCGCGCCGGAGGTGGTCTTGCTCGACGAGCCGACCGCCGGGCTGGATCCGACGACCGCGTCCGAGATGAAGAACCTGATCCGATCGCTGGACAAGGAACGGACGTTCGTCATCAGCTCGCACAACCTGCAGGACATCGAGGAGCTGTGTGGATCGGTGGTCGTCCTCGACCGGGGCAAGATCGTCGAGCACCGCAAGGTGGCGGAGCTGGTGGGGCGCACCAGCATCCTGACGTTCCGGCTGGAGGCCGATCCGCCCGAGGCGATCGTGGCCAAGCTGACGTCGGTGGCCATGGTGACGCGCGTCGAGCTGGGCCGGCCGGGCGAACGCCGGCTGGCCGTTCACTTCCGGGAAGAGGGCGAGGGCGGCGGGAACAAGACGCAGATCGCGGTGCTGCAGGCGCTGACGGCGGCGGGCATCAACATGATCGAGATGACGCGCGGCCAGTCGCTGCAGGACAAGGTCATCGAGATGACCCGCCCGACGAGCTAGCGCCGGCGCTTCACCTGCGCGCGTAACGAGCGGATCTCCTTCATCGCGCTCTTGCCCATCTGCTTGAGGGTGTCGAGCCAGACCTTCCGGTACGGGCGCAGCGTCAGCACGATCCGTTCGATCACGGCGAGGTTGCGGAACCACTTCTTGTCGGCCGGGACGAGGTACCAGGGTATGTCGCGGGTCGAGCAGCGCGCGAGCACGTCCTCGTAGGCCTCGGTGAAATCATCCCAGAGCGGCACCTCTCGCCAGTCCGCGGGATTCAGCTTCCAGGCGGTGCGCGGGTCCTTTTCGCGGGCGCGCAGGCGTTCGTACTGCTCTTCGGCGCTGATGTGCAGGTAGAACTTCAGCAGGATGACGTCGGCGTCCACGATCAGACGTTCGAACGCGTTGATGTGGTCGTAACGGCCTTTCCAGATCCCGGGCGGCACGATCTTGTGCACGCGCGCCGCCAGCACGTCTTCGTAGTACGAGCGGTTGAACAGCGCCATGGACCCGCGGCGCGGAACCGCCGCGTGCGCGCGCCAGAGAAAGTCGTGGGCCTTCTCCTCCTCGGTCGGCACCTTGAACGGGTGCACGTAGGCCTGCTGAACGTTGGTGAACTCGAGGAGCTTGCGGGCGGCGCCGTCCTTGCCGCTGGCGTCGCGGCCTTGCAGGACCACCAGCAACGCGTGCGTGCCCGCGTACGTCAGCAGGTTTTCCAGCTCGGACAGCTCGGCGCCGAGCTTGTCGACGCGTTCGAGGACGTAGCCCTTCTCCAGGCCCTGCGTGTCGGCCGGATCGACGTCATCCAGGCGGATCCGGCGTGAGCCGTCGAGCCGGCGGGCGAGGGGGCGGGGCACCCGGGGCAATGTGCTACCGTTGGCGCCGCCGTGCAATCGGAGGCCGTCGAACCGCTGAACCTGCGCAACCTGGATCGTGGCCAGCTCGCGTCCGCGGTGGCGGGTCTGGGCGTCAGCGCGGAGGTCGCGTCCCGGATCTTCGCGCGGGTCCACCGCGACGGGGCGGCGGGGTTTCCGCCGGGATCCGTCCGGGGCCTCTCGCACGCGATCTCCGCCGCGCTGGACGCGGCCTGCGAATGGCCGGAGCTGGAAGTCCTCGACCGCCGCCGGGCCGAGGATGGTTTCTTGAAGTATCTCTTCAAGCTTCCCGACGGCCGCGAGATCGAGGCGGTGCGCATCCCGCTGCCCGATCCCGAGGCGGCGCGCGCCCTGAAGGCCCGGCGCCGGGCGGGGCAGGCGGCGCCGCTGGAGGCGCTGCCCACCGCCAAGTACACCGTGTGCCTCAGCTCGCAGGTCGGGTGCGCGTTGGCCTGCGACTTCTGCGCGACCGGGCGGCTGGGCGGCATCCGCAGCCTGAAGACCTGGGAGATCCTGGCCCAGCTTCGTGTCATCGCGCGCGAGGCCGACCACCCGGTGCGCGGCGTGGTGTTCATGGGGATGGGCGAGCCGCTGCTCAACTACGACAACGTGATTCGCGCCGCGCGGATCATGTCGGATCCGGCGGGGCCGGCGATCGCGGCGAAGGCGATCTCGATCTCGACGGCGGGCGTGCTGCCCGCGATCCGCCGGTTCACGGCCGAGGGGCACCACTACCGATTGATCCTGTCGCTGGGCGCGCCGACGTCGGAAGAGCGGCGGCTGTTGATGCCGATCGAGGACCGCTGGCCGCTGGCCGACGTGATGCCGGCGATGCGTGATCACGCGGCGGCGCGCGGGCAGCGCGTGACGCTGGCGTACGTCGTGCTCGGCGGCGTCAACGCGACGCCGGCGCACGCGCGCGCGCTGGGCGCGTTGATCGGCGAGACGCGCGTGAAGCTGAACCTGATCGACGTCAGCGACGACACCGGGCGCTACCGGCGCGCCACACCCGAAGAGCTGGCCGCGTTTCGCGACGCGCTGGACGCGCTGGGCGTCCCGGTCGTGCGCCGCTACTCCGGCGGCTCCGACATCGCCGCCGCCTGCGGCACGCTGGCCGCTACTAGACGCGGCGGTCTGGTCAGGATCGGACCCTCACCCTAACCCTCTCCCGCAGACGGGAGAGGGGACCTGATGCGGGAGATCTGCTCTCCCTCTCCCGCTTGCGGGAGAGGGTCGGGGTGAGGGCCAGCCGCTTTCGGGCGACGTGCGCTAGCGACGGCGTGGCTTCGCGGTCTCGCAGACCAGCTGGCGCCCGCCGACCTCTTTACCGCTCAGCGCGCCGATGATCCGCTCGGCGTCGGCGGGCGCGACGTTCAGGTACGTGTGCGTGTTCATCACGTCGACGTCCACGACGTTCGGGCTGGCGGCGTGGGTCGCGAGCAGGTCACGGATCTCCTTCTCGGATGCGCCGTCCTTGCGGCCCAGGTTCAGGTACAGGCGGGCCACGTCGGTGCGCGGCGCCTCGCCGCGGTCGCCTTCGCCGATTCCGGGCGAGGTGTTCTCGAACGGGCTCGACGATGGCGGAGGCGGTGATGCGTCAGTGGTCGCCTCGCCCTGCTGCTGGGCGCGCTCCTCGCTCCACACCTCCCAGAACTCGCGCTCGGCCGGCGGCTGATCGTTGCGCAGCGGCGGCGGCGGCCGTCGCTCGTGGCGTCGTGAGGACCGATCGTCGCCACCTCCGCCAGCTCCAGGTCCGCGGCTGCGCTCGCGATCCCGATCGCCGAAGCGCGGGCGATCCCGGTCGCCGCCGGGCCGCCCGCGGTCGCGCGGCCCTCGATCGCGGCTGCCAAAGCGCGGCCTGTCGCGGTCGCGATCCCGAGGCCTGTCGCGATCCCCGTCGCGATCGCGGTCGCGATCGCGCGGCTCGCCGGCGGGCGCCGGCGCCACGTCGTTTGCGATCGGTGACGGGACGGGCCGCGGGGCCGCGACAACCGGCATCCCCTCGACGCTGGCGTACGAGTGGGCCAGCAGCGCCGCCACCAGGCGCTCGCCGTCGACAGCGCTCACCAGACGCCGCGCCAGCGCGCGCCACTCCGAACCCGGATCGCCCGCCAGCGCACGGCGCAGCACCTGCACGCGCTCGCCCTCCCGGTGCGATCGGATCTCCGCCTCCGACGGCAGCGAGCGCTCCTCCGGTTTGATCTTGTAGAGCAGCTTCAGGTAGTAAAACGACCCGACCTCGGTCGGACCGATCAGCGAGATCGCGGTCCCCTTCCGCCCGGCGCGGCCGGTGCGGCCGGTGCGGTGGATGTAGACCTCGGGCGCCTCGGGGAACGTGTAGTTGAAAACGTGCGACAGATTCTCGATGTCGATGCCGCGCGCGGCGACGTCGGTCGCGACCAGGAACTTGATCCCGCCCTGGCGCATGCGGCCCAGCACGCGCTCGCGATCGCTCTGCGACAGATCGGATGAGATCGCCTCCGCGTCATGGCCCTTGCCGCGCAGGAACGCGGCGATGCGGCCGGTCTCCTCGCGCGTGTTGCAGAAGATGATGGCGGACTTCGGCTCCTCGAAGTCGAGGATGCGCAGCAGCTCTTCTTCGCGCTGGATGCCGGGGATCGAATAGTAGACGTGCCGGATGTCGTGGACGCTGACGTAGTCGCCCGACAGCTTCAGGAACTCCGGCTGCTTCAGGAACCGGCGCGCCAGCCGCTGGATCCCCTCGGGCACCGTCGCCGAGAACAGCAGCGTCTGCCGCGTTGTTGGCGTTTTCTCCAGGATGGTCTCGATGTCCTCCTGGAAACCCATCGACAGCATCTCGTCGCACTCGTCCAGCACCGCGCAGCGGACGCGATCCAGCTTGAGCGTCCCGCGCCGCAGGTGATCGAGCACGCGGCCCGGCGTGCCGCACACGATCTGGCCGCCGGCGCGCAGCTGCTCGACCTGCCGTCCCATCGGCGCGCCGCCGTAGACGGGGACGACCGTGATCTGGCGGTACTGGCAGATCCTCGCCAGCTCGGCGGCGACCTGCAGGGCCAGCTCGCGCGTCGGCAGCAGCACGATCGCCTGCACGAACTTGTCGTCGCCTTTGACGATGCCGTTCGCGAACGGAATCCCGAACGCGGCCGTCTTTCCCGAACCGGTGCGCGACTGCACCATCAGGTCGCGGCCGTCGCGAACCAGGGGCAGCGTCGCCGACTGGACGGGCATCGGGTCGACGAAGCCCATCTCGTCGATCGCGCGCAGCACGTCGGCGTGCAGGCCAAGCTCGGCGAACGTCGGGCCCTTCGGCACGGCTGCTGCTGCGGCGTCCGCGTTCGCCGCGGAGGCGGCCGCGGCCGCGGCTTCGATCGGTGATTCGGAGGTTGGTGCGGGTGCGGGTGTGTCGTTGCTCGGATCGGTCATGGTTGTGTGGCTCCAGAAGGTGGCGCGGCGCCGGTGGTGCCGATGTGTCGGCCCACCGCTTTGAGTCGCTCGCGCATCTGATCCAGGCGTGGGGCCTGGTCCCGTGCGAAACGGCGAAGTTGATTTGTGTAGGTAGCCTCGGTCTTTTTGAGCTCGTCGTAGATCACGCCGAGCTCATCCCAGCTCTTCGCGAGCGGGCCCTTGCGCCGCTCGCCGAATCGACAGCGCTCGCCGGCCGCCTTCCACTGCCCAAGCCAGAACGATTCACTCTCCGACCAGCGCTGGGCCTCGTCGGTGTCGTAGTGCGCGAGCAGGTTGTGGAAGTTCTCGAGGTGGCGCTCCAGCGCCTCCTCGACGACGCCGAGCTCTTCCAGGCAGCCCTGCAGATCGGCGGGCGAGGCGGCGGATGCGACGGGCGCGCCCGAAGGGACCGCGTTGCGGCGGCGATAGATCGACACGCCTACCGACATGAGCATGTAGACACTGCCCAGCGAGACGAACCCCAGAACCAACCAGGAGAGGAACCGTCGGTAAGGGCCAAACTCGGGAGGAGATGTCGGAGCAGGTTGTTCAGAGGGCATTGCCGCGGTGGCGCGTCAGCGCGTGCGACGGAGCGCCGCCGCATCACGAAAGCCCCGGTGCGCCGGGGCGTCGCCACGAAACCTACGGGCGCCGTCGGGCGGTGTCAACTCATGCGTACCCCGAACGGGGGTCCGGTCAAAAGCAGGACATGGCGCGGCAGACGCCGAGCTGGCCGAAGCGACAGCACATCGGCGCCGACGACGGGCACTGCGCCGTCGAGCTGCACAGGATCAGCCCGCCCGCGAAATCGCACACCGTCGGCGGGGCGCAGGTCGTCGCGCCTCCGATCAGGCTGAGGCAGCAGAAGTTTCCGGAGGAGCAGGCCGAGCCCTCGAGGCAGCCGATGCTGGCGCCGCCGGGGCAGGTGGTGCCCGCGGGGATGCACGTCGACCCGCTCGACTGGATGCAGCACGCCTCCGTGATCGGCAGGCACGCCGTCTGACCGCATGGGATCGGAAGCGGGCCGCCGCTGCCGCCGATAGCCCCGAAACCGCCGACACCCCCGAAACCGCCGCGACCGGCGATGCCGGTCGTCCCGCCGCGGCCTGCCAGGCCGGTGGTCCCGCCGATGGCGCCTGCGCCGGTCGTGCCGCCGCGGCCCGCGATGCCGGTCGTGCCGCCGCGCCCCGCGACGCCGGTGGTCCCGCCGGTCGCGCCCGCGCCGGTCGTGCCGCCGCGCCCCGCGGTTCCGGTCGTCCCGCCGCGGCCCGCGACGCCGGTCGTCCCGCCGATGGCGCCCGCGCCGGTGGTGCCGCCGCGCCCGGCCGGTCCGCCCGTCGAGCCCCCGATCGACCCGCCAGCGCCGCCGGCGTCGCCGCCGCCGCGCCCGGCGACGCCTGTCGTCCCGCCGCGTCCCGCCTGGCCGGTTCCCGGTGGCCCACCGTCATCGTCGATCGGTTGATCCAGCTCGGTGCGCCCGCACGCGATCACGAACAGAGCGGCGGCGATCGAATAAGCGACACGTCGACGAAGCATCATCCTGGCTGCTCCAATCATAGACCAATCCGGGCCGGATCTCAGTTCGCGACGATGGCCCGGAAGCGTCCGTTCGTGTCGGTGAACGTCTCGGCGCGCAGGAGCGGCGCCATCGCACACCCCCCCGCGATCGCGCAGCGCGGTGCGAATATCCGGACGGTCGCGTTTGGCAGCGGCACGCCCGCCGCGTCGACAACGTTTCCTTCGATCAAGCCCGGGCGCGGCAGCTGGACCAGGTGGGAGACGCCGCTGGCCATGACCGGGACGCCGAACTCGGTGAACCGGGGCGCGGCTGAGCCCGCCGGCGGATCGTAGTCGAGCTGGTACGTGCCCTCTTCCAGCGACAGAGAGAACTCCCCCGTCGCGTCCGTGGTCGTGGTGAACGTCGTGGGCGCACTGGCGGAGCAGACCTGGGTCGTTGCCGTCGCCGCGGTCCGGCTCGCGACGATCGAAACGCCGGCGACCCTCGTGCCCGTCGCCGACAACACGAACCCAAACAGAAGCGGGCGGCGGGGCAGGCTGATCGTCGCCGTCTCGCCGCCGTTCAGGATCTGCTGAAGGTTGCAGGTCGACGCGTACGGCGAGCCCGCCGCCGGCACGACGCTCACCTCGTACACGCGCGCCGTCCGGTTTGCGCCCGGAACGAGATATGCCGAGGCGACACCGCCGGCGTCGGTCGTCACCTCTCGCCAGAAGCGCGTCGTCCCGGGGTTTGTTGAAACCGAGTTCATCGTCGTCACCGCGCGCACGAGCGCACCCGCGACGGGCGTCCCCGGGGCATCCTCGGCCTGAACGGTGAAGACGACCGGGGCCACCTTACCCGGCTCGGGCGGCTGGAAGGCGGGCAGCGTGACAGTGCCGAGGTCGACGTTCGGAGCGCTGAGCGTGATGTCGTCGAACGTGAACCAGGGATCGCTGCTGGACGAAGGGGCGAGCTGGATCGAGAGCGGCGCGGTAACGGCCGTGGGAACCAACATGACGTAGGTTCCGTCGTCCTTCGTCGGCCCGGCGCTGCTGACCAGCGTTCCGCTCTGGTACGCGCGCGCGGTGTAGCCGTTTTTCGGATAATTGAGCGCGTTCAGGACGAGGCCGTGCGGCGTTCGCTGGACCGGATGGCGAACGGAGGGATCTTCGACCAGGTCGGCGGCGGCTTCCATCGCTACAGCACCGAACGCACCTGGCTCGTGCCGCACTTCGAGAAGATGCTCTACGACAACGCCCAGCTCGCCGAGGTCTACGCGAAGACGTACAAGCTGACGAAGAACCCGCTTTACGCACGGATCGTGCGC
>Ga0207675_100007887_pt1 | contig 10041 bp, 10 predicted proteins | sample KBSSwiS42_FD_184305 | JGI IMG/M metagenome (GOLD analysis project Ga0207675, IMG submission 184305) | Switchgrass rhizosphere microbial communities from Kellogg Biological Station, Michigan, USA - KBS Switchgrass S4-2 (SPAdes) (version 2) | ecosystem: Host-associated > Plants > Roots >...
CACCCGGACCCCGCGCTGCAACATTCGCGAGCGGGGCGGGCAAGAATGGGTCAGATGGCGGGAGCCGAAAGCGGCACGGCGATAGGGGCGGAGATCGCCAAATTCGTGAAAGAAATCCCGCCTGGCTCGGTCCTGAACAATTCGTTCAATCGCGTCGGCGTCACGCCCCAGAACAAAGCCGTCATCACCCGCCTGCGCGCCGAGGTGTGGCCCCTGGAAAGACAGGCGACGGAAGCCCGGATCAGGCGGCGCCAGCAGGTCGACGACACGCACGACGCCACGACGATCGACCTGACGCCTTATCTCAACGCGAGATTGACCGACGGCCCCGTCGGCCCGGCCGGGAATGACACCAGCAACTACGCCGGGCTTCCCGCGGGCGTTCATCTTTATGGCGGCGTACCGTTCGACGTCCAGGGTGTGGTCTATTTGACCGGCGGCTGGATGAAACATTTCAAGAAAGATTTTCCGACGAACGTCAGCGACATCAGGATCGGGCGATCCTGCACGAAGATACATCTGTTGCAGGGCGCGGCCCTGGTCTCCTTCGACGATGCAGGCAAAACGGTTGCGAAACTGGTGCTGCACTACTCCGATGGTGGAACGAAAGAATTGGAATTGAACGCGGGCGAACAGATGATCGACGGCTGGGCGCCCGGGGAACGGTCGGAACGCGCCGAGCCCGCGATGTCGTCACGCTAACGGGGACTCGCCGTCATGAGAATGAGGACTCGCCGTCGCAGGAATGAAGACTCGCCGTCGCGAAAACGGCGACTCGCCCCGGGGGTTAGGGATCCGGGCGCACCAGCAACCAGTCGGCCGTGTGGCGGTACCACGCCCACCGGGTGACGGCCCGGGGGTGCGGCACCCCGTCCAGCACGGGCGTGAACGGCTCCCCGCCGATCTGGACGGCCCGGCCGACGGCGGAACCCCGCCCGGCGGGCGCGCGGGGCGGCACCGCGCGCGTACGCCCGTCGGGCGCCCGGCCCGTACGGCTCGCCCGCACCCCGACGCCGCGCGGCCCGGCCTCGACGACGACGCGCCCGGCCCCGCGCAACACCAGTGTCTCGTCGCAGTACACCTCGCCCCGCAGCCGCGCCTCTGCCCGGCCGACCAGCACACCGCCGGAGTCGTCGCGGACCAGCGGGACGGGCGCGGCGACGCCGTCGAGCGCCAGCGCCTCCGCATCCCGCGGCAGCCCCCACGCCCGCGCCGCCGCCGACCGTCCACGCGGGAGGTACGCCACCTCCACGTCCAGCCGTTCGCGCCGCAGGAGCCGCACGAGCACGGCGGCGAGATCGGCGTCGGTGCCCGCCACGACCAGCCGCCGGGCGGTGAGTTCCCGGAGCACCGGGTCGAGATCGGCCCGCCCGGGACACGGGGGGAGGATCACTGTAGGAAGGGCGGCGAGCGCGCGACTACCGTGGTGATCGCCGCAGGTAAGCAGCACCGGACCGGCGTCCAACGTGTTCATCAAGGGGAGTGTCACATGCCTGCGATCGTGCTGATCGGCGCCCAGTGGGGCGACGAGGGCAAGGGCAAGGCCACCGACATCCTCGGCGGCCAGGTGCAGTGGGTGGTGCGCTACCAGGGCGGCAACAACGCCGGTCACACGGTCGTGTTGCCCGACGGCCAGGACTTCGCGCTCCACCTCATCCCCTCCGGCATCCTCACGCCCGGCGTCACGAACGTGATCGGCAACGGCGTGGTCGTCGATCCCGGCGTGCTGCTCGACGAGCTGGCGGGCCTTGAGAGCCGCGGCGTGGACACCAGCAAGCTCCTGATCAGCGCCGACGCGCATTTGATCATGCCGTACCACGTGGAGATGGACAAGGTCACCGAGCGCTTCCTGGGCAAGGCCAAGATCGGCACCACGGGCCGCGGGATCGGTCCGGCGTACCAGGACAAGGTGTCGCGCGTCGGGGTGCGGGTGGCCGACCTCCTCGACGAGAAGATCTTGCACCAGAAGGTCGAGGCGGCGCTGTACCTGAAGAACCAGGTGCTGGTGAAGGTCTACAACCGGCGCAGCCTCGACGTCGACACGGTGGTGGACGAGGTGCTCGCCCACGGCCGCCGCTTCGCCGACCGGATCGCCGACACCCGCCTGCTGCTCAACCAGGCCCTCGAGCGCGGCGAGACCGTTCTCCTGGAGGGGTCGCAGGGCACGCTGCTGGACGTCGACCACGGCACCTACCCGTTCGTCACCAGCTCGAACCCGACGGCGGGCGGCGCGGCCGTCGGCTCGGGCATCGGGCCCACCCGGTTCGACCGGGTGATCGGCATCCTCAAGGCGTACACCACCCGCGTGGGCTCCGGCCCGTTCCCGACCGAGCTGCACGACGCGATGGGCGAGCACCTGCGGAAGGTCGGCGGTGAGGTCGGCGTGACCACCGGCCGTCCGCGGCGCTGCGGCTGGTTCGACGCCGTGATCGGGCGCTACGCCGCGCGGGTGAACGGCATCACCGACTTCTTCCTCACCAAGCTCGACGTCCTCTCCGGCCTGGAGCGGGTGCCGATCTGCGTCGGCTACGAGATCGACGGGCGACGCGTCGACGACATGCCGATGACGCAGAGCGACCTCCACCACGCCGTGCCGGTGTACGAGGAGATGCCGGGCTGGTTCGAGGACCTGTCGCCGTTCCGGGCGTTCGCCGAGCTGCCCGCGGCCGCGCGGGCCTACGTCGAGCGGATCGAGGAGCTGACGGGCGCGCCGGTGAGCGCGATCGGGGTGGGCCCGGGCCGCAACGAGACGGTCACCCGGTAGCGGGGCCTACTCCGCGCAGGGGCCGGTGTCGACGGCGGCCTTGCGGTCGGGCGCGGCCTGCGCGGCGACCTCCACCTGCCCGACGGTGAGCACGAACCCGGTCTCGGGGTCGTCCAGCGCCGCGCCGAACACCACGCCGGTGACCTCGCCGGTCGCGTCGATCATCGGGCCGCCGGAGTTGCCGGAGCGGATGGTGGCGCGCACGGTGTAGACGTCGCGGCTCACCTCGCCGCTGTCGTAGATGTCCGGGCCCTTCAGGTTGATCTCCTGGCGGATCCGGCCGGGCGTGACCGTGAAGGGGCCGTCGAGCGGGTAGCCGAGCACGATCGCGTCGTCGCCGGTACGGCCCGGGTCGGCGGCGAACTGCAGCGGCTTGGCGGTGAGGCCCGGTACGCGGAGCACGGCGACGTCGACCTTCGGGTCGTAGTAGACGACCCGCGCGGGCATCTCGTTGATGCGGTTGCGCCGCCCGACCACCTCGACCGCGGTGGCGTCGGTGCCCGCCACGACGTGCGCGTTGGTCATCACCAGCTCGGGGGCGAAGACGAAGCCCGACCCCTCCAGCTGCCGTTGGCACGACGGCGCCTTGCCCCGGATCTTGAGGACGCTCGCCTGCGCGGCCGCGGCGGCCGGGCTGCGGGTGAGCGCGGAGTTGGGCGGCCCGGTGGCGGTGACGGGCGTGCGGGCGAAGGGGCTCAGCACATCGGGGAAGCCGGAGTTGTCCAGCAGCTGGCGCAGCTCGGCCGGGAGCTGCTTGGCCGCCGTCGGCATGACCGAGTCGACCGCGCTGAGCACCTGCGACCCGCGCACGCCCGACGCGATGCCGGGCAGGCTCGCCGTGGCCAGCGGCAGCGCGACCAGCCACGCCGCCACGACCACCGCGAGGGCCTGCAGGATCGAGCCGAGCGTGGAGTCGACGACGAGGAAGCGCTCGCCGGTGATGCGGTCGCGCACGCGGCGGCCGAGGAACACGCCGCTGGTCTCGCCCAGCACGACCAGCATCACCACGACCGCGACGCTCACGATCACCCGGGTGTTCGTGTTGCTGATGCCCTCGGCGAGCAACGGGGCCACGCGCACCCCGATGATCGCGCCGCCCAGCACGCCGACGAACGACAGCAGCGCCACCGCCATGCCGTGTCGCCACCCGGAGATGGCCGCGAGCAGCGCGAGGGCGACGACGACGAGATCGACCCAGCTCATGGCCCAGCGATCTCCTGACGATCCGCCCGGGCGGTGCGCCACGCCTCTTCGAGGTCGAGGACCCTGGTCTTGTCCCAGGGGCGCGCCCAGCCACCGCGATCCAACAGCGCGGACAATATGCCCGCCGTGAACCCCCACACGAGCAGCCCCGAGACGATGAAGGCGGCCCCGATGTAGCCGGACGGGTGCCCCACCCGCAGCCGGTTGGCGGGATCGGCCAGCGCCGCGAGCGGGACGCGCACGACCGTGGCGGTCTCGCCGAGGTCGACGGCGTGGACCCGGCTCGGGCGGGCCCAGTGGGCCAGCACCGGGGTGACCGCGAAGCCCGACGGCGGCAGGTAGAGCTCCGGCAGGACGGCGAGCGGGACGACGCCGGACGGGTCGAGGCCGGTCTCCTCCTCGGCCTCGCGCAGCGCGGTGGCGATCGCGCCGGAGTCGCCGCATTCGGTGCCGCCGCCGGGGAACGCGACCTGGCCCGCGTGCGAACGCAGGGTGCTGGCCCGCTCGGCGAGCAGCACGTCCGGGCCGTGGGCCGCGGTCTCGCCGAACAGCATGAGGATGGCGGCGTGGCGGGCGTCCGGAGGCGGGGCTTCGAGGTGGTGGGGGAGCAGGTCGGTGCGGTCGACGTCGAGGAGCGCGTCGAGCAGCGGTCGCAGCCAGGGGGGCGCGGCCTCCGGATCGAGCGTGCTCACGATTCCACTTTGCCTGTTGGCTGCGTCCGCGTGCGCGTCGGGGCCACGATGGAGCGATGAGGTCGCCGCCCGCCTGGCTCCGGTGGGTCTTTCGGGCGCCCCGACGGCTGTACGACGTCGGCTGGGGTGGGCTGCTGGGGCACCGGTTCCTGCTGCTGCGCCACACGGGACGGCGCACGGGCAGGCAACACGCGGTGGTGTTGGAGGTGCTGCGGCACGACCCGGCGTCCGGCGAGCACGTCGTGATCTCCGGCTTCGGCCCGCGGGCGGGCTGGCTGCGCAACCTCGACGCGGGCGGCCCGGCCAGCGTCACGGTGGGCCGCGTGACCTTCGCGGCGCAGCACCACGTGCTGGAAGCGGACACGGCGCTGGCGGTGCTCGCCGACTACGAACGCCGCAACCGCCTGGCCCGGCCGGTGCTCCGGCGCGTGCTCTCGGTGCTGGTCGGGCGGCCGTACCGGGGCACGGCCGCCGACCGGCGGCACGCGGTGACGGTGCTCCCGTTGGTCGGGATGCGCCCGGTAGACCGGTGATCGCCGCGAGACCGACGTTTCCGGTGATCGGACCCCGCGAACGTCCGGCTCGGGGCTAGGAGAGACGGGCCACGGCCGCGGCGACCTCCTCGGGACGGGTGAACGGCACCGGCGGGTCGACGAGGGCCGTGCTGCCGTCGGCGCGCACGACGTAGGAAAGCGGCAGGCCGGGCGGCATCCGCAGCCCGCGGGTGACGGCGCCGTCGGGGTCGGCGACGGCGGGCAGGCGCACCCGCAGCTCGCTGAGCAGGGCCAGCGCCGCCGCCGGGTCGTCGGCGGAATCGACGGTGAGCACGGGCACCGCGCCGGGGGCGGTGGCGTACCGGGCGAGGACGGGCAGCTCCGCGCGGCACGGCCCGCACCACGACGCCCACACGTTGACCAGCGTGACGTGGCCGGCGAGCGCGGCCCCGAGGTCGACGACGCCGGGAGCGCCGAGGCAGGGCACCCGCACGCCCGCCAAGGGGCTCTCGGCCGGGGTGCCGCTCGACGCCGGGCACGGGGCGAGCGCGGCGGCCGCGCGCGGCCCGGCCAACTCCGCCTCCGGCAGCCCGCCCGGCGCGGGGCTCCCCGCACCCGCTCCGGCCTGCCCTTCCGTACCCGGCGCGGCGGTGACGGGGGCGCCTGCACCCGGCGCGGCCGTCGCGGTGACGCTGGGTGTGGGGACTGCGGTGGTGCGCGGCCACAGCGCGTAGACGCCCGCGGCGGCGAGCAACACCACGACGACGGTGGTCACGATGGCCGCCCGCCGCTCGCCGATCATCGCGCGGTCGTTGATCGCGTCGAGCGGCACACCACGCCGCCGCCGACCTGCCTGTGGTGCCACTCGCAGCGATCACCGGCGTTGGGGGACGCGGGGTGGGGCGGGGCGGGTGGGGTCACGGCGCGTCTCGGCCTTCGCCGCCCGCGGGGGCGGGGGCCTCGTCGTCGGCGATGCCGACCATGCCGAGCAGTCGCTCCCGCGACGGGCCCTTGACCAGCGCCGCGGCCTCGACGAGGTCGGTGGGGCCGGTGCCGTAGGACGGGCAATCGGCGGCGAGGGTGCAGGCCCCGCAGGCGGGCTTGCGGGCGTGGCACACGCGCCTGCCGTGGAAGATCACCTCGTGCGACACGATCGTCCAGTCGCGCTTGGGCACCAGCGCGCCGACGGCGTGCTCGACCTTGACCGGATCCTCCTCCGCCGTCCAGCCCCAGCGGCGCACGAGACGGCCGAAGTGCGTGTCGACGGTGATGCCGGGGACGTCGAACGCGTTGCCGAGGATCACGTTGGCGGTCTTGCGCCCGATGCCGGGCAGCTTGACCAGCTCCTCCAGCGTGGCGGGCAGCTCGCCGCCGTGCCGCTCGACGACCGCCGCGCCCAGCCCGATCAACGAGTTGGCCTTGTTGCGGAAGAAGCCGGTGGAATGGATCATCGCCTCCAGCTCGGCGCGATCGGCCTTCGCGTAATCGAGCGCCGTGGGGTAGCGGGCGAAGAGCGCCGGTGTGACCGAGTTGACCAGCTTGTCGGTGCTCTGCGCGGACAGCACGGTGGCGACCGCGAGCTCCAGCGGCGTGGTGAAATCCAGCTCGCAGTGGGCATCGGGGTGGGTGGCGGCGAGCGTGCGCAGCATGCGCCCGACCCGCCGGGCGCGGCCGAGCGCGGGCTCACCGGCCTGGACGCGGGCGGCGAGCTTGGCCGCGGCGCGCAAACGGCCGTCACGAGGGGCGCTGACGTGCGGTGCCGAGGTCACGTCGACGAGGGTACGACGCAACACCGACAGTCCCGCGCGCCGCAGCCGACTGTGCTGTGCGCCGCGGTCGACGACGTCGCCTGCCGCAGTCGCCGGAGCGCCCGCGCCGCAGCCGACTGTGCTGTGCGCCGCAGCCGACTACGTCGCCTGCCGCAGCCGACGGAGCGCCTGGCCGCGGTGAGATCACGAATCGGTATCGGCGCGCCGAACGCGCGCCCCCCGACCGAGCCCCCCGGCGGCGGGTGCGAGACGATTCGCCGCGACATGACTGCTTGGTTGTCCGTCCTCGTGCCGCTGCTGGTGATGTTCTTCGCGTTGGGTATGGAGCGCGTCGAATCCCGGCTGCGGGAGTCGACCGTGCGCCCGGAGGAACTCGAGGAGCTCCTGGAGCGCCCCCGTCCCGATGAGGTCCGCGCGCTGTTCCGCCAGGGCACGGGTCGGGCGCTGGAGCTGTTCCGGCTGCGGGGCAAGGCGCCGCGGCGCACCCGTCCCACCCGCAACAAGCGCGCCGCCTGACGGGTTCGTCCATCCGGGTGTAGAAAATGACCATCGCGGCGTCACGCAACGTGGGCTGACCCCCTAGACTGGCGCGCCGGTGATCCGACGAGGGGCAGCGGTCGGGGACGAGGAGCGGTGCAGTGGACGAGGTGTTGATCCGCGCGGGGATCTTCCAGGGTGTGGAGCCCTACGCGGCGGAGGCGTTGGCGCAGGCGTTGGAGATCGCGGAGTTCCCGCGGGGCGCCACGCTCTTCTCCGAGGGCGAGCCGGGCGACCGGCTCTACATCGTCTCGTCCGGCAAGGTCAAGATCGGTCGCAAGTCACCTGACGGCCGGGAGAACCTGCTCATGGTGGCGGGTCCCTCGGACATGTTCGGCGAGCTGTCGATCTTCGACCCCGGCCCGCGCACGTCGTCGGCCACGGCGGTCACCGAAGTGCGCGCCTACACGATGGACCGCCCCGCGCTGCGCGAGTGGATCGGCAAGCGCCCCGAGATCGCCGAGCAGCTCCTGCGGGTGCTCGCCCGACGGCTGCGCCGCACCAACAACATGCTCGCCGACCTCATCTTCACCGACGTCCCCGGCCGGGTGGCGAAGTCGCTGCTCCAGCTCGCCCGGCAGTTCGGGTCGCAGGAGTCGGGGCTGCTGCGGGTGACGCACGACCTCACGCAAGAGGAGATCGCCCAGCTCGTCGGCGCGAGCCGCGAGACGGTGAACAAGGCGCTGGCCGATTTCGCCCACCGCGGCTGGCTGCGCCTCGAAGGCAAGAGCGTGCTGATCCTGGAGCCCGAGCGCCTGGCCCGCCGCGCCCGTTAGCCCGAGCTTTCCGAAGGGGCACCCCTGCCGCGGGTGCCCCTTCGGCGCGGGTGGCGCAAATAACTGGTACGGCCGTACCAGAATGTGTCATCCTGGACGACATGTCCAGCTCGTCGTCCCTCGCCGACTACCGCGCCGCGCTCACCGCACCCGGTGCGGTGCTGCCCGCCGTCGCGTCGGCGGTGGCCCGGCTGCCGATGGCGATGATCGGGTTGGCCACCCTGCTCTACGTCCAGAAGGTGACGGGCTCGTTCGGCGTCGCCGGGCTGGTGTCGGCGGGCATGCTCATCGGGGTCTCGTGCGGCTCGGTGGTGCAAGGCCGGATCATCGACCGCATCGGGCCGGTCCGTCCCCTGCTCATCGCGAGCGGCGCCCTCGCGGTCGCCGGGGTCGCGCTGGTCGTGGCCATCGAGTCCCGTGCGTCGTTGCTGACGTTGCTCGCCTGCGCGGTCGTCGTCGGGCTCGCCCAGCCCGCGATGCCCGGGGCGAGCCGCACCCTGTGGACGCAGCTCGTGCCGCCGGGCCGCAGCCGCGACGCCGCGTTCAGCTACGAGGCGATCAGCCTGGAGGTGTTCTTCATCCTCGGGCCGTCGCTGGCGGCGCTGCTGGTGCTGCTGCCGTGGCCGGGAACGGGTACGGCGGTCGCGCTGGTCCTGATGGTGACGGGATCGGCGGCGTTCGCGCTGACCCACGCGGTGCGGACGCAGCGCCCGGTGCCCGCGGCGCCCACGGGCCTGTTCGGGGCGCTCGCGGTGCCGGGCCTGCGCACGATCGTGCTCGCGTCGCTGGGGTTCGGCCTGGTCATCGGCAGCGTCGAGGTCGGCGTGCCCGCCGTGACGGCGGCCGCGGGCTCGGCCGCGCTCGGCGGCGTGCTGCTGTCGGCCTGGTCGATCACGTCGGTGCTGGCCGGTGTCGCGTACTCGCTGCGGCCGTGGCCGCGGCCGTTGCACCTGCGGCTGCCGGTGTTGTTGCTCGCGTTCGCGCTCTGCGTCGGGGCGATGGCGGTGGCGGGCCCGTTGCCCGCGCTGGTCGTCGCGATGCTGCTGGCGGGGGCGACGATCACGCCGCAGGTCACCGCCCACTCCCTCGGCGTCGAGGCGACCGCGCCCAAGGGCACGGCGACCGAGGCGTTCGGCTGGGTGGTCACCGCGGCCACGCTGGGGCTGTCGTCCGGGCAGTCGACGTCCGGCATGGTCGTGGAGGCGTTCGGGCCGCACGCGGCGTTCGCGGTCGGCGGGGTGGCGGGCGTGGTCGTCGCGGGCCTGCTCTGGCTGCGGCGCGGCTCGCTACGCCCGCAGGTAGTCCAGCTGGGCGCGCACCGAGAGTTCAGCGGCATCCCATAGCGCGCGGTCGACGTCGGCGTACACGTCCTCGACGACCGCGCGCGGGCTCGCCTGCGGGCCGAGCCGCGCCAAGGCGTCCCGCACCTGGTCGAGGCGCTCCTCCCGGTGGGCGAGGTAGGCGGTGGCCACGGCGGCGACGTCCGGCAGCTCCGGCCCGTGCCCGGTGAGCACCGCGGTGTCGGGGGCGAGGTCGGCGAGCCTGCGCAGCGACTCGAGGTAGGGCCCGAGCGCGCCGTCCGGGTGGGCGATCACGGTGGTGCCGCGGCCGAGCACGGTGTCGCCGGTGAGGACCGCGTTGTCCGGCGTGAGCAGGAACGACAGCGAGTCCGACGTGTGCCCCGGCGTCGCCACCACCCGCAGCTCGACGCCCGCGGCCGTGACGACGTCGCCGTCCGCCAACGCCTCCGACCCCAGCACCAGCGACGGGTCGAGCGCCCGCACCGGCGCGCCCGTGAGCTCCTGG
>Ga0207675_100007888_pt1 | contig 10041 bp, 10 predicted proteins | sample KBSSwiS42_FD_184305 | JGI IMG/M metagenome (GOLD analysis project Ga0207675, IMG submission 184305) | Switchgrass rhizosphere microbial communities from Kellogg Biological Station, Michigan, USA - KBS Switchgrass S4-2 (SPAdes) (version 2) | ecosystem: Host-associated > Plants > Roots >...
CGCGCCGTGTTCAACCTGCACCCGCCGCCGTATGCGACCCAGCTGGACGACGCGCCCGCCCTCGACGACGAGCTCAGGGTCCAGGCGGTGCTGGGCCAGGTCCAGTACCAGGCGGTCGGCAGCACCGCGGTGCGCGATATCGAGGCCGAACGCCAGCCGCTGGTCGGGCTGCACGGCCACATCCACGAGTCCTCCGGCATCCGCCGCCTGGGCAAGCGCCGAGGCGTGATCCTCAACCCGGGCAGCGACTACTCGACCGGCGCGCTCAACGGGGCCCTGGTCAGCCTGCACAAGGACCGTGCCGACGCCCAGCTGGTCCGCGGTTAGGCGCGGAGATGCAGGGCGCGCATACGCGGGGCGCGGACGTGCTGATCGCCGTCGACGTGGGCACGTCGGGCGCCCGCGCGTCCGGGTTCGACGTGTCGGGCGCGCCGCTGGACGAGGTCCGGCGGTCCTATCCGACGTACCTGCCGGCCGAGGGCTGGGCCGAGCAGGACGCCCGGCGCTGGCAGTCCGCCGCGCTGTCGGCCCTCGGCGCGCTGGTGCGGTCGCTCGGGCCGCGCATCGGGGTCCGCGCGGTCGCCGTCACCGGGCAGTGCCCGAGCGTGGTCCCGCTGGACCGGCGCGACCTGCCGCTCGGTCCCGGCATCATCTACCGCGACAACCGGGCCACGGCCGAAGCGGACTGGATGCGGGAGAAGTTCGGCGACCGGGAGCTGCACGAGCTGACCGGCCACGTGCCGGCCGCCTTCCACGTCGCCGCGAAGGTTATCTGGCTCCGCGCGCACCAGCCCGGCGTGTTCGCCGCGACGCGGCGTTTCGTCCAGCCGACCGACTACGTCGCGCTCGGGCTGACCGGCCACGCGACGACCGACTGGTCGATGGCGGCCGCGACGGCCCTGCTGGATCTGCGCGCCCGTCGCTGGGCGCCGGAGCTGCTCGCCGCCCTGGGCCTGGACGAGGCCATGCTGCCCGCCGTCGTTCCCTCCTGGAGCATCGCGGGGGAGATCCGGCCGAAGCTCGCGCGCCGCCTCGGGCTTCCGGCCGGCGTCCCGGTCGTGGCGGGCGCGGGTGACAGCATCGCGTGCGCGCTCGGCGCCGGCGTGACCGGGGCCGGCCCGGTCAGCGAGATGGCCGGCAGCTCGAGCTGCTTCAACTCGGTGGTGGCCGAGCCGCTGCCGGACCGGGACGTCACCCACTACCCGAGCATCACCGGTCCCCGCGGTTACGTGACCGAGGTGGGGATCAACACCACGGGCGAGGCGGTCGACTGGCTCGTCGGGCTGTTCTACGGCCGGGTCCGCCGGGCCGGCTACGCACGCCTTGAGCAGGCCGTGGCCGATACAACGCCAGGGGCGGGCGGCCTGGTCTTCGCGCCCGTGCTCGGCGACGGCGAGCGGGACGACCCGGCGCTGCGCGGCGCGGTCACCGGGCTGTCCCTGCGGCACGATCGCGGCGCCGTGGCCCGCGCCGCGCTGGAGGGGATCGCCTGCGGCGTCCGCGCCCGCCTCCGTACCCTGGGCCGGACGTCCGCGCCGGCCACCGAGCTCCGGGTGTCCGGCGGGGGCGCGGGCATGGCGGTCTGGAACCAGATCAAGGCGGACGTCACCGGGATCCCGGTCGTGCGGGTCGCGGGTGACTCCACCGCGGCGGGCGCCGCGATGCTCGCGGGCCTGGGCGCCGGGATCTACCGTGACGCCGCCGAGGCGGTCTCGGCCGGATACCGCCCGCTCGGCCGGGCCGAACCCGATCCCGCTCATCGCGCGCTATACGACGATCTGTACGAGCGCTACCAGGCGCTGACCGGATCGCAGGTGGTCAGGTGAGAGCGCGTCTCGGCATCAACACCTGCTTCGCGGTCAAGCGCTGGCCGCGGCCCGATGACTGGGCCCGGATCGTGCGTGACGAGCTGGGCCTCGAGGTCGTGGAGCTCTCCCTCGACCTGATCGAGGATCCGGGCGGGCCAGCGGCTGGCCAGATCCGTTCGGCCCTCGATGAATACGGGCTACGGGCGGAAACCGTGTTCACCGGCCTGGCCGCCTACTCGCTCAACCTGCTCATGCACCCCGACGAGGAGCGGCGGCGCGCCGCCGAGGAGTGGTACCTGGGCGTCGTCGACCTGGCCGGCCGGGTGGGGGCGCGCGGGGCCGGCGGTCACGTCGGCACGATGAGCGTGCCCGACTGGGCCGACGAGGCGCGCCGGGCCGAGCGCTGGGCGGGGCTGCAGCACTCGCTCGCCGCGATCGCGGCCGCGGCCCGCTCGGCGGGTCTCGACTACCTGCTGGTCGAGAACCTCGCCTGTTACCGCGAGCCGTCGACCATCGCCGGCCTGGAGACCCTGCTCACCGACGGCGACGCCGCCCATGCGTCGATTCGGCTGTGCCTGGACGTCGGACACCAGTGCGTGCCCGGCACCACCGGGCCCGACCGGGATCCGTACGCGTGGCTCACGCACTTCGGCAGCCGGCTCGCCGAGGTCCAGCTGCAGCAGTCCGACGGCCTCGCCGACCACCACTGGCCGTTCACCGCCGAGCGGAACCAGGCCGGGCGCATCGATCCCGGCCGCGTGCTGGACGCGCTGGCCGAGGCCGGCGCGCAGGACGTCCTCCTCGTGCTCGAGGTGATTCCGGCGTTCGAGCAGGACGACGCCGAGGCGCTGGCGGATCTGCGGGCCTCGGCCGAGCTATGGCAGGCCGCACTGACCGAGCGAGGGGCGCGATGACCAGCGGTTTCGTAGACGGCAACGGGATCGGTATCCACTACCGGATCGCCGGCGACGGGCCGGAGATCCTGGTCCTGATCAACGGCGTGGGCGACGACCTGGACGGCTGGGCCAACCAGGTGGACGACTTCGTGGCCGCGGGCCTGCGCGTGGTCAGCTACGACAACCGTGGAGTCGGCCGGTCCAGCCAGCCGCCGGGCCCCTACGCCAGCGCCGAGATGGCCGCGGACCTCAAGGCGCTCGTCGCCGGGCTCGGGCTGCCGCCCTTCCACCTGGCCGGCGTGTCGATGGGCGGCGCCATCGCCCAGGAGTACGCGGTGGCGCATCCCGGCGACCTGCTCTCGCTCGTGCTCGCGAACACCTTCGCCGTGGCCGATCCGTTCACCGCCGCGGCGTTCGAGACGTGGGCGACGGTCGCCGAGGCCGCGGGCATGCCGGTCATGATGCGGCAGCAGGCGCCGTGGATCTTCAGCCCCGGGTTCTACCAGCAGCACCCGGACCGGGTGACCGAGCTGATCGCGGCGGCGGAGACGAGCACGCAGCCGGCCGCGGCGTTCGCGGCGCAGATGGCCGCGCTGACCGGCCACGACTGCGCCAGCCGGATCGGCGCGGTGAGCGTGCCGACGCTCGTGCTCGCCGCCGGCGACGACATCATCATCCGGCCGGAACTGTCGCGGCGCCTGTTCGACGCGCTCGGCCCTGGCGTCGGCACCTGGGCGGTCGTACCCGGCGGCCACGCCGCCTTCTGGGAGAATCCGGGACCGTGGAACACGGCCGTCATCGATTTCGTCCGCCGCCACGGCACGTCGTGACCAGGCAGAACACAGAAAGGTCGGCCATGTCGCTCGAGGAGAGGTTCGGCACCGCCAAGCCCGTGATCGCGATGGTGCACTTCCCCGGCCTGCCGGGGCGGCCGCGGCACGACCGCGACGCCGGGCGAAACCGGCTGCTCGACGTCGTCGGGCGGGACCTGGCGGTGCTGCAGGAGGCCGGCGTCGACGCGGTGCTGTTCTGCAACGAGGCCGACATTCCCTACCAGCTGGCGGTGGGCCCGGAGATCCCGGCCGCGATGGCGGCCGTGATCGGCGAGCTGCACCCGTCGATCCGGGTCCCGTTCGGGGTCAACGTCCTGTGGGATCCGCGGGCCAGCCTCGCCGTGGCCCGGGCCACCGGAGCGGTCTTCATCCGGGAGGTCCTGACCGGCGTCTACGAGAGCGACATGGGCCTGATCGCGCCCTCGCTCGGTGACCTGGCGGCCTACCGCGACGCGATCGGCGCATCGGACGTGGCCCTGTTCGGCAACATCACGCCGGAGTTCAGCTCCACGATCGGCACCCGCACCGTCGCCGAGCGCGCCCGCAGCGCGAGCTTCCTCGGCCTCGACGTGATCCTCATCAGCGGCCCCGAGGCCGGCGTCCCGTTCGCCATGAGCGACCTGCGCGCGGCCAAGCAGGCCGCGCCGCAGACCCCGGTGCTGGCGAACACCGGCGTGACCGCCGACCGGCTGGCCGAGACCCTGGCCGTCGCCGACGGCGTGATCGTGGGCACCAGCCTCAAGGTCGACGGCATCACCTGGAATCCCGTCGACCCAGCCCGGGCCGGCCGGTTCATGGACACGGCCCGCCAGGCCCGTTCCGCACCCGTGCTCAGCTGACCTTGACCCGCCCGTGTTGAAAGGACCGCCCGTCGAGGCCGTCGTCCTGGACATGGACGGCGTGCTCATCGACACCGAACCGGTCTGGCGGGCCGCCCAGTCCGCCGTCTTCGCCGGGTTCGGGGTCGTGCTCAGCGAGAGGGACCTGCTCGACTCGACCGGGCAGCCGATCGAGGAGCTGATACCGGTGTGGCGGCGACGGTCGCCGGCGCCAGACCCGGCCGGCCCTGAACAGCCTGACACTGGGCTCACTGACGCCGAGATCGCCGGCCTGATCATTGACCAGGTCATCGCGCACGTCACGGCCGAGGGCCGGCCGATGCCGGGGGTTACCGCGGCGATCGCGCTGTTCGAACGGTGGGGGCTGCGGCTCGCGATCGCGTCGTCGTCGCCGCTCCGGCTGATCGACGCCGTCTGCGACCGGCTCGGCCTGACCCGCATCACGGTGCGCTGCTCCGCCATGGACGAGGCCCGGGGCAAGCCGGCGCCGGACGTGTACCTGACCGCGGCGCGCAGGCTCGGCGTCGCCGCGGCGAACTGCCTGGCGCTGGAAGACTCCCCGGCCGGGGTGGCTTCGGCCCGGTCGGCGGGCATGCGCTGCGTCGCCGTCCCCGACCCGCTGCTCGCGGCCGATCCCCGCTACCGCGAGGCGGACCTGGTCCTGGGTTCGCTCACCCGGCTGGACGAGGCGGCTCTGCGGCGGCTGGGCGTACCGGTGCCCGGCTGACAGCACTCCTGGTTCGCCTGGTCCTGGAGGTCAGCGGCCTGGCCGGGGAGTGTCCCATCGAGGAAGCCGGCCAGCCCCGCTGAGTCAGCCCGCGGGCCGTCAGGTCCAGGTGTCGCGCATCGCGGTCCTTTCTCGCTTCAGCGCTCCAGCTCGCCAGTGTAAATACGTTACGTAGTCATATAACGACAAATAGTTACGATCGGTTCAGTGCTCTGCTTCGGATCCCGGGGCGTCGAAGAGACGGTACCCCGTCGGCAGCCGCAGGCCCGGACAGGTCAGGTAGTGCGTGCCCACCGCGCCGCACCGTGCGCACTGCCGCTCCGGTGGCTCGGCCGGCCCGGCCTCCTGCCCTTTCCCCGCGAAGGCTGACTCGGGAACGCCGGTCATCGTGTCCTCCACCTCATGCCGCTGCGGAACAGCGCCTCGACGTCCGCGCGCCGGTACCGCGGTCTCCCGGCCTCGTTCCTGACCTCCGGCAGCCGCCCGCGCCGCGCCCACGACGCCACCGCCGCCGAGGTCACCCGGAACATCAACGCCACCTGTCCGCGGGTCATCAGGTCCTCGCTCATGTCGTGCTGCTGGTCGTCGTCGCGGCGGCACGGCGCCATCATGTTCATCAGGTTCCCCAGCTAGCCGGAATGAGCTGACTCCGGGGCGGCACTGGTCACCTGGACGGGCTGCCCCCCGGGCAAGGCCCCGGGCGCGATACCAACTACCCGATGCCTGTTGCACTAAAAATATTTCTGCAACTTGCATGTCCGAAACATCCGTCAGCTGACCGATATTGCACCATTGGTTCCTCGGAGTGTGTCGGAAGTTCTCCGCGGAGGTCCCGCCGGGATCCGCCGGTGGTGCTGCTGCGCTCCCGGCACACTGCCGTGACAGGTGATACATCCCCGCCGTGTCGCCGGACCAGTGGGAACGCCATGAAACCCCGGATCCATTGCGTTCGGCAGCGGACCGGCAGCGGACTCATGGCCCGGGGACCGCTAGACGAAGGGTGCCCGGCCGCCTAGTCTCAGGCTGGTGATGGCGACGATGCCCGCCACCGCGACCAGCCAGGACGTGGCCCGGCGGCTGACGGACGACGGCTACGTGGTCGTGACCGGCGTGATGACCCCGGACGGTGTGCAGAGCGCCCGCGCCGACCTGGACCGGGTGCTGCGGACCACGCGGACCGGGCGGAACTCCTTCGAGGGGTTCGACACGCAGCGGATCTACGCGCTGTTCGCCAAGACCCGCGTGTTCGACGCGCTGGCCACCGATCCGCTGCTGCTCGGCGTCCTGGACCAGGTCCTGGGCCACTACCAGCTCAGCGCCCCAGTCGGCATCTGCATCGGGCCCGGCGAGAAGGCGCAGATCCTGCACCGGGACGACGCCATCTACCCGGTGCCCGAGCCGCATCCGCCGCTGGTCGTCAACACCATGTGGCCGCTCGATGAGTTCACCGAGCAGAACGGGGCCACCAGGTTCATCCCCGGCAGCCACCGGTGGGAGCCGGGCCGGCAGCCGGGCCCGGACGATCCGGTGGAGACGGCCGTGATGTCACCAGGTTCGGCCCTGTTCTACCTGGGCAGCCTGTGGCACGGTGGCGGCGCGAACTCCACCGCGAGGCCGCGGCTCGGGGTGATCCTGGAGTACGCGGCCGGCTGGCTGCGGCCCCAGGAGAACCACTGCCTGGCCGTGCCCCGCAACGTCGTCCGCGACTTGCCGGAACGCCTGCAGGAACTGCTCGGCTACAACATCTACCCGCCGTTCGTGGGGTACGTCGACGGTCGGCACCCCCGCCGGGTCCTGTCCGCGGATCCGTAATACAGGCCAGGCCCTTAACTCACCGAGGCGCGGGCCCGGGCGAAGATCTCCGGGCCCTGGCGCTCCAGCCGCTGCTGCGCCAGCCGGACCGAACGCCAGCACAGGTACCCGCCCCAGGCCAGGCCGACGGGGACCGCCAGCCAGCGCAGGGCCACATCGTGAGTGGCGGTCCCGGCGGCGAGCAGGGCGGCGGCCGGCGCCACGGTGACGATCGGCAGGGCGACCAGGGCCAGGTGGGTCTTGAGCACGCGCGCGGGCGCGGGGCCGCCGTCGGGAGCGGGGCCGTTCACGGACCGGACCCCGATCAGGGCCAGCAGGCCCGCCGCGCCGATGACCAGGGCGGGTTCGGCGGCCAGCACCCAGGGCCAGGACCAGGTCTGCCCGCTGGCCGCGGTGAGGACCACGGTGAGCAGGAACCCGGCCGGGCCGGTGACCAGGAACCACGCCCACACCCGCCCGCGGACGTCGGGGCGGGCCGCGCCCGGCGTGACCAGCGTGAGCCAGAGCGATGTGCCGTCGTCGCCGTAGAAGTTGGTGAAGCAGGCGGCCGCGATGACGGTGAACAGCAGCCCGGCGAACGGAAGCCCGGTCGTCTTGCCGCTGAACGCCGGGATGACCGCCGCGAGCACGCCGACCAGGAACGCGATCATCAGCATCACGCTGCGCAGCACGGACCTGGAGTACATCCGCAGTTCCTTGCCGATCACCGCGCCGAGCGGCGTCGACGGCAGGATCGGCTCCCGCTCCCGCCTGGCGTGCGCGGCGCGGCCGCCGCCCCGGGCGGACATGGTCAGCCGACGGGCCAGCAGCGGCGGCCAGGCCAGCACCAGGACGCCGATGAGCGCGACGAGACCGCCGAGGGCGAGCCCGGTCAGGCCCCAGTCGGACCGGCCGGCGGCGTCGACCGCGACCGCGCCCCAGCCCGACGGCAGGATCTTGACCACGGCGGTGAGCACCGGGGAGTGACCGCCGGTCAGCCGCTTGGCCACGAACGGCACGAGCCCGGAGGCGAGCGACAGCAGCGTGATGACGAGCGCGAGCACGAACGTGCCGAAGTCCCGGCCGCGCCGGGAGCTGATCGCCGGGCCGAACACGGCGATCGCGACCGTGGACGCGACCACGGCGAGCACCAGGTCGAGCAGCACCGCGGCCGCGCCGGTCAGCGCGGCCGCCGGGCCCGACTGGGCGCCGAGCGCGATCAGCGCGGCGAACGCGATCAGGCTGAACACCAGGGAGATGTTCGCGAACGCGGCGCCCAGCATGGCGAAGGCCAGCTTCCGCGCCGGGATCGGCAGCAGCTTGAAGTAGTCCATCCGGAGCGTGGCGTCGTCACCTGTCAGCAGCGGGCCGGTCACCCAGCCGAGCAGCCAGCCGAAGCTGAGCGTCGCGACCACGGCGGCGCCCGCGCCCGGGTAGTGATAGTGCACCAGGCCGGCCAGCAGGGTCCCGACGGCCAGCAATGTCACGAACAGCGCGAGCAGCAGGCCGCCGATCAGGCGGCCGCGGGACCCGGACGCCCCGTGGTAGGAAACAGAGCGGCGCAGGATCGCGCCGCGCATCTCGATCAGGACGCCAGCCACGACAGCCCTTCCGCGCCGCCGGTCCGCGCCCCGACGATGTGCACGAAGGCGTCGTCGAGAGACTGCCCGCCGCGCACCTCGTCCAGCGGGCCGCTGGCCACCACCGTGCCCTTCGCGATCACCGCGACGTGATCGCAGAGCCGCTCCACCAGCGCCATCACGTGACTGGAGAAGATCACCGAACCGCCGCGGGCCACGAACCGCCGCAAGATGGTGCGGACGGTCGCCGCGGACACCGGGTCGACCGCCTCGAACGGCTCGTCGAGCAGCAGCAGCCTCGGGTTGTGCAGCAGCGCCGTGGCCAGCGTGATCTTCTTCCGCATGCCGGTGGAGTAATCCACCACGGCCGTGCCCTCCGCGCTGTCGAGCTCGAGTACCTGGAGCAGTTCGTCGGCCCGTTCGGCCACTACCTCCCGCGGCATGCCGCGTAGCAGCCCGAGATACAGCAGGACCTCCCGGCCGGACAGCCGGTCCGGCAGGGCCATGCCGTCGGGCAGCACGCCGATCAGCGCCTTCGCCGCGACCGGATCGGCCCAGACGTCCCGGCCGAAGATCCGCACCGTGCCGCCATCGGGGCGCAGCAGGCCCACCGCCATCGACAGCGACGTGGTCTTACCCGCCCCGTTCGGCCCGACCAGGCCGAAGAACGACCCGGCCGGAACCGTCAGGTCGACGTGATCGACGGCCACGTTGTCGCCGAACCGCTTGACCAGCCCGGCGAACTCCAGCGCCGGGACGTTATCCCCGTTGTCCACAAGCCACCATCCTGACAGACATGCCCACGGCCCCGGCATCCGCCATTTGGCGGTTTCGATAGGGCCGAACGGTCGGCGCGCGCCGGGTACCGGGTGACAATGGGCTGTGGATACCGGGCCGGCGCCGCACGCAACGGGGGTTTCCGCCCGGGAGGCGGAGGTGCTGTCCGGCGTGGCCGAGCACCTGACCAACGCCGAGATCGCGGAGCGGCTGTTCATCTCGGTGCGGACGGTGGAGAGTCACGTCTCCTCGCTGCTGCGCAAGCTCGGCGTGGCCGACCGGCGCGCGCTGGCCGGTTTCGCCGCCGCCGCCGCCGTCACCGACGGCGCGGTGCCGTCGCGGCCGCGGCGGACGGCCGCGCCGCTGCCCGCGCCGCTGACCCCGTTCGTCGGCCGGACCGCCGAGCGCGCCGAGCTCGCGGCGGCGCTCGCCGGGCACCGGCTGGTCACCGCCGTCGGCCCGGGCGGCATCGGCAAGACCCGGCTGGCGCTCGCGGTGGCCGCGGAGCAGGCCGGCCGGTTCGCCGGCGGCGTCTGGTACGCCGACCTGGTCCCGGTCACCGACGGCGCGATGGTGGCGGCGGCCCTGGCCGCGGCGCTGGGCCTCGGCGAGCAGCCCGGCCGGTCAGCCGAGGAGACGGTGCTGGCCTGGTTCGGTGACCGGGAGGCCCTGCTCGTCCTGGACAACTGCGAGCACCTCGTCGAAGGAGTCGTCGTCCTGGCCGAGCGGGTGCTGGCGGCCTGCCCGGGCGTGACCGTGCTCGCGACCAGCCGGGCGCGGCTGCTCGTAC
>Ga0207675_100007890_pt1 | contig 10039 bp, 10 predicted proteins | sample KBSSwiS42_FD_184305 | JGI IMG/M metagenome (GOLD analysis project Ga0207675, IMG submission 184305) | Switchgrass rhizosphere microbial communities from Kellogg Biological Station, Michigan, USA - KBS Switchgrass S4-2 (SPAdes) (version 2) | ecosystem: Host-associated > Plants > Roots >...
AGGGGGTGGGCCCACCGGAAATCTTTCCTCTCGAATGGCAACGTCCATGAGTTGTCCGTAACCGGGCATTCCGCTAAATTTTCAGGAAGATTTGGAGGGCACCGGTGCGCAAAAGCACGGATTTTCTTCTCAGGCTCAGACCGTGGTCTTCGGAAGCCTTTGTGGTGGCCTTGCTGGCGACAATCGCCGCGAGCATCGTCCAGGAGGCGATCGCCACGTTTGGCGTTACGCTGTACTTCGCGACCTTCTTCGTGGCGATCATCGTAGTAAGTCTTTTGGCGGGCGCCCCGGCGGGCACCTCTGTTGCCGCGATCGCTATTCCGATCGTTTGGTGGGGATTTCTACCGCCGCAGTTTGAGTTCTCGCCGCTTAATGGCGACGATTATCATCGTTTCGCGATTTTTCTGGTGTTGGGTGGACTGGCAATTTCCGCCTGCAGTCTCTACCGCGAGGCTCTCGCCATCCTGCGGAGATGATCCGGAAAACGCGTGAGGCAGCCGGAAGCTCTTCGGCTCCGAGAAACTGTGCCGCCGACGTGCGCTAGCCACGCGTGAGCCCGACCAAATTTGTTTGAAACCGGAGCGAGCCCAGTTCGTTCCTATCGTCATGGGACAGAAGCATCCGCCGCCCCCAGAAGACGAATCAAAAGACCAGCCGTCGCGCACCGACCAGGCACGGCAGGCCGCCGAAGAGTACGCCAACGACCAGCGGGAAATCCTCAAGAAGCTCCGCAAGCCAATCAATTGACAGGGGCGCCCCAGAAGTCGAGGCGGCCCAATTGCCGCCGGGACGCTGGGTCCAGGGTTGGTCGATCCGCGCGACTGCGATCACGTCAGGTTTGCCTTGATCCGACGCAATCAAACCCGCTCGTTAGGCTTGCCCGTTAAGCTTGATGTAGATCCGCCGCGCGCGTTCCTAGCCGCGGGAGCAAGCACCGGTCGCAATTCCGGCGCTGCGTAACCTTTACAGGTGAGGTTAAATCCATGGAAGCGTTGCCCCGTCTTCGAGGTGCGGTATGACGAGGCCGTGCTTATTGGCGACAAAAATTATGTCCTGGATGATGATGGCAACCGTGTCCTGATCGGCTTGACGGTCGAAGAGACGCGAGAGTTCTTCGAACTTACGGATTTGCTTGCGTGGATCAATGAGGGGAAAACGCTTACGTCCATCGATTGGGCGGCACCGGAAGAGATGCGCTGGTTGGAGCTCATCCAAAAACATTTCGCAGCGCTGGATGAATTGCTGCGTAACAGAACGACCAAGCACTGACTGACGCTTGGCGCGGGGGGCAGGCGAGGCGCTGACCTCATGTTGGCGCCTGGCCGTCGACAGGCATCGGCTTTTGTGGCGTGCGACCGGGGCGGCGGTTGGCCTTTAGGGAACCGCCGAGAGACCAGCGCAGGGTCTCCGCAACCATCTGGTCGCGCCGCACGCGATTTTCAGGTTCATGCCAAAGATTGTTGCGTTCCTGGGGATCGCTCCGAAGATCGTAGAGTTCGCCTTCCTCGTCATCGAGATAGACAACGAACTTCCAGTCCCGGCAGCGTCGCATCACGATAAATTCCGCGCCGGTCTGTACGTGATCGCGCGCCACCTCGGCGTAGACTGCATCACGCGGCACATAGCCGACATCGTCCTCAAGCGCTCCCCAAAGCGAGCGCGCCTCGAAGTCGGGTGGCACCGGCAGATCGGCTGCCTCCAGTATCGTGGGGGCGATGTCAATCAATTGCACGAGGTCCTCGCGGAGGCGATTGCCGGGTATTCGGCCCTTCGACCACATGATGAGCGGTACGTGAAGCACCGAATCGTACATCGTCCATTTCTGGATATGTCCGTGATCACCGAGTGCGTCGGCATGATCGGACGTGAATATCACGATGGCGTTGTCCAGATAGCCGCGAGCATCGAGGGCGGCCATGATGCGGCCGACCTGCATGTCGATCATGGACACATTGGCGGCGTAGTGGCGCCTCAGTCGAAGCAGATCCTCGCGCGTTGCATCCGTCCGCCAATTGACGGAATCGAAGTTCAGCTTCGTCATGTTTTCGCGCAACATCTTCTGGGCGCGCGGTTGACGTTGCAGCTCCGCGTCGGTGATATCAGGCACCGGGATTTCAGCCTCGGCATACCGATCGAGCCATTCGGGCAGGGGATCGTAGGGCGGGTGGGGTCCCGGAAAACCGATCTGCAGGAACAGCGGATCCGGGCATTTGCGTTCCTCGATCCACCAGCAGGCGGTATTGCCGACAAAATTATCCGGATGCATGTCAGCGTCGAGATGCCAGGCGAATGCGCCGAGCGCGCGCTTGTAACCTTCGGGATCTGCCGCATAGCGGTTGAATCGCGACGGCTTGGTCAACCCGCGCACGCGCAGCGCCTTGTCCCATTCGTCGTAAATCGCCCGGTCCCGCTCCTCGAGAAAAAGCGGCCTGTCCTTGTTCTCGACGACGAAACGTTGATGGAAGCCGCCCGACGCATCGTAGGGGTTGATGTGCATCTTGCCGATACTGACGCAATGGTAGCCTTGTGCGGCGAGTGATTTGACCCAGGTCGGCTGCCACGGCTCGAAGTTGGTGAACACATGGGTGCTGTGCGGATACTTGCCGGTAAAGAGGCTCGCGCGCGACGCCACGCAAACAGGCGACGTGACGAAGCACCTGGTAAAGGCAGTGCCTTCGCGCACCAAACGATCAAGGTGCGGCGTATGCATCCAGTCGGCGCCCAATGCTGCAATCGTATCGGCACGCTGCTGGTCCGTAATAATGAGAATGATGTTGGGCAAGCTCATAGGCAGTTGCTTTCAGTTGAGGACGATGCCGGCCTTGTCGATCACTATTTTCCACTTTTCGAGTTCACTCTTCTGGAGTGCCAGGAAGCTGTCCGGTCCCTCGACACGGATCTCGTCGCCCTGCGCGCGCAGCTTTTCGACAAAGGCGGGGTCCTTTGCGGCGCGGGCCACCGCCGCAGAGAGCCGGCCGATTATTTCGCGCGGGGTTTTGGCGGGAGCAAACAGGCCAAACCAGGCGGAAGCCACGATGTCGTAACCGGACTCCCTGAGCGTCGGGACATCGGGCATCGCCAGCGCGCGGGTTGGGCCGGGCGTGGCGAGCACGCGAAATTTCCCTGCTTCCGTCTGCGGTTGGATCACCGGCAGGTGATTCAGCGTGACTTGCACCTGCCCTCCCAGCAGGGCCGTCACCGATTCATTGCCTCCGCGAAACGGGACGTGCACAAGCTCGATGCCTGCCGTCTGCTTCAGAAGCTCCATGGCGAGGTGAGGGTAGGTGCCGTGGCCGTTGCTGGCGTAGTTGCTGGACACGCCCTTGTCCTTCATCGTCCTGACGAAGCCGGCGACATCCTTGATATCAGAGCCCGCTGGCACGGTTAGCGCCAGATATCCTTCGGTGACCTGGGTGATCGGGGCGAAATCGGCGACGGGGTCATACGGGAGGGTCTTGAAAAGAGCAGGCGCGAACGCGTGCGTGGCGGCACCGCTGAGCAGGATCGTGTAGCCGTCAGGCTCGGCCTTGGCGACGAAGTTGGCACCGATCGTGCCGCCCGCACCGGCCTTGTTCTCCACGATGACGGTAGCATTCAGTTCCCTTTGCAACTGATCGGCAAGCAGTCGGCCGGTGATATCGACCACGCCGCCAGCGGGGTACGGAACGATCAGCTTGATGACGCGGCTGGGGTAGGTTTGGCCGCTCGCCGCTGTTGCGCAAATGAACAGCGCACAAATCGATGCAATCACCTGACGCATGAGCAACATATCCGTCCCCCTCCATCGTGCTCGAGACCCGTGCGCTTTTAGATGCGCAAACGCATGCTATGGCGGCCTATCGTCCGGGTTGTTCCCAAGCCCGGCTGTCGATCAGCGTTGCCTGCTCGCTGAGTGCGACCGGTCAGGTAATCGTCTTGAGATAGAGACTGGGATCGAAGTACTTGCTTGCCGGCGTGAAATCCTTGACGCCGGCATTGGCCATGAAGAAGTCGGTCGACTGCTGCAGCCAGTTGGTGACCGTGCCGTCCGAATAATACTGCTTCCACTCGCGCGCGGTGAACATCTTCTGGGCCTTGAACGACTCGTTGATGTCGGCGAGCGGCGTCTGGCTGTAATGCGCCTTCTGCAGCTTTTCCATGGCCTCCGCACTGTTCGCCACGATGTAGTCGTTGGCTTCCGCCCATCCCCTGATCAGTTTTGCGAGGGTTTCCTTGTTTGGTTCGTAATAGTCGTTGGCGGCCGCCCAGCCGCCGATGATCGCGGCCTGGGGGTAATAGGCGGAAGCGTCAGCCAGCTTGACGGCGCCGGGCATCTTGTCGCGGACCGTCACGTTGAACGGCACCCACAGCGCTACGGCGGGAACGGCGCCGGAAATGAACGCCGTGACGGCCGCCGGCATGGTCTGGTTGACGAGTTCGACCTCTTTCGGGTCGATCTTGTTGGCGCGCAGCGCCTTGTCGAGGAAGACATGCGCCGTGGTCCCGGTGGCCGTGGCGATCCGCTTGCCTTTCAGGTCGTCGAACGACTTGATGCCCTGATCGGAGCGCACCCAGAGCTGGGCCGTCGCCACCTCGATGTCGTTGATGAGGAACACCTTGCCTTGGCCGCGCGCGGGGAAATTCGACAGCACGGCGCCGGTTGCCAGCACGTCGAGGCTGCCGCCGATCAGGGCCTGAAAGATTTCGAGGCCGGTGTTGAACTGGCGCAGTTCGAGATCGAGGCCCTGCTTTTCGAAGGTCCCGCGGTCCATGCCGGTCCAGATCTGGCCGTCGACGGCGACCGTGTGGAGATAGCCGACACGGACCTTGGTCTTCGCCTGGGCGATCGCGGGCGCGGAAGCCGCAAATCCGCCGAGAGCTATTCCGGCGGTAGTGGTCAGGAATTGTCGTCGATCCATGGCGTTTCTCCTCCGCTTGTTTGTTGATTATTCCGAAAATGAGGCTGGCCGCATTTGCGCCTGCTGCGCCCGGTATTCGTTCATCACGAGTTCCCGGATATGGCTTCTCAACTCGCCGAACTCGGGTCGTTCCTGCAACGATTCATCGCGCGGATAGGCAAACGGGATGTCGATGATCTCCTTGATGCGTGCGGGGCGCGCGGTCACCACCACGATGCGGGAAGCGAGGTAGATGGCTTCCTCCACCGAATGCGTGATCAGCATGACGGTCTTGCCTTCGGTGGCGAGCACCTTGAGCAACAAATTCTGCATATTGGCCCGCGTCTGGGCGTCGAGCGCGCCGAACGGCTCGTCCATCAGGAGGAATTGCGGCTTCACCGCGTAGGCGCGCGCGATTGCCAGCCGCTGCCGCATCCCGCCGGACAGATGCTTTGGGTAGGAATTGGCGAAGTCCGCCAGCCCCATCAGTTCGAGATAATGGTTGCAGATCGCGTCACGCTCGGAGGCGGCGACGCGGTTGGCCTTCAACTGCAGCCCGAAACCGATGTTCTGCCTTACCGTCAGCCACGGGAATACGCCGTACTCCTGGAAGATCACGCCCCGTTCCGGCCCCGGTCCCTTGACCGGATGGCCGTCGAACAGAACCTTGCCGGTCGTGGGCTTCTGAAAGCCGGCCAACATGCTCATCATCGTGGTCTTGCCGCATCCAGACGGTCCGATGACGGCGATGAAATCACCGTCATTGATGTCGTAGGAGACGTCCTCGACCACCTTGAGGCTGCCCTTCGGCGTCTCGAAGGTCAGCGAAACATGGTCGAACCGGGCGCGCTTGATGGTGTCGGTCATGCGACGGCCCGTTCCTGCCATACCAACAGGCGGGCGCTGATCTTGCGCAGGATCAGGTCCATGATCAGCGCGATGAAGCCGATGCAGATGATCCCGACATAGATGACGTCGAGCAGGAAGTAGGTGGAGGCATTCTGGATCATCGCTCCGAGCCCGCGTTGCGCAGCTATCAGTTCTGAGGCGACCAGCGTTGCCCAGGCAACGCCCAGCGCGACGCGCAGCGCGGTCAGGATATGCGGCACCGTCAGGGGGATGATGACCTTGCGAAAGATTTCGAACTCGTGGGCGCCCAGCGTCTGCGCGACGCGGATGTAGAGCGGCGTGATCTGCGACACGCCTTCATACATCACGATCACGCCCGAGAAGAACGCGGCGTAGAACAGGATGACGAGCTTGGCGACTTCGTCGACCCCGAAATAGACGATGACGAGCGGGATTAGCGCGATCGGCGGCAGCGCGCGGAAGAAGTTGATCATCGGATCGGCGAAGGTGCGTGCAGGCCGGTACCAGCCGAGCAGGAAGCCAACGGGCACCGCGACCGTGATGCCGAGAATGACGCCCAGGAATACCCGGCGCGTCGACGTGTAGATATCGAGCAGCAAGTTCTCCCGTGTCAGCAGTTCGAAGAATTTCGCCGCAACCTGATGCGGGGCGGGGATCAGGGATGCGTTGACGAACCCGCTCCAGCGCACGGCGTACCACAGCAGGACGGCGCCGACCCACGGCGCAAGTCCCAACAAAAAGCGCCTTGTGACACTGCCTTCCATTCGACGTTTCCAGCGGCGTTTGCAGTTGATCTTGATGAAGTCATATTATAAATAGGATGACCATACAAGAGGCGTCAGTTCGGACCCAGACATGGCATCGGCGACATTCATCGTTCACAGCGTTCAGGCGTTCTGCTTTCGCTATCCGCTATCGACGCCGGTCGTGACGTCGTTCGGCAAGATGCTCAATCGTCCCGTCGTGTTCGTTCGCGTCGAGGATGAGGACGGCCATGTCGGCTGGGGCGAGGTCTGGTCGAATTTTCCATCGAACGGCGCAGAGCACCGCACCCGGCTCGTCAACGAAGTATTGGCGCCGGCAATCATCGGATTTGTGGCCAGCCAACCCGAGACGATCTTCGAAAAGCTGACGCAGGATACCGCGGTACTCGCGCTGCAATCGGGCGAGCCGGGCCCGTTCGCGCAGGCGATCGCGGGCATCGACCTCGCGATCTGGGACCTTTACGCGCGGCGGCGCCAGACGGCATTGTGGAAGTTGCTCGGCGGGCAACGCCGTGAGGTCAAGGTCTATGCCAGCGGAATCAACCCGACCGGATCGCGACAAATGGCCGAGGCCGCCTTGCGACGGGGGCATCGTGGGTTGAAGCTGAAGATCGGCTTCGAGCCCGCGGCCGACGATGCCAATCTGGTCGCGCTGCGTGATCTCGTTGGCGATGGCATGCTGGCCGCAGACGTCAACCAGGGCTGGTCGATCGAGCAGGCGCTGGAGCTTGGCCCTCGGCTGGCCAAATACAATCTGACCTGGCTCGAGGAGCCGATCCGCGCCGACCGGCCGTGGCAGGAGTGGCAACGCTTGCGTGAGCGCATCGGCGTGCCGCTTGCGGCCGGCGAAAACATCGCAAGCCCAGCCGGGTTCGCGCAGGCGCTCGGGGACGACGTGTTGCGGGTGGTTCAGCCCGATATCGCAAAATGGGGCGGGCTCAGTGCCTGCACCGGCATTGCGCGCGACATCATCGGTTCGGGCAAGATCTTTTGTCCGCATTATCTCGGCGGTGGCATTGGCTTGCTGGCATCGGCCCACCTGCTTGCCGGTGTTGGCGGCGACGGCCTGCTCGAGGTCGATGCCAATGACAATCCGCTGCGCGAGGGCTTCTGCGGCTCCGTTGCCGACGTGCGCGACGGCACCATCACGCTGAACGACAGCCCGGGGCTAGGGATCGAGCCGGAACTGTCGTCGATCGAACAGTACCGGACGGCCTGACATGGCTGCGCAGGGTTACGACTATATCGTCGTCGGTGCAGGCTCCGCCGGATGCGTGGTCGCAAACCGCTTGTCGGCTGACCCTTCGTGCCGTGTTTTGCTGTTGGAGGCTGGCGGGTCGGACCGGAATTTCTGGCTCAAGCTTCCCGTCGGCTACTACCGCACGATCTACGATGAGCGTTTCTCGCGTCTGTTCCGGACCGAGCCGTGCGAAGGCACCGGCGGGCGGGCGATTATCTGGCCGCGTGGCCGCGTGATCGGTGGGTCATCGTCGATCAACGGTCTGATCTTCATCCGCGGTCAGCATGAGGATTTCGACGATTGGGAACGGCTCGGCGCGACCGGGTGGAGCTATCGCGACGTGCTGCCGTATTTCCGCCGCTACGAACGCTACCGGGGTGGTGAAAGCCAATATCATGGCGGCTTCGGCGAATTCGAGGTGTCGGAGTTGCGCAACGACAACCGCGCTTCAGCAGCATGGGTCGATGCCGGCGTCGAGTTCGGACTGCCGCGCAATCCCGACTTCAACGCAGAGACGACCCTGGGCGTCGGCAGTTATCAACTCGGCATTGGCCGGCACTGGCGTTCCAGCTCCGCGTCGGCCTTCTTGCAGCCGGTTGCCGACCGCCCGAACCTGACCATCATGACCGGCGCGCAGGTCAGCAAGGTCGTATTCAAGGGAAGTGCGGCCTCCGGCGTCGAGTGGGTGAGGGCCGGGAAGATCGCCATGGCCTCCGCCGAGCGCGAAGTCATCCTGTCGGCCGGCGCGCTGCAGTCGCCGCAAATATTGCAGCTCTCGGGCATTGGCCCTGCCGGCTTGCTGCGGGATCTCGGCATTCCCGTGATCGCCGATGCCCCTGAAGTCGGACGCAACCTGCAGGACCACTATCAGGCGCGCCTGATTGTCCGGCTGAAGGAGAAAATCTCGCTCAACGACCAGGTCAGAAACCCCGTCGAACTCGCAAAGATGGGTCTGCAATGGATGCTTGACGGCAGCGGGCCATTGACCGTCGGCGCCGGGCAGGTCGGCGGCGCGGCATGCACCGAGCACGCGGTCGGCGGACGTCCCGATGTGCAATTCAACGTGATGCCGCTGTCGGTCGACAAGCCCGGCGACCCCTTGCATCACTATTCGGGATTTACCGCGTCGGTGTGGCAATGCCATGGGCAATCGCGCGGCCGGCTGGCGATCCGTTCGACCGATCCGTTCGATCAGCCGCTTATCGAGCCGAACTACTTTGCGGCGGAAATCGATCGAAAAACGATGGCCAGCGGACTCAAGATGTTGCGGGAAATCTACCGGCAGAAATCCTTTCGACAGCTTTGGGATATCGAAATGGTCCCCGGCGAAGCCGTCGACAGCGACGCCGGCTTGTGGGATTTCGCGCGCACCAGCGGCGGTACGGTGTTTCACTGCGTCGGCACCTGCCGGATGGGCAGCGATGATCAGTCAGTACTGGATCCGCAGCTGCGCGTCCGCGGTGTCGAGAAACTACGCGTGATCGACGCGTCGGTGATGCCGCAGATCACCTCCGCCAACACCAATGCCACGAGCCTGATGATCGGGGAGCGCGGCGCCGCCCTTGTCCTGTCCTGACCGGAAACCGTGCCATGGATTTGATCTCCGATAGTCACGTTCCGAAATATGCGCAGATCGCCGACATTTTCCGGCAACGGATCGCGCGCGGCATATGGGCCAAGGGCCTGCGGCTGCCGGCCAACGAATCGCTCGCGGCCGAATTTGGCGTCTCGCGCGTCACCATCCGCCAGGCGGTCGAACTATTGGCGCGCGACGGGGTGATCGAGGCTCAGCAGGGGCGCGGAACTTTCGTGACGGGTACGCTGAAGCAGGATCGCTGGCTCAGGGTCGAGACCACGCTGTCCGATCTCGCCGAGGTCTACCGCGATACGTCGCCTGAAATCATAAATATCTCTGAGAGTCGAACCGACGCACCGTTGCTGGCCGGGGATGGCAAGGCGGCGGCGCATTACGTGTTCATGCGCCGGGTCCATTCGCGCAACGGCCGGCCTTACTGCGTGATCTCGATCTATCTCGATGAAAAGATCTTCCGGAAATACCCGAAGCGTTTCCGCAAGGAGACGGTGATTCCGATTCTGAAGGATATGCGCGATCCCGCGATCAGCAGCGCGTGGCAGACGCTGACGATCGGTACGGCCGATCTGGAAGCGGCGAGGCTGCTGCAGATACCGTTGAACTCACCGGTTGCCGAAGTCCGGCGAGTCTTCACCACGGCCGATCGCACGGTCATCTATCTCGGCGAAGTCACCTATCGCGGCGACTTTATCCG